>ERZ778514.173-NODE-173-length-67515-cov-20.746176_pt1 | contig 67515 bp, 105 predicted proteins | sample MGYA00510344_ERZ778514 | MGnify/ENA primary metagenome ERZ778514 (study PRJEB29527, sample SAMN07138968) | mouse gut metagenome | material: feces | host: mouse | place: China:Nanjing | collected 2016-01-25 ...
GCGACCGAGATTCGAACTCGGGATACCCTTTTGGGGTATACACGCTTTCCAGGCGCGTGCTTCTCCAGTATATCAGCCTGCGTTACAGACATTTATACTATAAGAACTCTGCATTTGCGGGTGATTTGCGCAAGAGCCGCAATTTTAACATTTTTGTTGGCCTCGCCAACTCTTGCTCTGTCACTTCATATTTGCGATGCAAAATTACGCACTTTTAATCATATTTGCAAATCTTTTGCGAGATTTTTCATCAAAAAGAGTAATTTGTCATCTTCAACGAGTCTGTCAAGTTCAGATTCATTGAAATGGGGGCAAGATAACACGCCTATTGTTTCGGCAAGCCTATACACTCGGCTAAATAGGGCTCCCCTCTCCATAGGAGAAGCCGGGAGAGATTCTGGCAGGATTGTCAGCAAACGACAACCCCAGCCAGAACACTCAGGTGTAAGGCGACACCAGTCGGCATTAGAGCGCAACCGGCAACAGTCATTTATGTTTGAGCACATTCTTGATTCTTCTGAGGAAGAGGTTCTGATAATACTGTTGTAAGAATGTCAAACTGTTTTTTTAATTCCTACGCCAAGTTCCTCCTCGCGTTGCTCAACATCAAGTTCACGTGCATTGAGAGCTGCTTCTCTTTCGTTCAGCTCACGCTCAAACTCGGTAAGACGCGCCGAACGCTCATTCACCTGATCGAGCATGTCCACAACTTTGTGAAGAAGTCCGCTGATGTCGGCAAGGCTGCCTTCCGGGACAGTTGGCGCTTCGTGTGCCTGCACTTCCTCAACCGACTCCACTTCTTCAGGTTCAGTGTTGAGCACATTGCCCTCTCCCGTGAAAAGGTAAGATTTGTTCACTTCGGGAAATTTTTCACAGATGAGGTTCACAATCCCGGGGTTAAACTTCTTCGTCCGGCCTCTCATAAGGTCGAAGATCCTCTGGTAGTTTATTCCCAGAGCGTCGGCGAACTTGGGCGCGGTCAGCCCGACTGCTGCCAGCACCTCTTGAATGATGCGTTGGGTGGTAGGAATAAATTCGTCCTGCCTTACATTTTCCTTCATATTTGCTATTGTATTATTACTACTTTTCTTTTCTTATCATTCCTGCAACAACACATCGTGAAGTTGCAAAGATGATTAAAAAATGTTAAATCTAAGCAGAACTTGCAAATATGATTATTTCAATTTTGCCATTATTGCGAAAATGATTATATTTGCACTACGATAACGGCTCAGACCGCCACAAAGATAAGCAATTTCTCGCTTAAATGCAAATAAGAGTTTAAATCAAAAACAGCAGAAAGATGAGCAAATCCACAATGATTCATCACGAAATCTCCGAGTGTGGTTATCAATTTCCACGCTCGGAGTTCGCGGCAGCTGAGAGAAAGGAGGTCGCATGGAAAGTATAGCAGTAAAGAAACTGCCAATCTCTCCGACTATTAGAGCACTCTCAATCGGAGAGACAGCAATCTTCCCCATTGAACAGAGCAGTTCTGTAACTGCGGTATGTAGTAAATTCCGCAAGGAGATGGCCCGGATTGGGTGGGATGCGGAAGTCAAGTATGATCGACGCACTTTCACTGTATCGGTGCAGCGCACCAAATAATGCAAATAAGAACCGCCGCATTAGCGGCACAAACTAAATATCAATAAAAACAATTCAAAATGGGACTCATTAAGAAATCCAATGAATTGGTCATACCCTCGACTGTCAAGATGATGATCTACGGTCAGGCCGGTATGGGTAAGACCACCGTGGCGCTCTCTGCGCCTAAACCGCTTCTGCTTGACTTCGACAATGGTGTCAAGCGCGTAAACATGGCCCACCTCGAAGGTGTTGACATTGTTCAGGTTGACAACTGGGGCGAAATCCAGCAACTTCTCCAGCAGAGTCAGTCCGAACTCGCTCCTTATCAGACAATCGTTGTCGATACCATCGGCAAGATGATGGACTTCATCGTTGACTACTGCTGCAACGGCCGTCAGCCTCAAATCAGAGATTGGGGCCGCATCAACCAGGAATTCACATGGTTTACCCGCGCACTTTCTGCCCTCAACAAGCATATTGTCTTTGTCGCCCACCGCGACACTCGCAAGGAGGGCGAGGATACAGTGTTCATTCCGGCACTCCGCGAAAAGTCTTACAACTCCATCGTGACAGAACTCGACCTGCTCGGCTACCTCGAAATGAAATCAGAGCGTGGCGTTCAGGCCCGAACAATCACATTCGACCCCACCTCACGCAATGACGGCAAGAACACCTGCAATCTCCCCTCGGTAATGAGGGTACCAACTGTCCTCAATGCGCAGGCCCAGCCTACAGCCCCCAATGTGTTCATCGCAGACAAGGTTATCAATCCCTATCTCTCGATGCTCGAAGTCAAGGCCGAGGAACGCCGCAAGTATGACGAACTCATCGAAGCCATCACTGAAGATGTTAACAACATCACAGATGCGCGCTCGGCCAACGACTTCGCCGCGAGAATCAAAGAATACAAGCACATCGGCAGTTCAATGGCTAAGGCTCGTGCGCTCTTCGGTGCTAAGGTCGCTGAACTCGGACTCGTATACGATTCCGAAACCAAGACCTACAACGATGCAGAACCGGCAGCCTAACGTAAAGTTCCGCTTCTATGCAACTTTGCTCGACGGCTTTACCGACTATCTGAACAGCGATACAATCTACGAGAAGTATTGGGGTTGGAGCGAGAATCCGCCCCATACTCTTGAAGAGTTCAGGCAGAAGCAATTCCAATCTCTTATTGACCGTATCAACCGTGTGCCATTCGATAGTGAAGCGGCAGACAAGGGGACTGCGTTCAATGAACTGGTTGATTGCCTGATTGAAAATCGCAAGCCATCGGAAAAGTTCAAGTTCGAGCGCGTCGTTGAGCCAGAGGTCATAGAGCGAGCAACCGGGCAAGTAGATGGATGTGAGCCTAACGAACGTTGGGCCGATGTGTCGTATGAAAACAATCCAAACGCCGGAAAGGTAGTTGGGATTCGCGCATACTACAACAACCGGGTATTCTACTTCGACATCAAATTGGTGCGTGAGTTCTCCGACTATTATAAAGATGCACTCACACAGCAATTCGTATCAGCCATCGTGCCAACTGCCTTTGGCGATGTTGAGGTGTACGGATATGTGGACGAACTGATGCCCCAATCGGTTCACGACATCAAGACAACCGGTCGATACTCAGTCGGCAAGTTCAAGGATCATTCTCAGCACATTGTCTATCCATACTGCTATTGGAAAAATGGCATGCCCCCAATGCTATTCGAGTACAACATAGCGGAAATAGACAAGTATGGACGATGGGAAACCTATACGGAATCCTATATGTTCGTGCCGGAGCGTGATGTACCTCGCCTTGTTGCACGATGTGAGGACCTGATACGGTTCTTATTGAAATACCGACATCTGATAACAGACAAGAAAATCTTCAACGAAGCATCGTAGTATGGTAACGATGGCCACCCTAATAAAGAATAGTTCCGAGGGAACGAGGATTAGCCGCTCCTTGGTTGAAATGATAGAAAGTTTGCAGGAAGGCAAGTACCGAATCATTATTGAGCCGCAGAGCGTACATCACTCTGTACCCCAACGTAAACTATTATTTATGTGGCTATCGTTACTGGCCCGTGAAACAGGAAACAGTAAAGTATCACTGTATAACTATTACTGTAGAAAGTTCCTATTGGAAGATATGCCGAGCGTGTCGCAGATGACATCAGCCCAGCTCACGCACTTTATGCACGAGATCGAGGCCGATGTTGCCGGCACGCTCGGCTTTACTTTACCAATTCCGGAAGACGGCGATGAATTCATTGCATTTCTTAAAGACTACAAAGACAAATGAAATACCAACTCAGGGATTATCAGCAGGAGGCTTCTGATGCAGCAATTCGTTTCTTCCGCTGTAGCGGCAATGATAACGGACTTCTTGTGCTACCAACTGGTGCCGGTAAATCACTTGTAATTGCCGATATAGCCCATAGACTTGATGGTAATGTTCTTGTATTTCAACCCTCCAAAGAGATACTTGAGCAGAACTACGCCAAGTTGAAAAGCTACGGAGTGGAAGATTGTTCAATATATTCCGCCTCATTCAACAGTAAGGAGATAGACCGGATAACATTCGCAACAATCGGAAGTGTAAAGTCCCACATGGAAGACTTTAATCACTTCAGGTACATCATAGTTGATGAGTGTCACGGTATAAATCCTCAAGGAGGTATGTATAAGGACTTCTTCGATTGCGCGCAAAGAAAGATACTCGGGCTGACAGCCACTCCATATAGACTGTTTGCAGCCATACAGTATCAGGACATGGATGGAAATGTGGTATATCGCCCCAAGGAACCACCGATTAACATAAAGTTAGAAAAACTTGTCAAGGAAATAGAGGAACGAGATAGGATAATCGCAAATCCAGATTTATTTTGCAATACACCAGTTCCAGATCCAATCCCAATCTCTCATGAATTAGAGGATTATATAAATAAGAAGAAAGAATTTATTGCAAAGAGCATCGAATTTAATACAAATATAGATTTGGGGATTATAGAATCTAAGAATGTATGTATCCTCAAATTCCTTACCCGTACCCGCCCAAGAGTCTTTCATAAAGTCATATATCAAGTTGCGATTCAGACGCTGCTTCAGCGAGGCTATTTGTCTAAGCTGAATTACTATGATATGACAATACTCCCGCAAGAAGGATTGCGTCGCAATTCCACCGGCATGGACTTTGACGACAGAAGTCTATTTGAAGAATATCAAAGAGTCAATCTTCAGGATTACCTTGTAAGTATCATCAAACGCTTGCAACAACCCAAGAGTGGGATTCCTCGCAAAGGTATATTGGTGTTCACTAAGTTCCTTGAGGAAAGCGAGGCACTGTGCAAGAGCATCGACGGCTGTGAAATGCTCAGCGGCGAAACCAAGAAGAAAGATCGTGAGAGAATTATCAACGATTTTAAGTCAGGCAAAATTAAGGTTCTTGCAAACGTTGGCGTGTTGACAACCGGCTTCGACTACCCTGAACTTGATACGGTAGTAATGGCCCGGCCCACGATGTCGTTGGCAATGTATTATCAGATACTTGGTAGAGCGATACGCCCACATAAGGACAAAGAGGCCGGGTGGATTGTCGATTTATGTGGAAACATAAAAAGGTTTGGCAAGGTCGAGAATCTGAGCCTTATAGAACGGAAGCCCGGGGAATATATCATTCAAGGCATTGCCGACAATCAGTGCAAACAACTAACGAACTGCTATTTTTGATATGGAAAAGAATAGTTTGGCCGACCGCTTCATCGTTCCACCTTACTCTGTAATCGATGCTCGAAAAGGTTCGTGGAAAGAGCGTAAAAAGATGTGGCAGTCAGAGATTGGAACCGTGGCAGATAGCCGGGAAGAAACACTGTATGAATCCCTTGCTATGCGTATGCCAGATTTATATGTGTCAACCTACGAACACCGCAGGCAACTCGGCATATCCTTCAAAGACTATGTGCAACGATATGTTGATAAAGAAGTCTTGGAGAAAGAAATGCAGAAGATGCCATTCTATGGAGTAAGTTGCTTCGACCCGGTTCTTGCGGAGGTCATTTATCATTGGTTTACGCCTGGCTCTAATTCAAAAATATTCGACTGCTTTGCCGGAGATATAACCAAGGGATATGTGGCTAAGAAATGCGGGCACACATTCACTGGTATAGAATTGCGTAGTGAGCAAGTAGAAGAAAACAAGGACAGGTGTGCCGAACTTGGTGTTAATGCCATATATATTCAAGATGACGGCCGCAACGTCGTGAATCATTTGGGGTGTGCGACGCAGGATTTATTCATTACCTGCCCCCCGTACTATGATTTAGAGATATACAGCGATAACACTAACGATGCTTCTGCAAGGCAAACCTACAGTGAGTTCCTGAAAATTATCGATGATGCCATCACACAGTCCCTGATAAGCCTTAAGAAAAACCGATTTGCGGTGGCAATAGTGAGCGACATTAGGGATAAGGCCGGAGCCTATTCTTGTTTTCCGGAAGATATTATCAGCATCTTTCGGAAGCGCGGCTGTATATTATGGAATGACATCATCTACCTGAATAACGACAGCCATGCGCAAATCCGCGCCGCACAATACATGAATCGCCGGAAAGTTGTAAGAATGCACCAGCGGGTACTTGTATTTTACAATGGGCGCCCCAGTGCAATTCAAAAGTATTTCGGAAAAATCATCAACTATGATACGAGAGGCAATCAAGAATAGAATAGCGGACCTCGGACTGTCACAAAGAGAAATATGCGCTTATGCTGTCATGAGGGAACAGAACCTAAGTTCTTTCCTCTGCGGCACAAGATCATTCTCCATGCGTAAATTATCGATGTTGTTGGAGATACTAGGTCTAACCGTTGGCGACGCTCGATATGTGGTCGGAAAGTTTTCTCCGGCAGAGATACACCTTGCAGTGGCAGATAGAGTCGCAGAGCGCGGTTTGAAATTGCGTGAATTGTCCTCTCTCTGCAATGTAAATGAATCATCACTTTCACTCTTCCTCAAAGGACGCCGCTTGCTTGAGTTAGAGTCTTTGGAGCGCGTTATGGCCGCTCTTGGACTTGAATTGGTAAGTTATGGGCGTCCTCAACTTCTATAAACTAATACATCACACATCCAATGGCAACAAGAAAAGATTCATATAACATGCGTGTTCTTCAGGCAATTCGTGAGGGCCGTGATCCCAAGACCGTAAAGCGTCCAAAGATAGATCCGTCCGAAGGTCCCACTGAAAGCCAAATACAGCAATCATGTATCAAGTGGTTCCAAATGCAGCATAGAGCATTGTGGGAAGATGGTGTGCTATTTCATATAGCCAACGAAGGGATACGCCTTGGAGGACAAGGTGGCCGTATAAAGCGAGAGGGAATAGTGAAAGGCGTGGCAGACTTATGTTTGGCAATCCCCCGGCATGGTTATGGGGCACTCTACATTGAAATGAAACGCCCCGGTTGTTATCAGCAACCGGAGCAGAAAACGTGGCAGAAGAATATCGAGCGCCACGGCAACAAGTATGTAGTCTGTAAATCCCTTGACGAGTTTATGGTTACCATAAACCGCTATCTCGCTCAATAGAATGGCATCTGCACGGTCATATATCAGTATTATCCGCGCTTTCCATAAGCTCAGGCAAACGATGCGTATCTCAAGCTACGCAGCCGATTTGTACTTTATGCTTGTGGAAGAGTGCAACATTGGCCGTTGGGAGAATCCGTTTTATGTCGAAACTCGCCACATAGAGCATATATTAGGCGTTTCACGTCCGACAATATGTAAGGCCCGAAAGGAATTGGAAGCCCTCGGATTGATACAATATGAGGAGGGTAAAAATGGTAATGCCGCCTCAAAATACACCCTTTCCAGTGTAAACGTGGTTAACACTGAGTGTAAACGAGATTTACACTGCAAACCCACCAAAAAGAGCGGTAGTGTAAACGTGGTTAACAGCAGTGTAAACGAGGTTAACACTGACACCTTATTATATAATATAGACATTAAGACTACTTCTACTGACGTAGAAGTGCCGACCGCTGACGCGGACGGCGTTGTTAAAAAGTCAAGAAAAAAGGTTGTCAAAAAGAAGGAGGTAGAGCCTGAAATACCCAAGCCAGAGAAGCCTAAGAAAAAATCCACTCCCAAGAAAAAAGATCCGCCCAAAATTGTAACGAGGGCAAGAGAAATTTTTGAAGCATATTACGAGCAGGAATATGAAAGTGCATACTATTGGGAAGCCAAAGATGCCGTGGCTATGAAAAGGCTTCTTCAAAAAATCTCTTACAGTCGTGAACATAGACCGGTTCCCCTCCCAATCGACGATGATTCTGTCCTCGATGCCTTAACAAAATTTCTCTCAAGCATAGAGAAAGCGTGGTTAAGGGACAATTTCTCGGTGACAAACATCAGCAGTCAATACAACAATATAGTTTCAGAAATTAGAAACCGTTCAAAATCACTTACTCCAAATGTCAGATATAATAAGACGGCGCAAGCCGGGCGAGCCAGTGTCGGAGCCGACCTCTCTGACAGCGATCGTCAAAGGAATGCTATCCTCGCAGATATCGCAGAGGCAGACCGCAGATTCCTTGCGCGTCGCCAATCCGTTAGTGACGTACCTTACACAGAACTTCCTGCCGTCGCAGATGAGTGAGGCATATTCGCCCCAATTACAATCAGCAGTAATGTCGGCATTTCCTACAATTCTGCAAGCCCACGAAGCGACTAATATACCGGCCATAGTCCATGTTGCGCAAGCCTATGATGAAGATGTGGCCGTGAAATGGGTGCAACAGCAGTTATTGGCCGTTAATGAATTTGCCGGAGCCAAGGCTAAATTGACGGATTTTCAGTTAGATGAACTCGCAATACAGATACGCCTTGAGTATGGATACTTGAATCTCTTTGAGTTTATTTTATTCTGCGCCCGATTACGTTCCGGCAAGTACGAAGATTTCTATGGTTCGATTGACCCAATGAGAATACTGAAATCACTTGATGCTTTCTGTGATGACAGACGCAGGGAAATAAATCGTGCCTATGAAGAAAAAGAGAGAATAGCCCGTGAGCGAGAATATGAGGAAAGCAAGAAGAACAGCATATCTTTTGAGGATTGGTACCTGAGTAAGTCCGAGGAAGAACGAGCTAAGGCTCGTGAGGTTCCCTACTTCGCAAAGATGGCTCAGGAAATCGAGGAACGGGAAAGAGTCAAGCGTGAGATAAATAACCCTAATGATGATAATGATTGAAAATCTTGCAGATATGATTAAAATAACCCCTCTAAAATTTGCAGATATGATTATTTTTGATTACTTTTGTATATGCAAATAAGATGTTTAATCAAAAACGAAACAAGATGAAAATAGACAAATCAGCCCTCTTCAAAGTAGCCAATGCCATCTACTCTGGCAAAAAGGCAACTTCATTCAGTGAAGCCCTGAAAATGGCGTGGAAAGCAGCAAAGCTCCAGATTGCTCTCGCCAGTGGAGAAGTCAAATTCCGCTACCGCAAATGCAATGGAGAAATCCGAGAGGCTGTAGGCACGCTCAAGAACATGGTCATAGACAAACTCACCGCGTTCAATGGAGCAGCGATGTATTACTTCGACATCGAGAAGAAAGGATTTCGTTCATTCTCGGTTGCTAACCTCATCTGATTGCGCCATGAACAACTTAGAACAGCAGACATTGGAAGCTGCAAGATCCTTTTTCCGGCGTGCTATAAGCAAGGATATTGATTGGGAACAGCGCAGATATGAACTCGCAAAAGATGCCATGTGCGCAATGATTAGCAATCCGGCTATCTTCCAAATCAATCCGCAGGCAGGTGTCCTCTCATGGCATTGTCAGAAACCGCTCGCTGAAATGGCATTGGAAACAGCCGATGCCATTATCAAACAAATCAAAACAAACCAATAATAACTAAATATCAACATCAATGAATTTATTCACAACACTTTCCGAAGTCCTCGGAAACGGTTGCACGGCAACCATCACCATCGCGCAGAAGGACGGCATCATGACCGTCGGAGTTCTCCCCGGTAACGATCTTGTTAAAGACGCCGCCAAGAACAGCATAGTCCCTCTCAATATCTCCGGCACTCCGGAAGAACTCGATGAGGGATTTGTCGCTGCCATCGCAGAACCAATCAAGAAAACTACGGGCCTCCTGGTGGATATGGCCGCGTATGAGAGGGCTGCAGAAGAAGCCAAGGCCAAATCCAAAATGGAAGAAGAACGCAAGGCGGCCGAAAAGACTCGCAAGGAGCAGTACAACGGCTATGTTGCACTCGCTGAAACCAATCTCAAGGAGCAGAAATATCGCGACGCTCTCAAATGCGTAGAATCTGCTCGAAAAGTCGCAACTGAAGCGGATAAGTCTGCGCTTAATACCCTTGAGCGTAAAATCAACGAAACATCAGGTTCCGGCGCACTCTTTGGCCCGGCTGATGACAAGTCTGACGGCAAAAACGTGACACTTACCCCGACCAAGGGTAAGAAACAAGCCGCACCCGTGAATGACGAAGCCGAAGACAACGATGATAACGACGGGGAGGAATAAGCTATGGCACTGAATACAACTAAATACCCACGAGTGTTCAAACACAAGAATCAGACACTCACAGACCCGAATCCCCAACTTTCCCCGGAGGAAGTTATGGCCTACTATTCCAACCAGTATCCTGAACTCACAACCTCAAACGTGTTCGGTCCCAAGATTGAGAACGACAAGGCCGTGTATGAGTTCAAAACGACAGTAGGTACTAAGGGATGAGCGCAACGCCCATAAAGACTAAAGAAGAATGGCAACTACTCACAAAAATCGGAGGAATTCTCCTCAACGAACGTACTCGGCTAAAGTCAAGGCGCATCGAAGAGAGAGAAACTGTTTTGCTCCCCAAGAAAGCAACCAATACGCCTTTTTGAGTGAAAGTCTAAATGCCATACCTGTTGTTGATCTGCCCGAGAGTAATGCTGCTTTCGGGCAGTCAACTAATGGGAATAAAATAATCTGGCATCTTCCTGAAGGTATTGAGATCGACGCACGGGAAAATATACAGTATTTGCAGAAAGGTGTTCAAAGATACTGCCTGCTGCATGAATGTTCATTTGCCTATGAGCCAAGCGAAAACCCTAAACATGATTTATGTAAGTTCTTTGAGTTGTTGCAAGATTGCAAACCTGACAATCGCGAAATATCCATTGACTATGATCACAACTCGAATAGGATAGTTTTCGTAGAATATGAGTTGTGTTCATTTGACTATTATACTCTATTCTTTCTTCCGATAAAATTTTATCAGAAGTTGCCAGACAAGCTAAAGCCACTTGTGGCAGATTGTCTGGGCTATCTAATCTGCGTATGTGGACTTAATGCTCCATCTGAGCATATGGATCTATCCATTGCTTTGGGCGATTGGGGTGTTGAAATGATAGATGACATATTGGCAAGTGAAGGTGATGATGAGTACGCTACGATTTATCGCGAAACGATGGAGTCCTATAACGAGGGCGCAATATATGAACTCATAAAGGAAGTTAGTGGATGTCCTACCGATATTCCTAAGATGAGGAAAGAATTGGATGCAGCCTTAACCGAGTACAGTATCGATAGCCCCATATGGCAAGTATTGAAAGAAATTAAGAATGGCATCGAACTCCACCAGACAGACAATATCGGTAACTACCTAAGAACGCCAGATTCTTGCACGCTTGAAGATTATGCCAACAATGACAACATTATTGACTTTGAAAGACTCTTCGCTGTAGTTTATGACATCTTTGATCCCATCGCAGAACGAGCTGAAGAATCCTTGAATAGCGATGGCGGCTCTCTTGAAATCCAAGGATTATATGATAGTCAAATTATTGATGAGCAAGTGAAAAAAGAACTACAAACAGCCAAATTCACAGTTCGTTGGTGTGAATGGTTTAACAATCTCAGAACTGCGATAGATAAAATATGAACGGATTATCTGAAAAATTATCAAGCTCCTATATCCCTGAAATGGCGATTATAGTGTATCGATGCGATACAGACCGAAGTGTCTATCTTGAGCAGCGAGGAATAGAAAATGGAAAGATGGGAGCAGGAAGCCCCTTGTCTAAATCCTGTATCACTAATATCATTAGTGCTCTTGCAGAAGACAACGATGAGATCGAAAAGGGATTTCATGGAGTTATCCCCAAGACATTACTCTATGCTGATACGACCACGGGCAAGACAAAGTTGGTCTGGTACAACCCACCTCAGAAGCGACATCTGTTCTTTGTGGAAAGCCTTGGTATTCCTGAAGGGGATATGATCATGCCGGGCCTCGTATATATTGCAGATGGAAATGTACTATCAGTATTTGCTTTCAAAGGCAAGCATCCGACCAATCGTCTGTACCACGCACCATTCTTCAATGTTTACGGTGACGGTAAAGTTTGCCTCGGTTCTGCAAAAGCGAAGAAGCCATCAAGACTGACATACATTGAAGCCATAGAATATTGGGAAAACCTATTTTGGAATTCGGAGTTCTCACATCTCATCGGTGGCACTCCTATTGATGGAAATCTTGCTGTCATCACGAAACAATGCATCAATACCGGGGAATCATTTCCAACGAATAAATTAAACCCGCACAAAACGACTCTCCAACAAATACTAAAATGAAAACGCATTTTACCCACGAATATATCTTAAACCCCAGCCATAGGGTTACAGTAAACTTAGTCGGAGCCGGAGGTACGGGTAGTCAGGTCCTTAGTGCACTTGCCCGAATGGACTACGCACTATACAAGCTCGGGCACCCTGGACTTTATGTGCGGGTCTATGACGATGATGTTGTTACTGATGCAAACATAGGCCGCCAACTATTCCGCGGAGCCGACATAGGGCAAAATAAAGCGAATGTTCTTGTTACAAGAATCAACACTTTCTTTGGTGTTGATTGGGAGGCTGTGCAGGAGCGATATGGGGAAAAAAACAGTATAGCAAACATTACCATCACCTGCGTTGATAATGTTGCCTCGCGCATTACCATAGGAAAATGGCTTCGTAAACAAGCATCAGGAATCGATGATACCAAGGCTATCTATTGGCTTGATTTCGGAAATCAGCTTGACCGAGGGCAGGTAGTTTTAGGAACCATCGGGAAAGTGAAGCAGCCCAAAAGTCGCAAAACTAAAACTGAACCGGCATTGAAGTGTGTCGATGAAATGTTTGACCTCACTTCCGTAAAAGATGAAGATAGTGGCCCGAGTTGCTCATTGGCGGAGGCCCTGAGAAAGCAGGATTTATTCATCAACTCTTTCTTGGCACAGGTCGGCTGCGATCTTCTCTGGAAACTTATCTACAATAGTTCCATTGACTACCAAGGGGCGTTTGTAAACCTTAACACTATGAATGTAAATCCTATCAAATTATGATTCAAGACCCTACAAAACCACTGATTGCGGTCTTTGAAAAGTACCGCACCAGATTAGAACCCTATACTCTATTTGAGAGGTTTATGGAGTATGTCATTGCCGGATTCGATGTAACTTTCTCAAAATTAGATAGGCCATTTACCTTAGATGAAAGTACGGCATGTATGGAATTATTCAGCGCATGGGTAACGACAATGAACGAAGTGCTGAAAACCAAAGAGTGGTATGATATTCTCGGAGATGTATATATGAGTTACCTTTCAGGAACAATGAAAAAACAATGGACGGGACAATTCTTTACCCCTAAGCACATTTGTGATTTCATGGCTCAAATAACTGATCCTGGAGAGAATGGCGGTGAATCAATTATGGATTGTTGCTGTGGCAGCGGAAGAATGTTGTTGGCTTCTCATGTATTGCATCCTGGAAACTATTGCTGCGCCCAAGACATGGATAGAATCTGCTGTTTAATGACTGTATGTAATTTCATAATACATGGAGTCCGAGGTGAGGTTGTCTGTGGCAACAGCCTCGATCCCACCGATTATCGCGAGGGGTGGAAAATCAATGAAACCTTGAACATAATTGGTATCCCAAGTGCAAGGGCAATGAAGAAAGAGGAATCATTCTCATATCGCTCTAGTATGGCTATGATGAAGCAAATTGAGGTTGAATCTGCTGAGGTGAAGACTCCAGCCGCCGTCATTCAACCCAAGAAACCCCAAGAACCAATTCAATATTCTTTATTTGATTGAATGAAGCAGTTAATTGTAAATGTCGGGACGGATTACCCAATGACATCTCCCTCCCACCCATACAGCAGTGCCGTTGCAGCCAAGCGAATGATCGACCGTATCAATTCCACTCCTGATACCAAATTCGAGGTCAACGTGAATACAGTTGAGGCAATTAAGGTTCTGGAACTATATGGCCGAAAGTGTGGTCTGAAGTTGAAATACACTATCAATGGTAAGAGTGCCAAATACAAAGAAGTGATAGCGGACCTATCCCGTGGCGAAACCTATTACCAACAACTAAAGAAAGAACTCGAAGAAATATGAGCAGATTTGGAGAAACAACCTTTAGGTACATAATGCGCAAATCCGGCCGTAAGCCCACATGTTGCCAATGTGCCAAGTGCCAATCGCAATGCCACACTCCTTGTCTTGGTACACCTGAAGACATCGTGAAGTTAATCGAAGCCGGTTACAAGGATCGGCTATCGCCTACTGAATGGGCGGTAGGAATGCTTATGGGAGTTTGCTCTAAACCGGTGTATATGATACAAGCCAACGTAGAAAACGGATATTGCACATTCTTTCACGATGGCAAGTGTGAACTCCACGACAAAGGTCTTAAGCCGACTGAGGGCAAACTCTCCCATCACTCAATCAAAATCGACAATTTCAATCCCAAGAAATCGCTTTCGTGGCTAATAGCGAAAGAGTGGCTTGATGAAAATAGCACCCATATCGGCAAAATCATTAGATATTTGCAGTAATGATGATTTTTATGGGCTAACATCTTGCGTATTTGATAAATTTTGCGTAATTTTGAGCATTGCAAATAAGATACATTTAATCAAAAATCAACTCACAATGAACCCTTCATTAGAGGAAATTAAGGCCTGCGCCGAAAGACTCCATCAGGCACAGAAAGAGAATTATCCATGGTGTTTCATCGAAGATGACGTCGTGGAAAAATATGTTAAGCAAAAATGGAATCGGAAAGACTGTCTTACAGCGGACTGTCTGTATTATTATGCTTTATCCCAGGGGCCTTTGCGAAGTTGAGGAATGACATTCTTTGAATTCTACGAGCCTCCCTTTTGGTCCGACGGTGTTTTCATCTGGAGCAACAATGGCAATATGTCCTTAATGGCAAATCAGCTCTCGGAACGTTCAGATTCGATACTCCAGCGCACATGTGAAATCCTGAATGGAACTGCCAAGCCACAGAAAGTTCCGTCCCTCGAATATATAGGCCCAGATATACTTCTCAACGGGAGTGCATTCCTTACAGTCAGAGGTTGGGGCGCATTGACAGGAGCATTTGGACTTTCAGTTGATGCAGCGAACAAGGTTCAAGATGAGTTTGGCGCGTGGGTTATTCAAAAACTCAAAGGTTTATGATACAGCTTTCCAATACTGATGCAGAAAGGGTGTGCCGCCATTTGAATGAAATATTTCAGTCGAGGAAGACAAGGCGCGACGGAGGCTTGCGAGAGATAAACGAAACGAGAATGCTCGGTTTGTTACTGGAGAAAATCAACAAGAAACTAAATAAAGAATGCCCTAATCGGCAAGAAATCAATGCCAAATAGAAGTAAAGACAGTCTGCGATCCAGCGTGATAGACGAACTAATCACTGCTGATAATTGGTTTACCATCGTCAAAGACGAAGAAAAGGTTAAACTGTTTTCCTGCACCACTCCACAAATTCTCAAGTCATCAATCGTGACCCTGATGCTTCAGGAAGAGCAATATGCCTCTCTTTTTGTAGATGCCGTCGGGGAATATGTCAAACGACAACGGTCAATAGATCTTCTCAGAATATCTAAAAACTAAATACAATGAGTTTCAAAGGAAAAGCAATATATAATCCCACCGGCAAGGCCGCCGAATACGCTCCGTGGGCATGCAACTTTTACAATGGCTGCTCAAACGATTGCAACTATTGTTATTGCAAACGGGGCGTAATGAGCCATGTCTGGAGTCCGGCTCCGACATTGAAGAAATGCTTCAAGGATGAGGAACATGCAACAGATGTGTTTATAGCGGAGATGGAAAAGAATATCAACCAACTCAAGGAGCATGGGCTGTTCTTTTCATTTACCACTGATCCTATGCTTCCTGAAACGTTGGATTTCCATATGAACGCTATCTGTTTAGCCATAAATCATAATGTGCCCGTACAAATCCTCACAAAAAGAGCGGATTTCCTGCATTATTGGCTGTTCGATGAAAACCAAATCATTCATCCCGAGAAAAAGAAACTTATTGCGGTCGGATTCACTCTTACCGGGTGTGATGAGCATGAGCCTAAAGCATCGCTCAATGTTGACCGGGTAAAGGCTATGTTTGAATTGCACAAACGGGGGTTTAAGACTTTCGCCAGCATAGAACCGGTAATATCAGTGCAGGCGTCTTATGCGATGATCAATGCAGTGTCAGGTTGGTGCGCCCTAATCAAGGTTGGCTTGTTGAGTGGTGGAAAACGAACCTACAAGCCCGGAGAGATTCAGTTCCTCTTTGAAATGTTGAAAGCCGATACTCGTGGAAGCAAATTCTACATCAAGGACAGCATGGTGGAATATCTCAATCTTGACCGTGAAAAGTTACCAACACATTTCGTAAACCAGGATTATAACATTTTCAAATAATGAAAAGAAAACCCAAAATACAGATACGGTTCGGCAAGATTCTTGCGGCCGTGCAGTCATTCATATTCTCGCCATTCCTGATGTTCTTTGTATTTCTTGGAACAATCAGCAATGGTGTTCTGACCGGCTGGGAAAGATACCGGCACTGGCTGTGCAATAAAATAGACAATCCTAAAAAGAAATAACCATGGAAAAGATAGTCCAACTCCGAGAGTACGAATATAACGCTCTTAAGGAAAAGGCTGATATGAATCAGGCTGCCATCGACAAGGCTATGGAGAAGGAAATAAAGAAATCCTGCAACGTTACGATTGAACTCGAAATGAATGTTGGTCGAGATTGGAACGATGTATTCTCCATCAAACCATATGTCGATGTGACATCAGGAAGTTACAATCCATATAACTCTATCGAGCCACCTAAGGTTCTATCATACGAAGCCTGCAAAAAACTTGCTGTGCGCATACAACGTTGGATGGCTGAAACTGTGGAAAAACGCTATGGCTTCAGCATAGAGCAGGTAAATAAATATCGTCGTGCGAACGAGAACCGGTGGAAGTGGAACACACTCTTCCTGATTTTATCCTTATCCGGGTGGCTTGTGGCCCTCTTTCTGATTTTCAAGTAATGGCTCAGATTATCGAAAATCCAGCTGGGTTCAAGGTCATAGAGATATCAAGAAGCGAACTTGTAGGCAAACTCGGCCACATGGGCGCAGTCGGTATTTGTGATTATTGTTCAGCGGCACCTACGAATGGCTTCTATGTGGCTGTTCTGGACCAATGGTATTGCCCGGAATGTTACAACCGATTCATACAAGAGAATCAACCAGATCCAAATGACGATTGGTTTGAGAACATTCGCTTTGCTTGGTTCAGAAAACTATTCAATCTGTGATGCAGAGTAGAAATATGAGTTGCCTCATACAACCCAGCGGTCAAGTATTCATATCCTGAATACTCTGCTAAATCAGGAATAATCCTTAAAAGACAAAATGGCATGCCATTATAAATCATATTATGCAAGGAAATTTATGCTTCACGTTCCCTTACTATCGGGGAAACAAAAGAGAGTATCTATGCTACTTTGTACCTCAAGGCTCATCGCCAGAAGTACACCAACGAGCCAGGCAAGAGGCTATTAGAAATTACGAATATAGTATTCAAGAAAGCCTTGGGCGGCTTAGTAAAACCCAATAAGAGCAAATGAAACAGTACACAGGAACAAAGACGGTCAAGGCAGAGTCGATGACCTACGGAGAGGCCCATGAAAAAGGGTTTATCCATGATGACGCCTTCGTAGAGGAACTTAGCAATCGAGATGGCTATCATGTAGTTTACCCTGACGGCTACGAGTCGTGGTCGCCGGCCGAAGCGTTTGAGGTCGCTTACAAAGTATCTGAAACCTCTCTTGACCGCCTTAACATCGAGATTGCCGACCTCAAGCAGAGGGCAGATAAACTCGGAGCCTTCATCTTCAACAAAAACGACGGCAAAGACTTTCAGGCTCTGCCACTCGGCACACGCGCTTTCCTTATCGCACAGTTCAATACGATGTGCGCATACCTCAACCTTGCTGCTCTCCGCCAGTCGTGTATGGAGGGAAACGAGGAATGCCGACCCTTCGGCCTCTCGTTTGAGCAAATCCTACCTATGCTCCGAGAGGGCTTCTCTATCCGTCGTAGTGGCTGGAACGGAAAAGGACTAATGGTGTTCAAGCAAGTGCCGGCCCACATCACGTCGGAGATTATCCCGAAAATGCAGTCACTCCCTGATGAGGCCAAACGTCTTGTCCTTGCAAGTGGCGACCATATTGCCTATGTTGCGCAATGTCTGATTTTCAATCCTCAGACCGGTGAGGCAAACTCATGGGTGCCTTCAATCTCAGATGTGTTTGCCACTGATTGGGAACTTGTTATGTGATCAATGTCGAAACCACTCTGCACTGCGGCACACTGTTTAATCTATCGCCTGCGGAAGAAAGGAATACGTGTAAACACCAAAGAGCGCGTAATCTTTCTCCCGTATGGCGAGAAGATTAGTGATTATGTGCAGATAGAGCGCTTACACCGTGAATTCTATCTGAATGTGCAGTATATAATAACATAGAGATGCAAAACGAGAAACAATTCTTCTCCCGGTTCGTGTATAATGGGGAGTTTATAAATAGGGCTTGCTTGAAAGAGCCTTTTGAGCGTAACGGTTTTATTTATGCTTCAGACGCGAGGATTATGGTGCGAGTTGAAAAATGTCTTTGCGAAGATTCTTATAATCATCAAGGCGGCCCGGAAAAATTGCCATCATTTCCAGCACCGGAGAGTAATTACAAACTTGACTTAAAGGAACTCATAGAAGTATTAAAGAGCATACCGCAGTACGAAACCGTTGCTGTTTCAGGGAAGGAAGCAGAATGCGACGAATGTGAGGGTCGCGGAGAAGTCGAATGGACTTATGAGGACTCCAATGGCGAAGAGCATTTTGACTACTTTGATTGCCCCATATGTGATGGCAAAGGAAAAGTCAAAACCAAGGAATACGAGCGTGAAGAACGTGCCATTGCGATTAACGGAACATCATTTAATGCCGGATTGCTTCAGACAATAGCTGAGGCCATGAACGACATTGGATTGTCTTATAGCGTAATAGCGTATCAGGCCAAGGATTCACGCCCTATGTTGATTCAGCTTAAGAAAGGTATTGATGCCATTATCATGCCATGTATTGGCGTAGAACCGTGTCGGGAGTTGCACTTGAAGCAAGAATAGTTATGATACTACATCGATTTTGCTCCAAGGAGGAATTTGAAGCCTATCAACGCGGCGAGGTTCTTGTCAACGAAACTAACCATAGTCTTCATAGAGGAAAAGCTTCGACATCGATAGGTTTTTGCTTTTTCGTAGAAGACCCGGACGAGGCCATTCACATGTTGTCTGGTATAGTTGACCTTGATTATTGCATTACAGTGAAAGTTGATGAATCCTTTGTGATGAAATCGACTGGCAGGTATGGGAATCGCCAGCTTAATGCGGTGGAAATAAGGCAAGAGTATTGCACCACTAATTACGACAACAAACGGTTCCGTTTGGTTGAGGCTACGACCAAGTATTCTACTTATGCGCCTAACCACCGTGACCTGAAAAAGATGTTTCCATTCTTGTTTGTCTAAACCCCTCGAATTCGGGGGAATTAAAAACGTAACATTCAGATTATCAGTTATGGCTAAAAACCGGATATGGACTCAAGAAGAGATTGATGAACTTCATCGGCTGAGATCTCTTGGACTGGGATGGAGCGAAATAGCGGTAAGACTTGGTCGAACTCGTAAAGCCGTAGAGCATAAAATCTACAATAAACCGATTAGGAGAGTTGCAACGCGCGGTCGGCAGTTAACCGAAAAAGAATTGGCTTGGGTAATTCGCCATTACAAACACACAAAGAATGAGGAGATAATGGAGAAGTTTGAACTTAGCCATTCTTCTCTGCATCGCATCGCGAGAGAGCACGGATTAACCAAATCTCGACACTTTATGAAGAAAACCCAAGATGAAGCACAGGTGGCCGCAGCCGAAAGTCATCGTAGAAACGGCACGTATCCTCCTAAAGGTTTCAGAATCCCAGGTAGCGAGAATAACGGCTTCAAAAAAGGACAAAGCAATAAGGATCGCCTTTCTCCCAAAAGATATGCTGAAATGCAGGAAAAACGGCGTGCGTCCTGGCGCGAAACTTATGATCGAGATAAACGAAGAACTCTTGCGTGGGGCTTTGAGCAGCGCACAAAATTCCGTTTTGTAAAACAATCAAGAAGCAAAGTAGCATATAGATACAATCTTCGTAAGAACGGATATATCGAATCGCCGGAAGATCATAATCTATATTTCTATCCATCTGAGGAAATGCGTCACCCAAAGATGGAGAGCCACGCAACTAAGTATGGAATAAGATTCTCGGCAATGAATAAAAACGAAATCAGGTATGAGTAAAACAAAATCACTGCATTATGCCATGTGCTGCGAAGCGGCACGACTACTCCATAGGGGCGGCCTCGACGGCACCAATCCACACAAGTACGTCGCAGTAGAGCTTATCACATACGGACGAGAGGACGCTGATGTATGGGGCACGAATGGCGCTGCCACCACACTTGTAGAGGTCAAGACCTCTCGCTCCGATTTTCTGAAAGACCGAGAGAAACAACATCGTAAAGACCCTATCTCGGGAATGGGTAATTTCAGATGGTACTATGCTCTCGAAGGTATCATAAAGGAGGAAGAATTGCCGGAAAACTGGGGATTGTTAGAAGCCGATGAATCAGGTAAGATGGTGCGCCTTGTCCGAATAGCCTCCTATCAAGAAAGCACCTCTTTGTCATCAATATCAATTCTTTGCTCTATAATGCGCCGGGAAGGGATCAAGGGCCAAGTATTCAACTATCGAAAAGAAAAGCAGTAATGGCACCAGAAGGGAACGGTCTAGTCGAGATTGCTGTAAATAAGCAGACCAAAGAACGAGGATTTAACTGTATGCAGTTGATACGTTTTCTGACGGAAAAAGGAGTGAAAGATTGGAACAAATGGCACGAATCTCATTTATTGGCCGCAAATGGGCAGTGTGAGTTTGCGACAGTATGTCCTGTATATGCGAGAACCACAAAGAATCGACCTATTCAACTAAAACTATTCTGAAATGAGTATAAAGAACCAAATCCATCCATCGCGAGTCTTGAGCGTATTGTTCGCACTCGGTGTAGTCTTGATTATTGGAGGTTGCTCAAGTTCTAAGTCAATCCAAAGTCCTGACAGTTCCGATGTTAGCTATAGGCTTCCGGCTATACACAAATATACACATGAACAGTTATTGCGTAAGCAGAAACAATTATTTGAAGAAAGCAAACAATGAAGGCGTTGACAGTAAAGCAACCTTGGGCCGGTTTAATTATAGCCGGAGGTAAGGATATTGAAAATCGCACATGGAGAACATCATACCGTGGCAGAGTTTTGATTCATGCAGCGAAAACGCCCGTACCTTATGCCGAGATACGAGATTGCTACCCACTTCCAGTAGCACGTACCGCGCTCCTATATAATTCCAGCAATAGGGCACTATATCCCACTTCCGCGATTATAGGTAGTGTAGAGATTGTTGATTGTGTTCAAAACCACCCATCAGAATGGGCCGAGAAAGGTGTTTGGAACTGGGTCCTTGCCAATCCCATTAAGTTTGACAAACCAATCGAAAATGTAAAAGGCAAACTCTCTTTATGGGAATATAGCGAAGAAATTCAATAACATCAGCCGACACACCCCGCAGCAATGGTACGTTCGCACTTGACCTGGAGATTCCGCCACATCGCATAGACAGAAACCAGAGCCTATCGCATAAGTTACCACTACCCCGGCGGTTCAGCACGAGATGCACATGGGGTTTCGACGGCCGCGAAAAGCGAAACGGCGGGTCATCGGCTTTTTAATAGCATACCAGACATGAAATCTAAATTCTCCGTTCTCCGCTCTATCCGACGTAATGAGTTTAATGCTGAGAACTATATAACAAAACCATTTACCTTTTATGGCAGGCAGAAGTCTGTATATGAGAATGCGAACTTATCAATATTTGTAAACGAATCATGTAATGCAGACTGTAGGTTCTGTGTAGATCAGTTGCGATTTGAGGGCAAAGGCAAGACTTTCATCAAAGAACGTATCTCAGATGATGAAGAATATTTTACCCGGTTAGCTGAGGTATTGGAAACCTTACGGCCCCTTAATCCGTCAATATCCATCACTGGTGGAGAGCCAACTAAATCCCATCGACTACCGCGTATCTTAAAACTTGTTTCCAAATACAACTTCCGAAAGCGAGTAATCACTACTAATGGAAGTGGATTACTCGATATTGTTGATGGGAAACGCATAATAGACCATATTGTTGAAAATGGGTTTCATCATATGAATATTTCCAAAACGCATTATCTTGAGAATGTGAATGCGAATATCATGAAATTCAGCAACAACTACTTCTGCAATGAGCAGATGCGCGAAGTTGTAAAAGTAGCCTTGTCTGGAAATGTTAGGCCACGCCTAAGTTGCCTTCTTCTGAAAAGTGGAATCAGTAGCATTGAGGCAATGATGCGTTATTTGGATTACTATGGAGAAATGGGGGTGGATAATATAATATTCCGGGAAACAATGGACTACGATAAGTCTGTAATGCATAACATCCCGAAGTTACGTTTTCTTGAAGAACAAAAGATTAAGTTGGATGACATCTGGAGCGAGATTGATCTCATGCCGCATATTTTCCTGCCTATAACTCAAGTGTTGGGATATTACTATTATTGCGAGGTTTACAAGTATAAGAATATCGATGTCGTAATGGAGAGCGCAGATCTTTCCGCCATCGACCCTCAAAAAGAAAAAACACCAGATACGGTTTTTGAAATGGTCTTCCATCTAAATGGAAACCTATGCGGATCTTGGCTCGAAGATGAAGATATTCTCTTGCCTTACGAATGTAGTGGCAGCCAACTCTGTTATTCAACCAGAGGTATTTAATACACCCCCATAATAAACGAAAAAAACATCATGTGTAATTGTAAGAATGTAGAGCTCGGTTCTTTCGACAATCAGATTGAGATATACCACGAAACACTCGGAAGAAAGATATGGGTAGATACTTGCATCGCCGAAGAAGTTATCGAGCTACTTAGTAATGGCGTGAAAACTACCGGTAGTTGCTGCGGCCACAACAAGACAATTCCATCAATAGTCGTGGCGCCAGAATCAATCCCATTGATGGAGGCTATGGGTTACAAACACTGGTTCAATCCATGTGTGCCAAGAGGAAAGTATTCTCGCACATTCTTCTATGCCAAAAGCGTAAAATGTCCGTGGTGGATAAAACTCCAAAAGATATGGCTTCCGTGGATATGGGTCCATATCATCAAGTTGCCGGAACCATAAACAAAGAAAGTGAGCGGGCCCTCACGGGTTAACTCACTTAAATGCAAATAAGATATTTAATCAAAAACCCGCAGACCCTTCCAAGAGGAGGGTAAGGGACTCTAAACTAAATATCAATAGTGCAAAGATAGCAAAAAAAGCCCAAATAATCATCATTTTAAGTGTGAAAAATCACCAAAAGCGCAATTCTCAATCTCATCAACTAATCATATTGATTATTTTATTGGTAAATTCTTGGCTAATCTACGCATTTTGATTATCTTTGCGCTTAGAAAACTATCAATATCACAATGGATAAAAAAGACATACGAAAACTTAAACCCAATCCTGACAATCCTCGTACCATGAGCGAGTTTATGGAGGGAAAGCTGATCGAGAGTCTGCTCGTATTTCCGAAGATGCTCGAATTGCGCCCCATTCTCGTAAACCAAGACGATGTAATTGTTGGCGGTAACGGTCGCGTACAGTGCCTTAACAAAATTCTTGAACTCGATGACAATGAGATTGAGGATTATCTGTTCAACCAGAAGAAATTCCGTATGGCCTCTGACGAGGAGAAAACTGCGCTTCTCGCTTTCTGGGCTAAATGGAAGAAAAAGCCCACAGTATTCGTCCGCATACTCGATAATGTTTCTGCCGAGGAAGAGAAAGAGATTCTCGTCAAAGATAACCTACATTATGGAGAGGACGATATAGAAATCATGAAACGCCATTTCGAGCGTGAGGCCATCGGCGACTACCTCGGCTATGTGGCGTGGAACTTGTACGACTACGACGACAAGATCAACGACAAAAATCTCGACCTGACAAAGACCTACCCGGAAAAGTTCAAATGCGGATATGTGGAATGTCAGATGACCGACCAGGAGTTTAAGGGCTTATGCGCGCGTCTTGACGAATATTTACAGGAACACGACGGCATCAGTGACGGATTTTTAACAGAATTACTTCTCGGCAAATGAAAAAGGACATCAAAGAACTCATTATAAACCCCATCAATCCCCGAAAGATTGTAGTGGGGCAAAAGCGCCGTCTTCAGCAGAGCATTATGCTCTTTCCGAAGATGCTCTATTACCGTGATATCATCGTAAACAAAGACAATGTAGTGCTTGCCGGCAACCAGCGAACCACAATTCTCAAGGAAATCCTGACATCTACCCCGATGGATTGGATGGTGATTCTTCAGGAGAACGAAAAGTGGCTCGGCATGACCGAGAAACAGCGTGACGCCGTAATCGACTACTGGAAAGAATGGATTGAGAATCCTATCATCGACGTAACCGTGGCGGATTTGTCTGAAGATGAGGAAAAGGAGCTGATTATCAAAGATAACAATGAGTTTGGCGAGTTTGACTACACCAAACTACAGCAGATTTACGATGAAATCAACCTCGTAAACTTCGGCTTCGATGAAGGCTTGTTTTATAATCCAGACGAAGACGACACAGTGATGACCAAGATCAAGGGTTCCACTCCAAAGAAGATAAACATGCTCACTTTCGGCAAGAATGTCGTGTCGGTAACCAAGGAGGAGTACGAAGCCCTTGTAAGTCGATACAACGACTATGTGGATCAAACCGGCGTCAACTTCGGTTTCGTCAAGAGCCTTCTTGAAAGTAGTGCTGAACCCAGCGACGATAGTGATGTAGTCTTTGAAATGCCGCAGTAATGGAGTCAGTCAAGATTAGGGACATAAAGCCGGCGGAATACAACCCACGAAAAATTAGTGAGGAAGCCTTTGAAGAACTCAAAGGCAGTATCCGCACGTTTGGCTTTATCATTCCCATTATTGTCAACAAAGACAACTCCACCATCGTTGCGGGCCACCAAAGAACAAAAGCGGCCCTTGCGTTGGGTATCGAGGAGGTGCCGGCGTACTTCATTGAAAAAGTCGATATTGAGTCTGAGATACTCTTCAACCAAGTCCATAACGGAGTAGAACTTGAACCTGAAAAACAAGCGAAATGCAAGCGTGAGGTTAGCCTCGGCTACCACAAACTGCCGAACAAAGAATTCGAGTGTCATTCCAAGAACGCATCAGTGGCGAAAGACATCTGTCGCCTGCTGGTACGCTATGGTAATGTTCTGAGTGCAATCATTTGTAATGGGAAGGTCATGTTCGGGAATAATTATGTTTACGCCGCCCAGATATTGGGTATCGATGTGAATTGCTATGTCCTTGATGAAGCACTCAAAGGTGATTACGATCATTATTTCTCCCGTAACTATGGCGTGTACTGCTACGATCATATCGAGAGAGCCGATTTCATGCAAGGTCGGGCTCAACCGCCGGTATGCAAAGCCGTGGAGTGGTCTATTCTATACGAACATATAGTACCGCGCATTCTCAAAGAAGATTCTCGAACAGTGAGAGTGCTTGACTTTGGTTGTGGGAAAGCCCGACACATTGGCAAGCTCCGCGTGAAACATGGCTTCAAGAAGACCGTCGGTCTTGAGTTCTTCAACCATAACCGTGTCGGCATATCTGTTCAGAAAGGCCATGATTTGATTGATGAATTCATCGCTTTCATACAAAAGAACGGCAAATTCGACTACACAATCTGTGACGCGGTAGTAAACTCAGTGAATACTCAAGCCGCTGAAGAAAATGTATTCCGTTGTCTGAACCTCTTCACGCAAATGGGCGGTGTGGTGTATTGCTCCGGTCGTATGCTTGAAGTCGCTTTGAAGCAGTACGAATTACGTAGAAACACATCAGACAGCACGTCCACAGTTCAATTCTTCGATGAGAATGGCTTGACCGCGATTATGCAAGAAGGCCAATGGTTCTTCCAGAAGTTCTTGAAACGAGAGCAGGTGGACGGAATCTTCGAGAAGTATGGCTTCGCCGAACCTTTCATGCGCTATGAGCGCTCCGGATACTGGGGATTTGGCGCATATAAGGTCCGTGAACTTTCGACCGAGGAATATGTGACCGCTGTGGACTATGAGTTTAATCTCAATCTCCCCAACGGTCAGACCTACAACCGCCACGAAGAAATAAAGAAACTGTTTAATCTCATATAAAAATCACTCCCAATGGACTACGTTAAATTTGCGGACATTAAGCCCGCCTCGTACAACCCTCGTAAAATCACTGACGGAGCGTTCGTGGAGTTGCAGGGCAGTCTCAAGACGCTCGGCTTCATTCTCCCGATCATCGTCAATCGAGACAACATGACAATCGTCGCCGGCCACCAGCGTACCAAGGCTGCTATGGCTGTAGGCATTGAAGAAGCCCCGGTTTATTTCATCAGTGGCGTTGACATCGAGTCCGAAATTCTGTTCAACCAGGTTCACAACGGTGTGGAGCTTGAACCTGAAACCCTCAGCATCTGTAAGGCTCCGAGAGAGGTCGGCAAGTTCTACGACCAAGTTCCTGCGTCGGATTTCGACATCAAGGATGCCAACGCATCAATCGTGAAAGACATCTGCCGTCTTATCGTGAAGCATGGGGACGCCCTCTGCGCTATCGTATGTGGCGATGAGGTAGTATTTGGCAACAACTACATCAAAGCTGCCGCCACCCTTGGATATCCCATTCACTGCTTCTTCCTGGAAGCTGGCAAGCGGGCAATCTTCGACTACTACTTCAAGAAGGACTACGGTGTGTTCAACTATGACCATATCGAGCGCGCTGACTTCATGCAGGGCCGCGCCCAGCCCCCACGCCATAAGAGCATCGACTGGTCTGTCCTCTATCGCGAAATCGTTCCCCATCTGGAGAAAGAGGATAAGCGCAAGGTCAAGATTCTTGACTTCGGCTGTGGTAAGGCTAAATTCATAACCAAACTGCGCCAGGAGCTCGGCTTCCGCTACGCTATCGGTCTTGAATTCTTCAACCACAATCTGCGTGGTATCTCCATCGCCAAGGGTCATGAAATGATTGACAAGTTCATTTCCTACATCAAGGAGAACGGAATTCATGACGGTGGAGTGTTCGACTACACTATCTGCGATGCCGTACTCAACTCAGTAAACACGCAGGCTGCTGAGGACGCTGTTCTTATCTGCCTCAATCTATTCACTAAGATGGGTGGCAAGGTATTCGTATCGGGCCGGTCAAAGGAAGTAGCTCTCAAGCAGTACGGCGCTAAGCGCAACACTGTTGACTGTACCACAACGGTTCAGTTCTTCGATGAGAACGGTCTGACAGCATTCATGCAGGAAGGTCAGTGGTTTTTCCAGAAGTTCCTTACCAAAGAGCAGGTGCAGGCAATGTTCGAGCGCTTCGGATTCGAGCCTTTTATGCAATACAATAAGTCCGGCTACTGGGGTTGGGGTGCATACAAGGTACGTGAACTCTCTCGTCAGGAATACATTGACGCAATCAACCTGGAGTTCAATCTGAATCTCCCGAACAATCAGTCTTACAACCGCCAAGGGGACGTTCTTCCGCTGTTTGGGCTGAACGACTAAGGTGCTGAAAATTGCAGATTTGATGATGGCTTAACCCCGCTAAAATTTGCATAATTGATTAAAATTCAGTATCTTTGTAATTGCAAATAAGATATTTAATCAAGACTCAAATGGTAGAAATAGAATACTGTGAGTTTCGCAACACCTACAAAATTCTATGGTTGCGATACGTCTATGGTGTTGACCTCAACACCCACTGCATGAAATCCTTACTTGGTCATAATGACAAGCGTGTCCGAGGATTTATGCGTTCTTTGCCCCCAAATCTTGAACTTGAAGAAAGTCGATTCTACTATCTCTGTGGCGTCGATGTGAACTTTGATTGGAACAAGAATCTCCATGTAGCATTCGTACGCAGTGTCGGCCGGCAGATTATCATTGACAACGAATTTGTCAAACTGAAAATCAATAACGCGCGGCAGATCTTCATTGACACGAAATACATAAATTGGCGACTTCCACAATCAAGAAATCGGCTCTTCAACACTTGCCGAAATTGGCAATTCGCTAATATGCTCGCATCACTCCCTGATGTGCCGCAGACTCCCACCCAACAGCAATTCGGATTATTTGACGAACCCAACAAGTAAAGTATGCGAAAACCATCTTTTGACGAGTTTGAGGAAGCAATCAGAAAGACCGGCGGCAATCTCTCTCAAACCGCCGGTCTGCTCGGTGTGACCCGGCAAACAATTCACAACTGGATACGAGAGGACGAACAGTTTAAAGCTGTCGTGCAGGACTCCCGAAAGAAACTGTTCGACCAGTGCCTTGATGCTGCCCGCATTGTTGCACTCGGCGTTCCTCATGTCGACCCGTCCACAGGACACATTATCGGTTGGAAAGAGAAACCAGACGGACAGATGCTTCGGTATCTGCTGTCAACGCTTGGCCGCGATGAAGGTTTTGGCGAGTCTGTCAATGTCAATCTTGAGAACCCAATGCCAACAGTCATCAATATTGTGCGCGACCCCGATGTAAAGCGAGATTAAACCGCCGTGATTGAGATATTCCTCATAGAGAAAGAGAAGGAGGGCTATTATGAATTGAATTTCTATAATAGCCCTGCTTTGGCATACTATATTCAGAAGATACCGTCGGCGAGGTTCATAATGCGCGATAGGTGTTGGAGAGTTGATCTTCAGCATCGCCGGTTCTTGAAAGAATTCTGCGAATATGCTGTTAAGCGCGGTCTTGCCTCTGGAGTCCATCGAGTAGATGACCGTTCCGAAATTCTTGGCTTCCCGGAACGCATGCCGGACTTGCAGTACCCAATCACTCACTTGAAATTGCCTCCCTTTGACTACCAACGACAGGGGATTCAATACATGATTGAGCATAAGCGGTGTTTCAACGGCGATGATATGGGCCTCGGTAAGACTATGCAGAGTATCGCTGCGGTGTCTATTGCCAGAGCGTATCCTTGTCTTGTCGTAGCTCCGGCGACAATGAAAGTGACATGGCAAAGAGAGTTTCAGCGATTCATTGGCAAGCAGGCTATAATACTTTCCGATGCGAATAAGGATAACTGGCACAAACATTTTGAGACTGGCACTTGCAATGTATTCATCACGAACTATGAAAGCGTCAAGAAGTATTTTGTAAGTCGAGTGCGAGGCAGAACCACTGTCAAGAACATTGTCCTTGATAAGCGGGCCGGGATGTTCAAATCAGTTATCATTGATGAGGCTCACCGATGCTGCAATACGACTGCCTTATGGAGTCTTTACCTTGAGGCGATTTGCGCCAACAAGGAATACATATGGCTGTTGACTGGCACTCCCATTGTCACCAGCAATGAGGATTTGATACAGCAACTCCGTATCATGCGACGCATAGACGACTTCGGTGGTGCAGCCAGATTCCGAGAGAGATACTGCCAAGGCAAGGATAAATCCTCCAATCTCTACGAACTCCACTTCCGGCTATGGCAATCGTGCTATTTCCGCAGGGATAAAAGTCTTGCCTTGAAAGACCTTCCGGAGAAAACCCGCCAGTATCTTACAGTAGATATTGATAACCGCCAGGAATACGAATTTGCAGAGAATGACCTTATCCGCTATCTCATGGAATATGAGTCTGCTTCCGACGCTAAACTCCGAAGCGCTGCAAGAGCCACGGCCATGGTGCAGATTAACCACCTCCGGCAAATCTCGGCACGCGGAAAAATGAAAGAGGCTATCAGCTTCATTCATGATGTTATCGACGGCGGCGACAAACTCATTGTCTTTGCTTTCCATAAAACGGTAATAGCGGACATCATGAAAGCATTCCCCGGCACGGTAACAGTAACTGGTTCTGACTCGCAGGAGAAAAAGCAAGCGGCAATAGATAAGTTCCAGAATAATCCCGATTGCCGGCTCATAGCCCTCAATTATAAATCAGGAGGTGTCGGCATCACTCTCACTGCTGCTTCCCGAACTCTATTTATTGAGTTTCCGTGGACCGCATCGGATTGTGAACAGGCTGAGTGTCGTGCGCATCGCAATGGGCAAAAGAACGCTGTCAATTGCTACTATCTCCTTGCTCGCAACACTATCGACGAGAGAATCCTTGAAATTATTCAAAAGGAACGCGATGACTCCAGCGTAGTAACCGGCGCCGATAATAACATTGAAGAACGTATCGTGGATATGGCTCTTCGACATTACAAAGACAAACATAAAATTTGAAAATATGGCAACAGTTAGAGAGAAGATATTTCTCCGCATGAAAGAACTTAATGTGAAGCAGGTTGAACTCAGCGACAAGGTTGGCATAAAGACTCAGAATCTTTCGGCCTACCTGAAGGGCAACCGTACAATCCCCTTCGATGTGCTTGAGAAAATCTGCATGGTGCTTGGCCTGACCCTGGGCAACACCGACGAAGTTTACAAATCACCTAAAACCACCGACAATGTTTAGAGAGAAAATCAAAGGTAAGATGAATGAGGCCGGTATCTCTGTGAAAGACCTTGCCGCCAAGACGAAGATAAACCCCAGCACTATCTCGTCATTTCTTGTCGGCAACCGCGCCATCAGCAATGAGAATCTTGACACGATTCTTGATGCTCTTGAACTCACGCTTGTGCCTAAATCCAAGTTCGTCTATCAGGGCGAAAAGCCCCAGATTGACCCAGGAGTGCAGGTATAAGTTCTCGCACGAAACATTTACGAATTTTACAGTATCCATGGAATAGCCTGAATTGTCAAATATCCCAAAGGTGAATGAGTGCGGTCGATGTTCACGTTTTCAGCAAACAAGCAGAGGCACTTGACTATTTGTCCCCGGACAATAGTGAGGTGTCTGAAGTGCTGTATGGTGGCGGAGCGCGTGGAGGTAAGACTTATCTCGGTTGCCTTTGGCAAATTTTGCGAAGAATAACGATGGCCGGATCGGTGGGCTTCATCTGTCGAGAAGAGAGTGTGAAGCTGCGCGATACGACTGTCGTTACTTTTTTTGAGGTTTTGACCGATTTACGCCTGAACTCAGTGGTAGAATTCAACTCGACCCGCCTTATCGCGAATTTTTCCAACGGAAGCGTGGTGTATTTCCGTGACCTCAAACTGATGCCTTCTGACCCGGAGTATGACCGCCTTGGCTCATACGGTATCACTGACTGTTTCATCGACGAGGCCCAGCAGATATGCGCAAAAGCAATCTCTGTATTGAAAGGCCGTTTCTCGGTGCTCAACGGAAAGAACCCAGACGGCACCAGATGGCATACAATCCCAAAAGCCCTATACACCTGTAACCCTCGGCGTAACTGGATATATACAGATTTCGTAAAGCCGGCGAAAATGGGAACAATGGCGTCGCACCGCAGATTCATCAAATCACTGCCGCTCGATAACCCCCATGTGGACCAAGCCTACATCGACAACTTGCTCAAGGCAGACAAGGTTACAATCCAGCGTCTGTATTTCGGCAACTTTGAATACGATGATGACCCCTCAACTCTCTGTGACTATGATGCCATCAACGACCTCTTTACCAACGAGCACATTCTTCCAAAACCGGCAAGATCCTGTTCGGCCGACATCGCGACCAAAGGGCACGACCGCTTTGTGGTCTGCGTATGGGAAGGCAATGTGTGTCGCTTTGTGGTCGATGAAGTCTATTCTCCCGGCAAGCAAGTCTATGAAACGCTCCGCGACATTCTTATCAAAGAGAAAGTACCAAGATCATACACTATCGTCGATGCTGACGGCGTAGGAAACTTCCTCGAAAGTTTTCTGCCGGGCATAAAGGAGTTTCACGGAGGTGGGCACCCCAATAACCGAGAGAAATACGAAAACCTGCGAGCCGAGTGCTACTTCAAGTTGGCAGAGATGATCAATGATCGTAAGATTCGTGTAATCTGTACTCCCGACCAGCGAGAAAGGCTTATGGAGGAACTGGGAGCCTTGAAGCAGGCATACATAGACAACGATGTTCGCCGAAAAGGTATCATTTCGAAGGAAGTAATGAAGATTATCATAGGTCGCTCTCCTGACTATATGGACGCTATGATGATGAACATGTTCTTCCGACGGACCAAGCCAACGAGAGGCGCGACAATGAATGTCAAGTCGTATGCTACTGAATAATCCGTTGCACTTGAAACACCTTAGACGCCAAGCATTACCCCATTCAATAAAAGTAACTTTGAACCAATGAAGAAGAATAAAAAATATAAACAGCGCAGGACAAGAACCCAAAGGCACTATACCTATGGGGAATTCCTCGTGTTATTTCCTTGCTGTTCCGTAAGCCATCAGAAAGAGTTATTGGCGACCCTGGGGCAAGCACGCAAACCCGGTTTTCTTGCCGGGCGAGAGGTCCCGGAGTCCCTTAGTATGATTAGCTATGGTAAACTTGTGGACTTGAGGAACGCGGCCAGCGCTTCTGATCCGGCGGCCGAGTGTCTGAAGATTCTTCTTGGCCTCAAGCCATGGGAGATAAGCCGACTGAATGTATTTGATGTGTTCGGCTTTATGAACTTCATCAAGGAGCAGGTTACAAATATCAATAACCTGTTCTCAGCACTTAAAGTCAATTATTCTTCAGAGGAATTGTCGGCCGGAGTGAAAGAATTGGATTTCGGCCCATTTGGAGTGCTTGACTGGTATGCCAAGCGTATGGGGATCAGCAACCAGAATGAGGTTCGAGATGTGGCGTGGGTGCGCATCTACAACTGCATGAAGAATGACACGGAGCAGAACAATTATGAGCGTCGCCTCCGTAAACAGTATCAAGTAAAACCTTCAAGAAGATGAGCAACCCGGCATTTGACAACGAATACAAACTCGGCACAGTTGAGGGCAAAGTCCGCGATGTGGTGCTGAAGATGGGCGAGAATATAGAGTATCGCTTTATGAACTGGGCTCAAGCCAATGTTGAGTTAGACAAAATCAGCAAGCCTACCATTGTGTATATCCTGCCCCCGTCGGGCGATTTCTATATCGGCCGTCAAGAGATTAAGGATTACCCGGAGACCCAAATAGCCTTCGTATGCAGCACCGAGTTTGATTTTGAGAGCGATGAAAATGATGCCCTTGTTGAGCAGATGAAACGCCTCTGCATGCGATTCATCAATGCTATCAATGAGAGCGGTTATTTCGTCCAACTGGAAGGCAAACTACCTTATCAGGTGCTCTACGATCATCTTGACGAAAATGTGACCGGCGTTGTTATCACTCCCATTCTTGAAGAAGAGGAAGGAGTTAGCATCTGCGAGGATTCCGATGTGTATAATCCTGAAGAAATGGAGAACGAATAATGGCAGAAATAACTGATATACTAACACAGCACCTCAATACAATAAAAACGAGAGTTGCGGAGCGCATGGTAGCTGAAAAGCGTAATGCGAGTGGCCGCACTGTTTCTTCCCTTTCGGTAGAGGTTAATGGCGACCACGGCACTCTATGGGGCTCGAAGGTATTTCTTGTAATGGAAAAGGGTCGCGGGCCTGGTGCTGTGCCAAAAGGCTTTCATGAAATCATCTATGATTGGGCGAAGTCTAAAGGTGTCTCCGCAAAAGCAAAGACTATCGCAGGACAGCCCCAATCGTCCGATGGCGCTCTGAGGTCTTTCGCCGGAGCAGTTGCGTACAATATAATGAAGAAAGGAACTCGGCTTTATAGGAGTAAACAATACAACGACATTTTCTCTACTGTCCTCAACGAGGAACTGGAGAAGATGAGCGAAGAACTGGCTATAAATCTGCTTGACAAGGTGTCTGGCATAAATGAATCTGCGGAATGAGAAAAGAAGAAATCTCTGTACTGGTCAATTCGTATTACTACGGTCAGATGACCCTTAAATATCCAGATGAGGTAGCATTTGTATTCAATCCTTTGTATTTGAATATTCAACTTGAGCCTCAGCAAGGGGTTTATCGGGCACGCGTTCTGAATGTTAGTGTGAGCACGGGTAATAAGAATACTGGAGAATGTAAGACAATTCAAGTCCAGTTGTTCAAAGGGGCTGCAAGAGTGTATCTGTCGCGGCTTATGGAGCTGTTTTTTACCGATGTGAGATTTGAAAGGAGCAAAACGCTGTATATAAATATTATCTTAAATAATACGGTGTTCAAAAGTATCCCAGTCATATGTATTTGGGGTAATCTTGCAGTCGGAGAGCGTTTCTCTCATTATGGAGCGTTCAAGTTGGACAAAATGCGTCCGTATTTTGAACGGAAACGCATTTGGTTTCGCAATTACCCGTTCACTGTATCTATGTTTGCTCATGGCTGGGGTAGCAAGGATCGTGGTGTAAGTGCCAAATACGATGGCAACCCATACGACTCAAATCTACAAATCCATTATCCACCAATTTGGGGTGTGATAAACTCCATTGAGGATGAAGACATCTGGGACCCTGATGAAGATACCATATATGATGGCAATTACTTAGAGGGTGCAGTATTTGATAAACAAGAGCAGAAGTTCTATGGCTCAACAGATGACTATTGCCTATATACCAAATGGACTCCCGGCACTTACATGCCTGGCCCTGAAGAATACAACCACAATGGGAAAGCCAGGACTGACCGTATCTGGGCACTTCAAAGTGGCAGATTGGTAAGGTACGATGCTCAAATTGGAGATCTCGTTGAAGTTCCTTATGGTCGTAGCTATGAGATCGGAATTTATGAAATCAATCCTGAATATGCTTTCCCAAAAGCAAAAAATAGCGTAACCCTCAAGCAAAAAGGAGAAGAAGTTGAAGTCAAGTCGAGTACATTTGACACAACTTTTGATTATACCTTTTGGTTGGCTAGTGAAATGTCGACCATTACAGAACTGCTGATTGATTATTCTACAACGGGACACTATTTAAGATGGATTGATCGATACGGGATGTTCCAATATTTTCTCTTTATCAAAGGCAAAGAGACAATAAAAAACAAACTCAGTGCGAATACTGTAGTTGAAGACTATACCGTCGGTGGTATGTATTTTGCAAATCACCAACGGTATACGAATGTAGAAGGTACGAAAACTGTAAAGTGTTGTGCTGTGTCAATTGATGATAGCATATATGACTATGTTTCATCAATTATCACTTCGCCTATTATCGATTTATATATTGGTAAAACACGTTATGGCGATGAGATGTGGGTGCCAGTAAACATTGTTGCCGCCAACCATGACTACAATCCCCGAGAGCAACTGCATGATTTAGAAATATCATTTACGATGCCACCTATTAACGCCCAATCACTATAATGCAAGAGGAACTGTATATCATAAAGGATAACGAGAGATTTAAGTTAGATCTCAAGACTCCTAGCGGAATTACTCTGAATTTCAAGAGTAATTTGTTTGGCGATTTATCTAAAATTTCCGCTTCATTCTCGTACACGTTTAAACTTCCGATGACTCTAAACAATCGAAATGTGTTGGATTCACCAGAGGATATACGCCAATATTCTTCCGCTTCACGCCGTAAGTTCAAGTGTGAATTTTGGCAAAACGGAGTAGATATATTCAATGAAGCTAATCTGTATATAGATACTACTGATAAAGACAGTTATAACGCAGTTATGACATGGGGCGTTGTAGCCGGTTTTGAAGCATTGAAAGACGGGGATCTTTCGTTGCGCGATTTAGGGGCAGGAATTAGTGAAATGGGCCGTTGGGGTAACTACTGGACCCCAACTCCTGATACATTTACCAATGACACTTTGCTTTTACATCCTTATCGTGGACTTGAAATATACGAAGAGTCAAATGGTAAAATATGGTGTATGGTGAATGCTGATGGTAAGCCTGTAAGTAAGGCCACCATTCCTGTTGTGCCTATTCGATACATAATCGACAGAATCAACCAAACCTTTGGAACAAAATTTAACCTCGGAGCTGTTTATTCAGGGAGTTCATACTGGGATAGAGATTCAAAACGCTACACCAGTAATGGCGATAGCGTAATCATAAGCCGCGGAGTGATACCCCTTGTAACAACAGGGCTGACGGATGATCAGTTGGAGGCGAGAACTGCGACCCTTACAAATTTCAAGATTTACGATTACAGCGTGAAGCTATTCGGAAGCTTCTCCGTCCCATTAGATGCATGGGACGGTCTGAGAATGCCTCAGATTGTAACCTTTGATATTAAGCAACCTCAAAACAATATTTATTTCACTGTTGGTGGAGGTGGCAATGTTGATCCATCAATAAAGTGGATTTTTCATAAAAAAGACAGCGCAGGTACTAAGGTAGTTACAGTTGAAAAATTCAAATTAGACGGATTTTTCAAGGTGCTATTTATGGGTACTTCTCAAGCTGTACCCAAATTAATCATATACCACAGAGTTGCTGAACGAGATGCAGATAATCCGTCGAAAGTAAACATCTATATGAAAGAACTCGAAACGTTAGAAGGTCGTTTCGAGGGGTATGAATATTACAACGATCCATCTTTGGGGAATAGGCTCTGCGATGTATATATATTTGACTTTAGAAAAAGTCAAGGTTTGACACCGATTGAAATCTCTGAAACTAACGACGGTTCTACCAGCAGTTCCAGCCAATATCCATATTTCTTCAATTTTGATAGGAAGGCTTATGCTATTCTTGATGGTAAAGTTGAAATCACGCCATTAGGGAGATTATCTGATGACGTAGTAAATAAAGGGTTTGAAACGGATGTCTTTAGCAATCTTCCTGATATCGGCTGCCTTGAATTCATGAAATCACTTTTTTATGTAATCGGCGCATTCCCTGGATTGTCTCGTGATGGTGAAATTGTACCATTGAGATACAGCGCAATAAATAATAATCGCTATAACGGAAATGTGAGAGACTGGAGTAGGAAGATTATGACATCCGTGGACGAGAAACCCGAAAAGATTGACTTCAAAGTAAGTGGATTTGGTCAGCATAACTATTTCCTGCTTAAGAACGATGATTTAGAAGTAACAACGCCAGAAGAAGGAGAAGATGTATATGAAACCGGGAAGATGGATGTCGTCTGCGACAATAACTCATTGGAGCGCGAGAAAACAATAATCCAGATACCCTGGTATGGACCATATCTAAAAAGTGGGAAGTACCCTCCGGGAAGAACGAACCGCGATATGAAATATGAGGAGTTTGACCCAAATGAGTGGAAGACTACCAAATGTGAGGCTAAACCTGCCTTAGGACTTATAATAGGTGGTTCTGAAGGTACGATGAAGTCTGAGTATGACGAAAACGGAAACATAACGAAAAGAGTTTATGAACCCAATGGAACATATCGTATGTTTATGGAAATCCTAAACCCTTTTAGAGATTTAACAGAGAGTGTTGATTACGATTTTCTTCAGGAAGTCATCTATCGACCTTACATAGTGACAGAATCATTCATGCTTGATGAGTTTGACCTGAGGGATTTGGATTATACCATACCGATTTATCTCGATAAGTACAACTCACACTTCGCCATAGTCTCTATCCAACGAGATGCAGCAGGTAAATGTAAATGTGAACTCATAAAACTCCCATAATAATGGCCTCAGATGTAAGAACAAAAATACTGGATATTCAGGTGCGGACCAAAGACGCGCTTGATCAGATTGCTAAATACCGCAAGGAGGTAGCCGAAGCTATGGCCCGGCAGAAAGAACTCAAAAAGGAACTTAACGATGGTGCAATATCCGAAGAGGAGTACGGTCGCCAGGTTGAAGCCTCGCGTATATTCATCATGCAGCAGAATCAGGCCATTAACACCTTGACAAGACAACTCAACAATCAGGAGAAAGCCCAGGCTGAAAACCTTGGATCTCTCGTTCAGTGGCGTGCTGAACTGTCTAACCTAACGGCTGAATATGACAAACTGAGTCAGGCCGAGCGTGAGGGTGCCCGCGGAGAGGAGTTGAAAGCCCACATCAATGAGTTAACTACCAAACTCAAGGAGGCCGAGCAAGGTACACAGAGGTTCTTCCGAAACGTAGGTAACTATCCCAACGCTATGGGACAGGCCGCAACCGCGGTCGAGGGTCTGATTGACGCTCTTTCCAAAGAGTGTAAGACTGCCGAAGAAGCCGAAGAAGCCAATGATATTCTCCGCCGGGCGCTTGCTGGAATCGACCCCTCTGCGGAAGGAGCCGCTGACGCTATAGAAGCGCTCAACAAGAAGATTGAAGAAAACAATGAGGTAATAGCTGAGCATGAAAACCAAAGCGCTGAGTTGGTGGACTCGTTAGGAGACCTCGTCGGTGTAAATACCAAATTTGGAAGCTCGTTAGAAAACCTCTCAAAAAACTCAGCAGGTTCATTTATTGACGGGCTCAACACAAAAGCAAAAGCCCTTTGGCAGACACTCAAAGGGTTACTGTCAAATCCTGCTATTCTCACGTTTCTAGGCATTGGTGGTGCAGTAATGGCGTTCAAGGGGCTATACGACTATAACCAAAACCTCGTAGAAGCGACCAAACAGACCAAACAATTCACGGGACTTGCAGGTGACGAATTGAAGCACCTAAGAAACGAAATTCAAGCCACAGCGGACACCTATGGAAAAGATTTCACTGAGATGCTAACCGCAGTGAACAATCTTGCACAGCAATTTGGAATAACCCACCAAGAAGCACTACAATTGGTGCAAGATGGTTTTATCGCTGGTGCAGATGCAAATGGTCAATATCTTGATAATCTTAGTGAATTTCCTGCGTACTTCAAGGAGGCCGGAGTAAGTGCTAACCAGTTCATAGCGCTTATTTCGCAAGCCAACAGCATGGGTATTGTGTCTAATAAAGCTTTGGATACAATCAAAGAAGCTAATCTGAGATTGCGAGAAATGTCGTACACGACATCAAAGTCGTTATCAGCCATAGGTTTAGATGCAACAAAAATACAAAAGGAACTTGCAAATGGTACGACTACAACATTTGAAGTCATTCAGCAGGTGAGTCAAAAACTGGATTCTCTTCCAGCGAACTCTAAAGTAGTTGGGGAAGCTATTGCTAATATATTTGGTGGCCCAGGACAGGATGCCGGCTATCAATATCTTACAACACTGCACGAAATATCGCTCAACCTAGACGAAATAAAGGCCAAAACGAGTGAAGAAGCAGCTGTTGAGCAGGAACTCATCGAAGCCCGAACTAATTTGGCGAATGCCCTTAGTGATGTGTTTGACATGACGGGAGGAACTTTTGAAACTGTTACTGCCAAAATCAAAATAGGGCTGCTTAATACTCTCACCAGTCTGCTTAAAGGTATCAAATCTGTAGTTGATTATGTCAAGCAGTGGAAAACAGTTTTCATGGCGATAGGTGCAACTATTATCACGGTGACAGCGGCTGTCAACGCCCATAATATAGCCCTTGCATTAACATGGGCTAAGACGAAACTTGTAGCTGCGGCGCAAGGCGTGATGAATGGTGTAATGGCCACTGGAAAAGCAGCGGTTCTTTTGTTGTCAGCAGCTTACAATGCTTGTACTGGAAATTTGGGCAGAGCATCGGCGGCGATGAAAGTGTTTAACACAGTTTGCAAGTCGAATCCTTTTGGCTTAATTCTTACAGTGATTTCAGCCGCCATTGCTGCCATTGAATTGTTCGGTAGCAAAACAGAGGAGGCTAAAGCTAAAGTAAATGCAATGGCTAATGCTGAAGAAGCTGCTACGAGAGTTAAAACCAAAGCGACTAGGGCTGTTGAAAACGACATCAAAGCACTTGAAAATTGGCACGGGACCAAAAAGGAGGAGAAGAAAATATGCGATGAGTTGAATACCAAATACGGGTCTGTATTAGGAAAATATTCTACGGTCGGCGCCTGGTATATGACTCTTAAAACTAAGGGTACAGAGTATATACAAATGCTCTACGAGCAGGCCAAAGCCGAAGCTCTAGTTGCACAAGCGGCTGAACTTCGCGCCGAAGCCGCAAGGAAAAGGCTCGAAGGCCAAAACGCCGATGTAAGTTGGTTTGATCAATTCAATCATCTTCTCGAAATCAATTTAGATACGTTTGAGATCAGAGCGAATACCTGGTCGCAATCCGGGGAAAACTTAAAGCAATATGCTGCGGCGGAAGCAAATGCTGCGGCTGCTCAGTTGGAACAGATTGCCGCTGAGATGGAGAAACAAGCGGAAGAATCGTTCAGCAAGTCCAATGAAAAAGCATTAGATTATCTGAATACTCTGAGCGATATGGAAAGCGTTCTCGATACAGTGAATAAGAAAAATACTGTTACGCCGACCACTACGACCACTGACACCAAAACTAATAAAAGTTCATCTGGAAAATCGCCTGAAGAAACTGAAAAAGAGTTGCTCCGGAAAGCGGAAGATGAACTTCTAAAAATAACGCAGCAATCTGTTGAAACCCGCCGTAAGGTTCTGGCGCTGTCGTATGATAGACAAATAGAGGATTACAGGAAAAAACTCAAAGAAGAAGAAACCCTAACTGAAGAAAGTCGTAAGGCTATTCTTTCAATTATTGATTCTCTAGAAAAGCAGAAGGCGCAAGCCGTTGCCGCATTTAATGCCGAAGAACTAAAAAAGCAGGTCGAGCATGATGCCAAACTCCTTGAACTGAAGTTGGCCGCCGTGGAGCAAGGTTCTAAAGAAGAACTCGATTTACGGTTAGACAAGTTAAAGAAGCAGGAAGAGCTAGAACTTGCGCAGGCGGAAGTTGAGTACAAAAACGAAGAAGAAAAACAGCAAGCTCTCGTCGCGATACGTGAGAAGTACAAGAAACAAGAAGATGCTGCTCAAGAAGCATATAAGACTGAGGTATGCGAAAAGCAGAAAGTCGTTCTCCAGAATGAGATTGAACAATTAGACATAGCCGAAACTGAAAAGCAACTCCACCGTGAGGGTTGGCGAACCATGACCGATGAAGAAATGGAAGCCGACCGCCAGCGTAAATTGGAGTCGATCGGCGGTTATGAGGCTGAAAAACTCCAACTGGAAGAAGAAAACGCCCAGAAAGCCTATGAGGCATTGATGGAGCGCGGTCAACTCTCCACACAGACTGACGCAGAATGGTTGGCCGAGCAAAATGCGGCCAAGCAGGAATGGCTGAATAAGCAGGTTGCCATCAATGAAGCCTATGTCAAGAACGAGCAGGCCAAACAGCAGGCAGTCCGGGCCGTCACCAATGGTCTCGTCAGCCTGCTTGAAACCCTAGGAGATGAGAATTCCGCATTCGCAAAAATGGCTAAGGTCATTACACTTGCCCAAATTGCCATTGACACTGGCCGTGCCCTATCTTCGGGTATCGCATCGGCTTCAGCTCTGCCGTTCCCTGCGAACCTTGCCGCCATTGCAACAACTGTGGCAACAGTTCTCGCCAATGTAGCAACTGCTATTTCAACAGTCAAGAGTGCGAAGTTTGCTACTGGTGGTAAGGTGAATGGCCCGGGAACAGGAACAAGCGACAGCATACCCGCAATGCTCTCAAACGGCGAATATGTGATGACTGCACGGGCAACCAAGATGTTCGAGCCGGTGTTGGCCGCAATGAACAGTATCGGAAGCGGAGTGCCTATCCAGGTAGCCAATTCCTACGAAAGCGTTGACAATGCTGAAATGCTTACGGATTCATTCTCGCAAGCCGCAAGAGAGATAAAGCCGGTTGTGTCCGTCGTGGAGATTACCGAGGCTATAGACCGAGTTGATATGATTGAAAACTTAGATAACTTCTGATAATATGAACTGCTACGAACTTATTAAAGCCAACCAGAGTCTTCTTCAGGTACTGAAGAACAACAAAATCAGCGTGAACGACATAGATTCTCTGCAAATCTATGAAGAATTCCGCGCGATGAAGAAGCATAGTCACAAGACTATCTATTGTGTGTCGGTTCTTGCTGACAAATACGGTAAGTCCCAGCGCACAATCTACAATATCATCGACCATTTCCGCAGTAACGTGGAAATATAAAGGGCCGGCGGTTATCCGTCGACCCTCAATCCGTGCGATACTATTATCAGAAGTCCTCGGAGAACGACGCCTTTTTGTCGGAGTGCAGAGCTCCGTCAATGAGGCTTAGGTCGGTTGTAAGAACTTTGCCGATCTTGTCTTTCTTGAACTCTTTGTTGTACGGTTCATCGTTATCCATTTCAATGCGGACTTTCGTTACTCCGGCGGACAACTGTTTCAGTTGTTCAAATGTAATCGGATAGTCCACATTTATCTCATATAGATTGTAGCCACCGACGTTACGTGTGTCTGCGCCGTAACTGCCACGCGGGGTAGTCAACTCAATTACATTACCAGCAGTCTCTTTGAGAAGTATGCGGCTATCCTTGGCAACTGCCATATGCTTCATTGCAGACAGTTTCATCGAAAGGAAGTAAGTCGGAGTTTCCCCGGAATCCAAGTATGACAAGCCGACGTAAAGGACAATCTTGTCAGTGCCGGACTTGACATTTTCTTTGCTTGTTATGATTGAGCGTGTGCCATTGGTCGTGTCATCAGAGAGTATCTTCTGCGCATAAACTGGCATCATCGAGCAAATACACAGTAGTGTTAGTAGTAAGTTTCTCATATCATTTCGTTTTCAATAGTTCCGGATAAAAGTGGCCCACCATCCAACGGAAGATGCGGCATGTGTAGTAGTGGTAATCATAGGGAGCTTTGAAGAATCGCTCTGGCAGTTCCTCCTCGGCAGGAATCATATCAACATACCCACCGTCGATCTCAATGCGCCAACCATCGAATTCATATACATCGGTTCTACCCTCGGCCGGTATGATCGCACAGTGTACGTTGTGGGGATAGTTCTTCTTGGTTGAAAAACCCTGCTTGAAGACACCGCAAATATAGATTGCCCGGAAACTTCCTTGTGGCTGTTCATCAAAAGTAATCGTGGATTCAAAAGGCAGTGGCTCGTCAGTCTTTGGGTCTTTGTTCCACGCTGCGCAGAACTTCTTACTCCAGGAGCCTTTCACGCAAGCGGCGCAATGATGTGATAAATCTCCCTCCCGGACGTATTTGGTCCAGAAGAATTTGAATTTGCTTGGGTCGATGTTATGTCTGATAGTTACCATTTGTCTTCATATTTGCTTTGTTCTTGGCAACTACCCACAAAAAAGACGCAGGACAGCAGCCTAACGCCGTCCGGCCTACCACAGCCGTTTACCCAATAGGTGTGTCCTGCGTGTATGTACACAGATACACTACGCCCATAGGGTAAACTCAGATAGCCTTTTGTTATCTATGTGGTAGTTCGACGACGGTTAGGCTATAGTATGTCCGCTGTTCTCCAACTCTCTTGTTGAGTTACAACTTGAGTGCAAAGATAGCCATTTTATTTGGAATACGCTCTATGTCAGGCGAGAAAAATTGCAGATAGGATTAAAATAAATGCTCAAATGCTTGCGTATATGATTATTTTTGATTACTTTTGTATATGCAAATAAGATGTTTTTATAATCAAAAACCATAGGACTTATGGAAAGATACAAATTAGTCAAGACAGCGACCAGGTACGAAGCCCGAAATGCCAAAGGCGAGGCGATTGCCTTTGTGTCGCAGGAATCCCCCGATGCAATTCGCGTGGATTATGAAGTTCCGTATGGGTGGGAAACCGATTGGTTTGCTGGCGATTTATCAAAATATAGCGAGAAGGATATTCGCGATATGTTACGGATCTTTATTTGATGCGCCATGAACCCGCTGACAAAAACGACAATCCCCACTATAGACTGTCAAGAGCTGTTATCATTGTTAACTTGCGCTCTCGACTACGGATATAACTTTTATCTTGCCGAAGAGTTGGCTATATGCAATCCCATTGACGGCGATGTTTACTATGATGAGATTGTTTCAGCATTGCTCGACGGCCGTGATATAGTTTTCAAGGATAAAGCCGACAGTTCAATTAAAAACCTTACGTATGGAGGGTTACTCCATGCTGCCTTTGAGTTTGCACAGGAATATCCAAAGATATATTCTCGCATCGGTGGTGAAGATGGATACATCCCTCAGGTTGGGTTGCGAATACTTCTGGTTGCCCTATATGGTTGGGCGCGGGTTGCAACCGACATAGGAGAACGGTTTTCCAACTTCATCAAACTCAACTGAAGATAAATGCAAATAAGATATTCACAATTAAAAACCCATAAGTATTATGTTCGACTTTCACGAACCTGAGCCACCGAAAGTGTACTGGCTCGATGTAAGAGCCGGTTTGTCAGATGTGGACCGGCACGAAATCTACGCCGATTATGAAACGGCACGCCATAACTACGAAGTCTGGAAATATGACAGCAGAGTCATGAACGCACACGGATCTGTATCGCTTGTCGAAATGACTCCGGATGAGAATGGCAAGTATGTTGTTGCTCGCGAACTCGGCGACAAGCAATGGTAATAATCCTCTAACAATATCAATATGGAAACTGCTCTATTGGAAGTTGGGCTCGCGCCGACATGTGTTCATACAGACAAGCGGGAACGCAAGTATTACCTGATGAAAAGGTTTGTAAGAGCCGCAATTAGGCTTCGCGAAGCTGGAATTAACCTTGGCGTTGAGATTGTAGCCTTTTTCTACGAAACTCCTTTCAACTTCAAGGTAATGGTAAATGGTGATGCTCACTTTGACAAGGTGGCAGACATCTTCTGTACTCCTGAGTTTACCAACGACGAGCGCCAAGAGATTCTTATGGCATTAGATATCACCTCTCTTGAAAAGATGGAGTGTGAAGTTGCTGCTCGAGGATATCAAATGAACTACGCCTCTCCCATTTTTGCTGTAATAACATTCTAACATCATACGAAATATGCCTAACGAAAGCCATCAACCGCTTGTTGCGTTCCTTAACTCTGATATTAACGAGCGCAACAATAACCTCCCTGAACAATACTGTCTGAAATCCGGCTATGCCAATGGCTATGTTGCTGTACCGCCCGAACACCCTCTCCATGGAAAATCCTTTATGGACTTCACGCTTGATGTTCATGGTGGTGCCACATTCGCCGATCATTATGGAACAGTTAAGCGGAACTTCAAGAGCATCGAATACATTGACGATGCGTCAGACGTGTCCGATGATTGGTGGGTTATAGGCTTCGACACCTGCCATTTTGATGACTCATTGGAGCGATGGCCTAAAGAAGCGGTCATAAAAGAAACACTTCATTTGAAGCACCAACTCGAAGAACTATGCACAAACTCCGGGCAATAATCTTTCGTGGTAAACGCCTCAATAATGGCGAATGGGTTGAAGGCGACCTCATCAGTAACGATGGAGCCAGCCACCCGAAAATCAAGTTCGCCAAGGAGGACGGAATAAATTACGACACTAAGGCTGTCGATGAAGCGACCGTATGCCAACTTGCCGGGACTTTCGGTGGGTTGAAAGTATGGGAGCATGACCTCATCGTTTTCAATGCAACATTTCCATGTGAAGTCGTATGGAATCCTCACACCGGTGGCTTTGCACTCCTTGAGATTATGTCGCAAGACCTCGGAACATCCAGCCTCGGATATATGCTATCAGAGTATCGCTTCAAGCATATCAACTTTGGCTTCATCGGAGACAACATAGAAAATATACCTCACAAATGAAAACAGTAAAACAACTCCTGTCTGGCGAAGGTGACTTGCGCCCCATAACCTTGGTATTCGATGACGACCGTAAAATCACTTGCCTCATCACGGAATTCCGTGTGGATAGATCACGGGATACCGAGGGTAAAAACCTCTACGATATACGCCACTCTGATGAAGATTGGTGCGACCCTGCCACGGTAGAGGACAACGTAGTAGTGAACTGGTTCGGTACCATCATTACGTTTAGTCCGATAGATTTAGGCCCTGACAAGTATCTCGAAATTAAAGACTACTGGTATGAAGACGAATAAACTTGCTTTGCTTAGTGCGATGGCATACACGTTTTCTTGCGACATCAGCCGCTATTATGGAGCGTCCAAACAACGCGAAATCACAACGCCAGTATCAAATACAAAACGAGTACCCGCGAAATATCGTGAGAAGCCGCTTCAAGAGTATCGCATCCAAGGACATTATGTATTTGCACACTCCCGGAAAGACGCTATCAAACGACTAAAACATCAGAAGAAGATATGAAACTGAAAGAAATGCCGGCCAACATAGTAGTCCACACACCGACGGAGACCGAAGCCAAGGAGCTGCTTGCCATCCTGCATGAGAATGGGTATAGGTGGAATAGGGGTAACTCTCTAATCCGCTACACTAACTGGCGGGGTGTCAATTGCTCATATCACATTTACCCTGACGAGAATGTAGTAACATGGAATCATAGTGTTGCCAATGGGGCCATCACCCTCGCCGAGTTCAAGGAGCGGTATTGCGATGAAGAGAAGCCTCAGCCGAAGTTCATATTGGGGGACATCGTTAAAATAGTCAATGTAACAAATCCAATGTTGGTAGGAGAGACTGGTATAATAATGGAACTGCCAACAAAAGAAGACAGCCGTTACAAAGTAGGGCTTGATGATGAGTGTACACTTTTAGATGCCAAGTATCTCAAACTCTATACCGAAGCTGTGATAAAAGTGGAGACATCGGTTGAAGCAAAACAACTGAACCTCTGCGAGCTGCTCAAAGGGTATGAGGGGCAATCATTCTATTCGCCTTGCTATGGTGATGTTGATTTAATAGAAGTCCAAAATGACCGAATTATAATCTCGGCAGTCGCCAACGATAAAAAGCACACACTTGGTAAACGTGGTAAGCACTATGCTGGTTTTGCCGAATGCATGTGTATGCTCTTCCCATCCCGCGCCCTTTACGAGCAATACCCGCTCGACCCTTACAAAGCGTGGTCAGTATGGCAGGAGGAGCAGACTATTTACCACATTAGGATTGAATTTCAGCCCTACGATGAGCGTGGCGAAATGAAATGTGGCAATATGGGGACACTTCATTTTAATGATTTGAAACTACGCACCCCAGCCGACCGCGACAAGTGCATCGAAGAAATCAAAGCAATCCTCAAAAAATACTCCGTAAGATATAACGACAAATAAAATGATGACACCAGCTGAAATGTTAGACACCGTAAAAGAATACCAAACTACCGATTCAATATCCCGAAAAAACGCGCTGTTCGACCTTATACAGCAGAGGGCTTGGGAAGTGTGGTTTATGTGCTATCAGTGCGCCCGTAAATTGTATCTGGACTATCCACTTCCAGAAGTCGGAAAAATTCTGAATGGGTGGGGCCCCATAGAAAAGGATTTAGAAAAATATGTTGACGGTCACTCTTATTATACCCAAATTGATATCCATAGTCCAATTTATCATCATCCTATATGGGATGACAAAATCATATTGTCAGGATTGACCGAAAAGGGAATAAAGATTGGATTGCCTACCTCCATTGCGGTGTCATACAGAATGTTTAATCCAGATTATCTTGATTATCGTATCCGCGAGATAAAACCATATCTCCATGGCAAACTGAACGATGAAATTTACAGAAAAGAGCAGGAACTCAAACAACTACAGTCTGCCTATAAAGAGACGGAGAATCCGATACTTTCAAAGTTGAAAACTGCTGAATCTGGCACGACATTGTGGCATGAGCGATGGTATGAAGGTCGGCTACGCGAAGCTAAAGAGGTTACGTTTTTAGGTATTGATAAAGGGAAAATTATGGTTGATATGTATGACAATGGTATTAAAGTGCCATTTGACCATAATGGCACGATGACATCGGAAAATGACTACACCTCAGCATGTATGCTATTCCCTTCATCTGACCATAAGCGATGGGATGATGTGACATATGTGCCAGCTTCAAAGCAAAAAATATTATACGAGAATAACAATAAAATAGACTGATTCCAAGTAAACAATCGGAAAACACAAAACGACATGAACTCTCAAATAATCAAAGCCTTAGAACGACTTAAAGAATCGCTCTCCGAATTGGAGCGTCTTGATTCCTCATATTGGAATATAAGTCTTGGCACGACACATCTTAGTGCCTATGCGGAACAGATTGTAAATGATGCAAAAACATTAGCTGCACACTTAAAATCATACGGAAAGAAATGAATAAGCCCCATATTAGCGAAGTAACAAAAGCCCTCAAAATGGCCGGATATAAGGCTGTAACAATGGACGAAGTGTGCAAAGGCCGTCAGCCTTTGACCTTTTACAAATATGAAGGCGCTTTGCATATCACCGCCGGGCGAGTGTCTTTCAGCATCGAATCCGCCAAAGATGCCCAGTTGTTTGGCAAGTATCACACCAGCGCAATAGACAACACTGGTGCCGCGCATGAGATTGCTACCAATTGGCCGGAGCTATTTTTTCCGCGTCTTTTCGGTTTCCTCAGAGGAGAAATAAGTGAGGACCAAATAATTGCGGAAATCTGCAAATAATATTCCCAATATTATTCACTGATTTGCACACCGCGCAAGAATATACGGAAGCAAGCTGATGAGATAATTCACTGTTCTTGTAGGTGCTTTCGCGTCTCTCAAAATAATTAACGACAAAATCAATAGGAAATGAAAGAATGGATTAAGTATGTATGCACTCTCATACTTGTGGTTGCGGGTGCAATAATGGTGGTTGGTGCCATCCGTTACTACTTCTTTGAGCGTGCAGAACTAAAAGCCACAATAACCGCTCAGAAAGCGCTCATTGAAGCCTATAAAGAAGTGAAGGCGGAACAAGACAGCATAATTGACAGCTATCGCATAAAAGAAATGTATGAAGTAACAGGTAAAGTCAAAAATTAGAACAATGAAAAAGATATACACCCGCTGTCACTCCATTGAAGATGCAGACGCACTGGGACGCTTCATCGTAGGCGATAAAGGCTATGAGGGCGTACAGAATGACAGCTACCGCTATTGCCGTCTTCACATAGAGATAGCCTTTAAGCGGAATGCACGTCACAATAAAGAGTATGTTTACATCGGAGTCAACGGCGGTCTGTTGGTTGTCGACTATTGTAAACGTGGCATGAAAAGAAAAGGCTCCATGAAATTCATTGAAAAGGAGCGAATTTTCAGAAAACTATTAAGCACAAATTGACCAATGAAGAATAATCAATGCTACTACTATGGCAAAGGTGGGTGGTGTGGGTTACTCCACGAAAAGGAAATAACCCTCACTAAAAAAGGAAAGGCAATACGCACAATTTGTGTCCGTTGCTCCGAGATTTTAAGTCGCAACAGCGGAGAGTGCAAACATTATAAATCAAGAGCGAAGAATGACACGCAAAGTATGGTATAAAGCCATTGATCCTTACTATTCCAACCAAGTTCAAACTTTCATCGGCTCTGATTGGGAAGATCTGGACGAACAGGAATGGGAGTTTGATAGGTGGCTTGGCAGAGAACATCCCGCAGGAATTAAGTATATCTACGAAAAGCGTACAATCTACGAGAGCGATTGCTCTGCCATCGAAAAGGAGATTTACGCAGATAACTACAAAAAGTATTTAGCATCAACAGAAAGGGGCGAGAAATGAACCACGATGAAAGAATAATTGCCGAGAGCAAGACGCGATATGCTTTGCAGACCGAGCGTGACGCATTTCTTGATGGAGCGCAATATGCCGAAGACCATCCGGCATGGCGAATGTGCGAGGACGAATTACCAACTTCCAACGAAGATGTATTTGTCATTTTTGACAACGGCAACCTTGGCATAGGGTACTACGAAGGCATTGGGGATTGGTATGTGAACGGAATAGGCGTTGTGGATAACATAGTCGCTTGGCTCCCACTTCCAGTCTTCACTCCAAAACAAGAAACAAAATGAAAGTAAAACTAAAAGGGACAAACGGTGCGCCTTTTGAAGTGACAGAGGTACATCCTGAAACATATAATGGAGAACCAACGATTCCTTTCGCGCAATACTTCTGCGATGAAGAGGGCACTATATACAAGGATGAGCTATTGGAGTTTGTTACAGACGGCCAACCCCAAACCTCTGCGACAATAGAGGGATGGGCGGCAGTGGACGATTTTGACAATGCTTACATCTATCATTCAAAGCCAACTCAAAGATGCAGAGAATTCTGCGACACTGGAGATTTTGTTGTCGATTGGGTCTGCGATACAAAATATCCAAACGGTAAAAGATGCTATGTCATAGACAAAGACTTCTTTCCAGACCTCACTCCCGAAAGTGAACCTTTGAAGGTGAAAATCCAAATAACCCCAGTATAAAAACAACAAATATGAAAGATAACGAAACTCTTGCCCGCGAATATGCTGACGGATTCATTGCTAGTGGTGGAATATTGCGTGAAGCCCGGCGCGAAGCATATCTCAAAGGCGCAAACGACGCTCTGCGATGGCGAACTTGGCCGCAACAACGGCCGGAGTCAGACGGAAAGTATCTCGTAGTCCTACAAAATCGTCGGACATTCAAAACAACACTATGTGTGCGGACTTTTAACGGTGGAGATTGGATTTTCTCTTGCAAGAACGAAGTTTGCTACTGGATGCCGATACCCAAATCACCAGTTGAATAGTAATGGCAAAGAGTAAAGCTCATTTGGACGAATATGTTTCATTTCCAATCTCCGAACTGCTGAAGAAGTTGGGGTTCAATTGGGAGTGCGACCATTACTATCGCTATGATCGTACCAGCATACAAACCGTTTCTCCAAGCGAAAATTGGAATCAGGATGACTACTTATGTTCAGCCCCAACCCTTGCGTCAGCGCAGAAATGGTTGCGAGAAGAGTACGGCATACACGCAGACGCCGTTCCCACCTCAAACAGATATTGGCGGTGGAAAGCCCGTATCACTCAACTTTCATATATAGAAGGGAAACAGTCCCCAAAGATAGTCGATGTATTTACCACATACGAGGTTGCATTGGAAGCTGCGATTAAAGAAGCCGTTCAGTATATAGAAACTAAAAAACAAATTATGCAATGACGTTATTAAAAGATACGACACCGGTAGCCCGGAAAGAACACAGATGTGAATTCTGCTATGGCACGATAGCCGTAGGCCAGCAGTACCGTCGGCAAACGAATATCGTAGATGGAGAGATTGGAGATTTCATTTGTCATACAGAATGTATGGAGGTAGCGCGAATGCTTGACATGTTCGATGACTGCGATCCGGATTATGGATTGACCGATGAAATGTTCCGAGAAGCCATCGACCAGTATGTTTACGATAACCACTATGACGACGAACTTGATGACATAGCTGCGGATTGGTCTAATCTCTGCCTTGAAGATCAAGTGAAGAAGATTTACGAAGAACTGAAATCAGAGAAAGAGCAATGACACTTCCAGTATTTATGAAAAGGTGGAACCTTGTGGCGGCTGTCATATGTGCAATATGTGCAATTACAAATATTGTCGAGCGAGAATGGCTTAATGCTATGTGGTATGTAGCCCTGACTGGTCTCAGTCATTACGCATACGACATCTGGAATAAACAAGAAAAGAAAGATGAGCAACGCAAGAATAAAAAAGACCGGCGAGATTAAAGCCTTATACCCCACGACTCAAAGTGGATACAAAGGCTATGTAGATACCGATGGCCGATTCTACTATCCAGAGCAACTTGACTTCCGCAATGGTGGAGAGTTGGTTGGAGGTGATGAAATTCCAACTTACATTTTCAAGATTATGGTAAAAGCCGGTTATAATCCCGAAAAGCCGCCGACGTTAAACGATGCTTTATCGTGGATGTTGTCTAAGTTTAACGCATGGATTACTACCAGTCCTCGGTGGATGACCAAGTTGTCTGAAATTTCGTGGACGGAAGAAGCGCCTCTGACTCTAATGTGGGAGGTAGAAAGTTATAATATAGCATCACAAGCACCTGGTGATGGTTACTGCAATAGATTTGCCATCTTCAGCGAAAGCCAAGACCTTAACGAAGTAGATATCTACGGAGTCGAAGTTTGCGAATATATTTGGGGCTTGGGGTATAACACATGGCAGGAGGCTATCTTTGCAGGTATAGTAAGAACTATCAAGTGGTTAACCGATGAGAATGAAAAATAAGGTGGCAAAATTACTGCGATTATTAGCCGATAAGCTATCGCCCAAGTTCGCAATGGAGCATTATCCGACACCGATTGAGACAAAGAGGTTAGATTTCAAAAGAATCTGCACCGGGTATGCCTATAAAGAGAGCGAGACATTCCTCAACTTCGATTATATCCGACCTCACTTGGCACGACAAATTGGAGAACATCTGCTTAAAGAAAATATGATTTATTTCTCCATCGATGATAAGAACAGAGATATGAATATAATTCGGGCGGAGGTGTTTGCGGCCCGTCCACTGGAAGAAGATTTCCAATAGACCAATATAACCGGCGTAGGATTGTCGCGAGATAAGCCTACGCTTCATTTATCTAACTGCCTGAAAATCTTGCAAATATGATTAAAATAATCTCTCTAAAATTTGCGTATGTGATTATTTATTTGTAATTTTGTGTATGCAAATAAGATGATTTAATCAAAAACAAAAACAAGATGACAACAGAAAGAAAAATACTCAAAGTCGAAAATGCGGAACATAGCCTGGCATTCCTGCTGATGGCAAAGAACGTGAAATTCGCTTTCTCATACGGAGTATTCTACATCTTCGACACCCACAATCCGGAATTGTTCCTCAGCTTCTGCAAGAAGTCCGAGGTTCGACAGTCGGAGATTGATAAGATGGTTGTAACAGAAACAACCGCCGACGAATTCTAACACAATTACAAGATATTCCAGACCCTGCTTCGGCGGGGTCTGATGCTTCACACCCCTACCTGAACAAGACAATTATGAGTATCGCAAGAAAAGTAGCACAAGACAAACGAAAATACCTACGCCACGTCAAAGAATTTCTCTGCCGCCTCAGCATTCCTGATGTGGTGGAGCGAATGGACGATGATGAATTCATAGCCGAGAAAGTCTTTCCAATCGCGAATGAGCAATTTGTGGACGACTACTACCGGTACCGTTCTGCGGATCATTATCTCCGCAATCGAGAGTTCTATGAAAACGAAGACAACTACGCACTTCATCCAAATTTTTAACTAAATATCAAATCTAAAAATGGAAAAGAAAATCCTGAAAGCGATGTATTCAAGCATCGTAAGCAAGGACCCAATCCGTCCCATTATGACGGGTGTGTTCTTCGATCAAAACTGTTGTGTGGCTACTGACACCCATATGTTGGTAGTTTACAACCACACCAATCCCAAATTTGTCGGCAAAGTAATGTCGGCGAGCGGAGAAGAAATCCCAGGAACATTCCCCAACTACAACCGTGTGTTTCCTGCCAAAGAAAAACTCTCCAAATTCCACCCGCGAATTGACCTCGCTCAGCTTCAGAAGGCTTGTGCATGGTTCAGCCGACAGCCCGGTTTTACCGAAAAGGACAGCGTCGTAATCCGTGGAAAAGGATTGTCAATCAAATTCCTCGGTAATATCCTCAGCCTTATCGCCCTCACGCCTGAAATAAAGAGCGCAGAAATGCTCCAAACACCCGAGGGCAACGCGGCAGTCATCAAGAGCAAAAGTTTCCGAGCGTTGCTGATGCCCCTGACCGTCGATGAAAGCAAGGTTGACGCAGCCCGCGAGGAAGAATGCCCTGTTACCCTCACTCTCGAAAACCTCATCAACATGTTCGTCTTTGAAGGGTGGAAACCTAAGCCGCAGGAAGATCCTATGGCGTGGATGGACTAAAAAATCAATGACAACTCAAACTAAATATCAATAAGAAATGCAAGTAAGAAATATCCCTATGTCGGAGATTGTGCCCAGCGCACTCAATCCCCGTAAGACTTTCGACCAGGAAGCTCTTGAAGAACTCGCACAGAGTATCAAAGAAAATGGCCTTGTACAGCCCATTACACTGCGCAAACTCGGCAACAAGAAAGACTCCAAGTATGAAATCGTATGCGGAGAGCGACGCTTCCGGGCCTGCCAAATCATCGGAGCCGACTCTATTCAGGCAATCGTAAAGGACCTCAACGACAAGCAGGCTTTCGCCTGTATGATCATCGAGAACCTACAGCGCAAAGACATTGACCCGATGGAAGAAGCCGCCGCCCTGCATCACCTCTACACCGAAGGCTCCATGACCGTCAGCGAAATGGCGAAAATGCTCGGCAAGAGCACAAGTTTCGTTTCCGGTCGTATCCAGCTCAACAACACCATCGAGCCGTTCGTACAACTTATGCGCGACGGCATACTCGTTCTGACACACCTGCTCGACATCTGCAAGCTTCCCAAGGAACAGCAGGAAATCCTTTACGAGTCCTGCTTCACAGAGGCAAGCCGCGCCCGTTGGACTTACAAGTTCCCCAACATGCCGCAACTCCACGAAATGATCGACAACCATGTAATGAATCAACTCGCCGGCGCCCGCTTCTCGCTGACCGACGCAACGTTTGCGTGTGGCACTGCGTGTGAATCATGTCCCCTCAATACCGCCAATAATCCTGAGAACTCACGCGATGCCAGCACGCCACGCTGCATGAAGCGCGAATGTTTCCTTGCCAAGTCCCGCGAGGCCGTATTCCGCGAAGCAAAGGAAGCCGCTAAAAATGGCTCCCTGCTCGTATTCTCCGGAGTCTATTCCGACAGCGAGGATATTCTTCGTGCGGCCGACGAATATGGTCTGGAAGTCATAGGCCTCGGCAATCGTCAGTATGTTCTTGCCCCGGTGGCACCAGACCCCGCGATGTTCAAAGACGAGGAAACACTCTCAGTCCGCATGGCGAACTATAACAAGCAGAAAGCTGTCTTTGACGACAACATCAAGGATGGGACCATCACGCCGGTATATGAAGTCTGCTACGATGGGCGTCTCAGCGGTGAAACCAAATATGTTTACAGCGTTCCCGACAGCAATGACGAGCCTTTCGCCGGCGACAAAGTGGCTGCAAACAACCAGCGCATCTCGGAGCTGAAGATGAAACTTCGCGAGGCCGACGATCATCGCAATGAAGACTTCGTCGAGAAGCAGCGAGCCTTTATGGAAACCTCCGAATACTCCAAACTCAACACTGACCTTTCCCCCGCGGAAACCCTTGTATTCCAGGCTCTCGTTCTCAAACGTCTGCCCGTGGCGTTCAAGGAAAGCATAGGCTGTGGTGCTTCTGCTGACTTCAAGTCCGCAGGCAAAGTCATCGCGGCCAATATGAACGCTATCGCACGAGAGTTCATTCGCTCAATCCTTTCGGAAAAGAGCGTGAACTTCTCAGAAGAACTCGCCACAATGCTCAACACTGTCATGGAAGAGCGTTATCCTCACAATGCCGAGGAAATAGCCAAATCGCTCGACGCCCGATACAATCAGTCCAAGAGCAATATCCAGAGCCAAATCGACACCCTCCGCGAAGAAATTCGTAAGGAGCAAGCCGCTCAAGCAGAAGTTGAATCCGACAAAACCGAAAGTGAATCGGACGACAGCAAAGCCGAACCGGCAACCGACGCTGCCGCGAATGAAGTGGCTGAAGAAGTCGCTGTGGCCGCAGAAGAACCTGAGCAAGTCGTCGATGACTCCGAGGGAGAAGAATCTTCCGAGGTTGAAGAAAAGGCAGAAGAATAAATACAACCCACGGGCGTAGGTGCTTTCCGGTGCCTACGTCCATAACCTTTACAAAATGAATTTGAAATTACAAAGACTTTCCAGTTGGCAATCCAACGAAAAGTTTAACATCGCGCTTTCCGCACCGATGTCGCCGATGATGGCTGCGCAGGACTTCGTGAAAAAGGTCTTTCCCGAGAATCAATTCATACTCACTGGCCTTTTTCGTATCTCTGGCGATGAAGAGCCAGCCTTTACTACATGGGAGCATGCCGATACTGAGCCGGTACAAATAGATGTAATCGTTGGTGTCCTCAACTTTCAGCATCTATTCGTGTTCGGTGAAATCGGAAGCCAATACATGCCTATCAGTATCGTACTTGATGGCGAGGCCCAATTCAGTGAACTCTATACCCAATACAATTGGATCGCCGCACCTACTCCACAAGAGATTGCGAAAACTCTTGAAAAAATCAATCTCTCTGAACTCAAGTCTGAATTTGAAACTTTTCGTTGGAAAGTCAAAGGCGAAATGGCCGACGATTGGTTCCTCGAACGCAATATACAGGAGCAATCCGCGATAACCGGCGAAATTATTCCTCGCGATGCCCTTGCCAAATGGGATCGACTGACCCCTCAAGAGAAATACGCATCATTCAAGAAATGGAACGAGAAATCATAATTCTACAAGCCGGCGACCCGTGGTTATCGAGCAGTTCACTACGTGTCCTTGGAATATTCTCCGATGAGGACAATTTCAAAAAGTATGCCGACCAACTTCTTGAGAAGAACATCATCACGGAATGGGGGTACAAATCCTTGACCGGGTATTATGGAAATGGCCGTCAATGCGACTACAAAGACGGCGCTCTTACCGTTTCAATTGAACGGCTCAATCCGAGCATTGAAGATACCGACATTTAGAAAGCGGAGGTGGGTTATCATTGCGATAGTCCGCCTCTGTTTATTTTATAAAATCTTGCGAATATGATTAAAATAACCCCTCTAAAATTTGCAGATATGATTATTTTTGATTACTTTTGTATATGCAAATAAGATGTTTAATCAAAAACGGAAACAAGATGAAACTCAAGAAAATCGCACTCTACTACCGCGAGATGAACCAATTCGAGAATGCAATGCCGGACGAAATCGGAAAGATTGTGGTGTTCAAGACCAAAGAAGGAGGCTACGGAATCCGGCGCCAGTACCACGGTTGGAAAGAAGGCGACACCATTTGGACCGCTGACGGCAAACAACACAGCACAGTAATAGCGGTAGCAGGACCCGAAGCAATCGAAAATCTGCTCGACATCTTTTGGAAAGCCACCTACATCGTAAACCGTTTCGACAACGCGGCTGACCGCCAACTGTATCTCAACCAGATGGAATCTGAACTACTCAAAGCTGCTGCCTGATATGATACCACTGAATGTCAAAACTAAAGCACCTCTGCCAATCTATACTTGGAAAGAGGTGTATGCCAAAGCGGAAGAAGCTCAGAAGCACAAGGATTACGACAATCCACACGAATATACAGACTTTGAGGTATTCAGACTTGAAGACACAAATTGGAAAGGCGACAAATTCGTAGACTTCCATGTTGGTTTCAAAGTGGACGGCTTTTGGACGTGGACCAACTTTCCACAGTTTCATTACTACAATGGCGAGTATATGTTTGTCTATATGGATGATGACAGATACCGAATGATGGAAATATGCGAGAAAGCCGGAATCCCATTTGGCAAAAGGTATCGGAATATAGACGATGCCCTCAAAGACTATGTTACTATCGTGAAAACTGACCGAGAGAGGCGAAACACTTTACTCTCGCGAAAATAATAAATAGACATGACACGACAAGAAGAAATAAATGTGCTCCAATCACTCAAGGAGGACACATACTTTGCGCAGGTATTCAAGCCAGACACCATAGACGCGATGTGCAGCAACATTGAAAAAGACTTTCCAATCGATTGCGGCGTAAATATGTTCGATAACTGCCAGTCGGTTATCAAAGCAAGGAGCGAAACAAAGACCCTCAAGGGCCAACTCGATGAAAGCATTGGAGAAGTGGAAGACTTGAGAGAGCAGAAGTCAGAAATGGTAGATTTTCTGCTTATGCAGGCTAATCAAATCTCCGATTCCAAAGTCAGAGCCAACATACTTGACAAGGTGTAATACATGGTAGGACACAAAGCTACTATCAAACGGAAAATTCAACTCGGCCTTGACCTGACCAAAGAAGATAAGGAATGGTTGGCCCAAAATCTATAAAAATGGTTGACCAAGATTATACCAAAGAAGACCTCAAGAAGGCAATGCTGAATGAGGCCTGCCCCAATATGATAGGCTTCTACAGCGATATGATAGAGGACTTCAAACTTATCGATGAAATGAACTATGGCGACAAAGCCCAGTGGTTCTACCGCAAGCAAGGAACCTGCTTTGAAGTGGAAGATCCGCAGATGTTCCAGCAGAATTTCGATTATTGGGAGAAGCAGATATTTCGCTCTTTTGAAATCATCAGAAGAAGTAAAGACCTCTACAGCGTACGAGAAATCCACCCTAAACATAGTTGATATGGAAACGACATATTTCAATCCCAAGACCGGCAAAATCAATTACAAAGCCATCGAAAAGACTGTCGGTCATAAACTCGACTACGAAGAGCGAGAGTATGCAATCTATTATTATGAATCAGGCAACACCGGTTTACCTGATTTTAATTCTGAAGCCATGTCTGATTTCTGTCTAATGCTCCACGGAGGATAATCTATGAAGCCTACGATACAAATAGAATACAGCGAAGAAATGTACCCTGTATTCCTACTACCCATAAATCATGATGGAGAACTACAAGTCCAGACAATAGGAACCGAATCCTTGCAAGATGCACTTCTTATGCCTAACATGTTTTTCCGTGATGATGTGGCGCAGCGGATTGATGAGAAAATATTCTTCTACATTCCTGACAAACTCGCAGATGCAACCGAGAGAGAAATTATAAGTTTCATCGAAAACAACCTGAACTAATGACAAGCGAAGAAAGTTTTGCCCGGCTTGATGCAATCAGGGCAGAAAAATATCCTCACGAAGAACGCGACCGGGAGGAATGGCACGCATACGCAGATAATCCCAAAAAGAGAACCGAGATTAGCCGCAGGCGCTCCGATTGGAGAGATGACAAGGAGCGCAGAGAGAATGAGGCAATAAAGGCTCTGATTCCACGGGTTGGCCTGCCATGCACGGTTTACTACTATACTGACCGCCACGCCGCCACCATTACCAAAATACTCAGTCCTAACAAAGTGGTCGTCCAAGACAACCTTGTAGAATGTGAGGATTTCTATTCTGGCAAATACATAATATTGCCCGAATTAGAATCCGGAGAGCAAGTGTTTACAAAACGTAGGAACGGCATGTGGATTTTGGAAGGCCACCCAACTAAAGACGGTGTTCGCCTCCTGCTTCATTACCAAAGTCACTACATTGATCCACATTTCTGATATGGTAAAAGTATATATAATTCGAGAAGGTTATGCTGAGTCCTTACGCGCCGACGATGACCTCATTGGCTTCAAAGAATATGTAGAAGAAGGCGTATATTGGCAATCGTATGAATTTTCAAATCCAACGGCCGCCGGCGACTTTTGCACCGGAGTCTGTTCGGGATATTCAGATGAAAGAGCCCCAATGGGATTCTTAATCTTGCGCGACGACATCGAGGATGACATACCATATATTCAAACTTTAATAGACGCATAACAATGGAAGGTCGAAGCGCAACCCTTAATGAGCCATACCAAGGCTACCGAAACATCATACTTGTAGAATACTGGCCCACGATGTATAAGTGGGAAGTTGAGATTTGCGGCTCAGGTAAGCATATCTGGGTTTACAGCGATGAATTCACATTAGACTAATCAATATGGAAACAAACTATGTAACAATACTTGATTTTACGACGGGGTGGGTAAACATTATACACCTGACTCCCGAAGAAATCCAGGAATCCGAGAAGTATGAGAATTTTGAAACATTCCTCAGCACTCTTGAAGAAAAATATGGATTCAAGCTATCCAACTGTCAGTGGATGGTAAGTGAAGAACTCCACATTGCCCGCTATGAGAATGGAATAGAAATAGAAAATGGATAATCAACTACGAAAATGAAAGAGATTACCACAACAACAGTTACAACGGAAGTTATACGCCGTGCGCCCCGGAAAAAGACCATTGCTCGGGCTGATCACAACGTAGAGAACGGTCAGATTCTCATAACTGAAACCTATGCGCCAGTATCCTTAAGCAAAACCTCAGGAGAAGGACTCGGCATAAGTCGAATATGTCTTTCAGAAGCTCGAAAAAAGGCCAAGCAAGGCTTGACAAACGTGATGTTAGAAGCTCCTGCATCGGGGCAATTCAGCCTTGCCACTTCGCTTCTCCACCTCACAACTATACGTGATGGCATTAGCGAAATGGCAACACGTTCAGGTATGGGGTTGATTGATAAAGACAATCGAGAACGACTTATGATTATAGCTGTACAACTCAACGAATTTATCCCAATCCTGCGTGATATTATGGTTAATCAGGTGAACCTTTTCGCCAACAAACAATTCACGATTATATAACCACGGGTATGCTCTAAAGAAACCTAAAAATAGACTCAAAACATACAAAATGGTGTAATTGCAATTGCACTTATAAAGGCTCGGCTAACAACCGGGCCTTTTTTGTTTTGGAAATTTCTTGAAGCCAATTATTTAGCCACATCTTATAATTTGAAATAGCAAGCCTTTATAACTAATATCAGTCTATCCCATTAGTTGCTACGACATATTCCACAGTAAGACCGATGCCTACATTACACAAAATCAGAATATTACAGTTATACAACACTGAATTTGCCATTGCACCTTAAACCTCTAATACATTGGCTTTCAGCACTTAATATAGGTGTAACTTTGGATTGATAAATCATCTAAAAATCAATCTCCGCAATGGCTAAATTAAAGATTTACAATGATATAGTCGATGAAGAACAGAAACTCTGCATGGCTGAATGGGGAGCGCCGGAAGGCGTATGCTTCAAGGACGTGAAAGAGTTCATCGAATCCATTCCGGAAGACGATAACGTCATTGATATTCGGCTTCATTGTTGCGGTGGCGACTGCGGTGAGGGCTGGTCCATCTATGACGCACTTCGCGCTTCCGGCAAACAGATTTCTGCTACGGTCGAAGGGGAATGTTCGTCTATCGCTTCAATCATTCTGCTTGCCGCACCCGCTGAGCGGCGCTTCGCTCACAAAAATATCCGTATGTGCCTGCACAATCCGGCCTATGAGTATCTGATGACCGATATGCCCCTTCGCTATACACCAGACAAACTCGATGACCTGATTGATGACCTCTCAGTGCAGTCAAAAGCCCTCCGAGAGGAGCAAGATCGCATACTTGACCTCTATGTCGAACGCACTGGAGCAAATCGCAAGGCACTCCAGTCCCTGATGGACAAAGACACATTCATTGACGCAGAGCGCGCACAGGAACTTGGCTTTATCTCCCACATACTCGTACCGACAACCGCTCACAGAACAAAACGTAATAAGAATTCAAAACTCAATAAAAATCGTATGGCAAAACCCCAAAACTCCCGCAGAACCGCAGCCAAGCAGCCCTCCGCTTTCGCACGGTTTCTCGCGAAGACTGGCCTTGCACGCATGAAAGACCAGGTTGTGACCGCCGCTGACGGCAGCGAGTTTACAGTTGAACGTGAGGATGGCGATCCTCAGATTGGCGACAGCGCCTATCCTGACGGTAACTACATTCTCGACGACGGCACCGAGATCGTCGTAGAAGGCGAGCGCATTACAGACATCATCGACCCCGTGGAAGACAACACCGACGATGACCCCGATCCTCTCGCTTCTGCAAACGATCCCGAAGAAATCCGCGAACTCATCGCCGAACTTCAGGGCCGACTGAAGGAACTCGACCCCGACGCGGCTCCCGAAGAGAACGCGCCCCAGGTCGAAGAACTTCAGCAGACTGTTGAGGAACTTCAGAAAAAGGTCGAAGAGCAGGAAGTCGAGCTCAAGAGCGCCCGCCCCATCGTCGCAAAGGTCAACCGCGCCGGCGGAATGTCCTGGCTCGACCAGACTCTCGGCATGCGTTCCACTTACACTCCCCAGAACCGTCGTTTCGTTGCTCACGGTGCTCCCGCCGGCCAGCAGACTCCCCAGTCCAAGACCCGCGATGCAATCAACAAACGCCGCGAAGCTGTGACCGCTAAACGCGAACAGCGCGAAAAGTAAATCAATCATCACGTAACAATTTAATCAAACAATATGATTAACTGGAATCAATTTACCGTTGACAACGGGGCGATTACCGATCTCCGGGAGTTGCTCTTCCTCACGGTGTACGATGATCCCGACATTGACCTTACGGTCAAGAACGAAACCGGTGTAACAAACGGTAAGAAACTCGGGGACATCGACAGCATGGGCGATGTCGGCGAGGCCCGCAGTGGCTGTGACCCCCAATACAGCAAAGTAAATGTAACCGGCATTCAGAAGGAATGGGAACTCGGCGGCTGGGAAATTGCCAAGGAAATCTGCTACGATGAGTTGGAAAACACCATCGCGGAAGACTCGCTCAACACCGGCACCGACCGCGCATATCTCCAGGACACTCCCTACTGGGATCAGATTCTTATGCCTCTTCTCGAGAAGGCTATGAAAGAAATGTTCTGGCGTATCGTGTGGTTCGGTGACAAGGACGCGAAGAATATCGCCGACGGTGGTATCCTCAAAGCCGGTATCAACCCCAAACTGTTCAACATGTGCGATGGTCTGTGGAAGCGTCTTCAGGCGATTATCGCAGCCAATCCCAACCAGCATACAGAAATCGCCGCAAACGCTGCAACAACCTACCTCGACCAGAAGAACGGAATTCTTGTCCCCGGTGCTGCAATCAAGATTTTCGACACCCTGCTTGCTGATGCAGACTCCCGCATCTTCGACAAGCCTGGTTCAGCTATCTTCTGCACGAACTCCATGTTCAAGGCACTCCGTACCGATCTCGTGGAACGCTATGGCAAGACCACAATGCCGTTCGAGAACGTTGCCACCGGTATCACGCTTTCGGAGTATGACGGTCGTACCATTATCGCCCTCGATATCTGGGATCGCTTGATCAAAAAGTTCGAAGACACCGGCACAGCCCTCAACTGCCCACATCGTGCCATTGTCTGCTCCCCCGACAACCTTTTCGTCGGAACAAACGACAAAGACAAGATTGCTTCACTCAGTGTTCACTTCAACGACAAGGACCGCAAGAACTACATCTACGCCGCTTCAAAAATCGGCACTCTCGTAGGTGAAGACGAGCTCGTTCAGGTCGCTATCTAAACCCTGATTCAGTATGGCTACAGAAAGTTGCGATTATCAGTTAGCTGCCGATTTGGCGGCTAACTGTACCGTGAAGCCGGTGAAGGGCATCAAGTCCCACGGTTACATAATGAACTACAACGACATCGACTTCGAAGCCACAACCCGTGACGCTACGAACCCGAACATCGTTAAGGCTCTCATTTTGAAAACCGGCGCCAAGGCTTACAAAATGTATGTTCCCGGCAAGAGTCCTTACACTGGCACGAAAAAGTCAATGGTAGCCGGAACATATCGAAACCGATTCAACAAGGACGTGTCAATCGTCATTCTCGACAACGGTCCCGATGTATCTCACAACATCATAGATCAGCTTGCCAATGGCACATTTGTGGTTGTACTTGAAAACAAGTTCGCCGGTGCCGACAACAAGAACACGTTCGAGATTTATGGGCTTGAGGCCGGTCTTACAGCAACAGCCCTCGATGATGACAAATACTCCGATGATACCGAAGGTGGTTGGCTCGCCACACTTCAGGAGGAAAACGCTCCGACATCTGGCATCTTCCTCTTCGGAGAATCACTGTCCGCAACCCGCACAGCCCTTGCCTCTCTCGTTAGTGGCTCATAATTCTGCCTATGGGAAGCTACGAAAAGACAATGGCTGACCTGTCTGAGATGAAAAGCCGTTTCCAAAGCGGCTTTTCTTCTTCGGATAGGCTTCTACTTGACAGATTGCATCGGCTTATCTACGGCTCGGAAATAACCAACACGGGCTGTAGCGATTGCTACCGAGACGCTTATGTAATGATTTACAATAAACTTAAAACTGACAAAGAAATGCCGAAAGCACCCAACTATATCCTGAAGGGCGGAGCGTTAATCCATCCTGTCGGGACTTCTCGTTTTTACACCAATCCTCTACCTTCAGACGACATCGCCGAAGAATTCCTCAGCAAGTTCCCGCATGAGGTAAATAAGTTCGCCCAACTCCCGGTTGACTGGGAGGATCGAGTGGCTGCCTACAAAGCCCGCAAAGCAGAGGAGGCACGAGCCAAAGCGGAAGCCGAGAAAAAAGACACGGGAGAGAATGCTACAACCGTTAACGACGGCGAGGCAGAAGAACTCAAGACCTCGCTTATCGAGGCGGGGCAGCAGATTGAGTCGCTGTGCAATGACAAGGAGGAGCTTACATCCAAAGTAAAAAATCTTACCGAGGAGAATGCCGAATTGACTCAGAAAGTTGAAGCACTCAACGGACTCCTCGCTGAAAGAGCCGTAAGCGAGGTCAACGGTGAAAACTCCGAATCCGAAGAGGTAAACAATCTTCAGATGGAGTTGGCAACCGCAAAAGCAGAACTGGAAGCGGCCCAGGCTGAAAATGAACAGCTCAAACTCGACAACCGCGCTCTCAAAGCCGCAAACACCCGCCTGAAAAACAATAGCGCGAAAGACGCTGAATAAACTCCTGATGCATGAACATCAACAATGTCCGACGCTCTCCTGAAAGACTGACAAATGTCTATTGGAGCACCCTCAATATACAAGCATACGGTAGGGATAATCTTTATCCCCAGCGTATGCTCAATCTTATATTGAATAGTCCGACCGGCGGATCGTGTTGCGAACGTTACCAGACATTCATTGAGGGCAACGGGCTTAACGATACCGAGTTTTCGGAATACATCGTTAACCGGGCAGGCGATACTGTTGATGACATATATAGCTTACTGGCTAAAGACATGGCACTCTACCACGGCTTCGCACTCCATGTTAATTACAATTTGGCGTGTGAGATTGTGGAGTTGAGCCATATTCCATTTCAGGACTGCCGTTTGGAGGAGGAAACAGAGGGCGGCCAAGTAACCTACATCAACGTTCACCCCGATTGGACCGGGCATAAAACCCGCAAGGGCAATAAGATTCTCGTTGACAAAAAGCACGTTGATAAAATCTATGTGTTCAATCCCATAAAAGAGGTAGTATTATCTCAAATCGTGGCTTCCGGCGGCATTGACAAATACAAGGGGCAAATCCTTTGGTTCTCAATGGACGGTCGCTTCGAGTATCCCAAACCCATTTACGACAAAGCAGTCACAAATCTTTCAACTGACGAGGGTCTTGATAACGTAAAGTATCGAAATACACGCAACAATTTCCTGATGTCAGGTATGCTTATGCGTCGCAAAGGATCTGCGTTGGGACTTGATGATGATGGAAATGAACGCGAAGGTGGTTCGGTCAGCGATGACGATTTCTCCAAGAGTCTTGACATCTTTCAAGGAGATGTTAATGCCTGCTCGATTATAGACATCACATATCAAGCGGAAGAGGACAAACCTGACTTTGTGCCTTTTGAAGCAACGAATTTCGATAGCAAGTTCGATTCAACCGAAAAAAGTGTGACAGAAAGAATTTACTCGGCTTTCAGTCAAGAGCCATTCTATCTGATACGCACTGGCAAGACCGGGTGGAGTGGAAATGTCGTAGCTGATGCTTATGAGTATTATAACTCCTATGTTGCCAAGGAGCGTCGAGCCATATCGAGAGCAATAAAACGAATATTTGACCACTGGTTCGAGGAAGCCAATAAGAGCGGAGACTATGCAGTGCAACCATTGGTCTATGTAACCAACGAATCAAACAAGAGCGATGGAGCACATAATAACCCCAAATGAAGTAGTTAGCCTCGGCCGACCAATAGGTAAAGTCGATGACGAAAAGTTGCTCGCATACATTACCGAAGCCGAACAGATGAACATAAAACCGGCTTTGGGTGATGAACTATTCCTCAATATTCTCAAAGAGGGAGAAACGAATGATCTGTACAAAGTTCTGCTTAACGGCGGCACTTACCACGATTCTTCCGACAATCTTCACTCATTTGTCGGACTCAAGACCACTTTGTCTTATTTCGTGTATGCACAAAACGTGATGACGGGAGATTTCCAGTCAACCCGGTATGGCATGAGGCTGAAAGATGGGGATTATTCCAGTGCCATAAGCAGTAAGGAGAGATCTGATTGCTATAACAATGCCCTCGAAGTAGCCAATCATTATTTGAGCGAGTGCCTGGCGTTCTGCAAAGCCAAGGGATTGTTAGGCAACCGCAAAGGCCGCAAGGTGCTTTCAACCGGCGGCTGTACCATTCGTAAAATCGGATAATTAACACCGTTATGGGACTCAATAGTAAAACCAATCTCAAAAGCCAGGCCGACCTTATCCGATATGAGGATGGCGAAGGCAAGAACACGGCAGAACGAGTCGGCAAACTTCTTGCAGAGATAATCGAAAATACCGATCAATCCCTGACTTCAGAAACGAATGCCCGCGTTCAGCAGGATAATATTCTACAACAAACGGCTTCAACCGCTTCAAGCATAGCAAATACTGCCTACAGCGAAGCCAAAGAAGCCAAGTCAAAGGCTACAACAGCGCAAAGCACCGCGGACTCTGCCAAAGCAACGGCCGAAGCAGCGAAGAAAGTAACTGACACCAAAGGTTTACCCGGTGGGTTAGCAACTCTTGATTCAACCGGAAAAGTTCCCGCATCGCAACTCCCAGGATACGTTGATGATGTTGTGGAGTTCAATGCCTTTGTTACTGGAATTACAGTACAGCTTGCATCAACCAACAAGAAATCCACCGATGTTGGGTGTATGGTTGTGTATAATGCTGACACCAACTGTTTTGTGCTTGCGGTTTCTAACCGCAGTGTTTCTCTTGATGCCGATTGGGGCGTAGTCCTCCGACCTCAGAGACTCGCTTCTACACCATCCACAGCCATTGTCGGCGGAGATTTGACAAAGGTTCAGGTTACTGACTACTGGAATATCAAGGATACCGGTATTACTCTCATATCCTCGGCATTCACTTATTACAACAACTGGGCTGATGCAGACTCATTCGGCAAATCAAACTTAGAAGGTCGCGTACCAGAAGCAGGTAAGATCTATACTTGTACCGCCGTAAACACAACTTCTCGTTGGAGTGGCAGCGAACTCATTACCATCGGCTCTGACCTTGCTCTCGGTCATACCGCCGGAACTGCATTCCCTGGCGATGAGGGATTTGCTCTTCAGCAGACTGTTGATGGCATTCAGATATTCCCATACGACGCAATCTGCTATCATACAAACGAACTTTCGGGACGCCCAGAAGGTACCATCGCATTTGCCTATGATGAGCATTGCTTTAAGATTCTTAAAGACGGCGAATGGGTTTACTATGACGACTATAACACTGAGGAGAATTTTAAGAAAGTTCCCCTCACAAACCGCATATACCGATATGGCGACACTCTGCAAGCGATGCGTAAGGTTGCCGGCCAGAACTATTACGTTCCCGTGTCGTATGTCGTAGGCTCTGATGAATTCGACAGTATCAAGGCACGTGTTGAAGATATTGCTGCATCTAACATTTGAAAAGGGACCCAGGTACAGCATTTGAAAAGGGTCCCAC
>ERZ778514.175-NODE-175-length-67328-cov-15.433041_pt1 | contig 67328 bp, 62 predicted proteins | sample MGYA00510344_ERZ778514 | MGnify/ENA primary metagenome ERZ778514 (study PRJEB29527, sample SAMN07138968) | mouse gut metagenome | material: feces | host: mouse | place: China:Nanjing | collected 2016-01-25 ...
AATTTAATCATAATTTGACTCTTTTATGAGTCAACTTTTTTCAGGGCAAGACACGAGCGGCTGCAAAAGGCCGGGATAAGGCACAGCGATGTATGCTATATCGACCTGTATTCTGACTACACCAAACTTGTATCGCAAGGCTTCAAAGCATCATACGCCGTTGCCGAGGCCGCACGGATGCATGGTGTGAGTATTCGCAAAACCTACGATATCATATCGCGTTTTAAAACCGATTGCATGTTTTGCACAGGTTAAACGGCATGGTTTTAACATGTGTGCCGGTCAGGTGGCAATACCTTTGCACCATCACCAATCATCACACTTTATGGCTCACAACAAATGTCATCAGATCCTTGCCCAGATCCTTGACGCCGGCAAGCGTCAGGCCAACAAAAAAGGCAACATAACATACCTCGTCAATGAGTGTATGTCTCTAACCCCGGCCGACCTTCTCGATATATTCGAGGGACACGGGCTGGCACGTAACAAACTCCGCTCCGAACTTAGGCTCTTCATGAGCGGCGAGCGGTCAGTCGAAAAATACCGCGAGGCCGGCATAAACTGGTGGGACTACTGCGGATCTATCCTTGTCAACTCATATCCTACTTATTTCGAGAAGCTGCCGCCGCTGCTCGCCAGGATTAACAAGGAGCGCCGCCCGTCTAAAAACTATGTCCTGTTCCTCGGAGAGACCGGTGCCGAGAGCAATCAGGCTCCGTGCCTGTCGCTCGTGCAGTTTCAGATCGATAACTGCGAACTGGTGGTGTCTGCCTACCAGCGCAGCTCCGACGCCAACCTCGGTCTGCCGGCCGACATCTACCACCTCTAGTAGCGGTAAAGTCTCGGTTGATAATATAGGGGCAATCTTACCGACATCACCCTTGTAAGAACGATATCTGATTTTGCGTATCCGGCTTTTGAGACCCATAGATTGCATCAGTCTCTGAACAGTCTTATGGTTAATCACAAAATTACGATTACGCATTTCTGTGGTAATGCGCCTGTAGCCGTAACGACCTTTATGCTCATGAAAAATTAGTCTGATATTTTCTTTTTCCTCAGCATATTTATCCTTGGCCATTAGTTGTTTAAGATGATAATAAAACACAGAACTAGCTATCGTTCGTAACTCTAACAACAAGTTAAGTGGATATTCAGACATTAGTTCGTCTATGGCTTCTGCCCACTGAGACATGCTCGGGATTTCTGTTCATCCGACTAAGGCCTTCACTTTTTTAGCAGCGCGTTCTCCGCCCTCAGACGCAGATTCTCCGCCTGTAGCTTCTCCAGCTCGGTCTGTAGTTCTTTCTTCTTCGGTCGTGCCATTGGATCTTTTGGTGGTCGCCACTTTCGTTTTTTTCTGATGCATGACTTCATTGCCATATCGGAGTACCATACTTACCCATTTTTGTAAAGCGGACTTACCAATGCGGTATTCTATCCTTACATGGGTCAAGGTACGCCTTTTTCTAAAATTAAACGTACAACTTTTTCTTTTAGTGCGGGAGTTGCGCGACAATGTGGTTGTTTTTCCAATCCAATCCGCCCATATTTATCCCACATCCTTACCCATGCCAGTATTTGAGTCTCATTTATATGATACTCTTTTGAGAGATGGGCGATGACTTCTCTCTGTTTTACTTGTTGAACAATAACGAGTCTATGTTCATAACTGTACTTCATAAAAAGCGCCCCAAAAGTTTTATGTCTAACTCTTGGGGTGCAGTCCAGTTTTAGGCGGCCTCATTTATGTAAATAATGCTACACGCTACACTAAATATGTGATATATAAATATTTATTTGCCGAATATATTTCCGATCTTACCTTTGATTTCCTCAAAAACACCTTCTTTTATGCCATCACCATCAAGATCTCCGACAAGGCCGGCACTTTTGACTTTTTCAATAATCTCCGTTATTGAAAATTTACTTGTGTCAACTCCCTTAAAATGCTCAGTTATTGCCGAAACATTAATCTTGTCTCCAAATTTTGACTGCAATTCGGATATTATGTTCTGGATATCCATAATAATTAGTTTTAAGTTAATAAATAGGATTATCTTAAATGATAACAGCCACAATGAAAAGAATGTTTAATGTGGCGAACCTATTCAACTGTTACTGATTTTGCAAGATTTCGGGGCATATCGACGTTGCATCCCTTCTTTACTGCAATGTGATATGCTAACAACTGCAATGGGATTGACACAATTATCGGAGACAGGCATTCGGGTACTTTGGGGATTTCCAATACATGGTCGGCAATCTCTTTTATCGCTTTGTCCCCCTTTGTAACAATGGCTATAACCGAGCCTCCTCGAGCTTTGACCTGTTGTATGTTGGATATGATTTTGTCGTGCAGTTCATCCATCGGAGCTATAACCACGGTAGGCAACTCGTGATCAATAAGAGCAATCGGTCCGTGCTTCATCTCGGCTGCGGGATATCCTTCGGCATGTATATATGATATTTCCTTCAGCTTCAACGCGCCTTCCAATGCTGACGGATAGTTATAGCCTCGCCCGAGGTAAAGAAAGTTATGGACATAAGTATAGATATTTGACAGTTTCTCTATTGCTTTGTTAAGCCCAAGAGTCTCTTTTATAAGCGCCGGAAGCATTTCTATCGCAGATGTCACACGCACAAGTGTGTCGGGAGTTACAGTTTTACGCAACTGCCCTATCGCAAGTGCGAGCATAGTCAGCACTGTCACCTGTCCGGTAAATGCCTTGGTCGATGCCACTCCGATTTCTGGTCCGACATGGATATATGTGCCTGAATCTGTTGCGCGAGCTATCGAAGAGCCTACAACGTTACATATTCCATATACGAATGCTCCTTTTTCTTTTGCAAGAGATATTGCTGCAAGTGTATCTGCCGTCTCTCCCGATTGGGAAATTGCGATAACAATGTCACGTGATGTGATTACCGGACTGGAGTAGCGGAACTCGCTTGCGTATTCAACTTCTACCGGCACACGGGCAATATCCTGCAAAAGACGTTTGCCTATCAATCCGGCATGCCATGATGTTCCACAAGCCACTATGATTATACGATCAGCTGATGCGAAAATCTCGCTATTTTCGTTAACGCCGGAAAGCTGAATATGATTATTTACCACACGGCCGCGTATGCTATCCTCGATCGTAGAAGTCTGTTCAAATATTTCCTTCAGCATAAAATGCGGATATCCTCCCTTTTCAAGCTGAGAAACAGAAAGTTTCAAAGTTTTGATGTCTATATTTGAAGGCTCGTTGTCGGAGGTGATAACGCGTAACGGCTCATTCTTTTTTATAATGGCGATTTCATCGTCATTAAGATATACCACTTTATCGGTATAATCAATAATCGGGGTTGCATCGGATGCTAGGTATGTAGCATCTTCCCCTATCCCGATTACAAGCGGAGAACTTTTACGAGCCGCGATTATTGTATCCGGTGTATCTCGGTCAACGACAGCGATTGCGTAAGCGCCGACTACCTGGCTTAGCGCCTCAGTGACAGCTTCAATGAGTGTACAGTTGTTTGTTTCTTTTACATATTGGATAAGTTGCACGAGCACTTCAGTATCGGTCTCACTTTTAAACTCACAACCATGTTTAGTCAGAGCCTGCTTGAGCACATTGTAATTTTCAATTGTTCCGTTATGTACAATAGCAATATTTCCGTCAGCGCTCATGTGGGGATGGGCGTTGATATCATTTGGTTCTCCATGCGTAGCCCATCTGGTATGAGCTATGCCGATTGATCCGGCAATGTCCTTTGACTGGCAAAAATTTTCCAGATCTGCAACTTTGCCTCGAGTTTTGTATAGATTAAGTTCGTTGTTTTGATTGAGAATGGCCACCCCGGCACTATCATAACCACGATACTCCAAACGGTGAAGTCCTTTAATCAGCACTGGGAAGCATTGTGAATTTCCAATGTAACCTACAATTCCGCACATACAGGTTTCTTTTTCTTAATTGATTAAAATATGTTTATATAAATCACCAAAAAAGGAGCAGATTACAACGTCAACGCGTAACTTGCTCAAAGTTAATGCAAATATACGATTTTTTTTTCAATTACGACGAATAAGTGCATAAAACGCGCAATAATAGCGATATTATAATGAAAAATGCAGGTGGGAGACCTACTTGGTTTTCCACCTGCATTATCGTCTGTTGCTTAAAATAGCAATGGATATTTATTCTTCCATGAGGATTTGCAGCATCTTGATTGCAGAGTCAGGGATACGTGTGCCGGGGCCAAATATCGCAGCCACTCCGGCCTTGTAAAGGAAGTCGTAGTCTTGTGCGGGGATAACTCCTCCGGCTGTCACCATAATATCCTCTCGCCCAAGTTTCTTAAGTTCTGCGATAACTTGCGGTATCAGAGTTTTGTGTCCTGCGGCAAGAGATGATACTCCAAGTATATGGACATCATTTTCTACCGCCTGTCGGGCAGCTTCAGCAGGAGTCTGGAACAGCGGACCCATATCGACATCAAAACCACAGTCAGCATATCCTGTGGCAACGACCTTTGCGCCGCGGTCATGGCCATCCTGACCCATCTTGGCTATCATAATACGGGGCTGACGGCCCTCTTTTTTGGCAAATTCCTGACACATCTGCTGCGCTTTTATAAAGTCAGGGTCTTGTTTTGTTTCGTTGGAATACACGCCTGAAATTGTTCTGATTACTGCTTTATAACGTCCGACAACTTCCTCGCAAGCATCGGAAATCTCTCCTAATGTGGCACGAAGACCAGCCGCTTTGACTGCAAGGTCGAGAAGATTGCCTTTCTTTGTGCGGACACACTCCGTAATAGCCGCAAGAGCTTCTTTAACTGCTTTCTCATCGCGGTGCGCCTTAACTTCATCAAGACGTTCTATCTGCTCTTTGCGCACTTCCGTATTGTCGATTTCAAGAATGTCAATCGGATCTTCATGGTCAAGACGATATTTGTTTATGCCGACAATAGTCTGACGTCCGGAGTCGATGCGGGCTTGCGTACGGGCAGACGCCTCTTCGATGCGGAGTTTGGGAAGTCCGGTTTCGATTGCTTTGGCCATACCGCCAAGTTTCTCGATTTCCTGAATATGCTGCCATGCACGATGTGCGATTTCATTGGTAAGTGACTCAACGTAATACGAGCCGGCCCAGGGGTCAATCTCTTTGGTGATATAAGTTTCTTCCTGAATATATATCTGAGTGTTACGGGCGATACGTGCAGAAAAGTCAGTAGGCAATGCAATCGCCTCGTCAAGAGCATTGGTATGAAGTGACTGGGTATGGCCCAAGGCTGCACCCATGGCTTCAATACATGTACGGCCGACATTGTTGAACGGATCCTGTTCTGTAAGCGACCAGCCTGAAGTCTGCGAGTGAGTACGCAACGCGAGCGATTTGGGATTCTTTGGATTAAACTGCTTGACGATTTTAGCCCAAAGCATGCGGGCGGCGCGCATCTTTGCTATTTCCATGAAGAAATTCATGCCTATAGCCCAGAAGAATGAGAGACGGGGAGCAAACGCGTCAATATCCATACCCGCATTCACACCGGCACGAAGATACTCAAGTCCGTCAGCTAAGGTGTAGGCAAGCTCAATATCACAGGTGGCACCGGCTTCCTGCATGTGGTATCCGGATATTGATATCGAGTTAAATTTTGGCATATTCTGAGAAGTATACTCGAAGATATCAGCAATGATACGCATTGAGAATTCCGGCGGATAAATATATGTGTTACGCACCATGAATTCTTTAAGAATGTCGTTCTGTATGGTTCCGGCCATTTCCTCCAGTTTCGCACCCTGTTCAAGTCCGGCATTAATGTAGAATGCCAATACCGGAAGCACTGCGCCGTTCATTGTCATTGACACGGACATTTTGTTCAAAGGAATACCATCAAACAAAACCTTCATGTCGTCCAGCGAACAGATTGACACGCCTGCCTTGCCTACGTCGCCAACAACGCGTTCGTGATCAGCATCGTAACCACGATGCGTGGCAAGGTCAAACGCTACAGAAAGTCCTTTCTGTCCGGATGCGAGGTTGCGCCGATAGAATGCGTTGGATTCGGCAGCGGTTGAGAATCCGGCATACTGACGGATAGTCCAAGGACGCATTGCATACATTCCTGAATACGGACCACGCAGGAATGGTGGAATACCCGCCACATAGTTGAGATGCTCCATCCCTTCAAGGTCTGCTTTAGTGTATATAGGCTTTACCGGGATGAGCTCGGGAGTAAGCCATTGTTCTCCCTCCTGTACAGGAGCGACTTGCGATGCAAATGCATCAGAAGTTATATTGATGTTAGAAAAATCCGGTCTCATTGTTATGAAATCATTTTAAAAGTTCGGCATTAAATTTACGAAGTGTGTCAAGTACATTTGAGCGCACATGAATGAAGTCGGTGATTCCTTTTGCCTGAAGTTCTTCAGTGCATGCAGGTGCTCCAGCCACAACGAATTTAGCCTTGCCGTTTATCATGTCAAAAGCTTCAGGAGCATACTGCGCATATTCATCGTCAGATGAACACAGCACAATAATATCTGCCTGTTTTTCGAATGCTGCGGCCACGCCATCAGCGACAGTATCAAAACCAATGTTGTCAATGATTTCATATCCTGCGCATCCGAAGAAGTTGCTTGAGAACTGGGCTCGAGCCAGACGCATTGCCAGATTTCCAATCGTGAGCATAAACACTTTTGGGCGGTTGGCAGCATGCTCTGTAGCAAGCCTGAGGGCTTCAAAGTCGCTTGCCTGACGGGCGCTGTTCAATGATTTGGTGGCATCGCCGTCAGAGTGACCGCATCCGCATGAACAACCTGTTTTTTCGATTTTGCCGGCGGCCAGTTCATTAAAGTTGGGGTACTGGTTTGTGCCGAGTAGTATTTCCTTACGACGAGCCATGTCTGAATGGCGTTTGGCTGCCGATTCGTTAACCGCTTTTTGCACAAGGCCTTCGGTTACAGCTGCAAAAAAGCCTCCGTTTTTCTGTACATCAAGGAAAAGGCTCCAGGCCTGCTGTGCGATTGACACGGTCAGGGTTTCCACATAATAAGATCCGCCTGCAGGGTCGACCACTTTGTCAAGATGACTCTCTTCCTTAAGGAGGAACTGCTGATTGCGGGCAATACGTTCAGAGAATGCATCAGGAGTCTTATAGGGGGCATCAAAAGGCACTACCGTTATCGAATCTACGCCGGCAAGAGCCGCGGACATAGCTTCGGTTTGGCTACGGAGCAGATTGACATGAGCATCATATATGGTCTGGTTGAAACGTGAGGTCTCGGCATGCACCATCATCTTACATGCGCAATCGCAAGCGGGAGCATACTGTTTCACGATCTGAGCCCAAAGCATGCGTGCCGCACGGAATTTTGCAAGCTCCATGAAGTAGTTGGACGAAACGCCCATATTAAATTTTATCGCACAACCGGCCTCGACTGCGTCAACGCCTGCGTCAGTAAGCTGGCTCATCCATTCTGCACCCCAAGCGAGAGCATATCCGAGTTCCTGATAAATATAGCAACCTGCATTGGAAAGCATTACAGAGTCAACCGAGATAACCCGAAGCCCCTCAATATCCTTAGCTGACTCAATCATTGCTTTTGCATCAGCTACAGCCTCCGGAAGAATTTCGCCACCATGGCGGAGCGCTCTACGGAGAGGATTATAATCTATTGAGCCGCGGAACGAAGCCTCAGCTCCGGCGGCTTTGATTATAGATACAAGTATATCGCACAATTCTTTTGCGCATGCCGGACAACAGCCAAGATTGATTTCTACCGAATTAAGATCAATGCCTGAGAGGAGTGTTTTTACATCCTCTTCATTAATCTGATTTTTCGACAATTTGAAATATAACGAAGTAATCCCTTTGTTGAGCACATCAAGAGCTTTGGCATTGGCATCTTTTATGTCATCTGCGATAATTTCCTGACGGGTAAGCCAGTCGTTATTGTCTCTGGTACCTCTTACATAAGGATATTGTCCTGGAATGGTATCGGTTGTTTTCAAATCTGCGATATCTTCCAGACGATACATAGGATTGACATTAAATCCTTCATTTGTGCGCCAGACTAGTTTTTTCTCAAAGGGTACACCCTTAAGGTCGGCATCGACTTTTTCGCGCCACTGTTCTGTTGTAACAGGGGGAAATTGGTCGAACAATTGTTCTTTTTTTTCTGCCATAATGGTATTATATAAATTTCTTTATTAATCCGAAATCGAAGTATTACAGTGGGTTTTATTAAACTCAAAAACATTGTGCCATAAATATATTATATCAATGGCAGCCACAAATTTAGAAATTATTCCCAATATTTTCAAATAATAACGGCTAAACTTTTTATGACGCCAGAGAGGCTTATCATTTACTTTTTATATACCTTTGTAACCATTACAAAAAAGCTTGATTTATGAAAATTCGCAAAGGGTCTGTAGCGGACATTTCCGCAGTTACCGATATCTATAATTTAATTCACGACGAAATAGAGCGTGGAAGATACAATATGCGGTGGCATCGCGACCTGTATCCGACACGGTCATGGGCTGAATCCCATATAGCCGATGGAGATTTATATGTAATGGAGGAAGACGGCATCATAGTCGCCTCTGCGATCATAAATCACGCTCCTCTGCCGGAGTATTATAAGGGCGCATGGTATCAGCCTGATAGCTACAATAATATAATGGTGCTTCACACGCTCGTTGTGCATCCAAAGCACATGCGCCGGGGGTATGCCTCTGCATTTGTCAATTATTATGAGAAAAAAGCCAAAGGGTCAGGGTGTTATCGATTAAGGCTCGACACACAGATGATGGATATCCCTGCAAGAGCTCTGTATAAAAAACTTGGCTATGTTGAAGTTGATAATGTGCCGTGTCAGTTTCAAGGTATCTCTGACATAGATCTCGTCCTGATTGAAAAGTTGTTGCTCTGAGATTTCATGTTCTGCATCTTACGGATAAATGTTCGGAAAATAGCTAAAACAAATGGCTGTAACAATGATTAAAACTTGTTCAGTCCAATGAAAATTTATATATTTGCAACGAAGAAGGTTGTTTTTCAACCATCACGTTAAACTGTCTGGAACGATAAAACAAGCAATTCGGACACGAATTAGTTAATAAAGTGTGATTTTTTACGCACTCAATTAAATAGACATTACAATTTACAGGGGATGGAATGAATTATATTAGTAAGTTGGTAATTTATGAGTGGATTTTAACGAATATGTGGTGTGGAATTGTAAATTTATTACGTAAACGTTAAATTTTCTTTGCAAAGTGATATTTTAGCAATTAAAAATAGTTATCTTTGTAGAGAGAAGTCGAAAAGCGTGTATCGCAAAGCCATAAAAGGAGGTATATTCCGGGAAGGTTGCACCTGATTCCGTGCTGCGATGACGAAATATTTCACAACAAGGTATCAGTACAAGAGGTATGAAAGTATTGAAATTTGGCGGAACATCTGTAGGAACTCCAGCAAGTCTCCGCAATGTAAAAGATATAGTAGAAAGTTCGGACGAACAGGTTATTGTCGTCGTTTCAGCTTTGGGGGGGATTACCGACCAGCTGATTAATACAGCAAAATTGGCATGTAAGGGAGAGATTGCTTATCTGCAGATTTATGCATCAATTGTGGAACGCCATCTGAAGGTTATTGACGAGGTTGTGTCTGAGGATAAACGCCTTGATGTTAAGTCAATAGTGAATCCTCTGCTTGAAGAGCTGGGTAATGTGTTCAGGGGTATAAATCTGATTAAGGATCTTTCGCCGCGTACGCTTGACGTGGTGGAGAGTTACGGTGAAAGATTGTCGAGTGTGATAATTTCTAATGTAATTGATGGTGCGAAGTATTTTGACTCGCGCAATTTTATTATAACAAAGAAGCAGTTTGGCAAGCATGTGCTTGATACGGAGGCTACCTCAAAGGCGATCCATGCTACATTTGACAGCGCGGATTTCAATATTGCCATATTGCCGGGTTTCATATCGTCGGATAGGGATGGTGACATTACCAATCTTGGCCGCGGTGGCAGCGACTATACGGCCGCGATAATGGCCGCGACTCTTGATGCAGATGTGCTGGAAATATGGACGGATGTAGATGGATTTATGACTGCGGACCCGCGTGTTATAGATAAAGCATACGTGATTGACAATCTGTCATTTCCTGAAGCAATGGAGCTGTGTAACTTTGGCGCAAAAGTGATATATCCACCTACTATTTATCCGGTGTTTCACAAGAATATCCCTATTCTGGTAAAGAATACATTCAATCCGACGGCAAAGGGTACGCTTATATCGTCAGACCATCATTGTGCGGAAGGAAAGGCAATCAAGGGTATATCGTCAATCAATGACACGAGTCTCATCACGGTGTGTGGTCTTGGTATGGTTGGCATTTATGGTATCAATGCCCGCATATTTGATGCATTGGCACGCAACGGTGTCAGCGTGTTTCTCGTATCACAGGCTGCCAGCGAAAACAACATCTCAATTGCTGTGAAATCGACCGACGCGCAACTCGCCGCGGATGTGATATCGGAAGAGTTCCGGCTTGAACTGCAGCGCGGCGAACTGACCGGTGTCGATATTACTCATGACCTTGCTACAGTCGCAGTAGTCGGAGAGAATATGAAACATACTGCCGGTATCGCCGGCAAACTGTTCAATACGCTTGGCCGCAACGGCATCAGCGTGATAGCCTGTGCCCAGGGTGCAACAGAGACCAATATCTCATTTGTCATTGAACGCCCCAATCTTACAAAAGCGTTGAATGTAATCCACGATTCTTTTTTCCTTTCGGAAACGCAGGTGCTTAATCTGTTCATTGTAGGAGTCGGAAATGTTGGACGCAGGCTTCTGTCGCAAATTCGCCATCAACAAGAGAAACTGTTGAAGGAAAAGGCATTGCAGCTAAGAGTGGTAGGTATTGCCAATTCCAAAACTGTAGTGTTTGATCAGGAAGGGATAAATCTGTCGAACTTCGAGTCGAGGCTGAAAGAATCAACAATCAGCGCCACTCCTGAGAATATCAAGAACGGAGTGATTGGTATGAATATATATAACCCGGTGTTTGTAGACTGTACGGCTTCGGCAAGTATCGCGGAATATTATGCCGATCTGCTTTCCAATAATGTCAATGTTGTCGCAGCGAACAAAATTGCGGCATCGTCAAACTATGACAATTATTACAATCTGAAGAAGATTGCCAGAAAGAAAGACGTGAAATTTCTGTTCGAGACAAATGTCGGAGCCGGGCTTCCAATTATAAATACAATAAACAATCTGATAAATTCCGGCGACAAGATATTGCGTATTGAAGCAGTTGTGTCGGGCACGCTCAATTATATATTTAATGTACTAAGCAAGGATATTCCGTTGAGCAAAGCCATAATGATGGCTCGAGAGGCCGGATATTCTGAGCCGGATCCCCGTATAGATCTGTCAGGAAAAGATGTGATCCGCAAACTCGTAATTCTTGCGCGAGAGGCCGGATATCGTGTCGAGCAGGAGGATGTCGCACGCGATTTGTTTATTCCCGAAAAATATTTTGAGGGCTCCATTGATGATTTCTTCAAGACAATTACGGATCTTGATGAGACATTCGAGAAGAAACGGGTAGAAGCTGAGAATAATAACGAGCAATTCCGTTTTGTCGCAAAGCTTGACGAGGACAAAGCTTCGGTAAGTCTTCAGATGGTTACGCAGGAACATCCATTCTATTCGCTTGAAGGCAGCAACAACGTCATATCTCTGACTACAGAGCGATATAAGGAGTATCCGATTATAATTAAAGGATACGGCGCCGGCGCTGATGTCACGGCAGCCGGAGTGTTTGCTGACATCATCAGTATCGCTAATATCCGATAACCGGAATATTATAATAGAAATCAGATGAAACATATAATCATACTCGGAGACGGAATGGCGGATGACCCGATTGTGGCTTTAGACGGCCAGACTCCGCTCCAATATGCGGTCACTCCCGGTTTTGACTTCCTGGCAAAGCATGGAGTGAACGGAACTCTCTGCACTGTGCCGGGAGGTTTTTCGCCCGGGAGTGAGATTGCCAATCTTGGTGTCCTCGGATATGATGTCAACAAGGTGTATGAAGGACGTGGCTCGCTTGAAGCAGCCAGTATGGGAGTAGATATCGCGGATGATGAAGTGGCGATGCGTTGCAATCTCATTTGTGTTGAAAACGGGAAAATAAAAAATCATTCGGCCGGGCATATATCTACTGAAGAAGCTTCGGAACTTATTGAGGCTCTTCAGAAAGAGCTTGGTTCAGATACAGTGTCATTCCATTGCGGAGTTTCTTACCGTCATTTGTTGAAAATACGTGGTGGCAGGAAGGACGTGCAATGCACACCTCCGCATGATGTGCCCGGGGTTGATATAGACGGCGCTCTGCCAAAGGCTTTGTCAGAAAACGCTCAGCCCACATGCGATTTGCTTGTCGATTTGATCAGACGTTCGTATGATATCTTGATGATACATCCTGTCAACCGACGTAGAATGGAAATAGGAAAAGACCCTGCTAACATGATATGGCCGTGGTCGTTGGGCTACCGCCCGTCGATGTTGCCTCTCTCGGATTTATATGGAATAAAGAAAGGTGCAGTCATTTCTGCGGTTGATCTAATCAAGGGTATAGGCAGATATGCCGGACTTGATGTAATTGAGGTGGAAGGTGCCACAGGACTTTATGATACAAATTATGAAGGGAAAGCTGAAGCAGCCATAGAGGCGCTTAGAGGTGACTATGACTTAGTCTTTCTGCATGTAGAGGCAAGTGATGAAGCCGGTCATGAAGGCGATGTTGATTTGAAGATAAGGACTATCGAGTATCTCGACAAACGCATTGTACAGCCCATAATAAATGCGGTCAAAGATATGGAAGAGTCTGTCGCAATCGCACTGCTGCCCGACCACCCTACCCCTTGCCACCTTAAAACCCATACCTCAAATCCGGTGCCGTTCGTTATCTGGCATGCAGGTATAGAGCCTGACAGTGTGGTATTCTTTGACGAGCAGTCAGCTTGTCATGGTGCATACGGCTACCGCACGGTGCTTGAATTCATGCCTTTGCTTCTTAATAGTTAAAAAAACCGGCGTTATCGCCACAAAAAATATATCAGATGAAATATTACAGTACAAACGGGAACGCACCCATGGCGTCGTTGAAAGACGCTGTAATAAAAGGACTTGCCCCGGATGGTGGATTGTATATGCCTGAGCGGATATCATTGATACCGAAAGCTTTTTTTAATAATCTGAAAGGAATGACCTTTCAGGAAATAGCATACGTTGTAGCAAATACGCTTTTTGGTGAGGATGTCGAGTCAGACAGGCTGAAAGCAATTGTATATGACGCGCTTAATTTCCCGATACCATTGAAGAAGGTCGAGGATAATATATATGTTCTTGAGTTGTTCCACGGGCCTACACTTGCATTTAAGGATGTCGGTGCGAGATTTATGGCTCGTCTGCTTGGTTATTTCAATGAGAAAGAGCAGGATGGCAAGAGTGTCAATGTGCTGGTTGCAACGTCAGGAGATACGGGCAGCGCAGTTGCCAACGGATTTCTCAATGTGCCTGGGGTGAATGTTTTTGTGCTTTATCCCAAAGGCAAAGTCAGTCGTTTGCAAGAGATGCAATTCGCTACTCTCGGCGCCAATATCCATCCGCTTGAGATTGATGGAACTTTTGATGACTGTCAGGCTATGGTTAAATCAGCCTTTGTCGATGAAGATCTCAATGAAAAAATGAAACTTACATCGGCAAATTCAATCAATCCGGCTCGTTTTTTGCCTCAGATGTTCTATTATTTCTGGGCATACGCGCAATTGCTTCAGCTGACTCAGGATGAAAATGTCGGAGACAAGCTGGTGTTCTGTGTGCCTAGCGGCAATCTTGGCAATATTTGCTCGGCTCTGATAGGAACAAAAATGGGACTTCCCGTAAAACGTTTTGTGGCAGCAAACAACCGCAATCGCGTCTTTACTGATTATCTATTGACCGGAACGTATTCGCCGAAAGCATCAGTGTTGACTGTCGCCAATGCTATGGATGTCGGCGCACCGTCTAATTTCGCCCGTATACTCGAGCTGTATGGGAAGGACTACGAGGCAGTTTCAGGCAATATCTCAGGCTATAGCTATGATGATGGGGAGATACTCAGTGTAATTGACCGTTTGTACAGAGAGAACGGATACTTGCTCGATCCCCATGGCGCGACCGGGTATCTTGCGCTAAAAGAAAGCTTGAAAGATGGCGAAATAGGCGTTTTCCTTGAAACTGCACATCCTGCCAAGTTTAAGGAGACAGTGGAGAGCAGCATAAAGGAAACAATTGAAATCCCAGAAACATTACAGAAATTTATATCGCGGCAGAAGCAGTCGGTCAAATTGCCGGCAACATTCTCTGCCCTAAAAAAATATTTGTTATCAACTAATTTATAATTATTACCATGGCAAACAAGAGAAGTCTTAAGAAACAGATCCGCTATATATGCGGAGACATTGCAGGTGAAACACTTCTTGCAAAAACACTTATCCCCGGCATAGACAAAGCGGCTATGACAGATGTGATAGTAAAGACGGCAGAATTGCAGACTACCGCATTGTGTCGTACGAATATAGCCTTTGACAAGACTCCAAAAGATTTTGAAAACAAGGCCAAGTATCGCGCGGCGCGTAGAAAATATTACCGTCAGGCATTCGATAAACTGTCGGAAACTTTCAACAATCAGGTATTGGCTGTTGTTAAGGAAATGAACGCGGCTATGCCCAAAAAGAAATGATGTAGAATTATTTTATAATTGGAAATATGGGATTTTCACGATTGATATTGAGACTCGCCGGATGGAAGGTACGTGTAATGGTGCCTGACTATCCGAAAGCTATAATATGTGTGGCTCCACATACTTCCAATTGGGATTTTATAATAGGGAAACTGGCCTATGCTTCGGTCAACCGTAAGGCCGGTTTCCTTATGAAAAAATCATGGTTTTTTTTCCCTTTGGGTTGCATTTTTCGTGCGATGGGAGGTATCCCTGTGTCACGAGGCAGCAAAGATAATAAATCGTCAGTCGACAACCTCGTGCAGCTTTTCAATTCCGAGTCTCGTCTGACGCTTGCAATTACTCCGGAAGGGACTCGCAGCCTGACAACGCATTGGCGTACAGGATTTCTTAATATCGCCAGAATAGCGAATGTGCCTATTCTCCTTGCTGCAATAGATTTCAAGGATAAGGTCGCACGTATAGAAAAGACATTCTTCCCTACGGGAGACAATGAAGCTGATTTGCGTGCAATAAAAGATTATTATAAAGGCGTTACAGGCAAATACCCGGAAAAATTCTCAATAGAGTGACGCGGATACAAAGTGCTGTATTTAATCAATAAACATATTCTCCAGTTTTCATTATGCATCGGTTGAAAATTGCAATTTTCCCAATGAAAATAGCGTGGGCGGATCCGGCTGAAAATCTCCGCAATGTCGAGAAGGTGGCTAATGCATTATCTCCCGATATTGATATTCTTGTGCTTCCGGAGTTATTCAGCACGGGATTTTTGCAAGATATTCAGGTTATATCAACACTTGCCGAACCGATTTCCGGTGCGACTATAACACGAATAAAAGAATTGTCACGTTCCCGCGGATTTGCCATTGCCGGTTCTTTTTTGTGTCGTGTGGGAGAGAAAATATTTAACCGCAGTTTTTTTATTGAACCTTCAGGAGAAGAGACGTTTTATGACAAACGCCATCTGTTCTCTCTGAGTATGGAGCATAAGGTGTTTGCCTCGGGAGACAAGCAGCCTCCTGTAGTGAGGTATCGTGGCTGGAATATTTCATTGATAGTCTGCTATGACCTGCGATTTCCGGTATGGTGCAGAAATAACCGTCAGTCGTATGACCTGATGCTCGTGCCTGCCAACTGGCCATCTTCTCGCGGTTATGCGTGGAAACACCTTCTTATCGGCAGGGCTATAGAAAATCAAGCTGTGTATGTAGGAGCCAACCGTGGTGGCTCGGATGATTTCGGCGACTATGACGGATTGTCTTTTGTGGTAAACGGACTCGGCAAAATTGTATCGACCACTGATAGTCTGACAGGGCTTGTTGTCGCAGAGTTTGAACGTGACGAACTTGCAAAAATCCGGGAAAAATTGCCATTTGGTAATGATGCCGATGATTTTGTGCTTGAATGTGCCTCAAATCGACAATGGTGTAAGAAATCTCAAACGTTCAGTTCGTGAAGAGTTGAAAGCAGTTGCGGTGTAACTGCTTTTAGGTCATCATTTTTAATGGTATATACTTTAGGGTGAGGCCTGTCTATGATATAATTCTGGGCGTTTATACGGCGTATCACTTCATCATATCCAATATCGTTGCGTTGCATCACGCGTTTTGTCCGGATATCAACCGACGCAGTCACGTCTATGACGGCATCAACCATTCTGTCAATTTCGCTTTGATATAAAATGGCAGTCTCTACAAATACTGTCTTTTCAGATTGTTTTTTATGCCATAAGGCAATGTCTTCCCTGATGGCAGCATGTGTGATGCTGTTGAGCAATGCAAGTTTATCCGGATTATTAAACACAATATCGCCAACAACTTTACGGTCGAGCCTACCGTCGCCCGCGATACAGCATGCCCCGAGGTTGTCACTGATTGCTTTTTTGATAGATATGTTTTCATCAATGAGCCGACGCGCGCGGCTGTCGCAGTCGTAAATATCGTAGCCCATTGCCACCAGCATGCGTGCCACGATACTTTTTCCGGAGCCAATGCCTCCACTTATAGCTATCAGCATAAAGAAAAATATTTGTGAGGTTTATTGATTGTCATTCTCTTCTTTTACATGCGGGGCAGAAGATTTCTCTGTCAGATATTCTACTTCGGCCGGTGTGCATTTGATATTGTGATAATAGTCAGGAATCTGCGTTAAATTTACGTGGGCTGTTGTTGCATCGATGTCTATATCACGATAATTAATCACAGCAACAGGTGTTGCCACGTCGTTTTTGAACAGGCTCATCGGAACGAGATATTCAAGTTCGATATTGGCCGGGAAGGTGTGCACCGTCACATTCTGTGGCTTGTTAATGACATGAACCGGGAGAATGCGTTTTTTTGTAACAAGTGGTTCTACCGGAATTGTTACAGAAATTCTCGACGGCTCCACTCTGGTTCCTGCCGGACTTTTCAGTGCAATCTCGATTGTGGTGGTATCGGTCAGATCGCGCAGTGTTACATGTTCGGTCTGAACATTCAGCATCGATGACGGAATGCCATTGAGCGAGTAGACGGTAACACTGTCATATTTGCATTCCATTTCTCCATAGGCGATATATTGAGGTTCGGTTGCTGCTGATATGTCGAAGAATATAGGCAACCGGTCGCCAGGGCGTGATGTGGTTATAAGATTTATGGAATCTGGACGAATGGACAATATTTCACAACCGGATCCGAATGAATTCCGGATGCTGTTGCCAAGCATCTCCTGATTTATGACTATACGGTTGTCACCCTTGACAATAAAGTCCTGATATTTTATTCTTACTTTTGGCGGGTTTCCCCAGTCGTATTTTATCAAAGCCCTGCCTTTGTCTTTGACGCTGACGTCGATGTGCTGCGGAGGACGGGTAATAAATGTCGTGCCCTCTGGTATGCCATTGATCTCAACCGGGAGCCTGTAGTCGCGTTGCACCGTCTCGTTCAGCGTCATCATAAACCAGAATATGGTGGAGATGAGCAGAAATATCATAAACGTAAATATCGAGCGCCCCTTCGCCGAGGTCGACTTTTGCTTTAGTTTTGACAACAGTGCTTTTATATTCATGATTGTATTTCTGAAATGAAGACGTGGTTCTGATGCGATACTTCCTTGAAATTCAAGACAAGGGGTACTCTTTACATGAGCACCCCTTGTGAATATCATAGTCTCTTCGTCCCGAAGGTGAGAATTGTTATTTCGCCTGTGCGGCCTGAGTGTCGGCTGCTGAAGGATAAACTGAGCCTTTGTCTATCTTGATATTTACGCCGTCACCGATATTGATGATGAATGTTGTGTCTTTTACGCCTGTAATTTTGCCGTAGATACCGCCGGCAGTCACTACATGATCCCCCTCTTTAAGAGCTTCACGGAATTTGCGCATCTCTTTCTGCTTTTTCTGCTGGGGGCGGATAAGAAGGAAATAAAAGACAGCGATAAGCACTACAATCATGATGAGGCCGCTGTAATTCTGCATGCCGGAGGGAGCACCTCCTTCGCTTTTTGCGTCAGTGGTTGTAGCGGTCTGATTTGCATTGCTTCCGGTTGCGTCATCTATTAGTGATGCAAATGAAATGAATGATGTCTGCATTGTATTTTGTTGATTTAATTGTTTTTTACAAAGATAGTTATTTATTTGAATATTGCAATGTTTTTTTTAATGCTATTGCATAAATAATTTACAACCGACTATTTCTTGTTGTCGAATGATTTCTGCAACTGTCCGTTTTCGCGCAGATAATTTATTACCGAGAAGAGAACGCCGTTGATAAACTGGCCGCTGCGAGGTGAGCTATAGTAGTTGGCGATCTCAATATATTCATTGAGCGTGACAGGAACCGGAATTGCAGGGAAACTGAGCAACTCGGTAATGGCGGCGGTAAGTATCACGATATCCATTAGAGCGATGCGCTCGGTATCCCATTGCGATTCGTTTATGAATCGGTCGATAAGCTCGCGGTAATTGTCAGCATTGTTTATCGCGTCGACAAACAATGTCTCTCCGAACACTGCGTCCTCTTCATCCTTGAACATAGGCATCAGTTCAAGACTGTGGTCGCTGTCAGTGGCTGTGCGTCGCAAAGTTTTGAGCACAAAAGTGCCTACGATGCTTATGTCGTCGTTCCAATATACAGAACGGCTTTCGAGTGCTTCAGTCAATGCATCTGACGGTAGTATTATTTCTTTGAACAGATTGCGCCAAAATTCGCAGTCTGCTTGAAAATCAGTTTCTTTTGCTGACATGTATCCGTTGTAGATGTCGCTTTTAAGAATATTGTCAAGAAGTGCTTTTACAAGGTAATAGTCATTTTCCCAACTAAACGGATTTTCTTTAAGATATTCGTTGAGCGACTTGGAATTTTCGATGGCTCCTATCAGGCTGTTTTCAATAAACTTGAGATTGGGATTTAAATCGTCGGCTGTCGGCAGATATTTGTCTTTGGCGGTTTCAATCTGCTCTTCGCGTAGACGGGTGATGTCGACAGGCAGCAGAAGAAGTCCGGCATAGAGTTTGTAGGCCTGTTCGAGTGAATCCTGAAGGCTGCGGCGGGAATTGACCATGGCGGATTTCACATCGTAGAAGTTTCGTAATGTATCTATGGCCATCTGTATTCCGGACTCAAAACCTGCAATAGTGAAATCTTCGTTCCGTCGGGCAGCATCAATGAATTTCTCATCTTTGAGGAGTATGGTCTCAAGAATGACCGACCAGAACGAAACATCCTCGGCAATGGTTTTCTTGCGTTTCTTCGAATAGTCTTTTGCTGCCGCCGATTCGCTTATCTCGTCAAGAAGATAAATCAGGCAATCGGAGTATTGTGATAAATCGCGGTTGTATTTTGTGATTAGCTCCTGAAGCTCGGAATTGGAAGCCAGAGAAGAAATCATTTTTGCATTGCTTATTGCCGGTAAAATCTGAGCAGTTGCAAGATTGGGAATTTCATCTTTAGGTGAAATCTTACGTCCGGAGAGCTTCAGTATCAGCAATAAAGTGTCGAGATACATTTCGTAGGCGAATTTGCTGTCGCGGGATTTCTTGACTGGAGCCTCCTGTATACGGAAATCGCTACGGGTCAGCATAAAGCTGTAAAGCATTTGTATTACTTTAATGCGGATTAGAATGCGATTAATCATGAGTTTTAAATGTGCTATTAATTTACGCTGCAAAGTTACATAAATTCATTGAAATTTCAGGCATTTTTATCCATTAAGTTGAGTGACAATCTGTCAGCGACAATGTGATGTTATGTTCAACTGAATGATTTTAAATGCGTTCTGACTATGAAAATAATCATAGTCAGAACTGAAAAGATTATTTGAGAGGATTCCAACCTTGTGCCGCTACCGGTATTTCAGTCCCGTCGCGGGTAATCATGGCGCAACCAAGCGATTTATCAGTTATGTGCCCTATTACTTTTATGCCTGGAAGTGATTTGATTTTTTCATGACAATGAAGTGGCACGGTGAATAAAAGCTCGTAATCCTCACCGCCATTCATAGCAGCGGTTACGAGGTTCATGTTTAGCTCTTCTGCCATAATGGCGGTCTGATAATCAATAGGTATTCTGTCTTCATACACTCGACATCCAGTCCCGGATGCCTTGCAGATGTGAAGAAGTTCTGACGAAAGGCCGTCTGAGATATCCATCATTGCGGTAGGCTGTATTCCCGCCTTTGCGAGCTCCTCAATAACATCCTTTCGAGCCTCGGGTTTCAGCTGACGCTCTACGAGATATTCTTTGCCTTGAAATGACGGGATAAAATCCTTCTGTCCGGCAGATGCTACCTTTTCTCGTTCAAGTAACTGCAGGCCCATGCAGGCTGCACCCAGATCGCCGGATACACATATCAGGTCGGTGTCGTGTGCGCCGTTACGGTACACGATTCTATCTTTGGGGGCCTCGCCGATGCAGGTTATTGATATTACGAGGCCTGACCGTGATGTGGTGGTGTCACCTCCTATGAGGTCAACCCCGTAGATTTCGCAGGCCAGCTTTATCCCGGAGTATAGTGCCTCCATGTGCTCCACAGTAAAGCGTTTTGATATTCCCAACGATACGGTAATCTGCCGCGGAATTGCGTTCATTGCATACAGATCTGAAAAATTGACTATGGCCGATTTGTAGCCGAGATGCTTCAGAGGTACGTATGTCAAGTCAAAATGAACGCCTTCAATGAGCAAATCGGTGCTGACAAGGATTTCTGCATTGTCATAATGCAGAACGGCGCAATCATCGCCTACCCCCTTGACTGTTGATGCATTGCGGGGTTGAATGTCTTTTGTCAGATGGTCAATAAGTCCGAATTCGCCTAAGGTTGAGATCTCAGTCTGTTTTTCCTCCATTATAAGTATGTCTAATTTAATGACAGGAAAGCGTTGACGCGCTTTCCTGTCAGGGTTATGGGCATGCGGCGCAGGCCATGTTTATTACAAATTATCTATAATGCCTTTTATCAGCTCCACCATTTTAGGTTCAGCTTTCTGTGCTGCGAGCTGCACTTCTTCGTGAGAAGGAACTTCCGTTATGTCCTTTCCGCCGAGGTCGGTTATTACAGATATGCCATATACTTCCATTGATGCATGGTTGGCTACGATTACTTCTGGAACGGTTGACATGCCGACAGCGTCGCCGCCAATGATTCGGAAGTATTCGTATTCGGCGGGAGTCTCGAATGTGGGGCCGGGGGTTCCTACGTATACACCATGCATCAGCGGAATGTTTCTCGACTGTGCGATCTCGTCAGCAAGTTTAATTAGGCGGTGGCTGTAAGCTTCAGTCATTGCCGGAAATCTCGGGCCGAGTTCATTGTAGTTTTTGCCTCGGAGCGGGTTTTCTGGAAACAGATTAATGTGGTCGGTTATTGTCATTATGCTGCCGACCTGAAACTCTTTGTTCATGCCTCCGGCTGCATTTGAAACAAATAATGTCTCTACGCCGAGAGCTTTGAATACTCTTACGGGGAAGGTCACCTGTTTCATGTCATACCCTTCATAATAATGGAAGCGGCCTTGCATGGCGATTACTCGTTTTCCGCCCAGAGTGCCGAATATCAGGTTGCCACTGTGACCTTCGACTGTAGATACAGGGAAATTGGGAATTTCAGTGTATGGAATTATTTCCTGATTTTCGATGTGGTTGCGCAGGCCACCGAGTCCGGTGCCGAGGATTATGGCGATACGAGGCATATCTGCCACGCGTGAGCGAAGATAGTTCGCTGTTTGATTGATCTGTTCTATCATGGTTGTTTTCAATAAAGTGAATTTATATTATATATTAACGAAAATATACTGATTATGTTTTTGGTGAATGAGACTTAACGTAACTGGTGATGGATTCAATTCAGGTGGACCGATAATCTATCAAGCGTTACGGATTTTGTCGGAAATCATTTTTTTTAACTCATAGTCGAAGCTATCAGCTCTTATGTTGTCGAATTCGACAATAATCGGCTGATAGAATATAGAAGATTTGAGATGCTGCGGAAAGTACGGATTGTTGGCAAGGCGAACAGCGTCTTTTTCGGTAGTTATTATTATACGGTTGTTGCCTTCCAGAGCGTTATATCTTCGCTCAATTTCCATTATATCCTTACGGGTGAAATTGTGATGGTCAGGGAATATCTTTATTTTCACCATCGGAGGATTGCGCTTTATCATTTTCACCAGAGGCTTGGGGTTGGCGATGCCTGAGACTACCAATACGGCGTCGTTGTGATCCATCCACTGCAGTGTGGGGATATTGACAGCCTGCTCGGGAAATACCGGCTTCAATGCAGGATATGTGTATCTGGAGAAGAACAGCTTCTGGTAGGGACAAAGAGCCAGATTGTTGTCAAAAATCCGGTATTCCAACGGTTTTATTCGTTCCGGACACTTGGTGATGACAACAAAATCGGCGCGATATATTGCTTTACATGATTCTCTCAAGCGACCCAACGGAAGCAGTCTGTCCATAAAAATCGGACGGTTGAATTCCGTAAGGACAATGGATACGGTTGGCTTTACATATCTATGCTGGAATGCATCGTCAAGTACAATCAGATTAATCTGAGGGTCGATGCGGAGCAATTCGTCAATGCCTTCACACCGGTTTTCGCAAACTGCCACCGAAACCTCCCTGCCGAATTTCTGAAAAATCTGATACGGCTCGTCGCCCAAATCAAGAGGAGTGGAACGAGAAGTCGCGAGTACAAATCCTTTGGTCTTTCGTTTGTAGCCACGGCTGATTACTCCAATATGATAGTTGTATTTTAAAAGGTTGATTACATATTCGGCGTGTGGCGTCTTGCCGGTGCCTCCCGCCGCTATGTTACCGATTACAATTACCGGCACATCAAATTTACGCTGTTTCAGTATGTGCCATTTGAACATAATATTCCTTACGCCTATTCCGAAGCCGTAAAGCTTTGACAATGGGAGTAGTATAAGGTTGGATACTATTTTATTGGCAGCCATTCTGTCGGTAATTGTTGAAAACGCGCTTGATGTTTTAGTAAATTATCTACAAAGATAATCGTTTGGAGTGTCGTTTTCAAGTAATTGCTGTTTTTTTTTATTTGCCGACGTTATTCTGTAGATATTTTTAACAAAACTTCTATAATATAGCTCGTGGACGTCTTGATTAAAATTTGAAATGAAGAGCAATTCGAAGTCCGCTGCAGTCAACGCCTGGAGTATTGCGGTAGGTCAGTCGCCATACGTAGTCGATACGAAGTATTTTGAATATATTGTCAATGCCTGCCGCAATTTCCATGTAGGGAGTCGAGGTCATGCTGACCGGATTTGCTCCCATGGGAAATTGAGGCAGCCATTTGTTGTGCAACGGGTTGTTTTTGTCACTGAGATGTCCCCATACTCCGCGAAATGAAAAGACTTCACGAAGTTTGAGTTTCTTTAGATAAGGAATATAGTTGAAGATAGCTCCATTAGCCCAATATGTCATGTCAAACACTGCATAGGAATCCGTGATGAATTCCATCGGCGACAATAGCGCAAAACTCTCAGGCTGAATTGTATATGACAAGTTGGCGTTAGGAATGAGTAATTCGGTGAACGGAGAGGTGCTCCACACGTGACCACCTTTGACAATTGCGTCAATATAACCGAACGCCGACAGCCAGAATCTTTTCTGAAAGCTGACCTCGGTCTTGTTTACTGTGTATTTTGCCCCCCCGAGCTTGCTGCCGGGAGCGTATGTGTGGGTGAGTTGGAATATGGGCGCGTCATGGTTGACAGGAATGCGGTGGCTTTTGGTCTGCATGAATTTCTCTCCGGGTGCATATCTCAACGAGATGATGAAAGGGGTAAAGTCAAGATGATTAATGTGACTGCCGTCACTGTATGCGAATGGTATATAACGCGTGGCTTCCTGCCGTACATGCGACATAGCCGCCCTGACTGAAAGATTATTCTCCAGTTCAAGCGTATACTCCAGCGCTGTCGTGCGCTGGTATATCATCAGTGTGTCCTTCATGCGCTTTAGGGACAGGAATATATTGTCAGGGTTTGTGAACTCATAGTTCTGCCCTACCGCGTCAACATCATACTTATGACTCAGGCGAATTGAGTGTATCGGAAACTCTCTGGAGTGGCGTTTTTTTTCGTTGAATGAATATTCAATCTCTCCAGCATATTTCCATTTCTTGTCTTTTGTGCCATAGGCTACATATCCGCGACTGAACCAATGTTTGCTTAATTTGGCTGTTGTGACACCACCTATGCGAAGTCGAGTGCCTTCTACATCGTTGAAACTGACCAATGTATTCACAGGGCCGAACTCAACCTTGTCTTTCTTGCCCACAGGTATGTATCCCGACACAAGTATTCCTATAACGCGTTCGGCCCATTTGTACACGGGGACAGAACGTAGGTCGGATATGAGTGAGCCTATTTCCCGTTCAGAAATACTGATTTCGCTTCCACGCCGTTTTTCCCAGAATGCATTGTCTTTCAAAAATGCATCGGCCGATGCGTATGTCGTGCCCAACCGTTCATATAATTCGGGGCGGTCAGACTCATTGAAGTTGTGCCGGTCATAAGTTGTATATTTCTGAGCGTAGAGGCCTTGTGTATTGGGTATGACTTCAAACTCTATGGTCAGTATGTCAGATGTTTTGAGACGAGTGCCGTCGTCGAGGCGTTCAAAGGACTGGTCGATATGAAGTGATTTGATGAAATTTACATTGGCTTTAGGTGATAAAGTCATTGATACATGACGAATGAACATTGTGGGGTCGTGTAGCGGCACAGTAAGGCGCCCGACAAAACCGAATGTGGCATTATTCCTGGGAACAAAACTTAAAACTGCGCAACTGTCATTGTTGACTACAATTGTATCCGACAGATAATATTTATAGAAATCGGGGCCGATTTTAGACAATGGGCTGACAAAACGGTTTGACAGCAGTGTTATATCATTACTGTATAAATCAATTTCGCGGAAAAAGTCGTCAAGTACAGTCTGTATGGCATCCTGATTGGCGATGTCGTCAAGTCCTTTGCGGCGCAAACCGGTTATATATTCGCGTGTCGAACGTGGATTCTTGCGGTTGTATATGTCAGAAACCTTTTCCTTTATGCTCAGAGGCAGTATCGGCTTGCCTGTCACTTCGGATGTATCTACATATTCGTTGAGGAACTGAAATTTTTTCAGCAGTCCCCCATTGACTCCGATTGAATCTGCGATGTCGTTGAGTGCTATGGTAATACGCTCGTATCGCTCGTAGTTATAGTTATCTTTTTGATACGGGTCGCCCAATCCGGCATTTTCTCTTATGCGGGTTACAAAATCAACTGCAGGGTTGTTCTTCTTTGAGTAATGCTCTTTGCGTGGCTTTACGACAACTTCGTCGAGGTTGACTACTTCGGCAAGTGTGTCAGGAATTTCTTCTATAGCAAGAGGCGTTCCTGACATGGATGACATGCAGAGTAAAAACACAATCGAATACAAGATATGCAGTAATTTTCCGTTGGCAGCCCCCCTCTCGGATTGTCCGGCTTGTGTTTGCCCCGGACTTTCAATTGCATTTGGCGCGATGGATGATGCGCTGTGAATCTTTCCGTTTGAACTGTTTTGAGTGTTTATATTGTCAATGACTTTCATTAATCGTTGGCGCTTTTCCCTGTTGCCTGGCACGGAAAAAAGATTTTGTTGCACAGCATCGCGATTTACAATCTCGCTTATTGCCACTCCGGCGCGTCGGTAAGAGTATCCGGGACGAAACAGCGAACCAACTGCTTTGATGGCAGCTGCTGTTATCGTCAAAGTGTCGTCGGTGGCCTCATCAAGCGGTATTGTCGTGCTTCCGTAATGTTGTGGCAATTCCGGTCGGAATGAATTTGTCTGTATGAATACTGTGACAGACCGTGCGCAGCATCCTTGCTTTCTTAAACGACGGCTTACCGACTCGCTATAAATAGATATAGCTTCTTTAAGCAATTCAAGGTCATCAATAGATTTTTTATAGCTGCGTGAGGTGCATATCTGTTTGTTGTGAGGTTGGGCTTCTTCTGCATCTATACATGGTTCGCCATTGAGTTCACGCCAACAGCGCTCTCCTGAAATGTTGACCAGGTGTCTTGCTTTTTCTATCGGCATGTTCGCAAAATCAAGAGCCGTATTGATGCCGTACTGGCGCAATTTTTTACTTAATCTTCTCCCTATGCCCCATACTTTGTCAATTTCAGTCATGGCAAGAGCTTTTCTGCGTTTGTATTCGTTGTCGATTATACATACGCTTTTATAAGCCGGATATTTTTTAGCAAAACTTGCAGCTATTTTTGCCAGTGTTTTGGTCGGTGCTATTCCCAAAGATGTCGGAATGCCAACATCTCTACGTACTTTTGATACTATCTTATGACCTATTGACTCAAGATTTCCGTCTGTCCACATTGACAGATCAAGGAATGATTCATCTATTGAATATATTTCCATGTCGGGGACAATAGAGCCGATTGTCGCCATCACGCGTGACGATATGTTTCCATACATACGGTGGTTTCCCGATATGGTTGCAATGTTATGTTGCCGGATAATCTGGCGAAGTTGATAGATGGGTGTGCCTCGACTGACACCTAACATCTTGGCTTCTTCAGACATGGCGACTGCACAGCCATCGTTGTTTGACATGACTACGACGGGCTTTCCTGCAAGTTCCGGCCTGAAAAGGCGCTCGCAGGATACGAAAAAATTGTTGCAGTCGATTAATCCTATCATCGGGGGTCAAATCGGGGGTAAAAAATAGTAGCAGTGTTGTGCTGTGTGCTCAGCGATGGTGATATTTTCTCTTGATGACGTATGTTACGACTCCCCATATTTCAAATCGGCTGTCGTCTGTTATCATTATCGGATCAAATGTCTCGTTTGCAGGTATCAGCCATATTCTGTCGGGTTCTATCTTTAAGCGTTTGAGCGTGAATTCTCCCTCAACGCAGCATACTGCCAAATCGCCATTGCCAGGTTCTATGGCTCGGTCTATGACTATCAGGTCTCCGTCTTCTATCCCCTCGTCAATCATTGAATCTCCGTTGACGCGTCCGTAAAATGTCGCTGCCGGATGTCTCACTACTTCAAGATTGAGATCTATTGCTTCGGTTATATAATCTTGTGCGGGAGACGGAAATCCTGCCTGAATGCCGTGGTCGGCATACGGGAGCAATAGATTGGATGTAGAGTCCGCATGGGTCAATTCAATGACAGGTGCTTGTGACGGTTTCATTATGTTATGTATATGATGAAATACAGTCATAAAAAATAGTTGTCGAGTTTTTAACACCCGACAACTATTAAAGGTTTATAGTTTATGCATTAACTTGTTGCATAAGGTAAGCAAATATGGACAATTGTTATCGCCAAAGACCGTATTAATAATTGCGGGCGAAGATAACTCTCCGTGCCGACGGACGCCCGGTTACCATGCATACTCCTGGGGTGGTGTCTCCATCCAACGGGATGCATCTGATAGTAGCCTTGGTCTCTTCTTTTACTTTTTCTTCTGTCTCGGTGGTTCCGTCCCAGTGAGCCAGTATAAATCCACCTTTCTCAATCTCGACTTTGAACTCTTCGTATGAATCCACCGTACGGGTCATGCTTTCGCGATGATCTAATGCTTTCTTGTAGATATTGTCCTGTATCTTTTCAAGCAGGCTTGCGACTTCTGTGGCAATGCCGGCGAAAGGCAATATCACTTTTTCAAGTGTGTCACGGCGCATGACTTCGATAGTGCCCTCTTCGAGATCGCGCGCGCCAATGGCAAGACGCACAGGAACACCTTTGAGCTCATAGTCGGCAAACTTGAATCCGGGACGTTTGTTTTCGGCATCGTCATATTTGACACTGATGCCTTTCTGGCGCAGTTCTTCTACGACGGGAAGCACCGCTTTTGTTATTTCAGCCAGTTGCTCGGAGTTTTTATATATAGGCACTATTACTACCTGGATGGGGGCGAGATGCGGAGGAAGCACAAGACCGTTATCGTCGGAATGCGACATAATAAGCGCACCCATAAGACGGGTTGATACTCCCCACGAGTTAGCCCATACATACTCGGGCTTGTTGTCTTTGTTGACAAATGTTACATAAAAAGCTTTAGCGAAGTTTTGTCCGAGATTGTGCGATGTGCCTGACTGAAGCGCCTTGCCGTCTTGCATCATTGCCTCTATGGTATATGTATTGAGGGCGCCGGCAAAACGCTCGTTGGCAGTCTTGACGCCCTTTATTACCGGCATTGCCATGAATTTTTCTGCAAAATCGGCATACAGGTTAATCATCTGCACTGTGCGAGCCTCTGATTCTTCTGCGGTCTCATGGGCGCAGTGTCCCTCCTGCCAAAGAAATTCCGCTGTGCGGAGGAACATACGTGTGCGCATTTCCCAGCGCATCACATTGGCCCACTGATTGCAGAGGATTGGCAGGTCACGGTATGAATGTATCCAGTTTTTATATGTACCCCAGATTATTGTTTCGGATGTGGGGCGAACAATAAGTTCCTCTTCCAGACGTGCGTCGGGGTCGACTATAACACCATTTCCGTTGGGGTCGTTCTTCAGACGGTAGTGTGTCACGACCGCACATTCTTTAGCAAATCCTTCGACATGCTCGGCCTCTCGGCAGAGATATGATTTCGGAATCAGCATCGGGAAGTAGGCGTTTTGCACTCCGGTTTCTTTAAACATTTTGTCAAGGGTCTGCTGCATTTTCTCCCATATGGCATATCCATAGGGCTTTATTACCATGCAGCCTCTAACTGCCGAAGGCTCTGCCAGATCGGCTTTGACTACAAGTTCGTTGTACCACTGCGAATAATTGTCGCTGCGTTTAGTCAAATTTTTTAATTCCTTTGCCATTATGATTGGTGTTTGATTTTCTTTATTGGAGGTGCAAATTTACTAATAATTATTTTGTCGACCAACAAGTCTTGATTTGGATTGCGATTTAAATCCTGATAAATTATTTTTTATTGGATTGACGGGCCTGTGCAAGAAGTTCCTGTGACGGAATGATGAATATCTCCAGACGCCGGTTTTTCGCTCGGTTGGCTCTTGATGTCGATTCTGCCACCGGAGAACTGTTGCCTTTGGGAAATCCGATGATATTATCGGGGTTAAAACCTAATGATTCAAGATAATCGAGGATTGCCACCGTGCGGTGCTCTGTCAGATCATATAGGTATTCTTCAGAACCTGTATCGTCGGAATGCACTGCAATTACAATTTTGAATCGGTCATCGGGTTGGGCGTATTGTTTGAAGTGGTCAAGCTTGCCGTGTGCCGCAGGCATCAATACGGTGTCGTTAGGCGCGAAAAGCTGATCCGTTGGAATGACTGCAATCACAACTTCGCCTTCGCGCATGGTTTCTATGTCATACCCTTCCCTGTAAAGGCTTTCTGCGATTGATTTCATGTATGCCCGTATGTATGCCCGCAATTTCGGGCCTACCATCGGAGAGCGTAACTCATTGTCGAATTCCTGCGCTGCTGCGTTTTCTGCTTCCTGCTCTATCAGCGATGATTGAGCAGAAACGCTTATGGCGGTCAGTATGGCAACTGCAAAAGACAAGATAAGGCGCATCATATATTAAATCGAGATTTTTATTATAAAACAGAATCTTCATATTCAAGCTCGGCATCCACGATGACAGGGACGTCTTCTACTTTAATTACAGCATGAGAGTCCTTTTTGAGCATGCGTTTTATGTAATCGCACAATTCGCCTGAGATGTCTTCATCGTCATCGGCTTCAAAGTCATCATCAATCTCAAGAAGGCCATTCTCTTCATAATAATCCCATATCATATCAATAACATTGAGAATTTCATCTTCCGGATAGGTCGAAAGTCCTTTTCCCTTAAGTGTGTTGTTGATATGCTCAACGGCTTTGTTTTCGTCGTATATGTCCATGATATTATAGTTTTATTCAAATTGATGGAATGAGTTATATTTCAAGCAATCCTGCCGGAAGTTCGACTGTCAACTGTCGGTTTTCAATGTCTATTCCGGTAATGATTTCGTCGGCGACCGGAATGAGATGCTTCTTTCCGCTGTCTGCTTTGACGATGAAAAGCACATTCTCGGTTGAGTCATCAATATCCGTTACAATGCCGTTGAGTTCACCGTCTGAGGAAATTATTCTGAATCCTATAAAATCTTCGGCGTAAAATCCCTCTTCGTCATTATCCGTATACTGTTTGACTTCATCGGAGAGTGCAAAAATGGTTTTATTGGCTATTGACGAGGCTTTTTGTTCATTCTCAATCCCTTCAATGGTTATCAGGTATGACTGAGTGCCGCGACGACGTATTCCGGACATGAAAAACGGCACAAAAATACCGTCGACATCCAATATTATACAGCTTAATTCAGAGAGCTCTATCCCATCGTAAGCCACGGCATTTATTTCTCCTTTTATGCCATGAGGCTGGTTTAGACGCCCGATTTCGGTTATCTGGGATTCAGTAATCATCTCGGTATTTTTGATCGGTTTGAGGTTATCTTATTTTTTCTTCTTTTTTTTCTTGCCTGTCGCGGTAGACGGCGCTTCCTGAAACTGATGGAGCTTTGTTGACTCCGGGTTGAGCCGTATCATGCCATGCGACATGTCGGCAAGATCACGAAATATCCGCTCGTCTTCCACTCCGTCAGGATTTACGGCGAGCATTGTTTTTTTCATGTGGTTCGCTATAAGCATGACTAAGGCGTCGCGCTCCTCTCCTTCCGGATATCTTGAAGCACGGTATATCATGTTTTCGAGATATTTGCCATAATGGCGGAAACTGAAGTCGCGGTTCTGATAATGCATCTGCTCCGGGGTCGAATTCAGGCTTTCAGGTTGAATTATCTCTGTCGGATAATCTATGTCGAGGCTGAAATCTGACATGATGGCAAGATGATCCCATAATTTCAGCAGAGCATCGTTGTTTTTCTGAAGCTGCATAAGGTTGCTCATGGCGGTTATCACAGCGTAGGCGCATTGGGTGCGCTCTTCGCGGTCATCAATCGTCATGCAGTGGTCGACCATCTTTTGTATGTTGCGCCCGTATTCGGGAAGTACAAGGCGTTTTAATTGCGTGTTATAATCTAACATTAATAGTCCAATTAAATGATTAATCTATTTTAACTGTATAATTTAGCTACAAATTTAGTCAAATAACTCAGTTTATTTATAATAATAATGTGAATAAATCATAATGCCTGTTTTCGAGAGAATTGACATGTGTGGGTGTATTTGTATAAAAATACGGGCATTCCGGCAAGACCGGAATGCCCGTATTTCATATTCTCTGGTTGTATCTATGCGGATTACATATTCATGCCGCCGTCGACCTGGATAACCTGGCCGGTGACATAGCTTGACAGATCTGAGGCGAGGAATGTGGCGACGTTGGCAATGTCCTCGGTCTGACCTCCACGGCGCAACGGAATTTTCTTTACCCATTCGGTGCGTACGTCATCGGGAAGAGCTGCGGTCATTGCAGTTTCGATGAAGCCGGGAGCAATAGCGTTGGCTCGGATGCCGCGTGAGCCGACTTCCTGTGCGATACTTTTGGCGAGAGCGATCATGCCTGCCTTGGAAGCGGCATAGTTGCTTTGGCCAGCATTACCATGAACACCTACAACTGATGCCATGTTGATGATTGAACCTGAGCGCTGGCGCAGCATGACGGGGAGCACTGCGTTGATGAAGTTGAAAGAGCTTTTGAGGTTCACTGCGATTACAGCATCCCACTGAGCTTCGGTCATACGCATCATCAAACCATCTTTCGTGATGCCTGCATTGTTGACAAGGATATCGATGCGGCCGAAATCTTTATGCACTTCAGCTACAACTTCTTTGGTCTGATTGAAGTCTGCTGCATTTGACGCGTAACCTTTTACTTTTACGCCCAATGCTGCTATTTCTTCTTCAGTGGCTCTGCCGGACTCGTCGATTACGAGGTCGGTGAAAGCGATGTTTGCGCCTTCCTGGGCGAATTTCATTGCAAGGGCTTTGCCGATGCCTCGTGCGGCTCCGGTGATTAATGCTGTTTTTCCTTCAAGTAATTTCATGTGTAGGATGAATTTATTATTGATGAGTAATTTGAATAATTAGATAGAACTGTTTATGGCGGAATGCTTGCGCAGTCCGTTGAGAATAAAATCAGCGACAACATTAGAGAATGACGCCTCATCGACTCCGAGATCACGGTAATTGTTGCGCATGAATGAGATGTCAACGCCTTGTTGCAACAGTGGCATCACGACTTTGAGCCGAGCAAGCTGACGGCGGTCGATATCCGGATTGTCCATGCATTGGCGCAATATACTGTTGAGCATTATTTTTTCTTTCTCAAGCGCCAGCTGAGTTATTTTTTCGTATCGCTTGCTGTTGGTTGAAAAGAGAGAACGTAACGGTTCTGATGGCGTCGCTGTGTCTGAAATCATTTTGAGGATTTCAAAGCGAATTACCACGAACTGTCTCAGTTTTTCCACCGGCGGTAGGTCAAGAGAATAAACCTTGCGCAGTCTTTCCACCATACGCTCGCTTTCTGACTCGATTACGGCATCGTAGATTGCGCTCTTGCTTTTGAAATACGTATAAACTGTGCGCCGCCCTTTTTCCGAAGCGTTGGCGATATCCACCATGGTGGTGTTCTCGATACCTTTCCTTGCAAATAGGTGTCGGGCTACATCAATTAACTTTTCGCGCGTTCGGTTGGCCATTTCAATGCTTGAATTGTCGTATATTAATGCAAAGTTAATACTTTTTTTTGTTTGGGATGCGAAGTGTGCCAATATTTTTGTGGGAGGCATTGCCGTCAGCAAAGTTTTGAGTAACTTTGTTATCGTAATAAATATTCTGGATATTAAATTTCAATATATATCTTTTTAGATTAAAAAATACGATGAGGAAATATATATATCGAGCTTCGTTTACTGCAATGTTGGCTATGGCGTTCATATCGGCAGATGCGGAGCGTCTGAACTTCTATGGGCGTGACGCTGCCACTGTCGGCGTGTATATTACCAATCTCTCGACAGGACAGGCTGTCGAAAAAGAGAATATTAACCTGTCTATGATTCCTGCATCAATATTGAAGTCGGTAACCTCTGCCACGGCTCTTTGTCTGCTTGACGAAAACTTCAGGTATAATACCGACGTGATGCTTCACGGCGAATTGCAAGGGAATATACTTGATGGCAATCTGGTGGTAAAAGCATCAGGTGATCCGACAATCGAAAGTTCTCATTTCTTGAATCGACGCGGGTTTGAAGACATGATTGTTGAAGCGCTTAAATCACGGAATATATCAGTGATAAATGGAGAGATTATTGTTGATGAGGATATGTTTTCAGATACAGGACAATGTCCGCAGTGGGTCATAGAGGATACCGGTTGGGACTACGGTGCCGGATTTTATGGCTTTAATTACTGTAATAATACGTTTCGGCTTTATCCTGAAAGTGAAAAAACAATACCGCAAGTACCATATATTGACGTAATGGTGGAAAAAACGGATGCCGGCACAGATATTGAACGAGGGGTTAATTCTGATATCTATATTGTCAGCGGACGGAATGTGGAGAATAAAAATTTTTATGTGACCACTACGATGAATTCGCCATCGACTGTATTTGCATACAATATGCGAGATCGTTTGCAAAGGGAAGGGATAAAGGTTAATGATAATGTTATCGAGCCATGCGGAGAGACGACAAGATTATTAAGATATCAGTCACCTGTGAATGTAGATATGCTGCGCGTCATGATGTTTGATTCAGATAATATGATGGCTGAGGCAACATTGAGGGCTTTGGCGCCCGGACAAAGCCGTAAGGCAGCTATAAATAAAGAAATCAGCTATTGGAAGTCACGAGGTTTGGAAACTTCTTTCATTAAAATAGCAGATGGCTCAGGTCTTGCCAGGATTGATCGTGTGACGCCCAAATTTATGGCAGATGTTCTGACTTATATGGCAAAAAATTCACATGCAGACACGTTTGTAAGTCTATTCCCCAAAGTTGGGCGTGAAGGTACGGTAAAAAATTTCCTTAAGAACACCGCTTTGGATGGAAAATTGGTGCTTAAAAGCGGGTCGATGAATGGCGTGCATTGCTACGCCGGCTATAAAATAGGAACTAATGGCAAGCCTACTCATGCGGTGGTGGTAATTGTCAATAATTTTTTCTGTTCGCGCGATGTGTTGCGGAAAGAAATTCAGCGTTTCCTTCTTGCCGTATTTAAATAAATTGAGTTGAGTCGTTAAATATTAACAAAATTATTGTTAAGTTTGTAAGGTGAAAAAATATTATGATGGAAATCTCAAATGCTTATAGTAACGTTCTCGAGCTTGAAGGACTTCTCTTGTTACTGAAAACAGAGATTGTAGACAATTATAAAGTTGACCGACTTTTCGACCGGCTTTTTGATAAAATTGAAGAAATAAACGCAGATATCATAGCCATTCAGCAGCAATACGGGCAAAAATTGGGTGGTGAGTCTGAACGACAAGAAGATGCCGCTCTTAACGCGCCTGCTGATGTTGATGCGATTGATTCTATTTGCGATGGGGCATCAGATCAATGCGATAGTGGTCGGCTGGAATGCGTTCCCCAAAAAGAGGATTATTCGGCCGATGCCATTGCCATTGCATCAGATAGCGATAGTGCTATTGCCCACAGCGCTTTGTTTGAGGAGTCGCAGGATGCAGATTGTGATGTCGTGGATACTGATGCTGTTGACGCGAAAGATCCGGACGATTATGTCGCATCTAAGGATATGACGATGCCGGACGGCTATGGCGCGCATGTACAAGATTGCGATGTTGCCCGGTCAGCAAATTCTGTAAATATTATATTGGATGACTCCGGTGTTGATGTCAATCAATCGGCATTTGCAATAAGTACACGCGGCGATATAAGGAAAATGTTTACACTTAATGACAATTATAAGTTCAGGCGCCAGCTATTTTCTAATTCACAGAAAGATTATATGCAGACTTTGTCGCTGATTGAAGGCATGAAGTCGACATGCGATGCCGATGAGTATTTCTATAACACATTAGGGTGGGATAAGGAAAATCCCGACGTCAAAGACTTTATGTCAATCATATCTGCGTATTTCATGGGTAAATAATATATCAGAGATGAAAGATACTTCAAACCAAGGCAAGCTGTATATAGTGCCCACTCCGGTAGGTAACCTGGGAGATATGACTCCGAGAGCGGTAGAGGTGCTCGGAGATGTCAGTCTGATATTGGCTGAGGATACTCGTACGTCTGCTCCATTGTTGGCCCATTTCGGGATATCGACCCCTTGTGTGAGTCATCATAAATATAACGAGCATGACACGGTACGTCCTATTGTTGACCGCATCGCAGGTGGTGAAAGTGTGGCGCTTATATCTGATGCCGGCACACCCGGAATATCTGATCCGGGATTTTTGCTCTCACGCGAATGTCGGCGTGCTCATATTGAAGTGGAAACTCTGCCGGGAGCGACGGCCTTTGTCCCTGCATTGGTTAATTCCGGATTGCCATGCGACAGGTTTTGCTTTGAGGGCTTTCTGCCCCCTAAAAAAGGCCGGCGTTCGCGTCTTGAGGCGTTGGCTGCCGATGATCGTACGCTTATACTGTATGAATCACCATTGCGGCTTGTCAAAACGCTCGAACAGCTCATAGAGGTCTGTGGGGCAGACAGGCCGGCATCCGTTTCACGGGAAATATCAAAAGTGCATAATACGACAATCAACGGCTCGCTTACAGAATTGTGTGAATATTTTAAAACGAACCAACCGAGAGGTGAAATTGTTGTTGTGGTCGGGGGCAAGACTGAAGACATGGTTCGTGTCCATCGCAATAAATACAAAACAGAAGATATTCCGAAATAACGAAAATACGACATATACTGACTAATAATTTATCCGTCAATTCAAATTTAAACTATATGAATACTGTAAAATTTGGGAAATTAAGCGTTGTTGCTGCATCGGTGCTTGTCTTGGCATCTTGCGGAGATAAAACCACTTCGACGTCTAGGCATGACACCTCTGTAGATCAATTGGTGCAAACACGTGATTCATTACAACAGGTCGTAGCTGACCAGGACAGTCTGCTGTCGCTTCTTAATGAACTTGGCGACGGCATGCAGCAGATAAAAACGCTTGAAAATATCTTGTCATCGGAAAATCTTCAGTCGGAGACACCCGACCGCCGTAATAAGATCAAACAGGATATGGCCGATATACAACGTGCGCTCAACGAAAGGCGTCAACGACTGACTGAGCTCGAGGCGCGCCTTAGTAAATCAAATGCCAATAATGCCAACCTGCGCCAAGCTATTTCCAGTTTGAAAAGTCAGATTGCGTCGCAGGTGACAACAATTGAATCGTTGCGCAAGGATCTTGCCTCTGCAAATATATACATCGACCAGCTTACCCAGAATGTCGATTCACTAAATACGACTGTCGCAACCACGCTTGAAGAGAAGAATGTGGCAGAACAAATGAATGTTGAACTCACGAATCAACTTAACGAGTGTTATTATGTGATTGGCAGCAAATCAGAACTTAAGGAGCATGATATAATTAAAACAGGCTTCCTTAAGAAAACAAAAATCATGCCTGAAGATTTCCAGCGCAGCTATTTCACAACCGCGGATCAGCGCTTGCTTACAACGTTAAATCTGCACTCGAAAAAGGCGAAGGTCCTCACCGGACAGCCTACGGACTCATATGAAATTGTAACTCAACCCGATGGTATAAAGGTGTTGAATATTACAAATCCTCAGGAGTTCTGGGCTACATATAAGTATCTTGTCATACAGGTTGACTAATCTGAATGACGTTGATAAAACGTAAGATTTTAAAATTCGAAATCCTCTGACATATTGGTAATGTCGGAGGATTTTTGTATTTTTGCACACTTAAACTACTGAAAGATGGGATTTTTTAAGAAATTATTCTCAAAAGAGAAAAAAGAGACGCTCGATAATGGTCTTGAGCGTACGAAACAAGGCCTTTTCGGCAAGCTTACTCGAGCGATTGCCGGGAAACAAAAGATAGATGATGAGATACTTGATAATCTGGAGGAGGTATTTATAACCTCTGACGTAGGCGTTGAGACCACTCTTAAAATTCTTGACCGTATACAGCAGCGTGTGGCAAAGGATAAATATCTCGGCACTTCAGAGTTGAGTCGGTTGCTTTGCGAAGAGATTACTGATATGCTCACTGAAAATGATAATGATGAGCAACTGGACGATTTTCAAGTGCCGAAATCGCATCATCCGCATGTCATAATGGTTGTCGGAGTGAATGGAGTGGGTAAGACAACGACAATCGGTAAAATGGCTCATCAGTTCAAGTCTGCCGGAAATAAGGTGATGCTTGGTGCCGCAGATACATTCCGTGCAGCCGCGGTCGAGCAACTTGACATCTGGGGAGAAAGAGCCAATGTTCCCGTGGTGAAACAGAAACTTGGCGCAGATCCGGCGGCCGTAGCTTACGATACTCTTCAGTCGGCAGTTGCCAATGATGCAGATGTGGTGATAATTGACACGGCCGGACGCCTACATAATAAGAAAGGCCTGATGGACGAGCTTACAAAAATCAAGAATGTCATGCAGAAAGTTGTTCCCGACGCTCCGCATGAAGTGTTGCTGGTGCTTGACGGCTCTACAGGACAAAATGCTTTTGAGCAGGCTCGGCAGTTCGTTGCCGCGACTAAAGTAAACCAGCTTGCCATAACCAAACTTGATGGTACGGCAAAGGGCGGTGTCGTGATTGGCATCAGTGACCAATTTAAAATTCCGGTAAAATATATCGGACTCGGAGAGGGTATTACGGATTTGCAGGTCTTTGATAAAAAGGAATTCGTTCAGTCGCTTTTCGGTGATTCAGTAAAGTAACTTTACACAAGCTGTCCAGATTATAATCGCTTATGGCAAAAATGTGTTCGGATATAAGGACAAATCTATTGGTATGACAAAAGTTGATATAGTAACCCTCGGATGTTCTAAAAATCTTGTAGACTCTGAACGTCTTGTGCAGCAATTTGCCGACAACGGTATAACTGTGCGCCATAATCCGGAAGATAGCGGAGAGGTCTCCCCTGTCGTTGTGATAAATACCTGCGGATTTATAGGTGACGCAAAGGAGGAGTCAATCAATACGATTCTGGAGTATGCGGCATTGAAATCAAGAGGCGAAGTCGACAAAATAATAGTCATGGGTTGTTTGTCAGAGCGCTATAGAAATGAATTGCCTGTTGAAATTCCGGAAGTCGATGCCTGGTATGGAAAATTTGACTGGGTAAATCTAATCTCTGATTTAGTGGCAGAAAGTAAATCGTGTGTTGATTACAGACGCGTATTGTCTACACCTCCGCATTCGGCCTACCTTAAAATTGCCGAAGGATGTAACAGATTTTGCGCTTTTTGTGCAATCCCACTTATAACCGGCCGGTTTAAGTCTCGTTCTGTCGAAAATATTGTTGAGGAGGTGGAGTCGTTGGTCGCAAAGGGCGTGAGTGAACTGAATATAATTGCCCAGGACTTGTCATCTTATGGTATTGATATCTATGGTGAGAAATCACTTGCCAGACTGATTACAGAGATAAGCAAAGTGGATGGTGTGAAGTGGATACGTCTCCATTATGCCTATCCTGCTGATTTTCCCTATGATATTCTGCCGGTGATGCGCGACAATCCAAAGGTGTGCAAATATCTTGATATAGCTCTGCAGCATATCTCTGACAATGTGCTTGCCAATATGCGACGTCATATCTCTGCCGATGAGACACGTGCACTTATACGGCGTATTCGTGAGGAAGTCCCCGGTGTGCATCTTCGCACCACATTGATGGTCGGCTTTCCGGGCGAAGGCGAGCGTGATTTCGAAGAATTGAAGGAATTTGTACGAGATATGCGCTTCGAACGCATGGGAGCATTCGCTTATTGTGAGGAAGATGACACATACGCTGCGAAAAATCTGCCCGATGTCATAGACGAAGATGTAAAGCAGATGCGGCTTGATGAAATCATGCGTATGCAGGAAGATATTTCTTTTGATATTCAGAAAGAAAAAATCGGCAAAATCTTTGAGGTCGTTGTCGACCGTGAAGACGAAGATTATTATGTGGCCAGAACAGAATTTGATTCTCCTGAAGTCGACCCTGAGGTGCTTATCAGGAAGACATGTGCCTTGACTCCCGGCAATTATTATAGGGTGAAAATAGTTGAAGCATTGCCCTTTGAGTTAATTGCGGAACTTTGCCAATAAGATTATGGAAAAGCAGACTGATGCGGCTTCGCGTCTATTGTCATTGTTAAAGCGCGGAGTGACATTTGCGATGTACTCTTTGCCCGGTCGGCATGATTTTGAATTTATTGTTGATGACGAAGCCTCAGATATTGTTTCTTCGCGAAAATTTACTGTCACGATGTGGGATGGACGTCGAGTGGATATCCTTGACAGAAATGTTCCGGATGCCGTAAACATAGCGCATGAACCGGCAGCAGTTCATAATCCGTATGGCGAAAGCACTTCATGGACTGAATATGAAACCGGAATAAACAAGGTTACCGGTTTGCTGAAATCGAAGTCTGGAAAGGTTGTGATATCACGACGTGTAATACTTGCGGATTGTAGGCTTGACTATGACATGATTGTCAAGTGTGCGTTTGATATGTTCGCAACATACGAGAAATCATTTCGTGCTGTATATTATACCCCGACAACGGGAGCGTGGTGTGTATGCTCTCCGGAATTACTTTTAAGTATTAATAAAGAATCAGGAGAACTTCACACCGTCGCCTTGGCCGGAACGCGGCGGACAGACTGTGGCGCTTCAGAGTGGGATAATAAGAATAAGCGGGAGCATTCGTATGTCGTGCGCTATATTTGTGATGTTATAGAATCGTTTGGGATAATTCCGGAACATGGAGCGGCAGAGACGGTGCCGGCCGGTAGCATCGAACATATATTGACTAAAATTTCAGGAAATGTGAATGGTGTTAATGGAAAAGTCGCGGCAGAAAAAATTGTTGCGGCGCTGCATCCGACGCCTGCAATCTGCGGATATCCTTTAGCATGGTCTAAAAAAATAATCAGCGAGGTTGAAAAACATGACAGGGAATGTTATGGCGGATATATTGCAATGGAGGATGATGCGTATTTTATTGCGCATGTCAACCTTCGCAGTTTTGAGTTTTCTCCGGGATATTGTTGTTTCTGGGGTGGCGGCGGAATAATGAGCGAGTCCTCTCCTACTGCCGAATGGGAGGAGGCGTCATTGAAAATTTCCACATCGCTCTCGTTTTTCAATAAAGAATTAGGGCTTGGCAGGTGATAAAGCAATTCTTTGTTTATGAATTTATGATATTAGAAAGGAGGCCGACGATGAATTAATTCACTGTCGGTCTCCTTTTATAAATTCCACACCAAAGGATGCGATGAAACTCCGAATAGACAGGATTTGAGTGCTCGCCGTCCTTTGTAATCCGCCTGGCATAAAGCATCCCTTTTCAGGGATTGGGGCCCGCCATCAGACGACTAAGCTTGTCTCGGCATTTCATAATAATTTGAAGAGTTTCCCAATCTACTTTGATGTGGTATGTCAATGTTCAGTTTTATATAGTTGCCATCTCAGGCTTTTTTTCTATAACACAAAGATAATGGTTATTGTTTTAATTTGCAATTAAACTGCAACTTTTTTGTGTTTGTATTTTATGAAAAAGTTTAGAATTGCATATTTAGCTGTTTCCTCCTTAAATTTGGTTAAAAATTAAGCAAAATGTGAGTAGAAATCCGATAAATTATTAATTTACTGAAATATTTATTATATTTGTGTTATAAAACATATTCTTATAGCATGATTAAGAGCGCCCTTGAGAAAGTAATTAGTGAAGATCTGGCTGAAATCTGGTCGATTTTAACCAATGAAGAAAAGCATCGTATCATTGATGCCTTTGAAATTCACAATTTTAAAAAGAACCAGATTATATATGCCGAGGGCGAAGCTCCGGAATATCTGTGGTGTCTCCTCAAAGGCAAGGTCAAGAAATTTAAGGAAGGTGTAGGCGGTCGGGCGCAGATTTTAAGACTTATTCGACCGGTGCAATATTTCGGTTATAGAGCATATTTCGCACAGGAACCATACGTATCAAGCGCCGGCGCATTTGAGGCTTCGACATTAGGCGCTGTCCCGATGGAGCTGGTTATGGATTTGATTCGCAACAACAACAATCTTGCCCTCTTCTTTATTAAAGAATTATCAAGAAATCTTGGAGGCTCTGATACCAAGATTGTCAATCTCACACAGAAGCATATTCGAGGCAGACTGGCCGAGGCATTGATTGTGCTTAAAGATAATTATGGATATGAGGATGACAATTCGACTCTGAAAATCTATATGGCAAGAGAAGATCTTGCAAATCTATCGAATATGACGACATCGAATGCCATACGCACCTTATCTGGTTTTGTCAATGAAAAGATAATAACAGTAGACGGCCGTCGGATACGCATTCTTAATGAGGCTATGCTGAAGAAAATCTCAAAATTCGGCTGATTCACATTTTTGGCTGCTGTAATTAGCCGCAATCCGATTATATGAATTGTTGTCGAATTATTTTTCCTGTAGAGGTATATTCGATATTCCTGACAATAATGCCGGCCGGACGTTCTGCCTTTGATTTTACGATTGTTCTTATATCTTCCAGCATCTTTTTTGCATTTTCAACCTCTTTTGACAGGACAAGTACAGGCACTTCACCCCACTTGTCGTCACGGCATTTGGAAATATAATATTCCGTATCTTCAGGAATCAGTCGCTGTATCTGTTTTTCTATTTCTTCGGGATACACTTTGATGCCGCCACTGTTTATCACATTGTCAAAGCGTCCAATCCAAACAAAATGTCGGTCATCGATAAGTCTTACGATATCGTTTGTTGTCAGGCTATGAAATGACCGGTTCTCCGAGTTTACTATCAGGCACCCTCTTGAATCAGTTATGAAACTTATATCCGGCATGGCTTCGTATATTTCGTCTGAAGATTCTCCTATTCTGCGTAATGCCACATGACTGCACGTCTCAGTCATCCCGTAAGATACGTATGCGTTGACTCCCGATGCAGTAATCCGGTGAGACAGTTCGCGTGGCACTGCCGCTCCGCCGATAAGCACATGTTTCAATCGCTTTAAAATTCTTTGGTTATCAAGCAGGTGTTGCACTTGTGACGGAACTACGGCAATCAAATCAATGTTGCCGTATTCCTGACATACGGGAGTGTTGCCCGGTTTCTCAATCCAGAGTTGTGCGCCGGAAAGCATGGCTCTGACAATCATCATCTTCCCGGCAATATAATCGGCCGACAGCGGGCAAAGCATTGATGATTTATCTGTTATATTGAAAAACCTGTTGGTGCTTATTGCAGATGTCACCATGTCAGCCTTAAGTAAGCGTATGGCTTTAGGAGCTCCGGTCGAGCCTGATGTGCGTGCGGTAATATAGAGGCTTTCATCAAGCCATTCATCAATGAACCTGTAGGTTTCAGGTGTGCAGTTGTGAATGCGCTCTAAAATTTTATCGCGTCGAAATTCCATATATTATCCGTGTCTGATGTTAAACGTTCTCCCTCAAGTCGCAGCGGAGAGTCGATATTGTTTGAATACACCTGCCCTGTGCCGAGCCCTTGCGGCATCGATACGTTGTGAGTCGTAGTCCAGCGCGCGATTGCGTTCAGTCCGATATTAGATTCCAATGCAGATGTCGCCCACCAACCGATGCCTCTGTTTTTTGCGAACTCAATCCATTGGTCAGATTCCTTGAAACCTCCGCATAGCGTAGGCTTTAATATAATGTATGACGGCTTAATTTCGTCTAAAATCGCGCACTTCTCGTCGTCGCTTTTTAATCCGATAAGCTCTTCGTCAAGAGCTATAGGGATAGGACTTTCCCGACAAATCGCTGCTATGGATGAGATTTGTCCGGCTTTTATCGGCTGTTCAATGGAATGTATGATATACTTCGACAACCGTTCAAGTCGTGACATCGCATTCTCCGGAGTGAATGCACCATTGGCGTCAAGCCTGAGTTCCAATGAGTCGGGGCTGTAATGTTTGCGTATCGAGTGAAGTATGTCCAGCTCGTTTTCAAAATCTATTCCTCCGATTTTTAATTTTAGGCATCTGAATCCAAGATGCAGCTTTTTTGCTATTTCATCAAGCATGAATTGCTTGCTGCCCATCCATATAAGGCCGTTGATACAGGTCGGAGGTATTTGTCCGGACATGAACGGCTGATGCTGTCCGCCATTGTTCAGGTCGGACAGCGCCGTCTCAATTCCCATTCTTATCGCAGATGAAGGTATCGCATTTATGTCAATGTCGTTGATTGACGCGCAGCAGTCATCAAGAATATTGGTGAATTCAGGGGTGTCGTCGGCTGACAACCCCCTGAACAGAGCGGCTTCACCCCAACCTTCTATGGTCGGATTTTGCGTATCATAAATTTTGATGAAATAGGTGTCTTTTTCATCAAGGATCTCTCGTGAAGTCCTCGACTGACGTATGAACCGGAGTGTGTATTTTGTCCAGACAGCTTTAAGCATCAGCCGGGGAATTTAGTGAATTGGTCGAAATCGGGATCTCTCTTTTCAAGAAACGCATTTTTCCCTTCCTGAGCTTCTGCCATCAAATAGTACATGAGCGTGGCGTCTCCTGCAAATTCCATAAGTCCGCGTTGTCCATCGAGTTCCGCATTGAGCCCTCGCTTAATCATGCGTATCGCCATCGGCGACCGCTGTAATATTGTCTCGCACCATTCCACTGTAGTCTCTTCAAGTTTGTCAAATGGCACGACATGATTCACCATACCCATTTCAAGCGCTTCTGCCGCTGTATACTGTTTGCATAGGAACCATATCTCACGGGCTTTTTTCTGTCCGACGCAACGCGCCAGGTAGCTTGAACCGAAACCGGCATCGAAACTTCCTACTTTTGGACCGGTTTGTCCAAACCGCGCATTTTCTGAAGCAATTGTAAGGTCGCATACCACTTGCAGCACATTGCCGCCGCCGATTGAATAACCGTTGACCATTGCTATTACCGGTTTGGGTATTGATCGTATCGCCTTGTGCAGATCAAGGACATTCAGGCGAGGCACGCCATTGCTGTCGATATATCCCCCGACACCTTTTACATTCTGGTCGCCACCGGAGCAAAACGCTTTGTCGCCGGCTCCGGTAAGAATTATTACGCCGATTTCGGGAGATTCCCGACAATATGCCATGGCATCAAGCATTTCCATATTGGTCTGTGGGCGGAATGCATTATAGACATGAGGGCGATTTATTGTTATTTTGGCGATTTTGCCGTATTGTTCAAACAGTATATCCTCGTACTGTTTGATAGGTTCCCATATAATCTCTTTATTCATAATCGGTTGTTTATCTCTTTAATTATGTTTCCGTATATTTTGCTGTTTCCAATTGAGGTTTTGATAATCAATAGCGTGGAGCGGTCATTTTTAATAAAGAAAGCACCTAAAACCGATTCCAACTCTTTCTTGTTTTGTGCCTCGAAATAATCCATATTCACAGATTTCGCAACATCCTTCCATTTTATGTCAGGTATATTGCATAACATCTCTTCCCGCTTCTCATAGTTACGTGTGGCTTTTGTCAGCCTGAATATCTCGCCGCCTTCATTGGCAATGACAATCATTTTGAACTTCGGGGACAATTGTCCGGAGTATAACGCTGATATGTCGTAGAGTGCGCTCATGTCGCCGGAGATGAGCAATGTGGGCGTATCTGACACCGATGAATATCCTATAGCTGTAGAAGTCGAACCGTCTATGCCGTTTACCCCCCGGTTGCAATACAATCGATGTCTGTTTGCTCCGGTTAATGACAAATACCGTATTGACATTCCATTTGAACATTGGATTGTATAATTATCCGGTATCTGTTTAATAATCATGTTTATAGCGGCAATGTCACTCCAGGGGGCCTCGGCAAGCAGATTTGACTTAATGACGTCCGCTTTTCGATTCAGCACCATCCAGACGCGGTTGAATGTATCAACATTCGTTTTATCAGCGTTGTAGGCAATCTGTTTTAAGAAAGTCTTTTCATCTGCAATGATAGTTCTTTTGAGATGAAAATATGTATTTTCCGGCTCTGGCTTGTCATTTACGCGCCAATGCACATAGCCATCAATACTCCTCAGCCATTCCTTAAACCGGCGGCTTATAGGAGATGTTTTGCCCAAAGTTATTACCAGCTCCGGATTAAAAACATCGGGATGTGCTTTTATGTGATCTATCAGTGATTCTATATCTGTTATGACATTTGGAATGTTGCAGTTGCTTACAATGTCAGCCACAACCACAATGTTGGGCAGTCCGGCGACATGCTCGACCAGCTGTATCATTTCGCTGTCAAACGGCATTTGCCCTAAAAATATAAGCGTTTTTTTTAAGGCAATTTCTGATTTCTGGAATGATGACATGCACAGTGTCGAATGTGGTATATGTAGCCTTGAAAGTTCGGTTTCATAATCAACACATTGATAATCCATCGCTTCATTCCCTTCCTCAAGATGCAGATTGATATGTATCGGTCCTTTTCTCGGAGACAATGCAAATGATATGATATCACTTATCTTATCGAAATCATTCTTACTGCAAGGCCTTGTGGCATCAATATCAATCGACATTTTTACGATGTTGTCAAGTGCATGAAACTGATGTATCGTCTGTCCGTCATTTAAGTCAATTATGTCAACCGGCCGGTCTGCGGTAATTATAATCATCGGAACGCCACGATAATAAGCCTCTGCTATAGCCGGAGCATAATTCAACATGGCAGTTCCCGATGTGCAAATAAGAGCTGTGGGTTGAGCGGTGCAGTCGCTTATCCCGAGAGCCGAGAATGCAGCTACGCGTTCATCAACAATCATACGCACATTGAGTTGCGGATGACCTGATGCGGATCTCACCATTCGCAACGAACGTGACCCCGACGAAGCTATGACATGTCTAACCCCCGAGCCATACAGTATTTTAGCAATAATATCGGTCGATTCCTCAAATTTCATATATGCAAAATTAGTAATAATTGGGGATAAATTATTACTTTTGTGCCATCTTTTGCAATCATCACGATGCGTTATGTCTGGTCGCTAATATTAATTATGAGTGCAGTTTCAACTTTAGCTGAAACTGTAGATGCGGATACCTTGTTTTCTGTAAATCAATCTGAAGTGGCTTGCACGAGCGTGGCGTCGGATGCAGATACAATCTATACCCCCAAGCAGAATATCATACAGAAAATCATTAGATATTTTGATGATTCAAACAAGCCGCCGTCCGATAAAAAAATAGACTTCAGCCTGATCGGCGGCCCGGCTTATTCAAGCGACACAAAATTGTCGCTTGGCATCTTGGGCGCGGCGCTATATACAGCCGGCAACAATAGCTCGACTACTTCCCAATCCAATGCTACGCTTTATACTGAGTTTTCAATTACAGGATATTATAATGTAGGCATTCGTGGCACTCATTTCACCCCGTACGACAGCTGGCGCTTCAATTATAAAATGTCATTCAGTTCTATGCCTACTTATTTCTGGGGTATTGGATTTGACTCTGCCAGGCAAAATGACAATAAAACCAAATATCTTCAGCTTAACGCGGAAGTAAAGGCATCATTTGACTATAGCCTACCGGGAAATTGTTATGTCGGCCCGGCTTTGCATTTTAATTATACCAGAGCTAAGAATGCTGAAGATTATGCATTGTGGAACAACGAGCATCTGAGCACATTTAACTATGGCGTGGGTGTTAATCTCTATCATGACTCGCGTGACTGCCTGACAGCTCCGCATCGTGGATGGTATATAGGTCTTGAGCAGCGTTTCTATCCCCGCTTCCTTTCAAATAAAGATGCGTTTTCAAGTACAGATGTTACAATATGCCGATATTTTGGAGCATGGCGCGATGCTATTGTGGCAATTGACGTGCATGGACTGTTTACATACGGAAATACACCGTGGAGCATGTTAGCTTCAGTAGGAGGCAGTCGAACCATGAGAGGTTATTACGAGGGGCGATATCGCGATAAAAATGCAGTGGATGTCACAGTGGAGTTGCGCCAGCATATATGGCATAGAAACAGTGCGGTCGTGTGGATTGGAGCCGGCAGTGTTTTCCCTGAATTTAAAAATTTGCAGTCGCGGGAAATTTTGCCTAACTTTGGCGTCGGTTATCGTTGGGAATTTAAAAAAAATGTCAATGTGCGACTTGATTTCGGTCTCGGGAAGGGTGAGTCTGGCATTGTATTCAATCTAAATGAAGCATTCTGAAATGATAACCTGCTATGCAACTAATGGGCGCCGGCAATCTGATGCCGTATATAATGTCTGATACTAAGCACTGACCAACTGATATAATAAGTTTAAAATTTCAATAAAACACCAATGAACCGTTACGGTAAAGCAATAAAACGTTTTTTTCCCAATATAAATATACTTGCAGTTATCTTCCCGTTGCTGATGATTGTTCCGAATATACTGCTTGATATTACCGAGTCAATGTCATTTCTGGCAAAAACGGCAAATATATTAGTGCCGTTGTCGCTTTATTGTCTGCTGATGAGCGTGCGTAAAAATGCCGGGGTCACTGTGTTGTGGCTGATTGTGTTTATGGTGATGAATAGCTTTCAGATTGTAGTGTTGTATCTGTTTGGAGAGTCTATAATCGCAATAGATATGCTTATCAATTGCGTGACTACCAATTCATCTGAAGCCGGGGAACTGTTGTCTAATCTTGCGTTGCCGATTGTTATAAGCGCCGTATTATATCTTCCGATGATTGCATGGGGAGCATACAGTGCGGTTTGCAGACTTAAAACCTCGATTAAATTCAGAATTATGTCGCGCCGATATGGACTTGTAGGTCTTGCTGCGGGCATTATCCTGTCGTCAATTGCCATGCTGGTATCCAAAGACTTTAATCCGGCCAGACATATATATCCTCTGAATGTGGTGTCGAATATTGTGACAGCGCTGCATCGTACATATCAAAGCGCACATTATCATGACACCTCCGAGAGTTTCTGCTATGACGCTGTCGATACTCATGCCGAATCTCAGGATGAAATATATGTGCTTGTCATAGGGGAGACGTCGCGTGCTGTCAACTGGGAACTTTTCGGGTACGAGCGTCCGACCAATCCACGATTGTCAAAACGCAACAATCTGATAACATTTCCAAGAGCTGTTTCGCAATCCAATACCACGCACAAATGTGTGCCTATGATGCTCACCCATACCACTCCCCTGTCGTTCGATTCCATAATGTACAGGAAAAGCATTATCGCTGCATTCAAGGAAGCTGGCTATGCCACCGCAGTCTTTTCAAATCAGGCTAAAAACCATTCATATACCCAATATTTTTCAGAAGAGGCCGACGTGGTAAAATATCTTGAGGGAGCAGACCACTATGATCATAATCTGGTGGGATTGTTGCGGCAAAATCTTTCTGAAAACAAAGGCAGAAAGCGTTTTGTCTTATTGCATACCTACGGGTCTCATTTTAATTATAACGAACGGTATCCTAAAGAAATGTCATATTTCAAGCCTGATGATGCCACGCAGGCAAACATCCGCCATCGGTCTCAGTTGCTGAATGCGTATGATAATGCTATCCGCTACACAGACGGCGTTCTTGATGATATAATAGCTGAACTTGATGCTACGGGAGCCAAGGCTGTAATGATTTATACTTCAGATCATGGAGAAGATATATTTGATGATGAGCGTGGACGTTTCCTGCATGCCTCTCCTGTGCCCACCTATTATCAATTGCATGTGCCTTTGATTGTCTGGACCTCCGAAGAATATGACAAGGCATATCCGGAGGTGAGACAATATCTGTCAGCCAATAAGGATATGTATGTCGCACCATCGCAGTCGGTATTCCATACACTTCTTCAGATGAGTGGTCTTGATACTCCTTATCTGGATGAAACTCAATCGATGGCGTCGTTTGACTACGTATCGCCCGCACCTCTTTATCTTAACGACTATAATGAAGGGCAGCCGCTACGTGATTCGGGCATAAAGACTCATGATGTGGAGAAGTTTAAAGAAATAGGCATCCTGTAAAAGTTTGATGATATTAATTTGTTGGAAATCTTTAAAACTGTCGCAAAATAAAAGTTTTCCAAAACAAAATGCTAAATTGTTTATAATTAACATTTTAACGCATCAACGTTACTTGCAAAGTTTCCCAAAATAAAAATCTCGGAAAACTTTTGCGCATAAAAGTTGCAGCTTTGGGATAAGTTTTATAGCTTTGCAATGTTTTTGGCTAATCAATCAACGGTTGGCCGTATATCGTACCTTATCTACGTACTTTTTCACTTCAAACAGTAAGGAAAACAAATAAACAGCAAAGCAATGATACAAACCGTACTCAAACGCGATGGTCGCGTAGTGGGCTATAATGAAGAAAAAATTAAAGCCGCAATCCGTAAAGCCATGCTTCAGACCGAACTTGGCGAAGATGAGGCATTGATTCACAAGATTGCCGACCGCATCGGCATTACCGGTAAGGAACAGATGTCGGTCGAAGAAATACAGGATAAGGTCGAGGTCGAGCTCATGAAGAGCCCGCGCAAGGAGGTGGCAAAACGCTATATCGCTTATCGCGACAAGCGTTCAATTGCCCGCAGGGCAAAGACTCGCGATATGTTCCTTGAAATCATAGAGGCCAAAAACAATGATATAACTCGCGAGAACGCCAATATGAATACTGACTCTCCGGCCGGTATGATGATGAAATTTGCCAGCGAGACAACCAAGCCTTTTGTCGACGACTATCTGTTGTCAGAAGAAGCCCGCGACGCGGTAAAAAACGGATATCTCCACATCCACGACAAAGACTACTACCCCACCAAAAGTCTTACTTGCGTGCAGCATCCGCTTGACCGTATCCTTAAGTCAGGGTTTATTGCCGGACATGGCGAGTCGCGTCCGGCAAAACGTATCGAGACCGCATCGATAATCGGATGCATATCTCTTGAGACAGCACAGAATGAGATGCATGGTGGTCAGGCGATACCGGCATTTGACTTTTATCTCGCTCCCTACGTGCGCTTTTCTTATATTGAGGAAGTGAAATGTATTGAAAATCTTGCAGGAGAAGATTATTCAGAACTGTATGATGCAGAAATTGAAGACTTCATAAAGCGGCCTCTTGACGGACTGCAAGGCAAAGAGCGTGCGCGGCAGCATGCAATCAACCGCACTGTCGGCCGCGTGCATCAGGCTATGGAAGCATTCATTCATAACATGAATACAATTCATTCGCGCGGCGGCAATCAAGTGGTGTTCTCATCTATTAACTATGGCACTGACACCTCTGCCGAAGGTCGATGCATCATTCGCGAGCTGCTGCAATCTACATACGAAGGTGTTGGTAATGGCGCAACTGCGATTTTCCCCATACAGATCTGGAAGAAAAAACGCGGAGTCAATTATCTACCGGAGGATCGGAATTATGACCTTTATCAGCAGGCATGCAAAGTGACAGCCCGCCGTTTTTTCCCCAACTTCGTAAACCTCGATGCCACATTCAATGTTCATGAAAAATGGAACGCTGACGACCCGCGCCGCTATCAGTATGAAGTAGCGACGATGGGTTGTCGCACGCGTGTGTTTGAGAACCGTTACGGCGAAAAAACATCAATCGGTCGTGGAAACATCTCATTCTCCACAATAAATATTGTGCGTATAGCCATTGAGTGCATGCAGATAATGGATCCGGAGGAACGTATCGCGCGTTTCTTCTCAAAACTTGATGAAGTGCTTGAGATAACAGCTCGTCAGCTTAACGACCGTTATAATTTTCAGAAAACCGCACTCGCAAAACAGTTCCCGTTGCTGATGTCACGCCTTTGGAACGGAACAGAAGATCTAAAGCCTAACGACACAATAGAGTCGGTAATCAACCAGGGCACTCTCGGAATCGGGTTTATCGGATTGGCAGAATGTCTCGTTGCATTGACCGGCAAGCATCATGGAGAATCGGACGATGCTCAGAAACTCGGATTGCGCATTGTCTCGCACATGCGCAGCAAGGCCAACGAATTTTCAGAGCGATACAGTCATAATTTCTCAGTACTCGCCACTCCGGCCGAAGGCCTTTCCGGCAAATTCACCACAAAAGACCGCAAAACATTCGGTGTCATTCCCGGCATAACGGATAAAATATATTATACCAATTCAAACCATGTTCCGGTCTATTATCATTGTTCCCCTAGAAAGAAAGCGCAGATTGAAGCCCCATATCATGAACTTACCCGTGGCGGTCACATATTCTATGTGGAAATAGATGGTGACGCAACACACAATCCGCAGGCTATCGATGATATTGTAGCACTCATGGATCAGTACAATATCGGCTATTGCTCGGTAAACCACAACCGCAACCGTTGTATGGACTGCGGCTATGAGGATGCACAGGACAGCCTTGACAAATGTCCGAAGTGTAATTCTTCGAATATCGACAAACTGCAGCGTATCACCGGATATCTTGTCGGTACAACCGACCGTTGGAACAAGGCAAAACTGGCCGAACTGAATGACCGTGTGGTTCACAAGTAAAATCATGTCACATTTCAACTGCCGGATACCTCTTCTGATATCCGGCAGTTTATTATGAATATATATGGAACAATCAATAATACGTGTAATTAACATCGTCCCCGGCACCTCCGTTGACGGTCCGGGATTGCGTACGTCGATCTACGTCGCAGGATGCCGTCACAGATGCGCCGGATGTCATAATCCGCAGACATGGGACTTTTCGCAAGGTGTCGAGATGACTGTCTCCGACATAATGGAAGTCATAGAAGAAAATGGTTTCAACGTGACCCTGACCGGTGGAGATCCGTTATATTCTTTGCCGGCAATAACGCCGCTTGTCATTGCGGTTGCAAAAGCCGGATATACGATATGGCTATACACCGGTTTTACATACAGCCGTCTGTTGGAATTACCCGGGATTGAAAAAATACTTCCATATATAGAGGCAATCGTCGACGGACCGTTTGAGGCGGACAAGCGCGATGTGTCACTTCACTTCCGAGGTTCGTCTAACCAGCGTATAATTGATGTGAAAAAATCGCTGGCTTCCGGCGAAGTCGTAACGTTTGAGTATTGATGAGAGATGGCACTTGAAATAGAACGAAAATTTATAGTAACAGACAGTTCATACAAGAGACTGGCAAAAGGGGAAAAACATATAGTACAGGCATATCTGTCGACAACCCCTGATGCTACAGTCAGATTGCGCATCATTGATGACCGCGCATTCATTACAGTCAAAAGCCGCAACGCGGGATGTTGCCGGAATGAATGGGAATACGGCATACCGGTTGCAGATGCAACGGAAATGATTACATCCTGCAATATCGCCGAAGTGATAGAAAAGACACGTCACTATGTTGAATATGCGGGCCGGCTCTGGGAAATAGATGAATTTGCAGGTCGACTTGACGGGCTTGTCGTAGCTGAAATAGAATTGTCGCATTCTGACGAGACATTCGAGTTGCCACCGTTCGTAGGAACAGAAGTCACCGGCGACAGCCGTTACTATAATTCCATGCTTGTCTCACTCTCCTACCCGTTTGACAGAGAGCAGACAAAACAGGCCGCCATGCATGTCTGAGGGTCTGCTGACCGCCTGTTTTACCAAATTATCTATATATTTCTTACTTATTTGTGCGTGATGATTGGGTTTCTTTTGAATCACGCCATACCCGGTTTACCTTGTCTCCGCCGAAATTATAGGTTATGCAGAATAATAGCTGAGCCTGATGTGAATCAAATTTCTGATAGAGGGTGAAGTCGTTAAACTGCTGTTTTGAGCGGGATTTGTTCCATCCGAAAATATCGTTTGCTGCAAGTCGCAGATTCAGTCGGTTGTTGAGTAATGAATACCTCAGAGTAAGGCTCAACAACTGTAACTCTTTATATTCCGTCATGCTGTCCTGCCACGGAAAATAATGCGAGAATCGGGCATTTAAAATGAAATTTTTCTGACGATTGAGCATCCAGTTTCCGCTGATTTCAAGTTTCCCCGACCAGTCATTGACAGATGACGCTGCAAATAGAGCTTTGTTGCTGTGCGCGTAACTGTGGAATACCTCTCCGCCGACCGTCATCTCCCACCATTTAAATATGTTGCAACGGTAACTGGCGTACATGCCGGTTTTGTTGGTCGTCATGCAGTTAAAAGGAATTGTGCTTTTGACTCCATCATTGTCAAAATGGCGTATGTGACCTATTGCATCTTTGGCAAAGGAAGTATAAAGCACTGCATACAATCCGCCGAGCCCGTAATAATTGATTTCCGCATTATGATATAATGTCGGTTTGAGTTCCGGATTTCCTGATGCATAATCATCGCTGGCGGAATAATATCTGAATGGATTGAGATCCCAGAAATTCGGCCTCCCCATTCCCATCGAGTAACTGAGATTGAACGAGCCGATGTTCCCATTATTCCATGAAATGTTAAGTGTCGGGAAAAGCTTACCATAATTGTCCTTATCTGATTGGCCGTTGGAGCGAAGAAAACTTTTTGTCCATGTATATTCATATCTAAGCCCGAGTTTTCCATGAAAATTTCCCCAAAGTTTTCTTGCCGCTGACAGATATATCGCACCGATTTGCTCGCTATAATCAAAGTCATTAGATATGTCGTAGCCGGCTGCCGGCAGGTGATTACTGTAATTTCTTACATCAAGCGTCGACTTGTTGCGGATATCCGTATACGCAATTCCTGTTTCAATTTCAGCCCATTTGTATGGTAGTTTGAAATCCGCTTTGCCGCTGTGAAATGTATAATCGATAGCTCCATTTTCCGTTATTCCGATTTCGGGTAAGTCCGGAGCGTCATAAAGTGTGGACACTGTCGAGTTGCTTGGATTGTGCTTTCTGAAAAGATTGTATGTGAGTTGTAGCAGCTCGCCGTTATGTCCGAATTTCCAATCATAAAATGCGGTTAGATTAATCGCGTTGACCGGTTTCTCAGTTGCCGTGGAGTGTGAAGATGATGTGTAGGCAGAGTAGTCGGTATGATTATCGCGCCTGCTTGACGTATTGTCATATTTGTAGTTTACGATTACTCCGGCATTCATCGTTCCTGAAAATTTATATCGGAACATCGTATTGAATCCGGCATTGAAATTGTGTATGTCAGTGCGGGTTTCAGATAATCTTGAATAATTGTCAAATCGATAATCGGCCGTCAGGTCATTCACGCCTTTATAATCCCACATATTGGCATCGAATGACATCTCGATGCGACGTGTCGTGTGGTTGATGCTGCCGCTCAGATATTCACTGAATTTATCACCTTTGCTGAGTGATCCGTATACGCTTCCCCTTGTGCCGAGAGTCTCATCTTTCGTGGTAATAGAGAGATAAACAGCATTCGGTTCCGCTGCATACCTTGATGGCGGTGTCGCAAGCATCTCTATTTTTTCTATATTTTCGGCTTGTATTGCCCGTAGCCTTGTCATCATCGCGTCATTGTCAAGTTCCATCAATATCCCATCTATAATATAACGGACATTCCCCTTTCCGGCGACCTTTACAGACCCGTTTTCTACCGATACTCGTGGAATACGGTCAAGTAACGACATTCCGTCAAGTCCTGCGCAATAAGGGTCATTCTTGACAAGATATATAAGTTTCCCCTCTTGTTGTTTGATGACGGGGCGTTGTGCTACAATTACTACTTCGTCAAGTTGCAATTGGCGTTCCCATTCTGTGGCAATCGAATCCGTAACGTGGGTTTCCTGTTGTGCGGCGGCATTTGTAGCTAAACAGACGCACATAATGCCTGAAAATAACATTTTCATAAGAAAGATAGATGTTTTGATAAGGTACAGCAAGGGCTACCTTCTGTAAGAGCAAAAGGCTAATGCATTGTATCTTATGTTATTATTGAATTATTTGGTTTTGATTACAAACCGATTGCTGCGGCTATCGCATAAGATGAATATTATATTGTCGGCACGTAACCGGCTAAGTTCGCTGCGGGAACTAAGATATCCGTTTATGTATATGCTCGGTTCAGGCGAATCACCCCTCTGCTCCATCTTGACGCTCGATAAATAACCATCAGATTTATAGCTGACAGAATGTGATATCGAACCTGTCTCTGATTGTTTGGTCTCGTATATGACCTCATTGACTGCAGATGATATGATTGCAGCATTATCAATCATGGAAAGCGTTTCGGCCAAAGCGGAGTTTCTCACCCCCAAAACTACAAATACGGTAAGCGGCAACATCACAAATGCATAAAGTCGGCGAGAAGATTTGCTGTTTTCGGTCATCATCATTTGCAGCCTGGTTTTAAGGCGGCTGTGTGTCAGACTGTTGACGAAATTATTGAACGATGCTCCGACGCTGCTTCTCAGCAATAGCATCTGATATGCCTTTTCGTCATATCCTTTTCCGACTACATCTCTGTCGACCTCAAACTCATGTACATCCTGCACCTCCTTTTTCAGCAGATATGCTGCCGGATTATACCAATTGAATATCTCCATGATTTGAGCTACTGCAAGCTCCAGCCAATGGTGGTGGCGCAAATGACTCTTTTCATGTTCAACTATCATTGTTATATCTTCCTCAGGTATTGAGCTCGGGATGACAATATATCGTCCCCAACTGAATGGAGAACATTGCCTGTCAGTAATCACCATAGTGTAACTTTTATGACGGATATGAGCCCCACTCTTTATCAGATGCCGTATGCGCAGTGCAGAACGCATGTTAAGCGCAGCCGCCGCCATTACTCCGAGCAGGTATGTGACAGTGACAATCTCAGGCCACGTAGGTTCCGGTAAATCTGATAAAGAGTTCAGTTCAGTCTCTATTGTGGCAGCATGACTGATTGCTGTTGAATCACATTCCGAATTCGCTGTCAATAGGTTTAAGACAGGCAATGCAAGCATCGCCAATGCATATCCCGCCATCAGCACCACGCGGTTGAAGCGGAAAAATGTGGTTGTGGCGAGAGTCCATTTGTATAGAAGATAGAACGTCGCCAGGATAAGCGCCACATAAAAAAAGTAAAGTGTGACAGTGCCCATATATCAAACTATTTTTTCTTCTCTATCATGTTTATCAGTTCACGCAGTTCATCTGTAGAAATAGATGAACGCGGGTCAGAGTCGACACGAGATTAAATGAAGAGCCGCCAAAGAAACGGCTTATTATATTTTTCAGTGAGTTTTGCCGGTAAACTTCCACATCTTTTATTGCACTGTAGCGGTTGGCATTGCCGATCATTTCCTTTTTGACCCAGCCTTTGCTTTCCAGCCCCTTTAGAAATGTGGCAACAGTGTTGAAATGAGGCCGGGGTTCAGGCAACATTTCTACAACCTCACGCACAAACATAGCGCCGTTATTCCATAGCACACTCATGATCTCTTCTTCTCTTTCTGATAACTTCTTCATTGCTTCGTTAATTTATTAGTATTACATTGCAAATGTAATACTAATAAATTAGTTACACAACTAATTTATTAGTAATTTTCTTAAAAAATTAGTTTCGGTTGTTCTTAATCGAAATTTCCACCCATGATCAAGTTTAAAAATTGGGTTATTTCCAAATAAAAACGTATATTTGTGACAAGATGAAACACATTACATTATTACTCCTGTCACTTATCGTGATGACCGGCTGCACGACATTTCGTTCCATCAGAATGGGAAGTCCGTCGGTAGATACATATCTGAATTTTGCGCTTGACACAATATCAGGTTATGATACGATACCAACGGTTCTGATATCTTCTCCTGACCGGAATCCATATTTCGAATGTTCCAAATTCACAGGCAGACGATTTAATAGTGAAACTATTGGCGAATATTTTGCAAGAGTACGCGGCAACGGTGCATTGCTGATAGTGCGTAATGACACAATACTGTTGGAAGAGTATTATGGCAACTTCTCACAATTATCGCCGTCAAATATATTTTCTGTTTCGAAGTCGCTGACCTCATTGCTGTGTGGTATAGCGGTAGACGAAGGGTATCTGCATGTCGATGACCCTGTGACCAAATATATACCGGAGCTTGCAACATGCGATCCGCTTTTTAGCCGACTGACGGTTGAACACCTTCTTGATATGCGAACCGGACTTGATTTCAAAGAGGATTATGGGTGGAACCCATTGTCTGATATGGCTAAGCTATATTATGGCGACAATGTTGTGACCCGCTTCAAAAAATTGCATTTCAAAGAAACTCCGGGTAAATCATATTACTATAATTCAATGGCCACAGCATTGCTGGGCGTTGTTGTCGAGCGAGCCGTATCCAGACCGTTTGCCGCCTATATGCAGGAAAAAGTATGGAAACAGCTTGATATGGAAGCCGATGCATTTGTGTCACTTGATGACCCGAAACATCGTCAGGCAAAGGCTTACGGAGGAATTGTCACAAACGTAAGAGACCTCGCCAAGATAGGCCGTCTATATATCAATGGGGGCATGTATGGAAAAAAGAGAATTGTCAGTAACGAGTGGATTGTTCGCTCCACGCATTCTACACTTGACAATCAAGCCTATTCTTACGGCTGGAATAATATAATTGCAATGGTTGATGACAAAGAGCAAGTAACACCACGTTTTTTCGCAATCGGACTATATGGCCAGATACTATTCTGCGACCCTGATCAAAATCTGATATTCGTAACTTTAGGTGAAAAGAAAGATTGCGAATATCATCTCCTCTTTGACGACCTTTGCACCCTCTTACAATCAGAATAACGTTGTCACCTTAAAATTAAGGGTCAGCGGATTTTTCCGGTTGTCGGGGGAGGTGATGTCAAGAGTATAGTGTGGTCAGTCTGAACATAAAGAATTTGATGTCCCCAACTCCCGGGAACTGTGTTCTGAACGCCTTTATTTTGGCATTGAAGGATTCTGCCGAGGCATTTGTGAGCCTTCGCTCGAAATAGTTGATTATTGTGGTGTTGTGGTTCTCGAAAGTCTCCGGAACTTTGTTGAATTCATTATTCCCGAAGGCCTCCACTTCGTTGTACCATCTGGCGAGATTCAGTCTGGCAACTCCGGCATAAGTCTTCTCGTTGAATATGTCCACAAGCTTTAGAAACAGCCCGTATGCCTTTTCCAGATCGGGGAACATTCTGAACAATATTCCGGCGCGTGTTTTCTGCTGTACATTCCATTTTGACTTGTGTTTGAGTATGATATGCCGGCTGCGCGCCATTATCTGAGGCATGGCCTCGCCATTCTCCATCCTCTCCGGTTCCCATTTCTCGATCAGTTCACGTTCTTCTTTTGAGACTGCATTCTTTCGCTTTTGTCGATGCTCCCTGATTGCCTCGTTCTCGGCGTCAAGAATCTCCCAGCGGTACCGTATCCTCAGCTGGTCAACAGCTACGGAAATGAGCTGACGGACATGGAATCTGTCATTGACAAGCGATGCGCTGGGAAACACGTTTCTGGCAGTCAGCATCATGGCTGATGAAAGGTCTGTCGTAACCGTTTTTACCTTAAGACGCTGTTTCAAAGGAACTTTTAGCAGGATTTCCGACACCGTGTCACTTGCCACGCCTCGGACCATGCGCCGGAAAAATCCGCTGACCCATTTTTAACACTTGCGCGATAGGTAAAAAAAGAAGAAAGAGCTGAGTCTGCGCGACTTTGCTCTTTCTTTGAGTTGCCTTGGAAGGATTCGAACCCTCACAGGCGGAACCAGAATCCGACGTGCTACCATTACACCACAAGGCAATTGTTTTCGTTGTTCGTTTACGAATGCAAAGGTAGGCATTTTTTTTATATCTACAAATTTTTTGGAGACTTTTTTTGCTTAAAAATCAAAAAAAGTCTTTTTTGTGCTTTCCACATGTTGCATTGGCGCTTTTTTAACGAACCATGACAGGTATACTCTGTTGCGTTCGACGATTCATGCCAACCGCAAGATCATCGACATAACGTTTTTGCAAGCGTTCTCCATACATATTCCGAATGTCACCCTTTCTTTGCGCTGCTTATATACGCAGATGCCATTTACTCGTTTAGGATTATACTATGTCTGTTGAATTCATGTTGAATTTACCGTTCTAAAAGCGTGTGGATTTTGTTGAATTTTTGCCGTTCAATCTACACACTATCGTGTTCAAATGCGCATACCCCTTAAAAATACCTTAGGCGATAAGCCTCTGTATCAGAGGGCTTATCGCCTAAGTAACTTATAATAAGGGACTATTCCTTATTCTTCGATGGCTGCCTGCGCCACCGCCATTAATGTTTGATGTTCAATGCGTTGTAAAAACGCTCTAAACATACTCTAAACATTTTTCGGCTTAGCGAGGATTTTTGCCCGGAAATGGGCTTTTAATCCTCTATTGCAGCTTGGGCCACTGCCATTGCGTTTTGATAGTCAGGCAACTATAACGTCACTCTAAACTATTTCGCAACAAGACTAATTCGATTTCTTAACTATAACAAGGGTGAATGCGAGACACCGGAATCGGAACGTTCAACAGCCTTTGGTTCTACATTTTATTTTCTTTCTTTATATAGGTTTATAATTGCGTCCTTATCGTCGAGCTGCTTCTTTAGCCCTTCGACTTGGTCTCTTAATATCGCTATCTGCTCCCTTAATAGGGTGCTGTTCTCTTGGAGTCCGTCAGCCTTAACCTTGTTTGCCTCCATCTGTGCCAATAGAGAAGCATCGCCTACACTATATGTAGCGTTGCCACCAAGGGCGACGGCGGCAAGATATGCGTTAATACTTGTCGGAAACTCGCAGAACAAGGCGAAAAAGTTAAATTCAAGAGCCTGGCAGACCTTGATAAGCTTTTTCGTTTCCATCGTATCTCTTTCGAGAATACGATTGATATGTTGCTGAGGTACACCTATGAGCCGTCCGAACTCACTCTTTGTCATTCCCAGTTCATCAATACGTTTCTTGATGGCCTGACCGACGTGTACCTCCTTCAATTCTATGTTAATCATCAGTCAATCAGTTAAACATTAAACTGTTATAAATGCATAAATTAACCGCCAATTATTTGTTAGTTCAAACTATCTTTGGTTACTTTGCATTTAGGATTTGAGAGTTTCCGACTACAAAGTTAGTCATTAGTTAGTTAATAAACAAATATTTTATGGAAAATAACACCGTCAAAATCCGTCCAACCCTCCTAAATATGGGTATAGGTGAGACTATCAGCTTTCCCATTGAGAAGCTGAAAAGTGTTAGGGTGCAAGCATCTGAACTTGGTGCAATGTTCGATATGCTGTTCAAGACACGGACTGACCGTGAATTGCGCATCATCGAGATAACACGCACAAAATAGTCTGTAACACATGGCTATACTTCAGTTCATAGACAAGGCAGTTCCTTATCAAGTATTCATCAAAGACATTGCCGCGCACCTCGTCAGAATGATGCGCGAGGATGCGCGAGACCCCGAATATATTAGCCAAAGAAAGGCTTATGCTATGTTTGGCAGGGGTAATGTAGAGCGATGGAAATCACAACATAAGGTTACTCCTTACAAACGTCCCGGCAAAATTGAATACTTCACTGCCGATTTAAGACTTCTGCAACGTACAGAACAAGACTACTTCAAAGAATGACCGTATGACAAACAACGATATTAAGCACATCGAGGCCACGCAGCTCAACAACTTCCTCGACACCCTCACCTATTGGGAGAGGGTCGAATTCGTTACCGATGTTATCAAGCGGGCCGGTGTGAAGCGTCAGACCTTTTTCAACTGGAAGTGTATGGCCTGCCGAATCCCCGAACACGCAAAAGAGATAATAGAGAGCGAAGCCGGGGAGCGCATTTTTATCGAGGTCATACCTGCCGAAACCGAGCCGCAGCTATGATTGAGACCCGCCCTAAATGCGACCCCGACGGTGTATTTTCTGTCAAGCGGACTTGTGCCGAACTTGGCATCTGTAATAAGACCTTGCGCAAACTGCGCCGCGATGGCCTTATCTCTCCGTGCAACAGCAATCCGCGCAGACTGAAATACACCGGCCAGTCTATAATCGACTGCTGGGATAAAGCCAAGACTGAATTATGATCAACGAATCGTGCAAGCGTAGAATTATCGACGCTGTGGATATTCAAGATGTTATCTCTGAATTTATTCCACTGCGCCGTGAGGGGGCTAACCTTGTCGGTCTGTGCCCGTTTCATCAGGATTCCAGGCCTTCGCTGAAAGTCAACCCTCGGCTCAACCGCTACAAATGTTTTGTATGCGATGCCGGGGGCGATGCTGTGGAGTTCCTTATGCAGCATCAGCACATGACTTTCCCCGAGGCTATGGAATGGCTGGGCAACAGATACCACATTGAAGTCAAGCACGACCGCAAGGAACGGACGGACGAGGAACGGGCCATCGACAGGAAGCGCGAAGCCATGTTGGTCGCTCTCTCTGTGGTGCAGAAGTTCTTCGTCGAGCAGTTGCGTTCGGACACCGCCGAAGCAGCCGCAGCGCGTGAATATGCCTATTCACGTTGGCCGGAAGACTTCTGCACCGAGGTAGGCATCGGCTATGCTCCGAAAGACTCGCAGGTGTTTTTGGAATATATGCGTCGCAGTGCCGTGCCGGAGGATGTTCTGATTGACCTCGGAGTTATCGGGGTCAATTCCGAATCCGGCTCGAAATATGCCCAATTCCGGGAGCGCATAACTATTCCTATACTCAACCGTTGGGGTAAGGTTATCGGCTTTACAGCGCGGTATATCGGCTCAAATCCGGAGATTATGCAGAGCCGAAAATATATAAATTCCTCTAAATCCCTTGTGTACCACAAGGATTCTACTGTTTTCGGTATCTTCGCCGCCAAAAGTCAGGCTCGTACCTCCAACCATTTTATCATGGTCGAGGGCGCAGCGGATGTTCTGCGACTGCAATCTCTCGGACTGACCGAGGCAGTCGCTCCGTTAGGCACCGCCTTGACGGAGAAGCATCTGGAACAGTTGCGCTCGACCTGTAAGACTATTCGCTTTATCCCTGACTCCGACCCACCTAAGGGCAAACCACACGGAGCAGGTGTTCTCGCTGTCATAAAGAACGGCGAGATGGCTATGCGGTGTGGTTTCGATGTCTATGTCAAGGAGATACCTCGCACTCCCCAAGACGATGCCAACGAGATAAAGATGGACGCTGACAGTTATATCACCTCAAAGGAGATATATGCGCAGCTCGAATCTGTGCCGTTCCCGGTATGGCTCGCCCAAAAGAGATTTCCACTTGCTTCTTCCGCAGACGAGAAGATTTCGATAATGCAAGATTTGGCTTCGCTCCTAATCCTCATCGAGGACGAGGATATGCGCGACTACTGTATCGACCAAATCATCAAAATCTACGGCAAGAAGAAGCAATGGACGGAGGCCATGAAGCGAGCCGGTCGCCGCATCAAGGAGGATGTCGACGAGGACTATTCGGGCTTCACTCCGAAAGAAATAGCGATAATGCGCAAGTGCGGCATCATCGTCAAAGACAATAAATATTATTCCACCGACAAAGATGGCAATCTTGTCAGGTGGTCTAACTTCATTCTCCGGCCTGTATTCCATATCAGGCACAAGGAGAATGCAATCCGCGTGTTCCGTATCATCAACGAGTATGGCCACGAAGATGCTCTTGAATTGCAGCAGAAAACCCTCGCCACCGTCGGGGCTTTTCAGACGGCCATTGAATCGCTCGGAGCGTTCAACTGGCTTGCAAAACAAGACCAACTCAATAAGCTCAAAGAGTATCTGTATGCCATTACCGAGAGCGCGGAAGAAATCGCGATCCTCGGTTGGCAGAAAAAAGAGGACTTTTTCGCTTTTGCCAACGGCATACATGCAAACGGTCAGTTTATACCCATTGACGAACACGGTATTGTCCGCTATGGCGGCAAGACCTTTTACCTCGCTCCGTTCTCAAAAATGTACGAGGACGATGACGGCGCGTTCCAGTTCGAGCGCGTTTTCAGATATACCCACGGCTACGAGGGCACTTTCTCCGACTTCGCCGCTGAAATCATTGCCGCCTATGGCGACAAGGGCAAAGTCGGCATAGCCTGGATATTGAGCAATATGTTTCGTGATATAATCTTCAACGAAACAACCTGGTTCCCGATGCTCAATCTCTACGGCATAAAGGGTTCAGGCAAAACCGCTTTTGCCCGTGCCCTCGCTTCCTTTTTCTATGTGCTTGAAAACGATCCTCCCAAACTGCGCAACACTTCCGTTCCGGCGATGTCGTATATTCTTTCGCATATCCGCAACGCCCCGTATATTCTCGACGAATATACTAATCTCCTTGATGACAGGTGCATCGACTCGCTCAAAGGCATTTGGGGCGGCACTATAAATACCAAGATGGATATGACAAGCGGCAGAGGCATCACCACCACACCTGTTTACGCTGGTGTGGCTATATGCGGTCAACACAAGCCTGATGTTGACCCGGCTCTTTTCTCTCGTGTCATTTACCTCTATTTTGCCTCCCCAAAGTTCTCGCCGGAGCAGACGATGGCCTACAAGAAACTCAAACGGAGCGTGAAATTGGGTACGGCGCATCTCTCTATGGAGATCATGCGCCACCGCGAACATTTCGCCAAGAATTTCAGCACACTGTTTGAGATTACCAAGGAGGAAATCATTCCGAAGCTCGGAGAGGAAAAACCGGAGGAACGACTTCTCGATGATTGGGTAATGCTCTTAACGACAGTGAGGGTACTTGAAACCCTCATTAACCTGCCGTTCAGTTACGCTGACTTCTTCGAGGTCGTTGTCAAGGGCATACTCTTGCAGCAGAAAGAGATGGATAAATCCTCCGAGACTTCTACATTCTGGTCATGGCTCAATTCGATGCACATGGTCGGCAAGATTGCCTCCGGCACTCATTTCGTCATTAACTACCGCTCATCCTTCCGCTCGAAGAACAGCGACAACACTCACGTTTTCGAGCGTACAAAGCCGTTGTTGTTTCTCAACTGGGCCGGTATCAACGGAATGTTGAACCAGGCACCACAAGGCAATAAGATGAAAATGGATGCCTCGATGCTCGAAAACTATCTCACATCAAGCCCTTATTACCTTGGAGAGAAACAACAGCGTTACACTGTGCTGATGAGCAACGGACAACCTGACTACACTATTTCCACGTCCACCTTCGGCGGAACAGTCAGGGAGGAAAAGGTAGTCAGACCGATTGCAATGGTGTTCGATTACGAACTGCTCAAAGAGCAATGTAATATCGACCTTGAAACCGTCAGGGTCAAAGCCGACGAGCAAGACCCCGACGAAGATATTGAGCCGGAAGACGAGGCTTCCGCTCCGCCCACGGCTCAACAACCAACATTGTTTCCGTCAGAAGATGATGATGCGCCATTCTAAACTAAATATCTCATAATATGGAATCTGAAAAATCTGTTTATTGTAGGAACCGCGACTGTTGGGATTGTCGTTTCAACCGAAATGCTGACCCTTTGGGCCGCGACTGCGGACGTACCTACTTCAAGAGGATGTTTAACCTCAATGTCGTTAGGCTCCAGTATCTCGAAAAGGAATACTACAAGCCTGAATACTTCCGTTGGATGAAGCCGTCGGAAGTATTTGCCGAGTACGACAAGCGACTCGGCCATCGTGTTATTCTGTTAGGGTCAAACGGCGATATTCGCACAGGCGAACTTATCGCCCCTAACAGTGAGCTTACGATGTATATTCCTTCGGGAACTGATATATGGTTCCGTTATAGCCGGAAACCATCTCTCATTGTCTGTTATCCTGTAAAATCCATCGAGGGCATAATCGACATGGACGATTATAACCGAGAATCGCACTGGTGCCGCATTGTACTCACCGATGATTATAATTATCGGCTCGTAACGCCGCCGGTGGATGATGATCTGCCATTCTGACAGAGCAATCCACCGGGTGTAAAGCGCATCAATTTCGATGCGCTTTTTTAGGGTTCAAAAACAAATTCTATGTTTCTGACCCATATATTTTCGGCCTTATTGCTTTGACACGATTGACAAGCCTATATATCAGTGGATTATATTGTCAAATTTCCGTTGACAACTGTTGACAAGTGGCTTTTTTCGGCTCGCAGCCGTTGACGGCTTTTGACAAACCGAAAAGCCCTTATATACAGACATATTCTTTCTTAAAAAGATATATATATGTATATCAGAGGGTTTACATCGCTCGTTTTCGCGCTGTCAAATCTGTCAACGCTGTCAAACGCCAAGACTATATACCTGCATATTTTCCCGAATTTTTCAAGTCTCTCAAAGTCCCCCTATATCCCTCTTTATCACCTTTGTGCGAATTGCCTAATCCGCTGATTTTCGGTAACTTTGCATATATATTTATATGCACGTTATGAGTCAGATTTGCCTCTATATTCCTCTCGAAGACTACCTCGCCCAGTGGTTCATTCATGAACACGGGGGCGAAGTACCGGTGCATCTCATCCGCGGCTCGGTCGAGAGCAAGATTCTGGAGGTGTATCTTACTCACAGGCCCGAAGACCTGTTGCCGGACATCGGGGGCGAGGGCAAACTTGCCATCGCCATTCCCTCGTTCCGCAATCGACCGCCGGAAGTTTTCAACTACCTGCCGCAACGTGCGCTCTCGTCGCTGCTGAATATTATCCGCAACCGCTTCGATATTCAGCTGTGGGGCGACCTGCATCACTTCGGCAAGATAAGTAAACGTCAGGACGAGCTTATCTATGCGTGGATGGAGAAGCACGGTATCGAGATGACAGAGACAAACTGGAACGCCATCGCCAAACGCTATCAGCGTCAGCGAACAATCTACATCAAGCGCCAGTGGTCAAAAAGTTCATATTCTCGCAAAAAATCTACTTGATTTCAGCACCCGAAAAATTCAATTCTGAATTTTCTGAAATTTTTGCTCGACATGAAGACTTCGACACAAATACTTCCCGGAATTAAGGCTATCGGCTGGCTCGACTGCCGACATCTGCCGAGGCGCGTTGACCTCTCCGGCATCTGCGGTATGCCGGTGCCTATCTTCACCGATATTCACCCCATACCTTTTTTCGACGAGCCGACCTGCGAGTGCAAGACCAAGAAGGACGGCGGCGGGTACGAGGACACCGCCACATTGAAGTTCCTTACAAGTTCGGAACTTCCCCGGTCTGCCTTCCTCGGTTTTGTCGTTACCGATGTCAACGACAACTCTTTCCTTCTCGGCTCCCTGGAACATCCCGTGCCGGTGCCCGAATGTTCCCGAAGCCTCGGTCTGCCCGACGGCGACGCCGCGGGCTTCCTCTACGAAATTAAGCACGTCGCCATAAAGTCTATGGTGCCGTGCATGATATGATATTTTGCATCAGTAACATCCCAATCCCAGTTTAAGCCGCAGTGATGCGGCATGGTCATTACAGATTTTGAAGTAAGGAATCCGCTTGCCTGAGATAGGTAGGCGGTTTCTTTTTATAGGCATGGCGAGCCTTCCCTTTCGGAAAAGCCGTGGGAGCGAGGGCTGGAGTCAGACTACGCGGAACCCTTTTTGCGCCTACCGATAGTCGTAAAGTGGTGTCCGGGCTTCGTGGTCGGTAGCGGTCATTGTCGCCCTTTGATAGCGGGAGTCAATGATGCGCCGAGTTCCTGACCCACGCACCGCAGTAGCCCTGCGGGTGTCGGGCCCGTGGTGGAACTCCTTTTTAGCGGTGGCTCCCAAACCGCACTTGTCGCACGTTTCCGCTTATCAGCGGAGAAGTCTGCCTCCGACTTGTGGCCCTCGTAAGTCAGCGGTAGCGGTGGACTCCCTCATAGTCCTTCGCATGTATCAAGGTGTGGGTCTGCCACGTCTATGTGGAACGCCTTGCAGGTGGATAGTGTCGAGGGTTGAGCCGCACCGGTCTATCCACATACGACACGCCGCCATTGTATGCATCTAACATTTGAAAAGGGACCCAGGTACAGCATTTGAAAAGGGTCCCA
>ERZ778514.186-NODE-186-length-63736-cov-18.363028_pt1 | contig 63736 bp, 62 predicted proteins | sample MGYA00510344_ERZ778514 | MGnify/ENA primary metagenome ERZ778514 (study PRJEB29527, sample SAMN07138968) | mouse gut metagenome | material: feces | host: mouse | place: China:Nanjing | collected 2016-01-25 ...
CTCTCTTTATTTGATGATTTCTAAACTAACGCGATTTTATCGCACCAGTAGTAGTTGGCGATTAACTGAGTATCCCTACTTATGAAAACGATAAAAGATCTGGAATTCGGGGGCGAACGTCCGCTTTACGCCCTTCACGGCGCACGGCTTGAGAATGTCACGATACATCCCGGAGAGTCAAGCATCAAGGAAGGCTCCGACATCGAGGCCGTCAACTGCCGGTTTGAGGGGAAATATGTGTTCTGGGAGGTCACGGATTTCACTGTGCGCAACTGCTATTTTGCCGAAAGCGCACGCTCGAGTCTGTGGTATTCGCGCGGCTGCCGCATGATTGACTGCAAGGTCGACGCACCCAAACTGTTCCGCCGCATGCAGGGTATATATGTTGAAAACACCGATTTTCCCAACGGTGAACAGTTTCTGTGGGACTGCCGCGACATCGAGCTCCGCAATGTGTCGATAGGCAACTGTGACTATGTGTTCATGCACAGCGAGAATATACGTATTTACAACTACCGACAGGACGGCAACTATGGCTTCCAGTATGCAAAGAATGTCGAGATACGCAATGCGGTCATCAACTCGAAGGATGCTTTCTGGGAGGCGGAAAATGTCACAGTCTACGACTCGGAAATCAATGGCGAATATCTTGGCTGGTATGGCAAAAACCTGCGCTTCGTGCGCTGTCATCTCACCGGCGAGCAGCTGCTGTGCTATGTCGACGGCCTTGTGCTTGAGGACTGCACTTTTGGTGAAGACGCCAATCTGCTGTTTGAATATTCCACTCTCGACGCGACTGTCAAGGGTCATCTGACAAGCGTGAAAAATCCAACAAGCGGACGGCTCCGGGCCGGCTCAATCGGTGAGATAATCATCGATGAAAACATAAAGCAGCCCGCCGACTGCCGGATCACTGTCGGGAAGCAATAGTCTGTGGCACCTCCATGTGGAGCGTTTCCATGAAGCGCCTTACCACTTCGGGGCGTCCGGTATATTTGCCGCGGTCTTCACTGAGTTTGCACGTATCACTGTAAAACGGCCACTGCTCGGTGATTTTCGCGGCCACGAGTTTTATTACAATATTAAGCGGCGTCACACCGGGAAAATCATTTGTGAAATGAGTGCCGATGCCGAACGACGGCTGACAATACTTCAGCGCATAGCGGTTAAGTCCGATTGCGCTGTCGGTTGTCAGCCCATTGCTGAATATTACCTGCTTTGTCAGCGGGTCGATGCCGAGCGAACGGTATTTGTCGGCGATAAGGCGTATCTGCTCACAATTGTCACCGCTGTCGACACGCAGCCCTTTGAACAGACGGGCGAAATCTTCCGAGAAATTCAGGCTGAAAATGTTCCAGCCGTAGGTGTCGTAAAGGAATGTGCCCAATGCACCCCGGAATGTGTTTCGCCAAAGATCCATCGCTATATGGTTGGCCATGAGCGGACCGTACATGGCCGCAATGGCGCATACGAATTCATGAGCCATTGTGCCCACCGGCGTGACATCATGCTTCATGGCCAGATACAGATTGCTCGTGCCGGCAAACACACCGCTGTGACTGCGTGAGCGCGAGCAGTCGGTCATCGCTCTCAGCAGAGTGTCCTCGGCCTGAAACGACAACCGGCGGCGCGTGCCGAAGTCGCTGAACACGCACCCCGCGTCGAGGAGCCGTTCGGCCTTATGGTATGACCTGTGGTAGAAATCTTCATAATCGACTGTGGCAGCCTGTCCGGTCATGATGAAGTAAAGTTCCGAAATTATGGCAAGCACTTTCACCTCAAGCATGATGGTATCAGCCCACAATCCTTCGAAAGTCACCGACAAGTGGCCAGACGCATCCTGACTGACGCTCACCCACCGTCGGTCGTAGCGAAAGCCGCGCAGATAGGTCATGAACCACCCGGGGATATATGAACTTCTATGCCGCAGAAAAGCCATCTCTTCTTCAGTTATCACAAGGCTTTCAAGCATCTCTACCTGCTCCTGAAGAGCCTTGCCGAAACCCGGAGGATAGACTGTGTTGTTTCTGTCAATAAATTCATACCTAACCCTTGCGCGCGGGAAATTTCTTATTACCGCGCAACACATGGTAAACTTATAGAGGTCATCGTCAGTGAAATGAGTTATTATCCGTCGCATCTGAGCATTGTTTTTATAGAACCATTTTATGGGTAACAACCGGATAGGCGCTCCGGTTTATACGAAAAGAAGAAACCGGCATATATCATTCGTATCGGGGATATATGCCGGCTTCTTAATGAGAGTATCATGTCAGCCATCGGTGCCGGAGCACCTCATGGCCGAGAAAAATCAGTTAACGCGGATTTTGCGCACTTTGTTGCCATGGCGCTGGATGTAGATGCCGGGGGTCGGATTGACTACGCGCACACCCTGGAGGTTATAGTATTCAACGGGAGCTTCTTCGGGAGATGTCTCAACCGAGCCTACTCCTGAGATATATACGCCGTTGTCCTGGAATTTACCGTTGCCGAGGCCTTTGTAGATATGACCGTGCTCGGGAGTCACGTCACCAGTCTGATCGCCGTTGCCGTTATTGAACACAACTCCGGTTGTACCTGTGGGGCAGGTGTACATGTAGATGTCAGCAGCAATCTGAGTCATCTCAACACCGGGCCACTCGGTCGCATTGACTGACCAGTGGTGGATTTTTACAGTGCTCCAGTTGGTCACCGAGTTGTCATAGTAAACGGTGATGCCTTCGGGCTCGGGCTGCTTCTCTGCTTTTGTAAAGGTCACATTTCCGGTTTTGGTCTCGGTGTCAGATGAAGCGCTCCAGCTTACGGTCACGCTTTCGCCTACTTCCATGTTGTCGCCAAGAGTGAAAGTCGCGGTAGTGCCGTTGATTGCGGTCTGGCTGCCGTTACCGATCTTATACCATGCCGAAACTGCATTTGACACAGTGGCGGTGACAGTGACATTGTCATAGAAGGTGCCGCCGTTGGGCGAGAATTTCACAGAGGGAGTCTTGGCTACAGTGACATCGATTTTCGAAGCATTGTCAGTTCCGTTGTATTCGAAGAATGTATCCTCAGTGATGCCTGAGATATCGCCGGTCTGGGCACCGTTGCGGTTGAAGATTACGTCTAAGGGCTCAGAGTCATCAACAGTAGCGTAGTAGAATTCACGGCCGTCAATGGTTACAGTCTCTGTCAGCTTCTTGCCGGGCCATTCGCCGAACAGTTTGCCGTTGGCATTCCATGCGTAGAGGTTGGTACCTGAGATATCGGTGTTGTTTTTGCCGGTCACGTAGATAGTGATGGTGGCATTGGGGTCAACTTTTTTGTAGACCGCGTTGCCCTGGAAAGTCTCGCCGGTTGTTGAAGTAGCGCCCCAGCTGATGGTCACGCTTTCGCCAAATGCCATGTCCTGACCGATAGTAAGGACTTCGGCAGTGCCGGGGATGAGTGTTTTCTGAGCGTTGTTGCCGACTTTGACCCAACCGCTCGCTGCGGTTTCGTTGAGAGCTGCGGTAACGGTCATTGTCTCGGTCTTGAAAGAGCATCCTGCGGGAGAGAGTGTTACAGCAGCTGAACCGATGGCATCGTCGGAGGTGTAGTATTCGGTGGTGCCGGGGTCGGTGAACTGGGGATTGCCGCCGTGAGCCACGGGAGAGGTGGTGTAGATGAACATGCCGTCAACACCGACCTTACCGCCTGTCCAGTCTTTTACGAGCACGCGGAGCTGACCCTGAGTTTGGGGAGCGTCGACAGTGATAGAGCCACCGGCGGGAGTGTATGACTGGCCTGTAACGAGGTCAACGTATGTGCCGGCGGGAACCTCGGTGAATGTAGCTCCGCCGTTGAGAGCTACAAGAGCGTAAGAGTCTTTGTAGGCGCGTTTGAAAGCATATCCGCCGTTGGCAGAGCAGCCGTCCCAGGTGTACTGGCCTTTGCGGAGCGCTGGAACAGCGGCACGGATCTGGTTAAGACGGATGATGTGCTGCGACAGGTCGCCGTTGAGAGTCTGTGCCACATTGCCAGATGCGGTGAATGTGCCGAAATCGGAAGCATTGACTTCACCTTCGAGGTAGGCACCGAAGTAGGCGCGGCCGGAATTGGCGAGAGCCAGCTGCGGGCCTTTGTCAATGGTCACACCTTTTTGGAATTCGACCTCAGAACCGTAATATATACAGGGAATACCGCGGAATGTGAACATCAGCGAGAGGTTTTCGGCCCACTGTGCCGTTCCGCCGTTGAAGCGCACACCATCATTGGGGCCGGGGCAGTAGTCATGTGAGTCAACATACACTACGTTCCACGATGCGTCATTGTAATAGTGGTCGCCTTCCTGAGCTATACGCACTGCCTGACCGGCGCTGTTGAAGTTATAGTGCATCGGAAAGTCGATTACGTTGAAGCCGGAAGCCTGTGAGTAGTCCGGTTCATGCCACTCACCGTTTTTCATGAACACGTTGTCTGAGTCGTGTACAGTGCCGGGGTCTTTGAGACAGGTAAGCATGTTACCCAGGGGAGCGGCGCCTTCAGGTACTTCCTGTTTTGCCCACCACGCCGCATCGTAGGTGTTCCATTCAGACACAAGCGACGGGTCAGATTTCCATGTGTAGTAATGGCTTGAGAGCAAATGCTGGTCGCGGTAGATTACACCACCGTAGCGTGCGCAGCATTCGCCGAACATGTAGAAGGGAGCCTGATTGAGACGTTTGTTCTTATATTTTTCACCGAGTTCAACAAAACGCGGAATGAATGCGGAGTTGAAAGTAAGCGGAGCGATATGTCCCGTGGTATCGATACGGAATCCGTCGACACCCATCTCGATGAATTTGCCGTAGCACTTCACGAGGTAATCGACAACGGCGGGGTTTTCAGTGTTCAGGTCGACACAGTCGCCGGCAATCTGACCCCACCAGCGGCTGGGATCGTCCCAGTTCCATGAAGTGGACAGATGGTGCCAGTAGTTTTTGTTGTCATGATTCTGGCCATCGGTGTTCTTGAGATATTTGAAACGTTCCGAATACTGTGTTTTTTCACCCGAGTTGGGGAGATCCCAATATGCGGCACCACCGAGTTTTTCCTGATCGGGAAGAAGACTGGCCTCTATGTTGGCCTGATTGCGGATATCCTGTGAACGGTCGAAGAGGTGGCAGAAATAGTTTTCGCCGAAGTTGCCGGTATGCTGGAGCACGATGTCAAGGACTATCTTGAGCCCTTTGGCATGTGCGGCGTCAATAAGAGCCTGGAAATCGACATCTTCTTCCGAGCCCCATTCCTTGCGGCTTTCGTAGCGGAGATCGACTTTCGAGAAGTCCATCGCATGATATCCGTGATAGTCGAAGCCTGAAGCATTCTGCACAACGGGAGTAATCCAGATGGAGGTGAAGCCGAGAGCCTTGATATAGTCGAGTTTCTCGATAAGTCCCTTGAAGTCACCACGCCACGCAGGATCGTTGTTTTCCTTCTGGTTGGCAACTCCGTCCCAACAAAGAACATTGTTCTTGGGATCACCGTCGTAGAAACGGGTTGTCATGGCAAAATAGATTGTCTCGTCGCGGAAGTCGGTGCGCTCATCATTGAATGATGACGCCGCTGACGGCAGTACTGTCATAAGCGCGACAGGCAACAAAAGCCATTTCGTTAACTTTTTCATTGTAAGAGTTAAATTAAAATGTTGATTAAAAATGTAAGTAGATATATTAAAGCCTTATACAAAGAAGCTATAATTCATCATATTAGATCTTAGACGCAAAGATAGTGATTTTTAATTAAAAATTAGTTTTTTAAAGTTACAATGCGTTTACAAACCACGCCATCACAAAAGAAATATACAAATATTCCGAAGATGGTTTTACCGGCATTGTATTGCGGATGCCGAGAGTTATTGCTACATTTGCATAAAGAATAAGCACAATGGATATCAGACAATATGCAATAGCATCGGCACAACGCACCGATGCCGCCTTGTCCTCGGGCGACATTGAGGAAGCGATACGTATTTCCGGCGAGGCCACCGCAACGCTTGACGCCGAATGGACGCGACTCTACAACAATGGTGACAGCGGGTGTGACAATGCGCTGACTGCCGGCAATTTCATCGCATGCCGTCATCTGTGCGCGCTCTCTCAGGCCGGCGCCTGCGATGAAGCATTCGCAATGGGCGCCATGCTGCTTTACCGCAGCACTCTGGCGCGCGCAAAATCGGCCGAACTCGCACAGTCTCAGCTCGACATTCTGTGCTGCCTGCTTTCAGCGGCTCTTGAAACGGGAGACAACCGCGGCTACACTTCTGCGACAGCCGACGCCGACGAGTTAGACCATTTCGCACATATAATATCATACATCTCTTCCATGCTTTACGCATTTTACAGGGAGGTGGGCGACAGCCGCCCTGACTCGTCAATACTTGAAGAGGCATATTCCTTACTGCAACAGATGCAGGAACTCGGGGCGGTGCAATATCCTGTCATACGCATCAATGATTGCGACATCCCGTCGGGCGACATCAAGGCTATACTCCCCGACCTGCTCGGACGCAGCAAAGCCCTCGGCCTTCTGAAGGCGGAATAAAAGTGTTTTCACATTATTATTGATATATATTATACATAAGTATACATTATTATATTATTAAGAGAGAGCGATATGAGAAATCCCCTCCCCGAGTAAGATATACGGGAAGGGGATTTCTCATTTGGTTATAAAATCTATATTCAGAACAGGTAAGCAAGAGTGATTGTCCACGAGCGGTTCTTGCCTTTGAAATTAAGATTTTTGAGGTCATCGACAGCATCCGAGCCATGAAGGGCGTTGGCCGAATTTGTAAGACCGAAGCCATAGCTGGCCGCAACCTGAATTTTGTTGAGCAGTTGCACGCCGGCACCGATGTTCCAGGCGAAGTCAAATTTGCGGCTGTTCCACGCATCCTTGAAATTCTGCTTCGAACAAAGGAATGAGAAGTCCGGACCGGTGGTGAGGAACGGGGCTATGATTTTGCCTGTGCCGAGAATGGACATTTTCCATTTGAAATTGATGGGTATATCAATATAACCGCGATGGTCAGTATCGGAGATGTTGCCGGCATTGTCGTAAACATCAACCGAACGCTGGGCATAAAGGACTGATGCGTCAAAACCGAGGTTGATGACAGGCACAGTGAACTCTGCCATGACACCGCCAGTGAAGCCGGCACGGTTGTCAGAATCGAATGTTGATTTGTCAAAGCTCAGTTTGTTGACAGCGACACCGGCTTTCACACCGAAACGGAACTGAGCCTGCGCACCTGCAACTGAAACCATCGCCAACAACATGGCAACGAAAAGGTGACGGAATTTTTTCATTTTCATTATAATTAGTTAAATAATAAGTAGACTATATTATGGTAATTTATATTAAATAAGTCATAAAAATTATTACGTATATCATGGATTTAAAAACTTTTTATTATCAGCGGCGCTTTTTCGGCGCTTTTTCCACTCATCTTCAGTCGTGTAGGTTACTACACTCCTTCATCTTCGAGCAAAAATCGCTCGAAAAATCACTCCCTGATAATATAAAATAATTTTTACGACTTACTTACAGCGTGCAAATATAACAATTCTAAGTTGTATATTTGCAGTTGAAAACAAATTTTTATAAATCATGACAGCTGACGAACGTTTGAAAACCGAAGAAAAAATCGTATCCATGCTAAAGATGGTATATGACCCCGAGATACCTGTCGACATCTACAGCCTCGGACTGGTATATAAAATCGACCTTGATGATGACGGCAATCTTGTAATCGACATGACAATGACAGCGCCCAATTGTCCGATGGCAGATTTTATCGTAGATGACGCACGATATAAACTTGAATCAATCGAAGGGGTGAAATCCGTCACAATAAATGTAGTTTTTGAGCCGGAATGGAACAAAGACATGATGACTGAAGAGGCAAAGCTCGAGCTCGGACTTCTGTAGCCGGCACAAATAAAAAATATTGAAATTTATAGAATATACAAAACCAAACGACTGTAATACAAACGTTTAAGCTCTTAAAATATAGATTATAAAATAGACCATCATACTGAAATCATGTGTCAGAAACCGATTTATTTCATATCCGACCTGCACCTTGGCTCAACCTACGACCCGAATTCACGTCAACGTGAACGACTCGTGACGGAGTTTCTTGAAAGCATCGCCGACACGGCGGGAACCATATATCTGGTAGGCGACATACTCGACTATTGGTATGAATACCGCACCGTTGTGCCGCGGGGCTACGTGAGGTTTTTCGGCGCGTTGGCCGCGTTGGCCGACAAGGGGGTGAAAATCACATGGTTCATCGGCAACCACGACATCTGGCTTTTTGATTACCTGCGCGACGAAATCGGAATTGAAATCATTGACGGTCAATTGATAACCGAGATTTATGGCAAACGATTTCTGATATCGCATGGCGACGGTGTGGGCAAACTCCCGCGAGGATTCAGATTTATACGAAGCGTGTTCCGTAACCGCGTATGCCAGAGGCTATATGCCTCGATACATCCGAGATGGACCATACCGTTTGCTCTCAAATGGTCAAGCCACAGCAGAAGTAACGAGAAAGCCCTGCCTCCCTTTGACATATCTTCCGACCCTCTTGCTGAATATGCCCGCGAATGGCAGACAAAGCACCCGCATGAACATATCGATTATTTTGTTTTCGGTCACAGACACATCATGGTTGACCGCGAACTTGACGATGGCGCCAAAGTAATTATTTTGGGCGACTGGCTCAAACATTTCAGCTATGGATATTATGACGGCGAGAACTTCTCTCTGCATCATTTTAAATCAAAAATGCAATAATATTCATATTCGCATCTATATCTTAACATTATTTCACATTTCGCCAATAATATTCAAATCCAACACCAACAAACTAATTATCAAATACATATAAGTAAATAAACAATAGTACAATAATTCAAAGACACAAAAAACATGTTAGAAAACATATAAATTTGTTTGGTTTACACAATTATTCATGCGACATTTGCATCACAAACCTAAAAACAATCTTTTTTACCTTAGAAATTGTACCTATTGGAAACCATAAAAGGGAGCTTCGAGACGAAGTTCCCTTTTTATTTTTGTACATACCGACTGCTTATCGGCAATAATTTGTATATTTGCATTAAGAAACTGTTTAAATTTATATGATACAGATTTTGAGAAGGATTGTCGGATTGATTTTTGTTTGTGATGAGGGAGCGTAGCCGTAGCTACGTGACCGAAGAATAAACAAAAAGACACCGACAAGACTCTCTAAGGCAAAGTGATATGAATTTTAAACAGTTTCTAAGAAACCTGTTATGGAAAAAATCGACAAAAACATAGTCATCATACTTGCGTCGGGTAGCGGAAGCCGTTTCGGCGCAAGCCTGCCGAAGCAATACTGCAATCTGGGCGGCCGGCCGCTGCTGATGCGCACCATCGACCGGTTTGCTGAAGTCATTCCGGCCGAAAATATACTTATAGTGATAGACAGCGCGATGGAAGGCTTATGGAAATCTCTGTGCGAAAAAGAGAGGTTTGCATCGCCATGCGTGACATTCGGCGGAAACACGCGCACTGAGTCTCTTGCAAAAGCGCTGAGCGCCCTTGCCCATTGTCCGGACGACACGATAGTCATGATACACGACGGAGCGCGTCCGCTCGTCAGCAAGGATCTGATACATCGCATGGCATCGATACCCGAAGGATATGAAGGTGCAGTGCCTGCCGTGCCCGTCACCGACACGCTGCGTCATATCGAAGCCGACGGCGACAGCGCCACCGTGGCGCGAAGCGAATATGTCGCAGTGCAGACCCCGCAGTCATTCACCATCGGCACACTGCGAAAATCGTTTGCCGACTACAGCAGGCACTCCGTCACCGACGACGCCACTATGGTGCAGAATGTCACCGGCGGGAAAATAGCGCTTATCGACGGCGAGCACGGCAATATCAAAGTCACCAACCCCATTGACATGGCGATAGCCGAGGCCCTGCTCAACCTGAGTCAAACCACAGAGGACAGACCTCATTGTTAACAGATAAACCTCACCGACTTGGACTCATTATTCAGGCTTGACATAAAATATCTGAAAGGAATAGGCCCGGCGCGTGCCCAGCTTCTCGACAAAGAGCTCGGAATAAAGAACTACTACGACCTGCTCCACCACTTCCCCACCCACTATATCGACCGCTCGCGCATATATCGCATCGCCGATATCAACGGAGAGATGCCCTACGTGCAGCTGCGCGGACGGTTTGTGTCATTTGCCGAGCAGGGAGAAGGGGCGAAACGCCGGCTTGTGGCACTGTTTTCCGACGGCAGCGGCGTAATCGAAATCGTGTGGTTCAACCGCATAAGGCAGATCTCCGAAGCTTACACCCCCGGCAACGAGTATATACTTTTCGGCAAGCCCAATCAGTTTAACAACCGCTGGAGCATAGTACATCCCGAGGTAGACACAACGGCATCGATAGCAGCCACCACCGGTATGCGCGGAGTTTATCCGCTCACAGAGAAACTGCGCAACCGCGGCATATCATCGCGAACGTTCCACACCTGGATACAGACCGCACTGTCAGCCATAAAGATGCTCAACGACCCGATACCGGGCGACATTCTCGCCCGATACAGACTCATAGGCGCACTCGAAGCGTTGCGCACGGTGCACAATCCGGCGTCGGCACAAATGCTGCAACAAGCCAGGCTACGGTTAAAATTCGAGGAACTGTTTCTGCTCCAGCTCAACATACAGCGCTACGCCCGACGGCGCAAGCATACGCTCGCCGGCTACAGGTTCGCACACATCGGCGAAAACTTCAACTCATTTTACTTCAACCGCCTGCCGTTTGAACTCACCGGCGCACAAAAACGAGTAATAAAAGAGATACGCGCCGACATGGGATCCGGACGACAGATGAACCGGCTTCTGCAGGGCGATGTCGGGTCGGGAAAAACCCTTGTGGCTCTGTTGTGCATGCTCATAGCGCTTGACAACGGTACGCAAGCCTGCCTGATGGCGCCGACCGAGATACTCGCCACGCAGCACTACGAGACATTGTCGGGGCTTGTGGCGCCGCTTGGTATCAATGTAAAACTCCTGACAGGATCGACGCGCAAGAAAGAGCGCGACATCATCGACCGGCAGCTTGCCGACGGCTCGCTCCACATACTCGTAGGAACACATGCCGTGATAGAAGACCGTGTGCAGTTCAGGCAACTCGGCTTCGTCGTAATCGACGAGCAACACCGCTTCGGCGTCGTGCAGAGAGCCAGGTTGTGGAAAAAAAGCGCGGTGCCTCCGCATGTGCTTGTCATGACAGCGACACCAATACCGCGAACGCTGGCAATGACGATTTACGGCGACCTTGACGTGTCGGTGATTGACGAGTTGCCGCCCGGCCGCAAATCGATTGTGACACTGCTGCGATATGAAGACAGACGATATGACGTCTACAAATCAATTGGCGCGCAGCTGCGTGCCGGCCGCCAGGCCTATATCGTCTACCCTCTCATAAAAGAGAACGAGAAGCTCGACCTGAAAAGTCTCGAAGAAGGATACGAGACCATACGCGAGACATTTCCGTCATATCGCGTAGCTTTCGTGCACGGACAGATGAAACCGGCGGAAAAGGACCGGCAGATGAATCTCTTTGCCACTCATCAGGCCGACATACTTGTAGCGACGACAGTGATAGAGGTCGGAGTCAATGTGCCCAACGCCACCACGATGGTGATAGAGAACGCCGAACGGTTCGGGCTGTCGCAGCTGCATCAGCTCAGAGGACGCGTGGGGCGTGGAGAGGGACAGAGCTATTGCGTGCTGATATCGAAACACAAGATAGCCGCCGACACACGCAAACGCCTCGAACTGATGACATCGACCACCGACGGATTTCTTATCGCCGAAGCCGACCTCAAGATGCGCGGCCCCGGCGACCTCGAAGGCACCATGCAGAGCGGCATGATGCTCAACCTCAACATAGCGTCGCTCGCAACCGACGGGCAGATAGTGCAGATGGCCCGCGACGCGGCCGACAGTCTGCTTGACACCGATCCGGAACTGACACAGGCAGAGCACGCACGTCTGTCAAAACTCATAAATCTGATTTTTGACAGAAAAATCGATTTCAGCCTCATAAGCTGAACAAACCCTAATATATGTTGTAAAACATATAACAACATAACCATCTGATTTAAAATAAAATAGGCAGTCATTTCAAATCATTTGCACTTTATTTACATTTTTTAAACGCCTGATATTTCGATAATTTGAGAAAAGTGTGTAAATTTGGGGTATCTGTTACCACGAGTCACACCATAAAGGTCACATCTCTTTACAGAGCGGCTCCGTAAAACGACCTGATCATCAATGGAAAAATCTTTAATCATCATTAAGCCATCAGGCTTGCAACGCGGTCTTGCAGGGAATGTCATTGAGCGTTTCCAGCGCAAAGGATTACAAATCAACGGCATCAAAATGATGCAGCTTGACGAGGCAATACTTCGCAGTCATTACGCCCACCTGACCGACCGGCCGTTCTTCCCGCTGATACTCAAATCAATGATGGCATCGCCCGTCATCGTTATGGTATTGTCGGGCGAAGATGCAATTTCCGTGATAAGAGATATGACAGGCGCCACCAACGGGCGCAAAGCAGCCCCGGGGACAATACGCGGCGACTTCAGCATGAGCGGGCAGGAAAACATAATCCATGCCTCTGACTCTGCGGAAAGCGCGGTTGCGGAGATTGCCCGCTTCTTCAAGCCTGACGAAATTTTTGACTACAAACCGGCGCATATAGAATATCTGTATGCCGACGACGAAATAACCGAATAACCTACATTAACTCCTCACTCTAAAGAATAATGCAGCTTAAATCAATCGCAAAAACATTAGCATCGCTTGCAGCAATACTGGGAATAGCGGCCAATGCCGACGCGCAGACCTACCGCCTTCCGGGAGAGCACACCGACCAGCACCGCGACCTCATAGCAGGCCAGGTCAACATCAACAACCAGATCAAGGTAGAGACAACACAGCAATTTCTTGACAATCTCTTTGAGAATGAAGAGGAGCCGGAAATGGATATTTACACCGAAGGATGGGATTCGAAACTTGTCAACGCATACGCCGGCATGGACGTGCCCGACACCCACACTATCGATGTATCGAAATTCTGTATGCCACACCCCGGATATGTGACCTCACCATACGGCTACCGCAAACGTTTCCGCCGCATGCACAAGGGAGTCGACCTGAAGCTCTATATCGGCGATACCATACGCGCTGCATTTGACGGTCGTGTGCGCCTGACCAACTTCGAGCGCCGAGGCTATGGGTATTATGTCATCGTACGTCACACCAACGATCTGGAAACCGTCTACGGGCACCTTTCGAAATTTCTCGTAGAGCCCGACCAATATGTCAAAGCCGGCGACCCTATAGCCCTCGGCGGAAACACCGGACGCTCCACCGGACCGCATCTCCATTTCGAGACCCGCTACATGGGTTATGCCATCAACCCGTCGGCAATCTTCGACTTCGCAAACCAGACCGTGCACACCGACACCTACACATTCACCAAGTCGACATATCAGGATGCACGCAACTACGATCCGGCGGCAAATACAGAATACGCCAAGGTCTACAACCAGAACAATCCACGCCCCACCGCAGCCGCAAGCGCCTCAGCTAAAAAATCGGGCAGCAAGTCGTCATCAGGAGCGACTACCTACAAAGTCAAGAAGGGTGACACCCTGGGCGCAATCGCAGCCCGTCACCACGTGACTGTGCGGCGTCTCTGCCGGCTCAACGGCATCAACACGAAAACAAAACTACAGATCGGACAACGTCTCAAAGTAAAATAACCGGATAAAACACGGCGGCCACCGAATCACGGTGGCCGCCGTTGTTTATCCGCATATCCGGAATAGATTACGGTCAACAAATCGTAAACATGGCCAGGTGCCGCATAACAAAAGATAAAAACCGGGTCGAAAATTATGAGATAGCGAAAAACAAGTGGAAAAAATTGCTGTAAAATTTGGTCGTAGAGCGATTAAGTTGTAATTTTGCGGTCGGAAAAGCGTAATCTCTGGCGAGACAAGGTTGCTCGCGAATATTGCGCATTTGTTAACATTTTAAACAAAAAGTAAAATGGACTTGATTAAAGTAGCCGAGGAAGCATTTGCAACCGCAAAACAATTTCCGGAATTCGGCCCGGGCGACACTATTACAGTTGCATACCGCATCAAAGAGGGTAACAAAGAGCGTATCCAGCAGTACCGCGGTGTTGTAATCCGTATTTCAGGCGAAGGAAACAAAAAACGTTTCACCGTACGCAAAATTTCCGACAACATCGGTGTTGAGCGTATCTTCCCAATCGAGTCGCCGTTTATCGACTCAATCGTAGTCAACAAGTATGGTAAAGTACGTCGTGCGAAACTTTATTATCTGCGCAAACTTACCGGCAAAAAAGCTCGTATCAAAGAGCGCCGCGTAAACATTGCCAAATAATTGCCGGCTACCCAACCAACGAAAAGCATACGGAGAGAGCAATATTGTTCTCTCCGTTGTTTTTTTACATACGCCGGCTCACAGACTGACGGGAGAACTCAGGAAGCCGCCCGATTTTACCGACTGAGGAGTTGACAAAAGACTATAGACACGACATATAGCCGAGCCTGCTGCAATGGTGGCTGTATCTGTTACCGTGGTGAGGATGCGGTGAGACAGTAGCACCATTTCCGGTACGGTTTATGCGGGTTGATTTTATGGATTTTTATGTCGGTGGTGATGATAAAAAAGTAATATTTTGACGCATTTTTATCTAAAAGGTTGTAAATTTGCAGTCGATATCTACACTGTCAGACAAATGACAGTAAACATAAGCAAAAAACATCACCTATAGAGACCATTTCAACGCAAATGGCCGATGTCTAAACAACTAAAACAAACGCAGAACGATGAAACTTTTTGACCGTCTTACCCGCTGCGCAAAAGAAAATCCGCAACGCATAGTTCTTCCGGAGGGCACAGAACCCCGTACACTTACCGCCGCCAACCGCATCATCTCAGACGGTATAGCTAAAATAACACTCATTGGAGACCCCGAGGAGATTTACCACATGGCCAATGACATGAACCTCGAGCATATCAAGGATGCCGAGATTGTCAATCCGTGTGACGAGAAAGTGATTGACAAATATGCTCCCCTGCTTTACGAACTCCGCAAGACAAAGGGAATCACCGAGGAGGAGGCTCGACTGACTACCGCCAATCCGCTTTATCTCGGATGCCTTATGGTCAAAGCCGGCGACGCCGACGGCCAGGTAGCCGGAGCGATGAACACTACCGGCAACGTGCTCCGCGCGGCATTTCAGGTAATCAAGACCCAACCAGGCATCAGCGTTGTGTCGGGAGCGTTTCTGATGCTTCTGCCCGAGGGGCTGAACTACGGAACCGACGGAATCCTGGTTTTTGCAGACTGTGCTGTTGTTCCCGACCCGAGCGCGCCTGAACTTGCGCAGATTGCCATATCAGCCGCACAGACCGCGAGAGATATCGCAGGCATCGAGCCCCGTGTTGCCATCTTAAGCTTCTCGACCAAAGGAAGTGCACGCCATGACCGCGTAGACAAAGTGATTGAAGCGACACGTATAGCGCATGAGATGAATCCCGACCTGATACTTGACGGCGAACTTCAGTCAGACGCGGCAATCGTGCCCAGCGTAAGCAACAAGAAGGCTCCCAACTCACCTCTGAGCGGAAGAGCCAATGTGCTGGTGTTCCCGTCGCTTGAAGTTGGCAACATAGCCTACAAACTCGTGCAGCGTCTCGGCAATGTAGAGGCTGTGGGTCCGGTGCTCCAGGGCCTTGCCGCTCCTGTCAACGATCTTTCGAGAGGATGCTATCCCGAAGATATCTACAAAACGATAATCATGACCTGCAACCAGGCAATCGGACTGAAGAACAAATAAAGACACAAAAGAACCAAATAACAGACTGAAAAATGAAAATACTCGTGCTCAACTGCGGCAGTAGCTCAGTAAAATACAAGCTGATAGATACAGACAACGACTCCACAATGGCCGAAGGCGGAGTGGAGAAAGTAGGTCTTGACGGCACATTCCTCAAATATAAACGCCCGGACGGAACAAAAGAAACCATCGAACTCGGCAAAAGCGACCACAAGGCATCGGTGCTTGCGATACTCAATCTGCTTACCGACCCCAAAGAGGGCTGCATCAAGAGTTTCGACGAGATTGATGCCGTAGGCCACCGCGTGGTGCATGGCGCTGAAAAATTCAACAAGAGCGTGCTTATCACCGACGAGGTGATGCAGCAGATCAAAGACTGCTATGATCTGGCCCCGCTTCACAATCCCGCCAATGTGACCGGCATTGAAGCGATATCATCGATACTTCCGAATGTGAAACAGGTGGGAGTGTTTGACACGGCGTTCCACCAGACGATGCCTGCAAGCTCATTCATGTATGCGCTCCCCTATAAATTCTATACTGAGGACGGAGTTCGCCGCTACGGCTTCCACGGCACATCGCACCGCTACGTATCAGCGCGTGTGTGCGAGATACTCGGAGTCGACCCCGCCACTCAGAAAATCGTCACCTGCCACGTCGGCAACGGCGGCTCTATCACGGCGGTCGACGGCGGAAAGAGCGTAGACACCTCTATGGGTCTGACCCCTACAGAAGGCCTCATGATGGGAACCCGCGTGGGCGACATCGATGCCGGAGCGCTCACCTACCTTATGAAGCGCCACAATCTCACTGTCGATGACCTGCAGCGCATCATCAACAAAGAGAGCGGCGTTGCCGGAGTGACGGAAATGTCATCTGACATGCGCGACATCGAGAATGCCGACAAGGCAGGCAACGAGCGCGCCCATCTCGCGCTTGAGATGTATGAGAAACGTATTGTCAAATATATCGGCGCCTACGCGGCCGAGATGGGAGGCCTCGACATCATAGTATTCACCGGCGGTGTCGGCGAAAACCAGACCGGAGTGCGCGAGAATGTGTGCCGTCCGCTGAAATTCATGGGAGTGGAGATCGACAATGAGCTTAACGCCCGCACCCGTGGCACAGAGACCGTGATATCGACCGCTGCATCGAAAGTGAAAGTCGTGGTTGTTCCCACCGACGAGGAGCTGATGATAGCCCGCGACACCGAGAGCATCGTCAAAGGGTAAGAAACTGTTTAAATTTATATGATACGGATTTTGAGAAGGATTGTCGGATTGATTTTTGTTTGTGATGAGGGAGCGTAGCCGTAGCTACGTGACCGAAGAATAAACAAAAAGACTCCGACAAGACTCTCAAAAGCAAAGTTATATGAATTTTAAACAGTTTCTAAGAGGCTATAAACGGTGGCATACTGCCAATTAAAGTAAATTACAAAACAGATAGACTATGACAAAAATCAAAGCAGCCATAGTAGGCTATGGCAACATCGGAAAATTTGTGCTCGACGCACTGAAAGAAGCTCAGGATTTCGAGATAGCCGGTGTGGTGCGCCGCTCGACTGCAAACACACCCGCTGAACTTGCTCCCTACAAAGTTGTAACTGATATAGATGAACTCGGCAAAGTGGATGTAGCGATACTCTGCACACCCACCCGCGAAGTCGAGAAATATGCCGCAGAATATCTTGCAAAAGGCATCAACACTGTCGATTCATACGACATACACACCTCTATCGCCGAACTCCGCAGCCATCTCGACGCAATAGCCAAGGCCAACGGCACCAAAGCCATCATCTCTGCCGGCTGGGATCCGGGCAGCGACTCAATAGTGCGCGCGCTCATGCAGGCAGCCGCACCCAAGGGCATCACTTACACCAATTTCGGACCCGGCATGTCGATGGGCCACACCGTATGTGTCAAATCAAAACCGGGCGTCAAGAACGCATTGTCGATGACGATACCTCTCGGCACCGGCATTCACCGCCGCATGGTATATGTCGAACTTGAGGACGGAGCCCGTCTGGAAGATGTCGCCGCCGCAGTAAAGGCCGACCCCTATTTCGCTTCTGACGAGACACATGTGATGGCAGTGGCATCGGTTGACGAGGTGAAGGATATGGGTCACGGCGTGCACATGGTGCGCAAAGGAGTTTCGGGAAACACCCAGAACCAGCGCTTCGAGTTCAACATGTCAATCAACAACCCGGCACTGACCGCACAGATACTTGTCGGCACCGCCCGCGCCGCAATGCATCAGGCTCCCGGAGCGTATACGATGATTGAAATTCCGGTAATCGACCTGCTTTACGGCGACCGCGAAGAATTGGTAAAACATCTCGTATGAGCCCGGTTTCAGCAGTCATAACGTGGAATGCCAACCCGGTGCTGTTTCATCTCGGCAGCCTTGAAGTGAGATGGTACGGACTGATGTTCGCCATCGGATTTCTTGTGGGCTACAAGATAGTGGAACGGATGTTCCGCCATGAGGGAGCACCGGAAAAATGGCTTGGCATACTGTTGCTATGGCTTGGTGCAGGCACTATAATAGGCGCGCGTCTGGGGCACGTATTCTTCTATGAATGGGAAGCATATTCGCAGCATCCGCTACACATATTATATATCTGGGAAGGCGGACTTGCAAGCCACGGAGGCGCCATAGGCATCATAGTGTGCGTGATATTGTTCTCGATATTCACCACAAAGAAGAGTCCGCTATGGACATTCGACCGCATTGTCATACCGACAGCGCTCGTGGGCGCGCTGATACGCCTGGGCAATCTTTTCAACTCGGAGATATACGGACATCCCACCGACCTGCCGTGGGGCTTCATCTATCTGCGCGGGTCGGAATTTCCGGGACAGGCGTGCCATCCCACGCAGCTTTATGAGGCAATATGCTATCTTGCGCTGTTCGTACTGCTTATGTGGATGTATTGGAAACGCAATGCAGAGGAGCGTCAGGGACTGATATTCGGAGTTTTTCTCACGATACTTTTCTCATGCCGCTTTCTCATTGAGTTTGTCAAGAATGATCAGGTGGCATTTGAGTCGCAGATGACTCTGAATATGGGACAATGGCTTAGCGTGCCGTTCATAGTGCTCGGCATAATACTCATAATCCGCTCGATGCGCCGGCCGCGCCTGCATCTGGAATTTCCCAACCGCTTTGCCGACGAGAAGTCTCAGGCAAAGAAATAGCGGCATGCACATACATCTATAACAAATAAACAGAAGCCTTGCCTTTCGGCAGACTTCTGTTTATTTTGTTTTGCGAATATTTATTAAATGAGCTATTTATGCAGTGCATGACTTTCCTAAGGTCACACACCGCGTGTGCTTAGTAGTTCTGCTGCTTGCGTTCGAACCATCCCTGGTCTTTGCCGCAGACAGGGCACTTCTTAGGCGCGGATTTGCCGGTGAATACGAATCCGCAGTTACGGCACATCCATTCGGTCGGTTCCTCCTGAGAAAATTCGGTTCCGGAAGAAAGTCGCTCGAGAAGTTTCAGATAGCGTTTTTCATGCTCGGTCTCCACTTTAGCCACATTTTTAAAGAGGACTGCGATATCGGGAAAACCTTCGTCTTGCGCGGTCTGAGCGAATGTAGAATACAATGCGCTCCATTCCTCACGCTCGCCGGCTGCCGCCTCGGCAAGGTTAGTGGCAGTGTCGGCTACCACGCCGGCGGGATAACCCGCGGTAATCTCCACCATGCCTCCTTCAAGGCGAGAGAAGAACTGCTGCGCGTGGCTCAACTCCTGTGACGCTGTCTCGAGGAATACGGCAGCAATCTGCTCATATCCTTCTTCCTTAGCCTTTTGTGCAAAAAGAGTATAGCGGCTGCGGGCCTGGCTTTCGCCTGCAAATGAGGCCAATAGATTTTTCTCTGTCTGAGTGCCTTTGATGCTTTTCTTATCCATAGTCAATCGATGTTGAGAGTTATTAAAATTCATAGCGAGCCGGTATTGTCATGCTGACTCACGCTTTATAAACACCGATATATTTACAAAAGTTTTCGACAGTGATATTTTTAGAGGAAGCAAGTTATCTTGACTTCACCCTCTAAGAGAGTGTCAGGAAAATCCATGAAATCATAAAAAATATTATTGACGCGCCATTTTTTTTCAAGACAATTAGTCAAATATTCGCACATTTATGTTATCTTTGCAGCCTGAATTGACGCAAACCAAATAATATTGTCAATCAGATAGTTTATAACCATTGTATCATTATCACATAAACTATGAAGCTATTACAAGCTAAGTTAGCACAGTATCAAGAGCCGCAGAAGGCTAAAGCAGCAGGCATCTATCCATATTTCCGCGCCATATCCTCGGAACAGGATCCGGAGGTCATCATCAATGGCAAGAAGGTACTGATGTTCGGTTCAAACTGTTACACGGGCCTTGTCAATGACCCTCGTATCAAAGAAGCAGCAATCGAGGCGACGAAGAAATACGGAACCGGATGTGCCGGCTCACCTTTTCTCAACGGAACACTTGACCTGCACAAAGAGCTTGAGGCAGCCATTGCCAAGTATATAGGCAAAGAGGATGTCATGATTTATTCGACAGGCTTTGAGGTCAACCTCGGAGTTGTGTCATGCCTTACCGGCCGTGAAGACTACATCATCTGGGACGAGCAGGATCATGCATCGATAATCGAAGGCCGCCGTCTGTCGTTCTCCCAGTCGCTCAAATACAAGCACAACGACATGGCGTCGCTTGAGAAACAGCTCCAGAAATGCGACCCCGACAAAGTAAAACTGATAGTAACCGACGGTGTATTCTCAATGGAAGGCGATGTTGCCAACCTCCCCGAGATTGTACGTCTGGCGAAGAAATACAATGCATCTGTGATGGTTGACGAAGCACACGGCATCGGTGTGTTCGGCGAAGGAGGCCGCGGCACATGCAACCATTACGGCGTCACCGACGATGTTGACCTCATCATGGGCACATTCTCCAAGTCATTCGCATCACTCGGCGGCTTTATCGCCACCGACAAGGAGATAACCAACTTCCTGCGCCACCACTCACGCTCATACATATTCACCGCATCAATCACCCCCGCCTCGACAGCCGCCGCGCTGAAAGCACTGGAGATAATGCAGACCGAGCCTGAGCGTCAGGAAAAACTCTGGGAGGTTACAAACTTCGCGCTTGAAGGCTTCCGCAACATGGGCTGCGAAATCGGCCACACTTCGACTCCGATTATCCCGCTGTATATCCGCGACAACTTCAAGACATTCCAGATCACCCGCGACCTGTTTGAAGAGGGCATCTTCGTCAACCCCGTGGTATCGCCGGCTGTAGCTCCGCATGACACGCTCATACGCTTCTCGCTGATGGCGACACACACCCACGAGCAGGTGACAACAGCACTGGAAAAGATACAGAAAGTGTTCCGCGCACACAACCTCATACCGTAAGCAACCGCTGCGAAGAAACTGACGGGGAGATGCCTGACGGCGTCTCCCCGTTCTGCGTTAACCGCCGTAGCAAGCTGGGAATGTGCATGGCCGGACAGGGGGTCATCGGCAGCGTAAACATATTTTTAATCAATAAAAAATGTTTATTATGAAAATTTCATAAATCACTTGCAAATTAATATGGCATTTAATAAATTTGTATAGTTGAATTGATGCCACCTGCAGGCAAGTACAACCAATCAGAAAACTATAATAAAAAGGTATAATTATCTAACTCAAAAAATCATGCAAAAGAAATTTATCTGCGTAGTCTGCGGCTACGTACACGAAGGAGATGAAGCTCCCGAAAAATGCCCTATCTGCGGCGCGCCCAAGAGCAAATTCAAAGAACTTGACACCGAAGCAGAGCTCACATTCGTGACCGAGCACGAAGTAGGTGTGGCAAAAGGCACCGGCGAAGAAATGATCAAAGACCTCAACGCGCATTTCAATGGCGAATGCGGCGAAGTGGGCATGTATCTGGCAATGTCACGTCAGGCTGACCGTGAGGGATATCCCGAAATCGCCGAGGCTTTCCGCCGCTATGCTTTCGAGGAAGCTGAACACGCTGCCAAGTTTGCCGAACTTCTCGGCGACTGCGTATGGGACACCAAGACCAACCTTGAGAAGCGCATGCAGGCTGAGGCCGGCGCTAATGCCGACAAGATGCGTATCGCACGCAACGCCAAGGAGCAGGGTCTCGACGCTATCCATGACACCGTGCATGAAATGGCTAAAGACGAAGCACGTCACGGCCAGGGATTTGCAGGCCTCTACAAACGCTACTTCGGCAAATAATCAGATATAACCGAATTAATACGGAAAGTTGCGCTGTTTTTTCACGGCGCAGCTTTTTTTATGCCGCTTCGACAGTTTCAAGTCATGACGGAAGCCGGTCGCGGATACCACGGAGCGCCCCCGGGGGGTATGCTGTAATGGTATCGGATTACCATGGTCTCCGCCCGCTCCGCGTTCTGCGAACCACGGTTAATCACGGGCCCGAGCCTCCGGCTCTCCGTGAGTGAGCGTGGCAACTGTAAGGCGGCCAGCAACATTCAGACTACTGATCTGAGGCGCAATGGTTGATTACGAGTGATGCCAGAGTGATGCCGAATGCCGCCGTAACCTGCATGAGCGAACCGTTGGTTATCGGCTTATGGATTTTATCTGTTGTGTAGTTGTCAAGATTGGCTCCGCGATTTTCGACTATTTCATCGGAGAAAACGACTTTGAATTTGCGGCGCGGTTTTTCACCGGAGCGCTTGAAGCGCGAGCGCAAGGCAGCCGCAAGACGGCATCCCTTGGCGTTCCAGAATTCATCGACACGTATGCGTGTAGGATCGGTCTTTAACGCAGCGCCCATCGATGAAAACAGACGGCAGCGCGACGATGTGGCCCGAAGTATGAGAAGTGTTTTATCACGCAACGAGTCGATGGCGTCGACGACATAATCATAACTATTGAAATCAAACTGATCGGCGGTGTCGGGAGTGTAGAGCATATTTAACGCCGTGATTTCAGCCTGCGGGTTTATGGCAAGCAGTCGCTGCCGCATCACTTCGACTTTGGGCATACCCACCGTCGATGGCAATGCGGGGAGTTGCCTGTTTATGTTGGAGGGAGCCACGTTGTCGAAGTCGACGATATCGATATGCGATATTCCGGTACGAACGAGAGTTTCAGCCACCCAGCTGCCTACGCCGCCCATACCGAAAATAATGACTCTGGACTGACTCATGCGTCTGACGGCTTCAGCGCCGAGGAGTAGTTCCGTTCGACTCTGCCACTGCTTTGTTTCCATATTATCCATGACAACAAAGGTAGTGTTTTTATCGTTATAAACACATATACTATATTTATAAATTATGGAAAGTAAATCAGTAAAAGAGACTCTTCTGACTCGACGCTCGATAAGGCGTTTCGAGCGCGAGGCCATAACCGCCGAGCAGCTCGATTTGATATACGAGGCTATACGCAACACACCGACCAGCTACAACGGTCAGCAATTCACAGTAATAGACATAGATGACCAGGAGCTTAAGGAGAAACTCTATGAGATCATAGGACAGAAACAGATCAAGACATGCAACCGCTTCATGGCATTCTGCATAGACTACAACCGCATAAGAAGTTTCGCGAAGGCGGAAGGTGTGGATATGCCCGGCTTCTGCGACACGATGGATGGCGTGACCGTTGGCATCGTTGACGCCTCGCTGGCTATGATGAGCGCTGTCGCGGCCGCCGACTCGGCAGGGCTCGGCTGTTGTTGCATAGGATATGCGCGGACAGCCAATCCGAAGGCTGTGGCAGAATTGCTTAACCTGCCCGACGGGGTGTTTGTGGTGTGCGGACTGTCGCTCGGAGTGCCACGCGAGATGCCCGACATGAAGCCCAAGATGCCGGCATCGCTGCTTATACACCATAACGGATACCGTCAGGACGATATGCTGCCGGAGCTGAAGGCGTATGACGCGGAGATACGTCAATACAACGCCACTCGTTCGGGAGCCACCACCGACAATGACTGGCTGCAGCATATACTTTCATATTACAGCGAGGCTCTCGGATATAAGATGCTCGAAGCAATGAGAGAGCGCGGTTTCGATATCAGGAAATAAGTGTTGTCAATAAATCGAATGGCCTCCGCCGGCAAGTCACCGGTCGGAGGCCATTAATCTTTAACAGTAAATCAATCAGCTGCCTGCAGAAGAGCGTTTGTCCCATGACGGATGTGCCGGATCAGGAGCGACAAGCGCCTCATCAAGAGATATGCCGAGCGCCTCGGCAAGCATGCAGCCATACTCCGGATCGGCGTTGTGGCAGGCTCTGACATGACGCTGCTTTATGAACAGAGGAACACCATCCATCTGTGCGGCGGTGTTGTCACACGTGGCCTTTTTGTCATCGTCGCTCATAAGACGCCACAGCTTGCCCGGCTGGGTGTAGTAATCATCGTCAAACTCACGCTCGTCGTAAGCGTAGGCGTCGCCATGAAGCGGCAGCGGCGGTTGCTTCTGCGAGGGAGTCTCCTGCCATTCGCCGAAACTGTTGGGCTCGTAGGCCAATGTCGCACCGTGGTTGCCGTCGGTGCGCATCTTGCCGTCGCGGTGGTAAGAGTTGACAGGACACTTCGGACGGTTTACGGGAATCAGGTTGTTGTTGACACCGAGTCTGTAGCGTTGTGCATCGCCGTAGGAGAACAGACGCCCCTGCAACATTTTGTCAGGCGAGTAACCGATGCCGTCGACTATATTTGCGGGATTGAAGGCTGCCTGCTCGATCTCGGCAAAGAAGTTTTCGGGATTGCGGTTGAGCTCGAGAATGCCGACATCGCGCAGAGGGAAATCCTTGTGATACCACACTTTGGTAAGGTCAAACGGATTTATATGGTATTTGCGCGCTTCATCGTCGGTCATGAGCTGTATCTGCAACTTCCACCGCGGGAAATCGCCGCGCTCGATGGCGTCGAAGAGGTCGCGCTGATGCGACTCACGGTCTTTGGCGATAATAGCTTCGGCTTCCTTGTCGGTGAGATTGCGTATGCCCTGAAGGGTGCGGAAATGAAACTTGACCCATGTGCGCCTGTTGTTGCTGTCGATGAAACCGTAGGTGTGGCTTCCAAAGCCGTGCATGTGTCGGAACGAAGCGGGGATGCCTCGCGGCGACATGGAGATAGTGACCTGATGCAGAGCTTCGGGAAGGAGCGTCCAGAAGTCCCAGTTGGCAGTCGGATTACGCATGCCGGTGCGGGGGTCGCGCTTGATGGCGTGGTTAAGGTCGGGAAACTTAAGCGGGTCGCGCAGGAAAAACACCGGCGTATTGTTGCCAACGAGATCCCAGTTGCCTTCGTCGGTATAGAACTTGATGGCAAATCCACGGATATCACGCTCGGCGTCGGCGGCGCCTCGTTCGCCGGCTACGGTGGAAAATCTGACGAGGCAGGGAGTCTGTTTGCCTACTTTGGAAAAAATCGATGCACGGGTAAATTCCGTGATGTCGTTTGTAACGGTAAACGTGCCGAAAGCTCCCGAACCTTTGGCATGCATGCGCCGCTCGGGGATTACCTCGCGGTCAAAATGTGCGATTTTTTCAAGATACCACGGGTCCTGGGCGATTACCGGGCCCGGGCGTCCGGCTGTGGGTACATTCTGGTTGTCGGCGATAAGGCGGCCGTTTTCAGCGGTGAGTCTTTTCTTATCCATACAATCTTTTTTTTATTAACAGTCAATGTAAGTATCAGTTACAACATCGTCGCCGCCGAAATAGTTTGTCAGGGAGGGTGCCTTAACGAGTATTAGGAACTGTTAAAAACTCATATCACTTTGCTTTTGAGAGTCTTGTCGGAGTCTTTTTGTTTATTCTTCGGTCACGTAGCTACGGCTACGCTCCCTCATCACAAACAAAAATCAATCCGACAATCCTTCTCAAAATCCGTATCATATAAATCTAAACAGTTTCTTAACGCCAAAATAATTTTGAACAGTTGCTTGTTTTGCTTATTTTTGCGTTATGGCAGACAAATCAGACAAGATACAGACAACAGCCGTCGCCCCGCTCAGAATATTGCTTATGGGCGATGCAAGCAACTACCACCGTTGCCTTGCCGAAGGACTGCGACGCCTGGGGCATGAGGCCGTGGTGGCCTCCGACGGCACTCGTTGGATGAACACCGAACGTGACATTGACCTGTCGCGTCCGTTACCCGGAAAAGCCGGGGGATTTTTGCTGTGGTTTATAATCAAACGGCTGCTTTCAAGGAAATTTTCGGATTATGACATCGTATCGGTCAACGGCACGAATTTCGCTTCACTGCGACCTGAGAGGCTGCGCATATTGTTCAACCATCTGCTGTCGCACAACAAGAACGTTTTCGTGAGTGTGCTCGGCACAGACACGCATTATGTGAGGGCTTGCACCGGCGACAATCCGCCGCTGCGCTACGACGAATGGCAAATCAACGGTAAGCCGTCAGACTACGCGCGTGCCAGCCGTGAAGAGGCAAAGCAGTGGCTCGCACCCGAACTTTCCGCCCTGTGCCGCGATGTCTACACCCGTTCAGTAGGAGCAGTTACGGCGCTTTATGAGTATCATAAAGTGTATCAGACAGCCGTGCCCGATGACAGACTTGCCTACGGCGGCATACCTATCGACACGGCATCCATAGATTACGTCGGCGCCAACACCGCCGGACGTAAAGTGAGACTGTTTCTCGGACGTCATGCCGAACGCACACTTGAGAAGGGCACTGACAGACTGCTTGCAGCGGCACGCCGTGTGGTCGACGCGCATCCTGAGGCCTGCACGCTCGATATTGTAGAGAATATACCTTACGCCGATTATCTGAAACGGCTGCAGGAGGCCGATGTCGTGCTCGACCAGCTGTATTCCTACACTCCGGCCACCAACGCACTGCTTGCCATGGCCATGGGCAAGACCGTAGTCAGCGGTGGCGAGCCTGAATATTACGACTTCATCGACGAGCATGACAACCGTCCGATTGTCAACGCTGTGCCCTATGACGATGAAGCTCTGTATCGAGCAATCGAAGATGTTGTGATGCATCCGTCAGCGCTTGCCGACCGCGGTGAAAAGAGTCGTGAATTTGTCATCAGGCACAACGACACTGAAGTTGTAGCGCGTCGTTTCATTGACTTCTGGAGGAGTAAGCTATGAAAACCGAAACGATTGATACGCGGCGCAGACTCGATGTTCTCATTGCCACGCACGGCTCTGACGGACTGCAACGGGTAGCCGACATGCATCTGCCCATAGCTGACGGTGTGCATTATATCGTAACCTGTCAGGCTTCGCGCTCCGTAGAAATTCCTGCACCGCTGATGCGCAGCGACATTGAGGTATACGAAATTCCTACCCTCGGACTCAGCAACAACCGCAATGCCGGCATATCGCTTGCCCGGGCTCCCTACTGCCTCATCGCCGACAATGACCTGATATACAAACCGGAAGGATTAAATGCCGTAATCAACGCACTCGACACTCACCCCGACGTTGATATAGCTACATTCCGGCATGAGGGTGAACCGATCCGCTACCCTGCCGTGGAAACCGACTTCACAAAACGCATGCCGCGCGGCTATAGCGCCACATCATTTGAAATAGCATTCCGCCGCAGTTCGATAGGCAATATCCGTTTCGACTCGAATTTCGGCATCGGCGCACCACTGGCATGCTGCGAGGATCCGCTCTTCATTCTTGACTGCCGCCGGGCCGGACTGCGTTGCCGTTTTTTCCCGATTACGATTGTGGCTCATTGCGGACTCTCAACCGGCTTCCGGCCGATAAACGACCCGGCCACAGCCATGGCGGAGGGAGCTTATATACGACTGGCTTACGGACTTGCCGGCTACGCGCGCATACCGCTGTTCGCATGGCGCGCATGGCGCAAGGGACGCATGCCGCTGCTCTGGGGCATGCTGCATCTCACACGCGGATTTTTCTCCCGCTATGTAGCGATACACAAAAAATCAATAACAAATGGGTTAAAAAAATGAGCGGCGGGGAAAAAAAGCGACCGCCTTGTCAGTCAGAGCGGTCGCGAATAAGCCTTGTATCCCCGTGGGGAGTCGAACCCCAATCGTTGGAACCGGAAACTCACGTTTGTTTTAACGTATTCCATTGATATATGAGTTTTTACCCTTTAGGTGTTATCGGTTTTGAACCACATTTGAGCCACAACTGCATTTTTTATGAAATTTGTGGCTCTCCTGCGGTGTGGCAGAAAGCCGCTGCAAATATAATCATTTTTTGGAAAAATCAACCCAGCGAGCGTAATTTATTTGCGAATGTGGGTTGGAGTTGACAATCTCCAGCTCAACACGCTTGCAGCCCCAGCGGAAGAAAAGAAAACGCTTTGGCACTCGGTGCGCAACTATGAGCAGGCTGTCGTTGCTCTCAAACTCCCCCTCAAAGTGGCCACGGCTATCAATGCACCCCTCGGCACGCACCCAGCCATCGTTAAACTCAAAACACTTTAACGTATCAAGCCCAGCCAGTGCTGGCACATACACAATGCTATCCTTAACAATGGTGCGCACCTCAACTTTTGTTTGGGAGTTAGAGGCAATAACCTGTTGGAGATACTTTGTTTTTACACCCAGCCTCTCCACCTCTGCCTTTAGATCCGCGCACTGGTTCTCAAACTCGGAGGATGTAAGCTGGAGCCGCTGCACTTTGGCAGCGTTCTCTCCAGCCTCGGTTTTGTATAGCTCAACATTGGCCATGAGAGCCGACTGGTTGCCATGCAGCCGCTCATTGTCGGTCTTGAGTTGTTTGCAGCGGTGTATGGCACCGCCAGCAATCGCCAGCAGTGCCAAAATAGCTATGAGCAAATACTTATTCATGAGGCCACGCTTTTAATGTAGTTCAGTATGCCCTCCACATGGAGCTTAACAATGGCAGCTTTGCCCTCCTCGGAAAGCAGGTATTCCTTGTCGCTCTTGTTGTCTTGGAAAAGAGACTCCGTTAATACGGCAGGGCACTTGGTGCCAGTGAGCACCGTAAACTTAGCCTCATAATCGGGGTCTCCATCGCTCCAGTCGGCGCGGAACGGCACCTGCTTGCAGTCATATTCGCCTTTGGCCTGCAATAAGCGAAAACGCTCGGCATAAGGTGCCAGCACGGTATTGGCGGCATTCCATAGACACGTTGCAAGCGCATCGGCCTTGGTAATTCCAGGCGATGTGTAAACACACCAGCCGCCTGCTGTTTTCCAGCGGCCATCGCCGCCAGCGGCATTGCTGTGTATGCTCACGAAAATGCAGTTGGCCGTGCCATACTTGTTGCATAATGCGTTGGTTCGGTTACATCGCTCCTTGAGGCTTATGTCGGTGTCCTCGGTTACAATGCGTATGGCCTCAACGCCATGGGTTTTTAACTGCTCCTGTAAGAGCTGGGCAATCTCGCGTGCCCACTTATATTCAAGTAGCTGCTTATCGGGGCTACATTTGCCAGCGGTATTTACTCCGTGGCCATTGTCAATAATTACTATCATCGTAACTTGTTTTAGGTGTGTTGCACTCGGTGGTAAAAGTCAATCTTTATGCGCTCATACACTGCGTGTACGTTGGTGTATGCTCGGCCATTATTTATGGTATCGGTGTAAACCTCCTTTTCCACAACCTCGGCCACCCATTCAACCCACTGGGGGTTTACATAGCAGGAGAGGCGCGCCCCTCGGTAGCTAAAGCTGTCAAAACGGCTGTTCCTATCCTCATGCAGGTTCTCAATGAGCGTGTGTATTTTTGCTTTGGTGGCCTCATGATCAACAATGTGGTTTTCCTCGCGTACCTTTTTAATAATGCGGCACACCTTTTCTATCGCAAGGTCAAAATATACGCTGGATATATTCTTAACTCGCAACAGCGTTTCGGGGCGTAAACCCTCGGAAATATCGTTGAGCATTTCGTTTTGTTTGCGTGTTTCAGAGAGCAAATCGGCGGTTGCCTCGGCATTGCCTTTGAGCATACCATCAATTATACTTTTGAACCACTTAAAGCAGGCCACCCAAAGCAACCCAGTTAACACAAGGAAAAAGGCTGCTGTAATGGCCATCATGCCATAGTTAGTTATGCCATGGGCTACGGTGTTTACATCTTCTACCATAATTGTTAGCGTCTTTGTTTCATGTAACTGCGCTTTTTTATGAGGTACATATTAAGCGCATCCACATCTTCCTGCGACACAACCTCCTTTGCACTGCGGAACTCAAAGCCAGCCATGTCGCGTATGAACACAACCTTTATAATGGTATGGAATGGGAAACGTATGCTGGGATTTTGCAGCACGGCCAGCAGCTTTTTACTGCTTGTCCAAAATGCTGTTTCGGCTCCCTCAAGCTCCCACTTAAACTTTACCAGTGTGCGTTTGCCGTTGTCGGTATCTACGCCGCCACAAAAGCCAGTACACCAAATGGGCTTATTTATTACCTCATCAATGCTGGGGTAATCTCCAGTTGGTCGTGTGGAGCCTGTGCTTTCTCCTTGCAGCGAGAAATCAGCAAAATCAAATGTTTCCTCTGCCATGTTACATTGCCATTATGCTAAAGGTATGTTGTGGAGTTTACAATCGGCATCCACCATAGCGCGGAGTGCCTTGCGCTCGGAGAGGAAATTGAGGTAAGGCTGCTTTTTGGCCTCATCCTCTATGCCCAGCATAGCGGCGTTGTAGTCGTTGAGCAGCTTGGCCTCCTCGCTGCTGCTATATTTGGCAGCAATGAGTGTTTCCAGTACGGTATTGGCTGTTACTGGAGCGGCTACCAGTAGGCTGTCATACACATTAACCTTGCCTTTTTCGCCCTTTTCATCGGTGCGCTCCTCAAGGTGCTGGTTATGGTTGTAGAGGGTTGTGCCTTTGATGCGGTCAATTACATCAAATGTGGGCTGCTGCTCGGCACTGGTTATGCCCACTTTAAGGTTGCTTTTGCTCATGGGGTTTAATTGGTTTATTGTTAATCTTAACAGGTTCTCAAAATGCTCTTTGGTGCAATGCTGGAGCCAGCCGTAATGTGCGGAAAGCTCCATTTTTACATCTTGCACCTCGGTTATGCCATAGCGTTTTTGCACTTGGCGCAATTTACGCCAGTATGCCATAAGTATGCTTTTGCGTGCCAATACGTTGTAGTGGTTGCTTTTGTAGCCTACGAAATCAATAGAGCGAGCATCAACAGGGAAAATTTGCCAGTTGTCTTTAATGGTAAGCTCCAGCTCATTGAGCAGGTAACGCTCAACTTGCTCATACACCCAGTGCAAAGCCTCTTTATTACCGCAGAGGAATACCATATCATCCATGTAGCGGAAATAGTAAAGGCGTGCGTGGAACAGCTTTTTAACCATTGGCGTTAGCCATTCCTTAACCCAGTGGTCAAACGGTGTTAGGTACCAGTTGGCATTGTGCTGGGAGGTAAGGCGGCCAATGGGTATGCCCTCATTGCCCTCGGTGCTGTCTATTATTGTATCCATGAGCCATAGCATACGCTTATCGCCATAGCTTTTACGGATTATGCGCTTGAGTATATCATGCTTTATTGTATCGTAATAATGGTGTATATCTAATTTGAGGCAATATCTTGTACCCCTTTTATCCTTTTGCAAGGCTCGGTTTAAGTCGCGGAGGCAAGCATGAATACCTCGCCCTTTTATGCAGGCATAGGTATTGGCAATAAAGAGCTTACGCAAATCATCTTCAATAACATCAATGAGGCAGTGGTCTATAATGCGGTCGGGCATGAGTTTGGCTATTTTCAGCACTCGCTCTTTGAGCTTGCCGCCTGTTTTCTCCCTTATGGTTTTTGTTGTGTAGGGAGAGGGTTTGTAAAGCTGCTTATCCAGCAAATACCAAACCTCGGTTATTGCCTCAATAAAGCCATCGTTAAGTAGCCTTTGCACATCGTGCCTGTGCCTTTTACCCCTAACGGTGTTTAGGGTGGCGCGTAACACATTGGCTGGGTCGCATACTCTCCAATAGCTGTTGTTATCGTAGCTGTGGTAAATCTTATGTGCCATTGCTGTTATAAGAGCTTTCGCGCTCGCGGCTTGCACCACGCTCTACTCGCACTTTACAATCTCCATATTCTTTTGCCAGCAGCTTTGCCCCACTAATGCTGGGGCGTGGCTGCTCTTGAGAGGCATGGTTTTGGTGGGGTTTTGAAATTGTGGCTCTCAACTCCCTAAAGAGCGTTGAGCCGAAAGAAAAAACGGTATAAGGGGGAAACCATAATTCGCATTCGTATTCGCACACCGATTATTCGTATTCGCACAGCGGACACCCGAATTCTCCGCATTATTCGCATTAGCAGCAGAGAGGAGCTTCCCGAAACCACCGCAACCGCGTTTTTGACCGAAAGCCGTAACGCTTGCTATGGTAATGGCAGACAGCCACGCACCGCTCAAGGCGGTGCTTTAGGGGGATTGTTCATATTATTTTATTTTTGAGTTACTTTTTTCGTTTGTTATGCTGGCAGATTTTCAAATGCCCTCGGAGGCCGAAAATTCAAGGCACAGGGGGAAACCATAATTCGCATTCGTAGTCGCACACCGAGTATTCGTAGACGCACAGCGGACACCCGAATTCTCCGCATTACTCGCATAAGCAGCAGAGAGGAGCTGATACCAGCCCTCGGCGTTGTTATCATCTGTTACACTCGGCCGCCAAAAGTAGTCGCAGTAACCTTTGTTGGAGGCACCACCCACAATGCTGTTAGGGAAAGACCAGCCATTAGCAAAGCCCATGGCCGATATGTAGCCGTTTGTTGGGGGGAGTAAGCCTAATTCCTCATAGCCAGCCAGTGTTTTCACTCGGTCATTGGCAGGGTTGGCAAACTTGGCAGGATCATTGCAGAGGAAAATGAGGCCTTGGCCGCCCTCGCTGGGTTTGTCGTGCCAAATGCGCACATCATCGTTATGCTCCCACATATACTGCTGGGGAGCCTCCCAGCCTCGGTAACTGGCCACCTTAACAACCTTATCAGCTCCGTCTTTCCAGTTCTTAATGGTGTATTCAACAACGCCAGTATTGTTACCCAGCTTTGCTGTTACACCGCAAGGGATAAAGGGGTAATAACCGTTGTATGCGTTCCACTCTGTGCCATTTACAAAAGTGCCATTACCCAGCCCACCCTGTGCAAAGCCATCGGCTGTTTTCTCGGCATTAACGGCAGCTTGGCTGTCTAAATCGCCAAACTCAATGGCCATGAGCCAGCTCATTTCTTCGCGGAAACGCCAGCCGCCAAAGTGCCAATCTTCGCCCAGCGAGCGGCAGCGAGTACGGAACGTGTTCATATTTGCGCTGGCACTGCTCATAGGCATACCCAGCATGGAGCGGTATGTGCCGTCGTAGGCTGTTTGGTTATTGCCGCCTCGGTACTCGGCAGCGTTATCTGCCAGCACAAGCAAGCCATCGGCATCACGTTTGAGAGTGCCGTCTGCATTCCACTGGAGGAAAGAGGCACAGGTGGGTATGTTGGTGGTGCGGTTGCAGCTTGCCAGCCATGGAGAGCGCGACCGCTCTTTCATGTGAACAAATCCAGGCAGTGGCACCTCGCTTATAGCGACAAGCAGGTAATCGCCATCAAGCTCAAAGCGGCGATAGTAATCGGGCTTGTAGAGCTGCACAATACCGTCAACGGCATTAAGGCGAGCAGCACCGCCGCCCTCTTTGAGTGTGCTGTCGTTAGCTCCCAGCCAGTAGTTAACACTGCCATCGGCTTTAGCCATGTAACGCCGTATGCGCTTTTGAATGGGCAGCGAGCGGTGTAGGTCAAGGTTGCCCACGCGCTCCAGCTTGCCATCAGCTACGCAATGTCCTCCGTTTTTGAGGTTTATGCGTATGCCATACCACAAATCTTTATAGGGGAATTGCGGCACGGTATTTCCTATTCCTATGAGTGTACCCATATCGTTATTGGTGTTATAATGTTTCTGCTGAACTACCTGCGCCCCAGTAAATGTCGTAGCCGTTAAGCAACTCATCACTCGGCGCAATCTCAATAATGCAAAGCTCTACCCAGCTAAAGAGGGTTACAGGCACATCGCCAAACTCCTCCTCCGCATAGAGTTTGCAGTTAAGCACCACATCGCGCTCAAGCGTAGAGAGCGTTTTGGGGCGCACATAGACCGAAAAAGGTTTATGCTCCTTGAGCCGAAAACCTTTTGAGAGGTCAGTTATTTTGCCCTTGGAAACGATACGGCCTGCGCTCATTTCGGGGCTAACGTAATTGTTGTTATACTTGTTGCTCATCGTAAGGGCATTAAAAACAGGTTCAAAAATAATCAAAGCGTACCGTATAAGTACGCTTTGAGTGGCCGAACTTTTGAAAGTGAGGGCGCATTTATGCTTTAGCTCCAGTTATTAACCAAAGTTCCTCCTAAAATCAGCCCTGCACCTAACACATTTGTAGCCTGTACTGGGTTCATAAACTCTGCACCCAAATAGATACATTGCTGCATTGTTCCTGTTGCAAGGCCAGTAAGAGAGCCATGAATGTAAACATTTTGGTTTTTGCTTTTTTGAGCGTTTACCAGTGTGGTAATTTTGCCTTTGGTCAATTCTACCAGCTGGTAGTTACGCGTTGCGTCAGTTGCCAAAAAGCACACTACATCAACAGGCATACCTGTGGATTTGCCATTTGTACCATATAGAGGCAACTTGTAGTATGTTCTTTTGCTGCTGTCTGTGCCTGTTGCAAATGATACATATTGCCTGTGATTGGTTTGCTCGGTTGCGCTACCCAGCCCATTAGTATATAAATATCCGTATGTGCCATGTACCACCAAAACAGTATGTGCAGAGCAACCAAATACGCCACGCACCCACATATCAGCAGTTCTAAAAATATAGCCTCGTTTTTCGTTATAATCATAGCCGCCATGCATCATATCTCCTGTAAAACTTAGGCAGCCATCATTACCATCAAAGTTTATACTGGCTTTTACGTTGCCATTATTATCAATGGCTTGTAAAACCTTAAATGTGCCAGTAACGCCATTGAGTTTGCCGCTAAATGTGCCATCGGTTGCATTTATGATACCTGTTATCTCTGCATCTTTGGCCTTGAGCTTGCCATTATGGAATATAATGGTCATTCCAGCTTTGGTGCCAGCCAATGCCTCGGCATAGGTGCCTCCAAAATATGCTGCAATTTCATTAGTGCTACTCAACATTGCTTTTAAGCCTGCGCTCTCTTTCCACTCTCCGCTCTGCTGGAGTGCGCCCAGCTTGAGGAACGTGGAGAGAATAAGACCACCCTCTATTTGAGTGTAGTTATCAGTTATAGCCTTGAGCAAATCCTTATTGGCCGTAATTTGCGCCTCTATCTCTTGGCTACTCTCATTCCATTCGGGTGCCTTATTGCCCTCTACCAGTACAAATTTTGTAAAGTAGCAGTATGAGAACGTATTTGTAGAGGTTATATAAAGGCGTGAACTTGAACTGCTCAAGCTGTTAGCCTTAAAAGTATAAGACACGCGCTGCCATTGGGTGTTTGCGCTAAACTCTTTGAGTGGAGCCACAACATTTGCACCAGTACCATTCATAATTCCAACGCTTAATTTGGTGCTTGTGCTTGCCTTTACCCAAAAAGCAATAGTATAGGTTACTCCGTTGGAGAACTTACCATTAGGCAGGAGTATGTTGCCGCCAGCAGCTTTCATACCAGTACCGAAATACCACCAGCCAGCGGCATTGGGCTTTGTTACTCGTAGCACTCTGCCCATTACCGTATCGGCATAAAGGGATAATGCGCCCTGTTGCCCAGCCTCACTATTGACACTTAATGCCCACCCTGTGCTATCCGTGAAATAAGCACCATTACCAATGTAGTTGCCACTGCCCATTTCAATGCCATCAACATAGCCCTTGCTGACAGCATCAAGTAAGTTGGTGCGCTCGGTATAGTAGGCGTTGAAATTATTGTTGTAGGTAGATTTTACAATGGTGGTGTTGGCACTCATGTTTGCCAGTATGTTGTTGGTGTAGGCAAGCAGAGTGCTGTATGCTGCATCAAAAGCCGTGGTGTCAACGCTGGCCAACTGGGCACGCGCCCTTACGGTGGAGTAGTCAACTCTAATGTTGGCCATCTCATCCTTGAGCGTAATTTTCTCGGCAGGTGTAATGATGCTGTCGGTGGCCAAATCGGTAAGCTGCTGGAGGGCTTTGTTAGCCTGCGTATCATCAGTGTACCCTGCATCTTTCCACTCGCTCGCAAGATAGCGTGTGCCGCTGGTGTTCTCTCGCGTTTTAATGCAGATCTTAATTTTGTAGTTATCCAGCGTTATCCACAAATCGCCCTCTTTATAGGGGCTTTGGGGTGTGCTGTTGGCATTGGCGGTAACAAACACATGATTTTTTGAGCCAGCCAAATTTAGAGCATTGTTTGCGGCTTGTATGGCTTGGCCTACACCTGTGCTGGGTACCTCCTGCCAGTAATACCACCATTGCCGTACAATTTTGCCATCAACGACAGCACTTCGCCCTTGGCGGCTATAACGGTACTCAAGACCGCTGGTTGTATCGGTGTACATATCGCCCAAATGCACATTGCGTGTATCATCATCAGTCCACTGGTTTGCTGGAGCATTATTTAGTGTTGGCGGCTCGGTGCCAAACCAATACTCAACTGTACCGTCTATTTGGTCTTGCAAGCTATCCAGCAATTCGCTCAAGCCCTCAATCTCGGCATTTGTGGAGTTGATTTGCTGCTCCAACTCGGTTATGCTCAATAACTCGCCGCTGGTGGAACGGAATTTAATACGGCCTCCAATCTCGCCATTGTCAAGGTCAAAATATGTGCTTTTGTCTATGCTCTCAATACGACCGCAATTTATGCAGCGGCCAGTAATGCGTGTTGCTCCATAAGTGGTTGTAACCTCTCTATAGCCGTTGTAAACGGAGGAGAGAACACCTACAGGAAAATAGTAGTTGTTTCCAACCTCGGTATTGAATTTGGTAGCAGAGAAAATAAATGTGCCAGTACCTCCAGCTTTAGGGCAAACGGCATATATGTAGAGTGCCGCAGAGGTGTTAAGCGTAATCTCCACACCTGCCATAGGCCATGTGCGGTCTTTCTCCTCAATGGCATAATGTATGAGCTGGCCACCAGCAGAGGTAACGCGGATAAAATTGGGATTAGGTTTACCTGCTACAGCTGCATTGGCCTCAATAAAGATGTTGCGCAATACAAACTGGCCAGCACGGTTGCCAACACTCAACATGAGCGTTTCAATGGAGCTGGGGCGTATGTTGGAGGGGTCAAAATAACCATCGCCATCAAATACCATGCCCAGCAGCTCCTGTGTAGTGCGCCAGTTGGCTCTTGCCTTGGCTACATTGGTAAGGTCATTTAATACTATTATGCGGCCAATCTCGTTGTTATCCTCAATAAGCTGCTGTATAATGCTAACCTCCACCGTATCGCTCAAAGTAATTTTATACTTGTACGGGTCGGAGTAGCAATCGCGTGTAAAGCCCTTAATGCGTATGGCTTTATCTACGTTAATGTCCTTGTCTTTTATGGGCAGGTAATCGCCTACGGAAAAGAGGTTGACAATGCCAGCCTCACTGCCAAATTTGCGCTTTAGTTCCAGCGATGAAAGCTCCAGCTCATACTCCACCTTTGGTTGGCTGTCCTTTTCTAAATCCTTTTTACCAGCTTTTTTCAGTTCTGCCTCTGCGTCCACAACATAAGGATCATCGGGCATAACAATATCCAGCAGCACATACTCCGCACCCTCCTCTATGGTGTAGGCTCGGCCATCGGGTATTTTAAGCCCTCGGCTATCCTCATAGAGGTTTATGGTAAATGTTTTTGTAGCTGTGTCGTATTTGGCTATCTCAAACTGGTAGCCCGAAAGGTTGCAGTTACCTACAAATTTTATTTTAGCTGGAGTATCAGCAATAAGCCAGCGTGTCTGCCCCTCTCCGTCTTTCTCATTGAGGTCAAACATATCGTTGTCTATAAACTGGAGAGGCTGGCCAGCCACCAGCCCTGTAACTTTACCTGTGCGGTGCGGATAAATATCTTCGTATGTGCGGCTGCCCTCCTTTATGCCAAACGCGGCTATGGCTGTTGGGTTGTCAATATAGCTCTCCTTGTTGTCGGCTATGCGTAACCTTAACGCACCATTGCGGTACTTGGTGGTAATGTTGCGTGTGCCACCCTCAACATACAGGCGAGTAATAAGGTTGTTGCTGTTTACATTTTTGCGTGTGAGCTTATAAATGCCACCACCTTTGCCATAGGTAAATGAGGCTGGAAAAAGCCTACCCACTTTGCGTATATGGAGCTGGTACCGCTTGGAGGTCACGACCTTAATATCAAACTCAAGGTCGTTGTCTTTGCATACGCGCTGCAACACCTCAAGGCAGTTCTCATTGCTAAAGGTGTATTCCTTATGCTCGGTTTCGGGACATTCGCCCAGCTCCCATTGTTCGCCTAACGATGTTGCCACGCGGTTTATGTTGCTAATAAGCACCTGCATGAGCAGGCGCATATTAGCTACAATAGAAAAATCCGCACTGGGGTTATGGCCAGCGGCATCAGCATTGCGGTACTGGGCATCTATGAGCTTATACTGCAAGCCCTCAAATACCATGCTGTTCTCAAAATTACGCTCACTGGTTTTGGTAGGCTCATTAACCTTGTTGAGAGTGTATTTGCTGCCATACATCTCTATATAATCGCCCACCAGCATTTCCATAGGCTCTGCGCTGGAGGTTTTTATGGTAACGGTGTCCTCGCCCAGCAGCTCACATTTTTGCTCTGCACTTTTTACGGTGCAGAGCTTGGAAAAGCTGTCAAGCCGATAACGTATTGAGCCGTCACGGCGATATATTACAATTTGTTCCATACGACAATAGCATTGGTGGCAAATGCCTCAATTTCCTCAATTACGCCAGTAATCACAGCATAATACTCGCCATTGCTGGCATAATCGTGTGTTACGGTTACATTGGTACCACAAACATCTTGTGTGGTGGTGCCATCGCCCCAGTATATGTTTACCAGCTTGGTAGTGGTTATGGTTATGCTGATACGCTTGTTGGCCTCGCTCGTTCTCATGTGTTTCAGCACCCTCTTTACAGGTTCGGGTTCTCGCAATGTAAGGGTAAAGGTGCCAATCATACGCTTGTCGTTCCACTCCTTATCAACATTGGTGGCATCGGGCAGGTACACCTCATAAATAAGCGGTTTGGTGGGGTGTATATCCAGTGTGAGGCGATGCAAGCCAGCGGCGCAAAGCTCGGCACCTGCTGGGGTGCCATTGGGGAGCTGGTGCTTGGCGTGGAACTGCTCAAGAAATTCCATCATAGCCTGCACAAAGGCCATTTTGCCACCAGCCTTATCAATAAAGCACTCCAGCGTTATCTCTCTCGCCTCAAAGCGTGGCCGTGTGAGGTCTATGGCCTCGCCATGGTAGCCGTTGAACTCAACTTTTAATGGGTCTTTCATTTTGAGGCCATCGGTAAAGCCTTTGCCCTTGCTTACGCACACGCCATAGGTCTTGAAATCTATGCCGTCAAGGAGGTAGGCAAGCTGTTTGGTATTATCCAGCTCATCCATAAGCTCCTCCTGTGAGAGGGCTTTTTGGTAAAGTTTCAGCTCATCGACACAGCCATGCCCCAGCTCGGTATTGTAGCAATCTTGGGCAATGCTTACGCCAATGGGGTTGCCATAGCTACTGGGTACCACGGCACGCTCCAGCATTGAGCCGTTGAGATACAGGCATAACACGTTACCATCGCGTGTGAGGGTAACAAAATACCATGTATCGGGCTGGAGAGCAATCACGCTTTTGTAGTAATGATCAACACCGCTGTAGTTGACCAGCACAATGAGGTGTTCGCTTACCTCATGGAGCTTTACCCATGCGCACAGGGTAAACTCTTTTGAAAGGTTCAGCACGCTTGGCTGTACCTCACATTTGGCCGTGCCATTGTAGTTTATGCAGTTGCCCTGCTTGCCAGCCTCAAAATGGGCATTGGTAAGCACGCCGTCTGCACGGTTAGAGCTGAAATCGTATGTGGTGGCAGCTCCCTCTGCCTCATCAAAAGGCAGGTGTAATACTAAATATTGTTCCTGTGCCATACTGGAGTTATTTATAAGTTTCGGTATCGTGAATTGAGCAGGTAGCACATTCTACATGGCCGCTTACCTCGGCATGGCTATTGCCATACTGGTTTATGTAAACCTTTGCTGTTGGGCTGGCAATTACCACCTCAACGCTGGAGTTCTCAAAGCAATCAATGTGCAGGTGGCTATGGCCTGTAGCAACCACTTTGAGCTTGCTGTTGTGGCGAACCCAGCAGAGGTGTATGTTGTACTGGGTACTGGTAAAAGAGGCGTTGCAATCCCCTACAAAGGCATTGTGGCGTAGCGGCTCAACCTCTCCAGTTGTATCAATAAAGCCACCGTACAAAGCGGCCTCTGCGCCCAAATAGCGGCGCATGAATGAGAGGTCGGGAAAATCCTTTTTAACGCACTCCTTTATGTAGTAAAAATACGTTTCCACCAGCTTGCCTATGCGGTTGCGGCTGTTATGCACTCGGCTAACGCTGGCTGCACAATGGCCATGAGCCATGAGTTGTTTAAGTGTGTCTATTCTATCCATATTTATGCGCATAAGCCTTTAGCCCTCAATGGGTCGCTGGCTATTGTGGTTCGTATATTCTCAAGCGTGGTTGTGATAGCACGCAGATGGTTATTGGCCGTACCAGTGTTAATGTGTATGCCATATAGGTATGTGAGAGCCTGCCTAATGTTGTTGTCAATATTCTGCATGGAGCTGTTAAACTCTTGCTGCACCATAAGCATCTCCATTTGGCGTATGCGCATTGTGGTAAGTTCTCCAGCCACCATGCTTGCTGTGTCCTCGGTACAGCCTTGTATTTGCCCCTCCAGCGTTTCCTTGGTGCTATCCACATCATCGCTGAAATCCTTGAAATACTCCTCAAAACTTTGCAGTCCCTCGGTAAAGGCGTTGCCAGCATTTTGCAGCATACGTTTCCACTTGGCAAAATCAAAACCAGTTACGCTATTGTTATGGGCACCCATATAAGAGGCCAGTGCCTCGGTAAACTGATTTACAACAGGCTCAATGAGTTTTAGCTTGAGTGAGTTTTTAACTGCATTGGCAATGGTGGTGTTCCAAACCTCATCAAAGCTCTGTGCGCTGTCCTCCATGTTGCTGAAAGCCTCTGCCCATACATCGGATAGCTCATTGGCCAAATCCTTAAAGTTGGTTTGTACCAGCGTTTCGGTAATCTCGCGCTCAATATCTGCAATATCACGCGCTGCTTGCTCGGCACTGGCCAAATACTCCTGTACCTTGTTATCATCGCGGTCTTTGCTCTTTTTACTCTGCTCAAGCCGTGCCAGCTCTTTATACTCCTGCTGCTGCTTTTTAAGGTTCTCTATGGCCTTTCGCTGCTCGGAGTAATAGTTTTCGCCCACAGCATTATCTACGCGCCATGTTATTTCGCTATAGACGCGCTGCAATGCTTTAAGCTGCTTTTCGTGCTGCGCCATTTCGCGCTTTATGCGGCGGCTGGTGCTGTCAAAAAGAGATATGGCAGAGGTAATGAGGCCAATGCCTCCCTGTATCATATCCATGGGGTTGCTGGTAGCAATGCCTTTGGCAAGTTGGCCAGCTCCACCGATCATGTTGCTTATATCTCCCAGCAATTCCTGTGTGACATCATCGCCAGCCAGCCCCAACTCCTTGAGGCCATTTACAACGCTATCAAAGCCCTCTTTTACAAAATCAATGCTGCCTGCAATGCTCTCAAACATTTGAGAGAATTTTTTGCTTTTTTCGGGTGTGCTATCAGCAGCGGCATTGTAGGCTTTAATGGAGTTTACCAGCAACTTAAATGGGTTCTTGTTGCCCAGCACTTGCCGTTCCAAATCCTCAAGCTGTTGCATGAGGCGTGTTTTTATATCCACATCAGCAATACCCTCAACTTGTGTTTTGAGGCTTGCCAATATGTTATCAAATGCGCCACTGCTCAAATACTCGGCATTGGCAAACAGCTGTTTCCAGCTGTCGCTGGCCTGTATGCGTGTAGCGTCAATCTCGGCAATGGCTTTGCGGCGTGCTTTCTCGGCCAGTTCTGCCTGCTGGTAATAACCATGCTGTCGTAGCCATGTAATTTCCTGCTGATACTTTTCCTCCGTTTCCAGCCTTAACTGGGCATTGGTTTTGTAAGTTTCAAGGAGCTGCTTTTGTAACTGCTCGGTGGTTTCGGTAATTTGGCGGTCAATATCCTGTATGGCTTTGGCTCTATCCTCGCCAATAAGGCCACCCTTACCTTGTTGCAACTCCATTTTACGCTGTGCCAGTGTAGAGAGGTAATCGCCCAGTGTCTTGCTGTTTTCCTTGGCTTTAGACAAAGCCTCCGTAAACTTTTCCATCTCGGTTTTTACTCCCTGTACTTGGCGCAACTGCTCGGAGTATTCAATGAGGGCATTGCCGTCAGCCTCGGTTATGGTGCCATCTTCCATTTTAGCCTGCAATGCGGCCACTTTGCCCTTTAGCCATGCCTCATAGGTGCTGCCCTGTTCAATGAGGGTGGCAAATTGCTTATTGGCAGCCTCGGCACCGTATGCCTCAAGCCACTTGTAATACTGGGTGTATTGCTTTTTGCGTTCCTCAATTTCAGTTTCCACAAGGGTGCTGCGCTCTATCTCATAGCTGGCATTTTCATTGGCTCGGAGTGTATCAAATTGCTCAACGACCTCGGTAGGCATAGCCTTTTTGGCCGTTTTATATTTTTCGGCCAGCTCCTTTTGCTCCTTGTCAATCCGTGCCAGCTCCTTGCGGTGCTGTGCCTCCAGTTCGGCCTGCCTTTTCTCAAAACCATCTTTAATGGTTGCCAGCCTGCTTTGCTCAACCTCAAGCCCCAAATCAATTACGGCTTGATCTATGGCTTTTTGAGCATCAGCTATTTTCTTGGCGGCACTTTGAGCCGATCTGCCAGTTTTGGGCAGTTTAGCCTCAAGAGTAGAAATTTGAGTGTTGTAGTCTTTCCATGCTTGGCTCCCCAGCTCGGTTGCACCTCGTAAATCCTTGAGGCGTTTAACCTCATCATTTATGCCGTTCTCGGTATTGAGGTTGTTTTGCTTGTTTTTTATTTCATTTTTTACAGCAGAAATCATAGACATCAAGCTATCATATCCTAATGCCTTAAAATCAACAGTAACATTTGCGCCCTCAAGCTCTGCGACTTTTTTATGCAAACCCTCAAGGCTCATAGTGGCCAAATCAAATTTTTCTACTGTATTATTAGTGTTATCTCCACGCCAAAATGCTTTCATTTGAGCATCAAGCAGAGCAGTTTCATTTCGCACCTCTCGTTCAGTTTCAACAATAGCCATCATAGCCTCTTTAATATTTGGAGCCATTGTCTCCATTTCTGCGCTGGTGGCTTTGGTGGCATCTTGCACTCTTTCCAGCATTTGAGTATATAGAGCATTAAACTGGCTGTTAAATTCACTACCAGTTAATTGCCCCATTTTACTTACCTGTTGAGTTGTTTCTGTAATTACACTTTGCCAAAGAGCATCAGATGCATCTCTGATACTTTCGCTACTCTTTTCAACTATGGTTTGCACATACTCATATTGCCCCAAAGTTGGGTTATATACGTTATCCCAACCCATTTCAAGATATGAGGCATTTTTTGCTGCATCCTTTAGTGCATTGAGAGCATTAGTTTGTTTCTCAACGCCTTTACTTATAATTTCATCGGCATACTGCTGGCGAATTTTTGAGGCTGTTAATTCTTCTATTTTGACTATTAATTCATCATGTATTTTTATTTGTTCCTCAAGTTGTGTATTTTCATTAAGTAGTTCAAGCCCATGTTCTTCACAAAGCTTATTAATGGCAGATAACGCATCTTGGTATGGTTTAGATGAGCTTTCACTTGTGCGTAAAATGGCAAAATACGCATTCATATTAGCATAACTTGAGGCCATTTCCTTGTTAAACTCATCCAACGCACTTGTATCCTCCTCCGTATTTTTGCCAAATAACAACATTGCACTAATCAGCGTAGTAATACCTGTGATAATTGCTGTAATGGGGTTGGCAATCATGGTTGCCCACAACGCCTTTAATTTTGCGGTAAGGAAAGTTGTAGCTGTGCTTAACAGGCCGCTGGTGGTAGCCTGCATAGTATCGCTGGCCGCCTTGGCTTTGCCAGCAATAGCGGCCTGCTGTGTGGCCAGCGTGGCAATTTTTTGTGTCGCGGCCTCCTTGGCTGTGCGTGTAGCCTTGAGGTCGCTGATTATGATGCTATGCTGCTTGAGCTGGTTGTGCTGTTGCTCTTTGAGCATTGCAGCAGCCTCGGCATTACCCTCTGCCTGTGCCAGTGAGATTTGCACGCGCGTCTGCTGTATTTTGTTTTGGCTGATACGGTACTCCTGTAGCAGGGTGGCCTGTTTCTGCTTGAGCGTTGCAGCCTCGGTGCGGAGAGCGGCAATTTGTGCGGCGTTTTCCTGCTGCTGCGCTCTTATGGTGTTCTCTATGGCAACTACATACTGGGTGCTGTTGCGAGTAAGATTTTGCTTGGCTAATGCTTGCCGTTGGTCAGAGGTAAGTATGCTTTCGGCTGCTGCCAAATACTCAACGCTGGTGTTGTTGAGATTTAGACGGCTCAAGTAAAGAGCCTGCTCTTGAGTTAGCAGCCCTTGTATAGCTTGTATTTTTACTCCACGCAGTACATTCTCCTGCTGCTCCAGTGTAAGTGTTTTTTGCAACTCTGCGCTGTAAGCCTGCTGGGCTGCTGTGAGTGCGCCCTGCTGCATCACATAGGTTTTGCCAGCATTGGTAAGGCCGCCCATGAGGAGTGTGCGAGCCTTGAGAACAATGTTATCCAGCGTAGCCATGCGAGTGCTGTTGCCATGAGCAATAGCAACGGCAGCGGTGGCCACTTTATAACTGCCATATACGGCTATGAGTGCGCCCATAACCTTGAGGCAGGACTGGTAATTTTCAACCAGCGTGGCTACGGCACTAATGCCACCCGACAAAATACCCTCCATGTTGGTGCCCATGTCGTTCAGCATCATATCCCACGCATCTTCAAGGTTTGAGATTTGGCCAGTGAGGGATTTGCTTTGCTCCTCCATGAGGCCAAAGAACATACCACCCTCATTTGTTAGGCTCTCAATAACCTTTTGCACCTCGGGAAAGCCTATTTGGCCAGCCGTAACCATATTGTTAATCTCGGTTTCGGTCTTGCCCAGCTGCTTTGCAAGCTCCTGTACCAATGGAATACCGCGCCCCATGAATTGCCGCACATCTTGTGTAAAGAGCCGCCCCTGCACCATGGTAGTGCCATAGAGCATTGTGAGGTCATTAAGGGGTATGCTCAAACCACTGGCAATGTTACCCAGCCTTACAAGGGTATCATTTACCGTGTCGGCACTCTCGCCGTATGCGAGCAGCTGCTTTGCACTATTGGCTATGCCTTGGAGGTCAAAGGGTGTGGTGGCCGCTGTGTTTACCAGCTGCCCCATGAGGCTTTGCGCTTTCTCGGCACTCCCCAGCATGGTGCCAAAGGCTATTTCAAGCTGCTGGAACTCGCCACGCACTGAAATCATATCGGACACCCAGCTTTTGAGCATGGCAGTAACGGCAAGCCCAGCCACGGCCTTGCCTATGTTACCAAAGCTCTGCACTATGTCATTAGAACCCTCCTCAACGGTTTCCTTAAACTGCATAATGCGCTGCTCATCACGCGCCAGCATCTCGTTTATATTGCTGTCGCGGATAAGCACGTCAAAAGCTAATGCACCATTATTATTTTCCACTATGTAAGGCTGTTAATATAGTTTACAAAATCATCGACATTATCTTCAGTTAGCTCAATATCGCCGCTGTCAAACTGGCCGTTGCCGTTGGCTGTTTCCGCACTCTCCTCATCATCGTAGCGAGCTTGGTCTGCCAGCATACGTTGCACAACCGCCCATGCAATACCTTTAGTGAGGTACTCCCATGTCCAATGAAAGTATGCGCATATTGCCCCACGCTGGCCATACAGGCTGTTTAATCCTGTTGGCTCTCTATGCGATTCGGTATTGTTGTCCTTGCGCTGGATAACAATCGCATAGAGTTTATAAAATCCGCTAAATTGTTTGTGAGGTCAATGGCCTGCACCAGCTCCCACAGGGTGCTGTTCTTGAGCCAGCGCGAAAGGAACTCGGTACGCTCGGAGAGTTTTTTATCATTCTCCCAGTCGTTGCCTAATGTGGCAATAGCCACAATGCGAGCCATACGCCTGTTGTGTTTGGCAAAAAGTTTGCGAGCCTCCTGTCGGGGGTTGCCTTTTATTTGCTCCTCATCCATGGCAAGCTCAATGTACTCAAGGGAGAGGCGGTCAAGGGTAAATGCTGTAGGCTCTTTTACGATAAACTCAACCTGCTTTTCCTCCCTTACCACTTGTTTTTTAGTGAGGAGCCGCTGGAAATAGCGGAAACGTGGTATGCGCACCACTTTGTCCTCATGGTAATCTACCACAAAGCTAATACCCTGCCCAATGAGCAGACGCAGCTCTTTTTTCTCGGCCTCAATGGCCTCTATATCCTGTAATTTATCTTCCTGCATTTGGGTGGAGATTAAAAAGCCCACCACGCACCTTTTGCGTGTGCATAGTGGGCTTTAGTTAGCGGATAGGCTATTAGGCCGTTGTGGGGAATTTGGCGGTTTTCTTGCGTGCGCGAATAGTTTTCACGCCAGCCTTTTTGGGCTTGAGGGGTGTAACCGTGAAATCCACAAGGTTAATACCCTGTGCGGACATATCGGCGTTAATAACAGCCTCAATGTCGGCACGCGGTATGGTGTAAACCAAACCAATTTCGGGGATAACTCGGATGCTGGCCTCAATGTCCTCATCGGTATCGCTCCAGCTCCATTCCATATCATCGCCCGTGCCTGTTACCTCGCCGCCCAAATAGGCTTGGAGGAATGTGGGGTCGGGGTCCATGATGGAGAATGTGAGGATCGGCACCTTTTTCTTTTTCTTGCGGACTTCGGGTGCGCTCTGCCCCTCCTCGTAATGCTCCGTTACATCGGCTTTTTCCTGCTGGAGCTTACAGGTGTTTTGGTAGGTCTTACCGATTTTGCTGTAGCTGGTAGCCTCGCCGCCATCGGCTGCAATAGCACCAACCTGTATTTCGGATAAGCCCAAAGAAACAAATCCCATAGTAGTTGCTGTTTATGAGTTGTGAAAATTAAATCTGATTTTAAGCCATATACGGTGGCAATGCAGCGCATCCTCCTCAATGGTGTCCTGTGCAACACACTCAAACGACCAGCCATTTTCACAGTAATGGCTTTTGAGTGCAGCGTATGCAAGCCCTGCAAGCTGCTTGATACGCTCCGTGTCGGCCTCCGTGTCGGCTGGCTCGTTTGGGTGTGGTGTACAGGCTGGTATATCGGGGACATAGATGTTTACATTGCTGGTGCCAAACTGCACGCTGCCACTCTCAATAGAGAGGCTGCTTATTATGCAGTCCTCAACCTTTGGGGGCTGGTTGCGGCGCGGCTTTTGACTCTTGCGTATGGAGCCAGTAAGCTGCTTGGCCAGCTCGGATTGAGTTAGCACTACATAGAGAATATCATCTTGCAGCGTGTTAAACTGCATACCCTCCTGCATTGGTATATCATCTACATTTGCCATGCGTTATACAGCGTTTTTATAAATTTGAGTTTTGAGCATCTGCATGAGCTTTGGCACTCGTTGCAAGGCGTAACGCTCTGCGCTATCCAGCACATCCTTGTTAAGGCTCTCTACATAGTGGGCGTAGTGCATACCAGCTACCACTATGAGGGCATAACCTTTGGTAAAGCGTTTTGCCAGCTCCTCTGCAAGAGCTTGGCCTTGCAATATGCCTTTGCCATTTGCAGCGTCAACTACTTTGGAGGCCACGCGCTCCTCAAAATTTTTGCAGATTATATCGCCATTGCGTACCAGCACATAACCAACTGAATTGCGCAAATTTCCTGTAATGTCGTTATAGGTTCCTTGCTCCCTCGCTATCCTTACACACTCCTCGCCAATAAACTGCATTACCGTTTCAATAGCTCGGTGTATGCGTAGGGCATATTCGGCAAAGGTGTTGTGTACCTCGCCTTTGCCAAAGGCCGCACTAAACCCATATTTTGCCATAATGTTTATAGCGTTTATATCTCATTACAAAGCCCTCCACCTGTACCGTGCCATCTGCGCCCAGCACTCGGACTTGAGCGTTTACTGGCACGGCAGGGGAATTGGCAGGAAAGAAAATTGCTGAACTCTTATCGTTGGTGCGTGCGCTTACCGTTGACACCTCCGTACCGCCATCGCTCGGCTCCTCACGGCACTTGGTAAGTGTTTTCCATTCGGAGCTGCCACCAACCAAATCTCCCACGGCGTTGCGTGTGGCTTGGCTGGTAACAAGCATTTGCAGTGTGTCGGTGTAACGGCTTGCCATGGCTTAAAATCGGTTTGAGGCGTGCGACAGCTTAATAACCGTATCGGGCATGAACTCCTCAACAGGCACATCGGCAGTGCGGCACAGGTAAGCAATGCGATCCTTGAGCTTATCGTTGTAGCCCTGTGACCACTCGCCCTCTTTTTCGCTGGAGAGCGAAATGTTTTTAACCAGCACCATCACTGCTGCCAGTGCAATAATGCGGTCGTTGTCGGGCGTGTACTCCTCCGTAGCGGCCAGTGCTACACCAGCACGCTTGCCAGCGGAGAGCAAAGCCTTTTCAAACTCCAGCTCATTATCGCCACTGCAATACGGCGATACCTCACAGCCTATAGCCTGTAAATTGTTCATGCCTCAATGGATTATTCCGTGGCGGCCTCCGTGGCAGTTTTTGCTGCCTCAAGGTTACGCACTCGGTAGTTAACAATGCCCTCAATCTCGGTAATGGCAGGGAGCGCACGCCAGCTGGCCTGTGTGTACTCGCCAGCCTGCTGCCCTGTGCTCTCGCCTACCTGCCACTTGGCCACGCGAATGCCATGGTCTGCGTCCATGTAGGTTACATCGGGTTCGGGGATAATGCTGTTATCCTCAAATGCTGGCTGTACCTCGCCGATAATGCCAGCAGGCTTAAAGCACAGCACATCATCGTTGTAGGGATTGATGAGCGTGGGCTTACGCTTGCCATCTTCGGCCACGGCGTTGCGCTTGTTCACGATGGTAAATGCAGGCAGCTCAAATGCGGCAAGCATATTGGCCAGCTCAACAGGAGTTACAGGCTGCCCCGACTTGTCGGTGCCCTTTACTGCTCTACGCACGGCAGGCAGATTAATGAGCCAGTAGTACATTGAGGGAGAAATAAGCGTTTCGCCAAACGCAATACCCTTGTTGGCAAAAGTGTAGCGAATATCGGCAAGCTCCTCAAAGGGGTTAATCTTGCTCTCGTTACCTTTCTCCCATGCCGTTGTTGCCACAAGTTTGTTAGCTTCGGGCATATCGTAGTCCACCTTATAGCGGCGGCCATCGGGGTTGTTGAGCTGGGGTGTGAACTCGGCCACACCGCCGTTGGAGAGAGCTTGCAGGATAATGTGGTCGGCAGTATCCTTGCAGCCCAAATAAGCGTCTTTCACATCGCCCATGAGCAGCTTTTTAACCTCGTTAAATTTCTGCTGGTCGGTGTATCGGGGGCTTTCCAGTACCTCCAGCAGTTTGCGGAGGTTGTCGGCGGTCATAGGGAACTTGTGACCCATGCGCGGGATTTCGCCCTCAAAGGTGGCAAAGCCATCGGTGGGGCGCAGAGGGGTGGCGGCATTGTTGCCAATAAGGCTGGCCATAAAGCGCACCCTGTACTTTGACTGGAGAGTTTTGCAGGTAAGCCCCATCTGCGGCAGGTTGTATGTAAACCAGCGGTCAACATACAGCTGCTCAAAAAGAGCTTTCTGCTGTTTGCTGGCCTCATCAAACATGATTTTGAGAGTGGCCAGCAGGCTCAACGGAATGGACTTGATATTTACTTTGTTAAAAATAGACTCCATGTGTTACCTCCTTTTGTTTTTAGAGCGACTGGGTGTAGGCTACTTTTGTACCTTTGAGCAGGTTGCCCTCAAGGTACTTGGCAGGTACAGGCGGCACACGGCGAGCGTAAATCTCGCCACAACCGCTGTCGCGTGTAACATCAATTTGTGTATCGGCCAGCTCCTCCTGTACCTCGGCACTCTCATAGGAGCCAATGGTAATGCTGTTAGGTTCTGCCACCAGCTTTACGTTGGTGCCATCGGCAACCACCTCAAAGAGAGCGGAGCCTACAGCAAGACCAGTGATAGCCTTGGAAAGCGAGATTTCCATGCCAGCCTCGGTGGTGGCCACAGCTGTGATGGAGGGGGAGTTGGCAAGAGTGGCAGAGAGGTCGCTTTGTACCGTATCGCCGACCGTAAACAGGGGCTTGCTGAACTCATCTGCCTCAAGTGTTACCTTTATGGCATCGGTACCAATGGCAACCACTCGCGCACTCTTGATTAGCTTTGCAAGGCGCGTGGCCTCGTTTACGCTGGCGAGCGTACCCCATGGCACTACAGCACCAACAGGCAGATTTTTTTGAGCAGGGTCAAGCGTAAAGCCACCTACCACCATGATAGGCGGCTGGGTGCTGCACGGACGGGTGCCACCATAGCTTTTTGTTTTGCGTTTCATTGCTCGTTTTTGTTAGATGATTATTTTACCTCACACTCGGCAAACAGCTCCTTGGCCAGCTCCGTTTCTGCCTGCGACTTCTGCTCGGCAGTTGCGGTTTTGTCGGCTGGTTTTAATCCACGGTCAACAAGGCTTTGCTTGTACCGCCCCAAATATTCTGCCACATCGGCATCTTCGGGTATGGTTACAAATTCCATGTCGGCCTCGGTTAGCCCCAGTTTTTTGACCTCGGTTGCAATGAGGTTGCCGCGCTCACTCTTGGCGAGTTGTGCCTTTAACTCTGTTATAGTTGTGGCCTGCTCATCAAGTGTTGTTTTGAGTTTGGCGGTTACGGCCTCCACAATGGCATCCACCTCGGCCTCTCTCGGTTTCTCGGTGGGCGGTGTTGCAGGAGGGGTGGCAGGCTTTTTGCCCTGCGCCCATCGGGTAGCCTCGGCCTGCATCGTTTTGAGGACAGGCAGGTACTCATTTGCGCGTTGCTCAATAGCCTCGGCGGTCGCATCTTCTCCCAGCCCATTGCTTGCTACGGTTGCAATTTGCTGAATAGAATCTTTGGATAGCCCCATGTCCGTGCATTTGGCCTCCAATACCTGTAAAAGTTTTTTGTTCATTGCTATACTTGCTTTATGTGTTCGTGCAAAGATAACCACATAATTCAATAGCGTACATATATAGAACGTCTAATTTTTGAAAGTAGTTCAGCCTCAATTCATAGCGAACATAGTTAAAGACTGTTAAAGAATTGGATTTCTTGGTTTGATAGTTTGGTATCTTAATTCTTTCCATTAACTTCGCGGCGTACAAATAACGAACACTTTTAGAAAACTCAAAAACAAAATATATGTTACAGCACGAATTTGAAAGCCGCGTAGGTATTGAGGTTAGCGCAAAAGAGTATGCCGCTATAGAGCAGGTTTACATGGCCAGCGATGTTGAAAAGGACGAGTTTTGCAAGTTGTGGGCAAAGATGAACCGCCAGCGCATTGCTCGCATCAAGGCCGAGAAAAAAGCAGCCGCCCAGTTTAAGGCTCTCCCTATTGAGGAGCAGGTGCTTGTAAAAATGCTGGAACTGGCAGAGCAACGTGTAAAAGAAACAGGTTGCACGCTCCCTGTAAGCGACATCAACATTGATGCTGACAAGGTTCGCAGCTACGAAGATGTAGATGGCTTTACGGTATATTTGGTATTGCGTGACACTGGGGCAGCCATAGAACACACATATACTGCTGCTATGCAGGAGGCAAAGGCTTTTAGCTCCAGCAACCCCACAATTATTATGTTTTTTGGCAACCGCAGCCTTAACCATGGCTACTACGAAATTGCCAGTAGCAACAATAAAACAAAACAAATATTTTAACAATAACCACGGCTGGGGGCAACCCCAGCCACAAAATACAATACAGCTATGATGATGTGCAGCGTATATGACAAGACCACTGGGAGCCACGAAACATTTTGCAATGTGGCAGCCGCTAAAAAGCGCATGAAACAGCTCCTCAAAGAGGGGCATGAGGTAAGCGGTAGCAAGACCAAAGTTTACGCAAACGGCGATTGGGAGCCGTGCGGAGAGATAACCCTTACAGGCTCCAACGCCGTATTTATGGCCAACACCAAACAAACAAAAGCAGGATATTAACTAACATGGGGGCTGGCAAGCCCAGCCCCTCTAAATCCCTAAAGTATGAACGCAACACGCAGAAAAGAACTCAACAAACTCATTGAGCAGCTTGAGGATATAAAGAGCCAAATTGAAAACCTCCAGCAGGAGGAACAAGACGCATACGACAACCTCCCCGAAAGCCTACAGGACAGCGAGCGTGGCGAGCGTATGCAGGAGGCAGCCGATGAGCTGGAGAATGCCGCCAGCAGTGTAGATGAAGTAATTGATTACATCAACAACGCAATAGAGCAGTAACCATGGCAGAGAGGGTAAAGGCAAAAGCTCGCGTAAAGGTAACTACGGATTTTGGTTACTGGTGCCTTGCAGAAATACGCGGCCTCAAGGAGGGTACCGTACTTGAGGGCAAATATAATCCAGTAAACAAAGCCTTTGATTTTAGCTGGAATGGTGGCGATGCAATGCTTTGGATTGGGCAAAATGGAGAACTAATAAACGAATAACAATATGGCACAAGAAACGAATAACACAGCCCTTGCGGTTGTAAAGCTCTCGGCAGAGCAACAGCAATACCTCAACAACATGGCCGAATATGGTAAACGGCTGCAAGAGCTGGCCTACAACTCGGTTGGTAAATGGGTGGCCGTAGGCTACGCGCAAGGGCATAGCAATGTGGCTGGTATGTACTGCTATTGCGGTATGGGCAAAGGCTACAAAGGTGCGCCCATTGTGCCTGCCAACGGCAATGCTGTAGTGTTTGCCTCAAGAGAGGCCGCCCAGCGTAAAGCCAGCCAGCTCAAGTATCAAAACGGCAGAGGCGAGCGCATACGCCTCATGGCACTACCTGCAAACGAATACTTTTGGCTGCTCCACGATGATTTATGCAACACCATGTGCGTTATAGAGCGCACCATGGTAGAGAACAACAAACGGAAGTAAAACACTGGGGCTGGTGTAGAGGCCAGCCCACATTACAAACAAGACAATGGCAGCAGACACAACAAAGCAGCTTAACGCACAACTCCAAATAGTGCGGCTTGACCGCCTCCAGTTTAAGGCACCAAATGGCACGGCCAGCATACGCGGCTGGGGCTTGTATATTGAGGGTAAGGGCTACCTCAAATTTAAGTGCGACAAAGGCCATTTGCCTTATACTCCATGTGGAGGGCGCAAAGCACTGGAGAGCATACTGGCGGCTGGTGGCCTCCTCAACTATAATGGCATTAAATTTATAAATCCTATAAACTGATATGGAACAATTAGAACGCAGAGCCTCGGTAATGGCTCTTAAAGAACTGGCTTACCGTGCCACTCAAGGCACCAGATTTGACCCCGACAAACGCGGCGAAATGCTCCTCAACGATTGCGAAAAGGAGTTGCGCCATTACACTGCCCAGCTCCCAGCAGAGCTGCATGAGCATTTTGAAAAGCGATACCTTGAGCTGTATGCCAACTGGCTCTCTGCTTACAGCCGTTGCATCTCCAGCTTTATAACTGGCCCTGCTCGCTTTCCTGTGCGCCGTGCAGAGAAATTGAACGGCTGGGAACGCAGCGCACGCGAAAAGCTGGATAACTGGGCTACTCGGTTTGTGCAGCGAGCAAACAAGCAGGCAAGGCTCACAGGCTGGGAGGAGATTGCACGCCTACAGGATAAGGTGGAAAAGCTCACGACATGGCAGGAGCTTATGAAAGCCGCCAACAAAATCATCCGCAGCAGTAAGCTGGCAGAGGTTGAAAAGGTAGATGAGCTGGTAGCACTCGGCATGAGTGAAAAGCAGGCCATGATGCTGCTGGCTGAACCACAATACGCATTTCTAAAGCGCGGTTTTCAGCCCTACCAGCTCACAAATAACCTCGCCAAAATCAAGGACACACAGGCACGCCTTGACCGCCTTACGGCCATTGCCAGCACCCCCGACCGCACCATTGAACTTGAGGGAGTAACGGTTGAGCTGTGCAATAGTGAGGAGCGCATAAGGCTACACTTTGACGGCAAGCCCGAACCCGATATGATTGCCAAACTCAAGCGTGCAGCCTTTAGATGGTCTCCGCGCAATATGGCATGGCAACGGCAACTCACAAATAACGCTCTCTATGAAACAAAACGCCTGCTGGGAGTAGAGCAACTTTAATAACCCTGCCAGCGGAGTGTGCAGGCTCTCCGCTGGCATTAACACCAAACAATATGATAACACGAACCGAAGAAGAAATACAGGCGGCACTGGCCGCAATAGGCGAGCGCATACAGGAGCCACAAATAAACCAGCGGCGCAATGCCGCAGTAAAGGAGGGCTACAAAGAGGCCATTCATATCTTGTGCAACCGCATTGAGAGCTATAGCGGAATAAAGGAACGGTGCCACTCGGTGCAGAGTAGAGCCATTGCAGTGCTGGCCGTTGATTTCCTGCATGGAGAGTGCGAGCATAAGGTTTTGTGTAACGTACCCATTAAAAAATTATAATCATGGCACAGGGAGGACAAAATGCTGTACTGGTGCAGCTCAAATGTGCGCCGTACAATGGCAAACAGGCTTGGCTCTTTGGGAGCAAAAAGGCCATCTATGACCACCTGCCCCAGCAGGTACTTGGCATTGGACTGGTTACGTTGCAGAACCGCAACATTACCCAAAAGCCTTATGAGAACGAACTTTGTATAATTCAAAAGCTGGAGGTGTTACGCGCCTCTCGCAACAAGGAGGTAAAAGTATGATCGGAGCAATTATTGGCGATATGGTGGGCAGCACTTATGAGTTTGCGCCCACAAAGAACTACAACTTTGAGCTGTTGCCAGCTGGGAGTGAGTACACCGATGACAGCATTATGTGCGTAGCCATAGCAGATGCGATACTGCATGGGCTATCATGCAGCGATGCAATGCGCAAATGGGGTAGCAGGTACCCCACGCCCAAAGGGGGCTATGGTGGCAATTTTGCAGCGTGGCTACGCTCGGAAATGCCCCAGCCGTATAACAGCTATGGCAATGGCTCTGCCATGAGAGTAGCAGCTATAGGCTGGGCTGGGGATAACCTTTTAGATGTACAGTTAAGGGCATACACCAGCGCAGAGTGTACCCATAACCACCCCGAAGGCATCAAAGGAGCTGTAGCGGCAGCTACGGCGGTTTACTTGGCTCGGTGCGGCCACACAAAGGCAGACATCAAGCAGCGTATTGAGCAGCAGTTTAGCTATGATTTGAGCTTTGACCTGCTACAGCTCAAGCGCACATACAGCTTTGATGAGAGCTGCATGGGTACGGTACCAGTTGCCATTAAATGTTACCTTGAGAGTGAGAATTTTGAAAATGCAATAAGGCTGGCCGTGGCCATGGGAGGCGATGCGGACACACTCGGTTGCATAACTGGAGCTATAGCTGAAGCTGGCTATGGTACTCACTCAATACCCACGCCGCTCTTTGAGGCAGCCATGAACGCACTGCCAGCTGATATGAGGGAGGTGGTAGTGGAGTTTATAGATACTTACCAGCGTTAGATATACAGGTAGATAGATTGTTAGGTTTGCAGGCCAAATGGGGTTAATAGCCTTGTTTGGCCTGTTGTTGTTTGGTATATTCAAGAAAACCGACTAACTTTGCATTTACATAGAGCGGCATCGGTCGCTCAAAGACATAACATTAGCCGTACTGCTCACAGAATCTACCACCTCCGTATTGCACAATGGCTAAAAAAATAACTCACTATGGGTGTAGTGTATCTACGCACAGCGTAGGACTATGCCATGTGAGTTATTGGGGTGTGGTAGCCCTTGTGAGCAGGTGGCACCAGTCCTACGCTTTTTGCCTACGCAGAGCTGCTGCCATGCTGGCACAAAGTTAGGCAAAGCTACCAAACCACCTGCAAGGCTAATGAAACAATTTTTGAAAGTAACAGCACTGGCCACTTGCCTCCTCCCTCTTGGAGCTTGTGGCGGCTCTGATGATGAGCTACAACTGGAGCGTAAAATCTCAGTTGCTTGTTATGAGAGCATAACCCCTAAAAACGATGCATCATACTCCCCTAAAGAGTGGAATTTCACCAGTACAATGCTCTTTAATTGCCAGCCTATAGATATAGACAAGGCCGCAAGTACAGCATCGTTGGCCAATGGTATAGCAACGCTTACCGATGGGCAAACGATAAAAGCACAATACCAAAGTAGCACAGGAGTTATTAACAATGCAGCCTACGGATCATATACGTTAGTGGTTTTTTGTACTGGCAACCCATTTAATTCCTATCTTGAAAGTCGTTGGACTTGCCAACAATTCAATTACACGGAGGGGAACAGTGTGGCAGCCCTCTCTTGTTGTTTTATATGGGAGGATATGGCCATAGGTGGAGGTTGGAGCGCATGGGTAAACCGATGAGAGCTAAATCAGAGCTGCAAATAATGCAAGAGCGTACAGCCTACCTGCAAAAAATGATTGCTCAAGGCTATGTATTTTTTAGTATTATAGAACTGGAGGAGTTACGCCCAGTTATGTCAGTAGGTTTAATGCAACGTATAACCTCGGCAATACTCAAGGGAGAGGATAAGGTGCCATTGAAACCAGCGCAATATTCGGCTATGCGTAACAAACTGCAAGCTCATAAAGAAAACCAGCATAGGCTTGAACGGTGTGCCACGCTCAACAATGAGGGTACAACTTGCGAACAATGCGGAGATACCATTGGAGCTATTGCAGCTTATGAGGCCAACATTGAGCTTGGTTATCCAGCCCACCATGCTTTTAAGAGGTTACTGGTACTATACCGTAAGAGCAAAGACTACAAAAATGAGTTGAGAGTTGCCCAGCGAGCTTGCCGCGTATTTCCTAAAGATGAGAGTTACAAAACAAGGAGAGATAAGGTTAAGGAGCTACTAAAAAAGCCATCTTCCAAAAGTTAGGCACAACTTATGCTGGTTAGTGTGCGTTTTATGACTAACTTTGCGAAAATAAAACGCGCATGAGCCAGCAAGATACCAAATACCTGTACTATAAAGGCGAGCGCACCAATCCCTTTGAGGAGGTTAATGACCAACAGGGAGCATGGTGCGAGCGTTACAACGATACGGCCTCTATGCTGTGGTGTTTTGAATACCACTGGGCAAATGGCTGGGCGAAATACTCCCAGCTTGAGGAGCGCAACCCCAGCTATTATTTTGAGCTGCACAAAGAGCCTCAAAAGGAGTTTGACAACATACTGGAGGCATTACAAGCATTTGCTCTGCATAGCTATTCGGGTATTTTGCATAATGGCTGCTTGCGCTGGGTGCAGTATGTGTATGAGCATGGCATGGCAGAGCGGTTTTATAAGCCACTCTACAATGTGGTGCCAGCAAAGGAGGTGCCCAGTTATCTGCGCTGGTATCATGGAGAGGCGCAGAACCCTTACGATTTAGATCAGCGTGGCAGTCGGAGTTTTTGGTGGAATTTTGAAAAGGGCTGGTACACTACAGCAGAGGAGCTATCCCAAAAGGCTTGGGAGGAGTATTTGCAGAGCTGGTTTGTACGCAACATAAATAAGCCATGGCCTGCCATATCAAAGCAGGAACAGGAGGAACTGCTGGCCGCATACAAAGCTGGCACGCAGCCAAAGGCTTAAATTATTTCTTCCAACTCAATGCACCAGTCTCCAATTTGGCCGACCCCTTTTGTGGTGCATTTGTAAGGAGCCTTGAGCAGCCTAAACTTGCTGCCAGCCCTAAATGTAATTTCACTCTCTCCACCTCCAAAATAACCGATTTTGTGTATATCCACGCCAGTCTTGCCGTGTATTTTCATTATTACACGCTGCCCCTTGGAGGCGTGAACAATACCATCAGCAAAATGGTCGGCAGTGCGTATGCTCGTTGTGGAACTGGTGGGAGCAACCATTTTCCATGTTTTGTCCTTGCTGTGCCATGCCTGCATAATACTATTCCAAAAAGCGTCTTTTGTAGGGTCTGCAATGGCATCGGGGTAAATATTTAGCCCTCGATAGGTAATGCCGTTATAGCGCGGCATACTCTCAATAGCCTTGTTGATAGCCGCCTTGAAATTAGCCAGCAGTTGCTCCACATCGGCTTTAACCGCTACATCTGTAATGAGGCTTACCTTGCTGGCTCCATACAGGTAATCGCAAATAAAGTTTGAGCTTTGTGTAAAGTTGGTAATCAGCGACAGTTCGCGTGCTGACACATTGCCACCCATGGCTTTAATCTCTTTTGCAAGCTGCTCACAAGCGGACTTATGACCAAACCAATTCTCGCCACCAATAGCCTTGCTCCAAATGCCCCATGGTTCGCTGGGAGCTGTTGGATTAATGGGCGTGTGGTTGAAATAATCCTTAATGGCTTGCTCAACCTGTTTAACCGTTAGACCATCTACATTGGCGAGTGCAGGCTGTATGCTGGCATAACGCTCTCCTAACTGGGCAGTAAAATCTGCCAGCCGCTGCATGGATGCAATTACATTGTAATCGCGCTCATTGCCACTGGCCGCAGTAAGAGCCTTTTCATACTCAAACACCAACTTATCCCGTTGCGCCTTATCGGCTGGAGTGTAGAACTGCTCAATATCATAGCCGCCACCTCCCTTTTTACGGAGCCGTGCCAGCCTCTCCTTGGTCAGTCTATCCACCTCCGTTTGCACCTCGGCCAGCTTGGCCTTAATTGCAGCCTCATTGGGGTGGCCTGCTCCTGTGAGGTTTTGCAGCTCCATTACAAGGTTCTTAACCTTTGCGCTCTTGGTGGTTTGAGCAAATACCACCACGGCATCTATTTCGGGCTGTATGGCTTTGAGAGCAATTTTTGTTTTATATTGCTCCTCCAGCTTTTCAAAATACTCTATAAACTTGCCTGTGGTGGGGTATTTGGTGGGGTTGAGCTTGGCGTAATAAAGTTCTTTTTGGATAACCTTTTGCAGAAATAGCTCATCGGTTGAGTATGTGCTGGCCTTGGCCATGTGCTTACTCCAGTTGGCCATAAAGGTTTTTGCATCGGCCTCTCCAAACTCATTAACCAGCCCCCACATTGTAGGTTGCTCGGCATACTCGGCCATGGCAATTTTCTTGGCCGCTGCCATCTCCTTTGCGAGCTTTTTAGTGGCCGCCTGTATCTCGGAGGCTGTTCCAGTAGCCACAATATCCTCCAGTGCAGTCGTATCAATGCCCAGCAGGTCATAATGGCCTTTATTGGCTGCACCCACTACATTGTTGGCCACCTTAACAGCCTTGTTGTATGCAGCCACCTCGGCTTTGGCTTTAGCCTTGGCCTCCACAATCTCCTTAACAAAGCTGCTGCCATCATCAGTGAGCTGCAAATGGTAATGCGTTACCTGCACAGGCTTGCCAGCTCTCACAATGGTTTTAACCTCGGAGCTTACAACCTTAAATTGGGTGTTCGGCAGCAGCATGGCCGTTGGCTCTCCATTGGCCATAGTTTGCAGGTAACGGCTCCCTTTTGGCAAATCCAGTATGCACACCGCACCGCTATCAGCTCCGACAAGCCCCTTTTCAAGCGCAGCAGAGCAAACACTGCTGTAATTCGTGCCAACATACCGACTGGCCGCAAAAGTGGCTGTATCGCCTTTTATTGCGGCCTCCAGTGCTGTCTTATCCAACGCAACCAAATATTTGCCCTCTGCCTTGGCCGCAAACTTGGCTTGTGTGGCGATGCGCTCCAGCTCTGCCAGCTGTTCGGGTGTGCAATATTGAGCCAGCAAATTGTTACCCTTGCTCGCCTCGGCCAACAGGTTTGCAAGCTCGTTAGGGTCTGCCAGTTTACCCAGTTCCTCAAACTGCCAGCCATTGCTGGTGGGAGCAGTTGAGAGCGGAAAGCCACCAGCATTGCCAGCCTCAACAAAGTTACTGGCCTCTGCAAACTCCTTGGGGGTTGCCGTCTGCATCTTCGTGTATTTATCCACATCAATCTCCTCCATGCCCATGAGCTTGCTGAAATTGGCCAGCCCAGCCTCATTCTTGTACTCATTCGCCCAGCGGTAGCCACTGGCAATGTTGCCACCCTTATAGTTGTCGCGGATAAAATATGGCACGCTCTGCGCGGCCTGTATGCGCTCGGTATTGTTGGCTATCCAGTTGGTAAATTGTTCGGGCATTTCGCTTACCATTCCAGCAGGCGTGAACCCCTCCGTGTCCTCGCCTCGCAGTATAAGGTCGGTCAGTTGCTCCAGCTCCTCATCGCTACACAGGAGCGGTACAATATAGCAATAGCAATGGGGGTGCCAGCCAACAAACATGAACTCTTTGGGGTATATGCCAGCCAGCTCATCGCATATATCAGTGCATGGGTGGTTCTTGCTCATCTTAACCTCATAGCCACGCACAAAATTAAGTTGCTGCCAGCGTGTAATGTCGGCAGAGCGGTATGCCATGTTGGTTTCCGTGCGAGTGAGGCGCATGGCATTTTTATAGCTGCTCCTATAAACGCCAGTGCCAGTGTGGTAGTCCTTGGGGTTGGCATCTACCCAGTAAAAGCTATCGGTAGCTTTATCATAGCACCGCCGTTTCCACTTGCGCCCATAAATGGGGTTGCCGTCTGCATCTTCGCCTTTTTTGTAACGAAAGCGGCGAAATAGATCATCGGGATTTTGCAGATACTCCCTCACTTGGCGGCTCAAGGTGTCTGCGCTCATACCTTGCCCCAGCCCCAAATCCAGCGCAGCCTCAAGGTCGGTGCGTGTTTGCCCTACATACTGCCATACGCGCTGGGAGAGGTCAAGGCCATTGGTTTGCCTTGAGAGGAATTGCTGCATGGCCTGTTTGTTGCGCTGGAAATATCGTGCATAATGGCTGTCCTCGATACTCTCTTTGCCAAATAACCCCTTGAGCAGTTTGTCGGTGGTATCGTTGGCATAGTTCCATTCACGCACCACATTACCACGGATAGAGCGGTACACCTCGGCATAGAGCTGACGCAACTTTTTCTCAACCTTTGGGGCTACCTCATAATCGGCAAAGGCAAATGGCTTACCCTCCTCAAGCTCCAGCCCCTCGCACATGGCAATAATCTCGCCAATACGTTGCTGGAACGTATCACGCACGGCGAGCGCATACCACTCGGTGCGCTTGCCCAGCTTGCTATATACCTGTTTCCAATCAATGTTTGCCATAAGTGTTTTATTGAGAATAGTGCGCCAGCTCTACGGATGTTTATTTTTACTGGTAGTTAAAGACGCTGTTTTTGGCGGCCTCCTCCGCTTTGGCCTCCTCCGCTGCTTTTTCTTTGGCGATGCGTTCTTTCTCGCGCTGCTTGTCGCGCACAAGGGGGTTAAGCTCAATAAATGTTTCCTCACTCATGCCGCCAGCGTTCTTAACCTTAACAGCATTGCTGATAGCCTCCACAATGTCCTCCCCAAACGGTTCTTGGTACTCATGCTGCACAAGTAGCTGCTCCAGCTCTCCGCGCAGGGTTATATTGGTTACATTGGAGAGTATGGCTATTATGAGGTTGGCCGTGCGCATAAGATACTCATCGTGTGACTCCTTGCGCATGGAGGCTTTTATATCTGCCAGCACCATCATTTGCTTGAGAGCCTTGGCCGACACGTTTGTAAGGCGGCTCATGGTGTCAAAATCAATGTTGGGGGTAAATGTTTCACGGAATATGTGCCGCTCGTTGTCCTCGGTTTCCTGCTTTTTAAGCTCGCTGGCCGTATCGGGCGTTAGGTACTCCAGCATACCCTTTTCGCTCAATACATAGAGCTTGTTTTCGGTGTCTTTTTCGGGTAGGCCAGCCACTACATCGGCAGTGGCAACAAGAGCTGGGTCGGCCATGTAGTCGTTCACATCAGCCGTGCGGCTCTTAATATACTCTTGCCGCTCCATAAGATGATTTGCGCCCTCCCACTCAACTTCTTGCTCAAGGAGTATCACAGGCTTTTTGCCAATGTAATTTATCTCACGCTCCACCTGCCAGCCCATATTGGCTCGCTTGCAGTGGTATGTGTAGCTGTCGGTGTATAAGTCCACATAGTAGGCTGTTGTGTTGCCTCGTTCACGCAGGTAGTAGCCACGCGCAAAGTACAGAAGGCGGCCAAACTGGTCTTTCATGTAGTATAGATCATCGCCCAGTGATTTAGCCAGTACCTTTATAAGGCACGCAGCCTTACCTTTGCTATTTTGGTAGCAATGGAATAGTAGCGCACTCTTTGTTTCCGCACCTGCCAAACGCTTTGCCTGTCGTATGCGAGCGTTAAAATGGGTGTTTCGGATAAAGTCGTTAAATGCCTTGTATGCGGCATCGGTGTTTTGGCTACTCTGCACCCATTGCGGAGGTCGGCCATAGATAAACACCACGGCCATCTCGTTAATGTATTTGGGATAGGCCAGTGGGAGTTTCCAGCGTTTAACCCAGCCCTTAAAATTGCCGTTCTCATCATAAGTGGCCTTATCCATACGCTCCATTATGGGGTGCCGCTCCAGCTTGTACTGCTTTAGAGCCTCAAGTTGCTGGGGGTTGTCGCAGCTCATAAGAGCCAGTGCATCGCTTACGTTGCCTGCCTCCAGTAGCTCCTCAAACGACTGCTGGTAGCCCACAGCCGTTTTGAACTTGCTGTAAATAAAATTAAATACGCTCATATCGTGTTACGTTTAATGTGCTACAATAAGCCTCCAAAACTGCCCTTGGTTATGCCCTTGGGCAACTCTCTCGGCGAGATAAGGAAATACTCTATGGCATAGTAGAGCAAATCCACAAACTCATCATGTGTTTTGGAGGGAAAGCTGGCTATCTCCTCCACAAAATCCTCATTCCAATCGCCCTCAACCAACACCACACGGCCACACTCCACTTTTGGGCTGCAAGTGCTTAATCTTGTGCCTTTGCTGTCGGTAGGTGTGGGGGTCTTGGTAACATTGAGGTCGGTGTTAGCTTTGAGCTGCTGCACAACACTAATGCCGTTAGCCTTGGGTTCTATGCGCAGCGTGCTGGTGCGCTTGTTAAAGCCCCATGTTTGGCAGTATTCGGGCAGAAAAGCAATGAGGTCGGGAAAGGTTTTCCACACTTTTTTAACGTGGATAATGTAGAGTTGCTGGCCAATCTTGCAAGCTGCCAGCACACCTGTAGGGTCGTTGTCAGTCTTGCGGTGTTTCTCATCATAGGCCGTATCAACAAAGAAATGCACGGTGGCACTCCCTCGCATTGCCTCAAAGTGGGCGCGGTTGATGTATTGGAACCAGCTACGTTGTATTATGTTACCCTCGGCACTGGCTGGGGTTTGCTCATACTGGCCTGCATATCCGCGTGAACCCAAATCAATGCGAGCCTCGGCCAGCACCTCTGCATCAAGGCGAACAGGGTCAAGGAGGCCGTTAATGTATCGCTCGCGCAGCTCTACAGGAGCTACTTTGTCGGAAAGCTCGGCAGGGAGGCAGATATGGCGTATCTTATCGGCTTTCTTTTTGAGCAGGTAGCCTGTTACATCTTCCTCATGGAGCCGCTGCATGATGGTTATAGTGTGCATCTAACATTTGAAAAGGGACCCAGGTACAGCATTTGAAAAGGGTCCCACCC
>ERZ778514.188-NODE-188-length-63346-cov-20.740484_pt1 | contig 63346 bp, 44 predicted proteins | sample MGYA00510344_ERZ778514 | MGnify/ENA primary metagenome ERZ778514 (study PRJEB29527, sample SAMN07138968) | mouse gut metagenome | material: feces | host: mouse | place: China:Nanjing | collected 2016-01-25 ...
TTCAAGATATTAACTTAAGTTTCAACTACTTCGGTAATTTTTACCGAATCATTGTGATATTTAACTTAATTAATTCATACCTTTTTATTAACTTTTTTATTAACCAATTAACTTTTTTATCACAATGAAAAAACAAGTTCTTTTTGCAGCAGCTGCTGCCGTTTTGATGCTCAGCTCTTGCTCTACAATCACACACTGCAACTACCGAAAGTGTCGACACCGAGATGTTCAACCGCTCTAACGCCGACCTCAACGTGTCATCTCAGAAAATCTCGTTCACTTACAACCCCGACGCATCTCATCGTCGTGCCGGCAAGAAAGCCGTTATCCGCGCAGCCGTAGCCAAAGCCCTCGAAGCCAACGGCAACGCCGATGTTCTCGTAGCTCCCCAGTATGAGGTGAAAGAGACACGCGGCCTCTTCACAACCAAAATCAAATACGTCACCGTCAAAGGCTATCCCGCAACTTACAAGAACGTTCACCCCACCACTACACAGGAGGCTCAGATTGTCAACATACTCGACGGCGGACAAGTGATCATCAACAAGTAAAACAGTTACTTATGATGACACGCAAGATACTGGCAGCCGGCATAGCCGCGCTGGCATTAAGCTCGTGTTCGACCATAACCCACACATCGCAGACAGCTTCTGTCGACACCCGGCTCTACAACCTCACGGTGGCCGACATGAAAGTGGCCAATGCCAAAGACTCCGTCACAGTCGACTGGAAATGGAACCCGCTGTCGACCATTTCGCTAAAGGCTCAGAAGGAATCAGCCACCCACGCCCTTCTCAACCGCAACGACGCCGATGTGCTGGTCGAACCCCAATATATTGTAACCCGTCGCGGCATATTCCGCGGAGGCTCGGTGACAGTGACAGGCTATCCCGCCACCTACACCGATTTCCGCCCCATGAGCAGCGAGGACGCCGAGAAGATTGCCACCGTCAACGGCGACGGCAGCACTGTGGTTGTCAATCCCGTGATTTCAACCACAGCAGGCAAAGTCGTCAAAAGCCGCAAGCCGACATTCATTCCGTCGCGCAAACGCGTTGAGGCACACCATCAGTTTGTCAACCTTATCGGCGGCGCCGTAATAGACATAGATGCAAGTATTGATGATGGTTATCAACTGGGCGCGATGTACGGCTCCTACGGCAAAAGCTGGGGGTGGTACGGAAAGTTCGTACTTAACAGTGGAATCTGCTATGACGGACGAGAAAGCGATGAAAGCCGAAAATGGACACCGTCACTCACCGTAGGAGGAATCAAGACTATCTACGGAGGTTTGAGCGCATTCGGCGGCTTAGGCATAGGCGGCTATTTCGTCAACGACGGGGAATACGGCTACAACGCCTACGGTTACGAAACTTATTTCAGCATCGACAAAGCTAAATTCACCATTCCGGTGGAACTCGGACTGATGATGCGTATAAGCAAAGTGAACATATCTGTCGGAGCCACCTACACCACCCCTCTATGCGGAGGATACGGCAACGTCAATCCATTTGCCGGCATCGGTTATTCTTTCTGATACGACATAAACCACAACATGAAACGACAGGTGAGATTTTAACGGCTCACCTGTCGTTTTTATCAATAGGGGTTATCAATAATAATAAATCACACTAAGCGAAATCAATACTTATATTGAGTTTACCGCCAAGACCTCGTTCCACTATATCAAACAATGTACGGAGTGTAATATTCTCACCATCAGTTTCAACTTTCGAAATGAAAGTTCGTTTTTTATTCACTTTCTCAGCAAGTTGAGATTGTGTAAGATGCTGTGACTCTCTTGCCGCACGGATTTTCAAACCGATACGTAGCGCTTCAAGTTCATTTTCAAGTCTGTCGCGCTCAGGCATACCTACTTCTCCATAAAAGCGGGTCTTAATCACATCAAGTGTCTTTATGTTATCTGCTGCTTGGTTTTTCTTCATAATATTCATTCATTAGTTTTACTGCCCGCTCTATCTCACCTGCCGGCGTTTTTTGCGTTTTCTTTTGAAATCCAGAAAGTAAATCTTCAAAGTAATGCTTATATACTATAACTTCCCGAACTTTCATAGCACAAATGTAACTTAAAAATTACATTATACAATAATATCAACGAATAATTTAAATAAAAGTTTTTAGCATATATACAACAGAACAGGAGAACAGTCGCGTTAATGATTTTGCGATGCTCTTCTCCTGTCAAATATTATCATGGAAGCGTAATCACGCCTTGTTGCGGCGGTTGCGCCAGTAGCCGGTCATCTGCTCGAGCGTCTTGCCTTTGGTTTCGGGCACCAGGCGGAGCACAAACCATGCGGCGAGGATACATATCACGCCATAGAGCGCGTATGTGAACACGTGGCCGAAACCATCGCCCATCGAGCCGAGTTTCATATTATACATCGGAATGAATGTCGACGACACGATGAAGTTGAATATCCACTGGAAGGCCACCGCGATGGCAATAGCCGCGCTGCGGATGGTGTTGGGGAAAATCTCGGAGATGAGCACCCAGCATATCGGGCCCCACGAGAACATGAAGCATGCCGAATAAATCATGATGGCCGCCACTGACACAACGGGAGGCAACGCCACCACATTGGGCAGTGCCACACCAAACGCTCCCGCCGCCATGCCTATCGAGCCGGCGATGAGCAGCGGCTTGCGACCCCACCGCTCCACTGTGAAGATGGCGAGCACAGTAAACGCTATGTTGATCACTCCCATGATCACGGTCTGCACCATCGGATTGCCCATGCCCATCGACTCGAAGATACGCGGCGCGTAATAGAGCACCGCATTGATGCCGATAGCCTGCTGGAACACCGACAGCATGATGCCGACAAACACCACCATCATGCCGAACGAGAACAGCCGCTCGTTTTTCACGCTTGTCGTGGCCTTGATGTCGGCAAGTATCTCGCGCGCTTTTGCCACTCCGTTGATGCGGGCAAGCACATAGAGCGCCCTGTCGTCGCGGCCTTTCATGGCAAGGTAGCGCGGCGACATCGGCACGAAGCACACCAGAATGATGAACGCACCGGCCACAAACGCCTCGCTGCCAAACATATACCGCCATCCGGTCTCGACAGTCCACTGCGCCTCGGCCGGATAGATATGCTGTGCGATCTGTTCGACGGTGGGCTGCAGATGGTCGCCAAGTATGATGGTGTTGACGACGTATACAACAAGCTGGCCGAAAATGATGGCAAACTGGTTCCACGACACCAGAGCGCCGCGTTTGTTGGCGGGAGATACCTCAGCGATATACATCGGACACACGGCCGACGCCAGACCCACACCCACACCGCCTATTATACGGTAAAGATTAAACATGTAGAGAAGGCTCAGCGACGGCTTGCCATGCTCGAAGAACAGGAATTCCGGACAATAGCTTCCCAATGCGGAAATAAAAAAGAACACTCCGGCTATCAGCAGCAAGCACTTGCGTCCGAAACGCGAGGCAAACAACCCCGAAAGCGCCGAACCGAGTATACACCCTATCAGCGCGCTCGACGAGGTGATGCCGTGCATGGTGTCGGTGTATGTGAAATCGCTTGCGCCCGAAAAGAATGCCTGCAATCCTTTCTCCGCACCCGATATCACGGCGGTGTCGTAGCCGAAAAGCAGACCGCCCAGCACCGCCACGGCCACAATGCTGTAGAGATAGCCCGTCGATCCCTTCTGCGGTAAATTCATATAGTTGCTCATGGTATTGATATGAGGGCGTTGCAGAACGCCATATTGTAGGGACGCACGGCGCTCTACAACGCCCTCTGCTTTGTTAATCGGTTACACATACATATTGACGATAGCCTCGTAAAGCTCCTGCTTGCCTGATGTCTGGGCGGGTTCGCCGTTCTTTCTTGCGTAGGCCACGACATCCTCAAGCGACAGCTTGCCCTCTTCAAACGCTTTGCCTTCGCCGGCGTCGAACGACGCATAGCGGTCGGCAAGCATCTTCTTATAGGGTGATTTCTCAAGCACGTCGGCAGCCGAGAGGAGCGCGCGCGCCATAGCGTCCATACCGGCGATATGCGCGATGAAGATATCCTCGAGGTCGGTAGAATTACGACGTGTCTTGGCGTCGAAGTTTGTGCCGCCGTTGCCGAGTCCGCCGTTACGGATAATCTGCATCATGGCCTGGGTCAGCTCATAATTGTCGATGGGGAACTGGTCGGTGTCCCAGCCGTTCTGATAGTCGCCGCGGTTGGCGTCGATCGAACCGAGCATGCCGTTGTCGACAGCCACTGCGAGCTCATGCTCGAAAGTGTGGCCGGCGAGGGTGGCATGGTTCACCTCGATATTAACCTTGAAATCCTTGTCGAGACCGTGGGCTTTGAGGAAACCGATCACCGTTTCGGTGTCGACGTCATATTGATGTTTCGACGGCTCCATCGGCTTGGGCTCGATCAGGAATGTGCCTTTGAACCCTTTGGCACGGGCATAGTCGCGCGCCATAGTGAGCATTGTGGCGAGATGCTCTTTCTCACGCTTCTGGTCGGTGTTGAGAAGGCTCATGTAGCCCTCACGGCCGCCCCAGAACACATAGTTGGTGCCTCCGAGCTCGATGGTGGCGTCGATGGCGTTCTTGATCTGCACGCATGCGCGGGCCACGACGTCGAAGTCGGGATTGGTGGCGGCGCCGTTCATATAGCGGGCGTGACTGAACACGTTGGCCGTGCCCCAGAGGTTCTTGATGCCCGTCTCGGCCATCTTCTCCTTGATATATGCCACCACGGCCTTGAGGTTGGCCTCATACTCCTCTATAGAGCCGCCCTCGCTCACAAGGTCGACATCATGGAAACAGAAATATTCAATTCCCATCTTTGTCATGAACTCGAAACCTGCGTCGACTTTCTGCTTCGCAAGCTCCACGGCGTCGGTCGAGCCTTCATTCCAGGGGAATTTCTTTGTGCCGCCGCCAAACTGGTCACCACCCTCGGCACACAGCGTGTGCCACCATGCCATCGCGAATTTAAGCCATTCTTTCATCGGCTTGCCGAGCACCACGCGTTCTGCATCGTAATAGCGGAAAGCCATCGGGTTATATGACTCTGTTCCTTCAAACTTGATTTTTCCAATACCGGGAAAATATTCTTTCGTTTCCATAATATAAATGTTTATGTTAGTGATTTATTGTCGGTTGATTGTGTTTTCGAGAATTGATTTCCAGCGCGCGTATGCCTCGAGATAGGGGGAGCGGTCGGCCGCCGGCTCTATCTCTCCGATAAGCTCGAGCGAGGCGAACGCCTCGGCCGCATCGCGATATATTCCCGCGCCGATACCCGCGCCGCGGGCTGCTCCGACCGAGCCGTCGGTCTCGTAAAGACGGATTGTGGCGCCCGAAACTGAGGCCAGCGTGTCGCGAAACAAAGGAGATAGAAACATATTTGCCCGACCGGCCGATATACAGTCGATTTTCATGCCGAGACCTTTCATTATCTCCATACCATACATGAACGAGAACACTATGCCCTCTTGCGCGGCGCGCATGATGTGACGGCGGTCGTGTATATTGAAGCTGATGCCGTGGATAGAGCAGCCGGTGTCTTTATTCTGAAGCACACGCTCTGCGCCGTTGCCGAACGGCAGTATCGCCACTCCGTCGCTTCCCACAGGCACCTCGGCTGCCAGTGCGTTCATCTCCGCATAGCCGCACCCCTGCGGCGCCACGTTGCGCTTTATCCATGAATTGAGTATGCCGGTGCCGTTGATGCATGTCATCACACCGATGCGGGTGTTGCCTGCGCTATGGTTGACATGGGCGAAATTATTGACACGCGACAGCGGGTCATAGTCAACAGTGCCGTTGATGCCGTAGACCACTCCCGACGTGCCGGCAGTCGATGCCACCTGACCCGGCTCAAGCACACCGAGCGACAGGGCGTTGTTTGGCTGGTCGCCGGCGCGGTATGTCACCGGAGTGCCCTCCGCGAGGCCGAGTTCTGCCGCCACTGCCGCGGTTACAGCGCCCTGCGGACCGAACGTGGCCTTTACCTCTGGCAATATGTCGCTGCTGTAGCCGTAATGGTCAAGCAGAAACTGTGCGGGAGCGTTATCCTTGAAATCCCACAGCATGTATTCCGAGAGCCCCTCGGGATTGGTGCATATCTCGCCGGTCAGACGATAGGCGATATAGTCGCCCGGAAGCATCACCTTATATATCTTTTCAAAAATTTCAGGCTCATTGTCTTTCACCCATTGCAGCTTGGCTGCGGTGAAATTGCCCGGCGAGTTGAGCAGCCGGCCCAGACATTTTTCCGCCCCGATTGCCTCGAAAGCGCTCTCGCCGTATGGCACACCGCGTGAGTCGCACCAGATTATGGCGTCGCGCAGCGGCTCTCCGTCGCGGCCTATCGCCACCAGACCGTGCATCTGATATGATATGCCTATGGCCTTGATGTCGGTGGGACTGACCTTCGACTGCGCCAGCACCGAGGCTGTCACCTCCTTCAGGTAGAGCCACCAGTCGGCGGGGCTCTGCTCGGCCCAGCCCTGACGCAATGCCTTTATGGGTGCTTCGGCGCGGGGATAGAAATCGCCGGCGACCGTGCGCCCTGTGTTCACTTCAATTAACGATGCTTTGACTGACGACGACCCTACGTCGTAACCGAGAAGATACATGGTGATATCAAGGATTTGATGTTAGGTAAAATCAATATTTCAACGGCATCTGCCGACACCGGTTCTATAATAACAACCAAAGCGGCAAATTGTCAGAGACCCGTTGAGTCTATAAGCAAATTTACTGATATTTACCTGTCACAAATACTATTAATACACCTATTTATAGTAGGTTTGACACCTTTCTTGCCAAAAAAAGCGCATTTGTGTCAAAAAAGTGCCGAATTGACGCATTACGACGTATCACCACTCTATCACCACCGCCGCAGAGTCCATCTCGGAGCCCGCCACCGGAGGTGTGAGTTTCGCAACTCTGACACGTCCTCCCTCAATCTCGCCGAAGCGGCCGAGCAACGCCTGACGCAGACGCAGAGCCAGATGCTCGAGCAGCCGCGACGGCTCGGCATTGACCTCGCGCACCACATCCACGATGTCGGCATAGCTCACCGTAAGGCTGATGTCATCGCTGCCGGCGGCATCAAGCCATGGCACCGTCACCTCGACATCATAACTGAACAGATTGCCCACACGCGTCTCCTGTGCGAACACTCCGTGATAACCCTGCATGCGCAGTCCGTTGACCTCTATCTTTGTTGTCATTGCCATAAGTGTAATTTTATATCTTATTCAACATCGACCTTGCCGCGGCGTCGGCCTGCAATCATCGTGCGCAACACTCTGAACGCCATCACCGACGACACCGCCGCCACTGCCGCCGGAACAAAGCGCAGACCCTCGACCCGCGCCCACGCACAGCCCGCTGTAACAACCACCGCAGCAGCCGACAGCAATGCCACCCTGCGGCTGATGCGCATGCGGTAGCGCCGGAAATAGACTATGCCGATTATTATGACATAAAGACCGTACCACGCGCTGTAGGCGATGCCGAGACCGTCGAGACCGCCCGCACGGTAGCCGATGAAGCTGAAAAGCAGAAACGCTGCCCCGCTGGCGCTCTCGGTCATGAGATACACCCGGCCGTCGCCTCTGGCAAGAAGCGTGTAGGCCATGCACCACGACACGGCACGCAGAGCCGTTCCGGCAAGCGCAAGATTGACATATCCAACGGCCGGCATGAACTCGCTGCTATACAGAAGCCTGATTATCACATCGTCAAATGTCATCATGAGCGTCGCTCCGGGGAGCACCACCAGCACTGCCACCATCACTTCATGGCTCATGAATGCCGACACCCTCGACACCGAAGCCTGCACTTTGCTTATCCGTGGAAAAAACTCAAGGCCGATGGCGGTGAAAAGCAGCCCGAGATACTTGTTGACTATCGTGTAGCCCGCCTGATAACGGCCCACCTCGTCAATGCCCCCCTCATGATTGAGGTAAGCCATGAAAACATAGTTGACCGCCATCGCTATAAACACCGACAGTGTCATGTAAATGCCGAGCTTCACAAAGCCTTTCCCTTCGGCAAGCAACTCCCTGCCGGTGAGCCTGACGCAGGGCTGCGCGGCCTCTTTCCTGACGCGCATAGCCATCACCGCCGCAGCCTGGCATGCGAAATATGCCACTATCGACCACACGATGCTCCGTTCGCCAAACCAATAATAGAGCGGCACCGACACGGCAAGACCGCCGAGCGTGCCCCACACCGTGGCCCGCGCCAGACGGTTCAGGCGCTCCATGCCCTGCATTATGGCGAGCTCTCCGTTGGTGACCGCCGACAGCATCACCGCCGCCGAGAGAATTATAAACCCGAGGGTGTAGTCACCGCTGCCAAACGTGAGACGGCTCAGCAGCGGCGAGAAAACAAGCGTAAGGAAAGCTCCGGCTATGCCGAGCAGCCACGACCAGCGCCTGACCGCCGCCACTATGCGCCACAGCGCGTTGCGGTCGGCAGCTGCCGCGATGTCACGCACCGGACTTTGCCTTATGCCGAGCTGCGTGAGGGTGGTGACAGTGTCGAGAGCGGTGTTGAAAAGGCCGAACAGACCGATACCGAGCGTGCCGATCCACAGAGCCACCAGTTTAGTGCGCACGATGCTGCACGCTATTCCCGCGAGCTGCACCCACGAGAAGAGCCACATCGTCTTCACCACCTTGCCCGACACATTGCCACGGGCACTTTTCACCGCAGCCATACCTCAGGATTTTCCTTGGTTACGGATTTGGCATTGACGGCATTGCGTATTTCAAAGTGGAGTATCGAGCGGCCGTTGTCACTCTGGTCGACATAGACTGTGCCGAGGCTCTGGCCGGCTTTCACCTTGTCGCCGGTGCGCACTGCGAGCGTGCCCAGATTGGCATAGACGGTAAGATATTGACCGTGGCGCACGAGCACCACATTGTTGTAGCCGGCGGGGCAGAATATCGCCGACACTTCGCCGTCAAAGACGCTCATCACGGTGGCTCCGCTCGAAGTCTCCATGTCGATGCCGGCATTGTCGGTCATCACCTGCTTGTGGACAGGGTGTTGCTGACGGCCGAAACGGCGCACGATATTGTGGGGGTTGACCGGATAGCGCAGACGACCTTTGTTGGCGGCGAAATCTGACGAGCTCACCGGCGACGGCGATGCCTTGCGCTCTTCGGCTTTGGGCTGCGGAGCAGGCTTCGGCGCAGGCTTCGTCGGTTTGGCCGGCGTCGTTTTCGGGGCATTGGCTGAAGGTTTTCCGGCTGCGTCAGCTTTTTTCTGCTCTTCAGCCTTGCGACGCTCCTCGGCTTTGCGTTGTTCCTCAGCACGCCGCTGCTCCTCTTCGCGCTGCTTGCGCTTCTGCTCTTCAATCAACGCCTTGCGCTGCTCTTCCTTGATGATTTTGTCGAGCTCGCGGTCAAGAGCCGTGGCCTGACGCTGCTGTTCGCGCAGCATTTTTCGCAGGTCGCTCTCCTTGCCTTTGAGCGAGGTCACTATTTTATCGGTTTCGGCAGCCCGTTTGCCAAGCTCGGCATGGCGTGCCGACATGCTTGCCACGAGCTGACGGTTTTGCGTCATCAGAGTGTCGATATAGCGGCGGCGCTCGTCGAGCGAGGCCTTTACCGATTTGATCTGGCCTACCTTACGCTCACGCCATCGCGAAAACTGCTTCAGCGCGTTTGCACGGCGGAATGCCTGCGCGAATGATTTCGATGAGAATATAAATGCGAGATTGCTCATAGCCATGCGCGAATGACGGCTGTCGCGCAATATGGCGGCATAGGCCTTCTGGAGGTCGGCGAGCTTGCGGTCGAGAGTCTCTACAGAGTCGCGCGCGGCCTGCTCGACAGCGGCGAGCGAGTCAATCGACGACTGAATTCCGGCAATGGCGGCATTGATGCTCTGCGACTCGGCCTGAAGCCTGTTAAGGTCGTTGAGCTTTGATTTGAGCTGACGGGCGTTCTCCTTGATCTGGCTGTCGGTCTGCTTTATCTTCTGCTCGGTCAGGCGCTGCTGTTGCCTGACACTCTTTGAAGTGCGCTGTTTCGCTCCGGTTCCCGTCACCGAGACCAGACACAGCACAACAAAGCCTATTGCGATAAAAAATTTCCTCATCCCTTTATTTCATTCTGACAGAACATCTACGCCGGATATAACACAAAGATAATGAAAAAATATTCATGGCTACCGAATTTTTTTAATTATTTTTTAACCGACAGTAAAAAATCAGACTTCAGCAACATCAAATTGAAATATTATTCTATATTATTCAAACAAAATGAAATATATAATATTGGTATTTTAAAAAATATATATTAGTTTTGCAATAGCCAATTCGTGCAAATTATCAATTCAACAGCAGCTCGGTGCTATTCCAATAAAGAAATATGCAACTGAATATCACTGAGATAAGTAAGTCGTAGAAATTATTTTATATTATCACTTTAAAAGCTATTTACAATACTTATACTTACATTTTTATTAATTTTCATCAAATTTAATTTCGAATGAAAAAATTTCATTTATGTCTGCTCGGACTGCTGACAGCATTTTCCGCCTGGAGCGCGGGAAGCAATGCCACCGTCACCACCAGTCCGTCGCCGGCAGTCTCAAACAAACCGCTGGAGGTCACAATCCGGACCGACAATTTCGGCTCCGAAGTCTACTGCTACACATGGTGTGCCGACATCAACGGCAGTTCAAAATCGCCGTGGGGATGGAACGATGTCAACACCGACAAGTTCAAGATGTCGGGAAGCAACGGCGAGTACACGCTTACAATCTCAAACATCAAGGAATTCTACGGTCTTAGCGACGACGAGCTTGCCGGACTCTGCAAACTCGGATTTATCGCAAAGACCTCATCAGGCTCACAGACTGCCGACTGCTTCGTCACTGTCGAGCAGGGTGCGTCAAGCTCTTACTCAGGCGGAGAGGGCACAGCCTCAAGCCCATACATCATAGCGACAGCTGAAGATCTTTCAACACTGTCGCAGACTGCCGACGACTGGAATGCATCGGCATGGTTTCGTCTTGACGACGACATCGACGCTTCGTCAGCGGCCGGCATGATAGGCACTGTTGCCAATCCGTTTAAAGGTCATTTCGACGGAAACGGCCACACCATCAGCAACTTCACCGCCACAGCCGACGGCATCGGCACGGCAGCAGGTCTGTTTGCCGCAATCGACGGCGCAGAAATCAGCGACCTCGGCCTCGTCAACGCCAGTGTCAGCGGAAGCTCCTACGTGGGAGCCCTCGCCGGATACGCCAAGAGCGGATCGGTTGAGCGCTGCTTCTCTACAGGCTCAGTGACCGGCACATCAGTGTGTGTCGGAGGTCTTGTCGGCTGCAACGACGGAGCTACTGTGACCGACTGCTACTCTACGGCAACCGTCGACAACCGCGATGACTACGCCACCGGCGGCCTCGTGGGCAAAAACAACGGCTCTATAGCCAACACCTACGCCACCGGCGACGTGTTCGGCTTCGACTATGCCGGCGGCGTCACCGGAGCCAACTATGGCAGCGTTAATAATTCAGTGGCGCTCAACGCAAGCATAAACTCGGCCAGTGACTATGCCGCACGCTTCGGTGGCAACAACAACGCCGAAAACATCTCGACAAGCAACATTAGCTGGGACAACATCTCTGCCGGACACATCAACTGGACCGCCTTCGGCGACCATGCCGACATGCTCGACGCCGACCATATCGCCGACTACGACAATTTCAAAACCGTGACCGGCTGGGACTTCGACAATGTGTGGGAATGGCGCACCGACGACGGCAAAAGCTATCCCGCGCTGCGCGGCATATCGTCTCAGACTTGCACCCTGCCCGAGAAATTCTACAGCAGCCTCAACGCCATCGGAGCAATCACCTCCGGCGACATCACCGACATCGTCACCGCAGGCCCCAATCCCACCACAGGCCCCCTTGCCGTCAACTCCACAGCTCCGCTTGCCTCTCTGACTCTCTACAACCTCAACGGAGCACGCATAACCGAGGCCGAATGCACTGGCGACTACAGCTTCACTCTCGACCTGTCAGCCATGCCCGCAGGCATCTACATTCTCAATGTGACTGACATCAACGCCAATCTCTCAACATTCAAAATCATCAAGAAGTAATCCGACTCATGAATACAATAAGCAAACTCAAGCTCACAATGCGCTCGCTCGGGGTGGCCTTACTTCTTGGCACGGCTACCGCGACTGCGGCTGTCAACAGCGGAAACGCAACTCTCAACCGGCTCGAAATCAAATTGGCCGGACAGAATATCGTCACCGGGTTCAACCCCTCGACCACAAGCTACGACGTGACCGTCGACGCTCTCCCTGTAACTGTGTCCGTGTCGGCCGCACCGGCTGCATCCGACGCCACAGTCGGCTTCACGGTCAACGGCGTGTCGCTCGGCAACCACTCCGTAGCCACACTCTCCACCTCGGTCAACACCATCGTATGTAAAGTGGCAAGCGGATCAGCGTCATCCACCTACACTGTCAACGTATCGGCCAACGTCATCGAGACCGGACGCACCATCCATTTCAAAGGCAACTGGAGCAGCACCCCCTACGCCTACATCTACAGCAACTCCACTCCCGCAAAGGAATATTGCGGCAAATGGCCCGGCACTCAGCTGACAGCCGCCTCAGACGGCTGGTACACGCTCTCGCTTCCCGACGAGGCCGACAAGACCGCGCTCGTCATATTCAACACCGGCGAGAACGGCAGCGAACGCTATCCCACCGACCAGATGCCCGGCATCGCCCTCGACTTCGAGGGTAACCACGGCTGGTATCTGCTCAGCGACAAGAAATGGTACACCTCCAACCCCGAAGGCCCGCAGAAGCCCGCCATCACCGTAAGCCCCGCGTCGGGCAAGGTCAAAGGCTCGTCGGTAATCACCATCGATATCGCCAACGAAGCCACCTCGATTTCAGGCTCATTCAACGGTCGCACCCTCTCGCTTGCCAACGGCACCAACTCGATAGCCGTGGCCGACTATCTCGCCGACGGTGAGGAAGGCACCCTGACCGTCAGCGCGTCAAACTCGCTCGGCACCGCCGAATTCAGCGCCACATTCAACCGCGACGACACCGTTGTCGTGTCAGGACTCACCGGCGACTGGCGCGAGCTCTCGATCTATCAGGTCATGGTAGGCTCATTCCAGCACAGCGACAGAGGAGCCTCAGGCTACAGCCAGATGTGGGGGCCGCAAGGTCACCGCAAGAACGGCAACATCAAGGGTGTCACCGAAGCGCTCGACTATATCAAAGACCTGGGCATGAACGCCATCTGGCTCACTCCCGTATTTGACTCTTCAAACGGCGGCAACGGCGACGAACGTCTCAAAGCCACCGGCTACTTCGCCAACGACTATTTCAAAATCGACCCCCACTTCGGCTCTGAAGCCGAATTCCGCGAACTTGTCAACGAGGCTCACGCCCGCGGCATGTACATTATCCTCGACGGCGTGTTCGGCCACCACAGCAACTGCACCGGCGCTTCACCCAACGGCAACTATGTCGACAACCGCACTGCAGCCAACGTGCGCGGTTCCGACGCCGGCAACATCGCCTACCCCGGCTCTCTCGCCTACTTCAAGGAAGTGGTGAGATACTGGATGGAAAATTTCGAAGTCGACGGATGGCGTCTCGACCAGTGCTATCAGGTATATCAGGGTGGCCACAACTACTGGTATGACCTGCGCATGGAGGTCGAGGCAGTAGCCAACGAACGCAAGAACCGCGGCGAGCAGTGGGGCACACTCGGCTACATGGTAGGTGAAGACTGGACAAGCGCCGGCCGCATCACCGTGACACAGCAGGACGGCCTCAAGAGCGTAATGGACTTCGACGGCAAAGACAACCTCGTCAACCTCAGCGCAGGCGTAGGCTCAATCGGCTGGTTCCTCTCAAGCGACGCGGCATCACGCGGTTACCGCGACGCCGGTGTCAACCCGACCATCTTCCTCAGCAACCACGACACATCACGCGTGGGCGACTTCGTCGACATCAACTCCTCACCCGAAGAACTCATGACACGCCATGCAGCAGTGGCAGCCTACTCAGGCCCCGCCTGCACATATTACGGCGACGAAATCGGCGACAAGAGCGGCAACGGCAATGCCGACAACAAGGCGCGCACATCAGGACGCATCTCAGGCTTCAGCGCCAACGAGCAGCGCGTCCATGACTATGTGGCCAAAGTGTTCAAGGCCCGCAGCGAGAACCCCGCCCTGTGGCGTGGCAGCGTGCAGCGTCAGCAGATCGGCGACGAAGTCGAGGTGATAACCAAGACCGACGCCGAGACAGGCAACAAGGTGATATGCATCTTCTCACAGCAGAACACCTCGGTAAGCATCGGCGGCACCGGCGAGGATATCCTCAACGGCGGCACAGTGTCAGGCACAGTGTCAGTGCAGGCATGGGTACCCGTATTCATCCGCATGAACTGACGGCACTTGTCATATACGGCATAGCAGACTGCCGGGCACTACAGCCCGGCAGTTTTTTTATCGCATTACCATAGAACCAAACCGAGGACTCAACGGTTTATAATCAAGCAAAGGGATGCCTGCACCGCGCACGCGCGTAACATTTCACTTCAAAAATTTTGACCGTGTTAAGACGTTTTCAACTGTTTATCCTCACCTCGGCACTTGCTGTGCTGCATCTTGCAGCCGCTGCCGGCGACAGCACAGCTGCCGATTACACCCGTTGGTGGACCGCTTTGGGTGACGCCACCCTCGACTCGCTCGTCGACGTCGGACTGCGCAACAACTACGACATGGCGATGGCCGCCCGCCGCATCGGAATAGCCCGCGCGGCCACAGGGAGCGCGCGCGCCGCCTACTTCCCCACTATCGGCATTTCAGCTTCTTACAACAAAGGGCAGTCGTCAGGCATGCAGTCGTCGCCCGGCACCAAAGCCGCAGGCTACGGCTACTGGCAGGCCGGCGTCGACATGCAATGGGAAATCGATGTGTTCGGCCGCATCACCTCGCAGGTCAGGGAAAGCAAAGCCCGGGTCAGGGTGAGCCGCGCCGAGCGTGACGGCGTCGAGCTGTCGCTCGCGGCAGAGATTGCCTCGACATACGTCTCCCTGCGGGTCGACCAGGCCCAGCTCAAAATCGCCGAAGAGCACCTCGGACGCCAGCAGAAAGCCCTGTCGATAGCGCAGGCACGTTACGAGACCGGACTCGCATCAATGATGGATGTCGACGAGGCGCAGCAGGTCTACAGTTCCACGCTGGCGTCAATCCCCGCCATCGAATACAGCATCACCTCCGAAATCAACACCCTCGCCACACTTCTGGTCGTCACACCCGACTCACTGACTCCGCTTCTCGCCGCCGGAGAAATACCCGAATATATCGCCATCGTGCCAAATTCAATCGACAGCTCAATGCTGCGGCGCCGCCCCGACGTGGTGCAGGCAGAAGAGACTGTCGACATCAACGCCGAGGCTCTCGGAGTGACGAAAAAAGAATGGCTTCCGCGACTTACCCTCGAGGCTACCGCAGGCACAAAAAGCCACAACGCAGGCGATCTGTTCAGCAAAAACAGCTTCACCTACAGCGTTGTCCCCACTCTGTCATGGACCATTTTCGAGGGGATGGCGCGAAAATATGCCACCGAGTCGGCACGGCTCGCTATGGATAATGCCATCGACAGCTACAACCTGACACTGTGCACAGCCATGCAGGAAGCGTCTGACGCTCTCGCGTCATATCTCGCCGGAGTGCGACGCATCCAGGCGCTCGAGGCTGTCGTCAACGCCTCGGAAGGCTACGACCGGCGCGCGCTCGACAACTACAAGAGCGGTCTGTCGCCCTATATCAACGTAGCCCAGGCACAGATGTCTTATCTCGAAAATGTCAACGAGCTGCTCCAGTCGCGCGGCGATGCCATAATTTCGCTCATCAACCTCCACAAAGCCGTGGGCGGTCCGCTTTCTCCGACAATCGAATAAAAGGGTGTCACATAACAAGCATATACATTACAACCATGTTCACAGCAAAAAACAGTATAACCGTCATCGCGGCAGCCTCCGCGCTGCTTCTGACGGCTTCGTCATGCTCAAAAGAGAAAAAAAGTGAGTCACATAGCACTCCCGTCATTGATGTCGCAGCCGTGGAGACCGACTCCGTGATAGTGCACGACGAATATCCCGGCTATCTGTCAGCCACACGCGAGGTCGACCTTGTGGCCCGCGTCGACGGCTATCTTACCTCCAAGCCCGACAGCGCCGGCATATTCGTCAAGGCCGGTTCGGTGCTCTACACCATCGAGGACACTGCCTACGCCGACGCCGTGAAACAGGCCGAGGCCTCGCTTGCCGACGCCGTTGCCGCCGAGAGCTACGCCCGCAGCCACTACTCAGCCATGGAAAAGGCGCTGCAGAGCGATGCGGTGAGCCGCATGGAAGTGCTCGAGGCCAAAAGCTCGCTTGAGAGCGCCACTGCAGCCGTCAGCACCGCACGCGCACAACTCGAGTCGGCACGCACCACACTCGGCTACTGCACCGTGCGCGCTCCCTTCGACGGCCGCATCACCAGTTGCAGCTACAGCGTAGGCGCATTTCTGAGCGGCTCGGCGCAGCCTGTCAGACTGGCAACCATCTACGACGACAGCAAGGTAACGGTCAGTTTCGCTGTCGACGACGCCACACTCGCCGACATCGATAACTCCCGAAAAGACCCCGCACTGATGAAACTGATGGACAGCATACCGCTGACGTTCGACACCGGCACACGACGGAAATACACCGCCGACATGAGCTATCTGTCGCCCGCTGTCGACAAGACCACCGGCTCTATGACCGTGCAGGCCGACATCAAAAACCCTGACGGCGAGCTGCGCAGCGGCATGTACTGCAAGATCATGATGCCCAAGGCCGTGCTGCCCCACGCAGTGCTGGTGCGCGACGCCTCCGTTGCCACCAACCAGCTCGGCAAATATGTATATGTAGTCAATGACTCCGACCGTGTGGTCTACACACCGATCACGGTCGGCGAGATTGTCAACGACACCATGCGCGTAGTCACCAAAGGTCTCCGTCCGGGCGACCGCTACGTCACCGAAGCGCTTCTGAAAGTGCGCGACGGAATGACCGTGACCCCGCGCCTTGTCAACAAACATTGACCATTTAAAACTCAAGCAGCGTGTTATCAAGATTTTTTATCAACCGGCCCATTTTCGCCACTGTCATCGCAATCATAATGCTCATAGCGGGCCTGATTACGGTCAAGACACTTCCCGTGGCCCAATATCCGTCAATCACTCCCCCGTCGGTCACTGTCAGCGCCTCATATCCCGGAGCCGACGCAAAGACCGTGGCCGAGACCGTGGGCGTGCCTATCGAGGAGCAGGTCAACGGCATCGAAGGAATGATGTATATGAGCTCGACATCAGGCTCTGACGGCTCCTACAGTCTGACAATCACTTTCGAACAGGGCACTGACCCCGATATGGCGGCCGTCAAGGTGCAGAACCGCATCAGCCTCGCCGACGCCACACTGCCTGAAGCGGTGCGCCGCGAAGGTGTATCGGTATTCTCGCGCTCGTCAAATATCGTGCTGTTTATCGCACTCACTGCCGACGACCCCGAGCTTTACGACGCACTTTACCTTACCAACTACGCCAGCCTCAACATCACCGACGAGATAGCCCGCATCGACGGCGTGGGAAGCGCCGACGCTTTCGGCGCCGGCTCCTACAGCATGCGCGTATGGCTCGATCCCGACAAGATGCGCGCCTACGGCATCACTCCGACCGACGTGGCCGACGCAATCGACAGCCAGAACATGGCGGTGTCGGGCGGCAGCGTCGGCACGCAGCCTATGGCCGGCGACGCTGCGTTCACCTACACGGTCACCGCCCGCGGACGCCTGCAGTCGGCCGAGGAGTTCGGCATGATCGTGCTGCGCACCGGCGACGACGGTTCGGTGCTCCGCCTGCGCGATGTGGCCTCGATTGACCTCGGCTCGCAGGAATACACTCAGGTCGCAACCGTGTCAAACCGTCAATGCGCCCTCATCGCCGTGCAGCAGCTTCCGGGAGCCAACGCCCTGTCTGTTGCAAAGAAAGTGGAGGCACGTCTGGCCGAGCTTGAGCAATATTTCCCTGCCGGAGTCAAGAGCGAGATTGTGATGGACTCCACCGAGTTTGTCACGGCGTCGATCGACGATGTGCTCGTCACATTCGTCGAGACGACCCTCATAGTGATGCTCGTCATCATGATATTCCTCCAGAACTGGCGCGCCACCATCATACCGATGCTTACTATCCCGGTGTCGCTCATCGCCACATTCGCCGTGATGAAGCTGCTCGGATTTTCCATCAACACGCTGACACTCTTCGGCCTCGTGCTTGCCATAGCCATTGTGGTCGATGACGCCATAGTGGTGGTGGAAGACTGCTCGCGCATCGTCGACAAAGGAGAGATGACCCCGCGCGAGGCGGCGGTCAAGGCGATGAAAGAGCTGTCGGGGCCGGTAGTGGGCGAAGTGCTCGTGCTGCTGTCGGTGTTCATACCCACGGCATTCATCTCAGGCATCACCGGAGAGCTATACAAACAGTTCGCTCTCACGATAGCGGTGTCGACAGCCTTCTCTGGCTTCAACGCCCTGACATTCACGCCGGCCATGTGCGCGCTCTTCCTTCGTCCGCGCAAAAAATCGGGATTTTTCATCTACACCTGGTTCAACAAGTTTTTCGGCCGCGTGCTCAAAGGCTACGACGGCCTCACCGGCCGACTGCTGCGCAAGCCGCTGCTTGCCATCGTGATATTCGCGGCGATACTCGGCGCGTCATTCTTCGCATTCGAAAAATGGCCCACCAGCTATGTCCCGGAGGAGGATATGGGTTACTTCATGACTTCGGTTGAACTGCCCGTGGGTGCATCGCTGTCGCGCACCGACTCTGTGGTCAGGCACCTCACCGCCGCCATCGAGCAGCAGCCTGAGGTCGACCATGTGCTTTCGATTGCCGGACAGAGCTTCATTGCCGGTGGCTCGGGAAGCAATCTGGGCTCGCTGTTCGTGGTGCTGAAACCGTGGAGCGAGCGCAAGGGAAAGGCTCACAGCGTGGAAGCCGTGATCAAACGATGCGACGAGATAGGCGCGCAGGAACAGGAGGCGGTGGTGTTCAGCATCAATCCGCCCTCGATACCCGGTCTGGGCATGACCTCAGGCGAACAGATGCAGATACTCGACATCAACAGTCTCGGCGCCGTGCAGATGGCAAAGACAGTCGATGCCTTCCGAGAGGCCGCGGCCCGTGACAGCCGTCTGGCATCCGTCACCTCGCTCTACGAGGGTGAAGTGCCGCAATACCGGCTCACTATCGACCGCGACAAAATCAAACTCGCCGGACTTGAGATTTCCGACGTGTTCAACACACTCTCGGCCTATACCGGCGGCAGCTACATCAACGATTTCGTGGAGTTTGACCGTGTGTATCAGGTAATCATGGCCGGCGACGAAGCCGCGAGCGAACGCGCCGACGACATATTGCGCCTGAGTGTGCGCACCTCGGGCGGCGATATGATACCGTTTGCCTCATTCGCCACCATCGAGCCTGTCATGGGTCAGTCCACCATATCGCGCTACAACATGTATCAGACAGCCTCGGTCACAGGCACAGCCGCCTCCGGCACCAGCAGCAGCGACGCCATAGCCGCCATGGAGGAGATATTGCAGCAGGTGGCCGGCAACAACTACAGCTTCGCATGGACCGGACAGGCCTATCAGGAGACGAAATCAAGCACGACTATAGCCACGGTGTTCATATTCGCGCTCATCATAACATTTCTGGTGCTCGCCGCGCAATATGAGTCATGGGCCGACTCGCTGGCGGTAATCATCACCGCGCCCGCAGCCATATTCGGCGCCATACTCGGCTGCATCATCATGGGTCAGAGCGTCAGCATCTACACCCAGATAGGCATCATATTGCTGCTGGGCATGGCGGCCAAAAACGCCATCCTTATCGTGGAGTATGCACGGTCGTTTGCCAAGAGCGGAGTGCCACCCGCACAGGCTGCACAGGAGGCGGGCAATATACGCTTCCGCCCCATCATGATGACAGCCCTGGCCTTTGTGTTCGGTGTGATGCCGATGCTCTTCGCCACCGGCGCCGGCGCGGCGAGCCGCATCAGTCTGGGCGCGGCCGTGGTGTTCGGCATGGCGATGAATGCCGTGGTCGGCACCCTCTTCGTGCCGCCACTTTGGAAACTGCTGCAACCACGCATCAAGAGGGTGTTACATAACTCGGAAAATGCCCCGAAAAAGTAGGGGCACTTCTCTGCGTTGCGCAACGCCCTTGCGGGCGGAAGCCGTGAGTGTGCGGGAGCGAGACGCTCCCGCCCCTGTTTCAGTCGATGGCTTCGAGGTTTTTGTTGATTTCTTCGTCGGAGAGGCTGTAGTTGACAAGGTCGCCGGCAAAATATTTGTCGTATGAGGCCATGTCGATGAGGCCGTGGCCCGAAAGGTTGAAGAGTATTACCTTTTCTTCGCCGGTCTCGATGCATTTCTTTGCCTCGCGGATTGTGGCTGCAATGGCGTGGCACGATTCGGGCGCGGGGATGATGCCCTCGGCGCGTGCAAACAGTGTGCCGGCTTCAAATGATTCGAGCTGCTCGATGTCGACCCCCTCCATCATGCCGTCTTTGAGAAGCTGCGACACGATGACACCGGCTCCGTGGTAGCGCAGACCGCCGGCGTGGATGTTGGCCGGAGCGAAGTTGTGACCCAGGGTGTACATAGGCAGCAACGGAGTGTAACCGGCCTCGTCGCCGAAGTCATATCTGAATTTACCGCGTGTCAGCTTGGGGCACGATGCCGGTTCGGCGGCTATGAAGCGTGTTTTCTTTCCGTCAAGAATGTTGTGACGCATGAACGGGAAGGCAAGTCCGCCGAAATTGGATCCGCCGCCGAAGCATGCGATGATGGTATCGGGATATTCGCCGGCCATCTCCATCTGTTTCTCGGCTTCAAGACCGATGACAGTCTGGTGGAGAGTGACGTGGCTGAGCACCGAGCCGAGGGTGTATTTGCAGTCGGGGGTGGTGCGGGCGAGCTCCACGGCCTCGGATATCGCGGTGCCGAGCGAGCCTTGATGGTTGGGGTTGACGGTCAGGATGTTCTTTCCGGCGCGTGTCGACATCGATGGCGATGGAGTGACCTGCGCGCCGAATGTCTGCATGATGCTGCGGCGGTAGGGCTTCTGCTCGTAGCTGATTTTCACCTGATAGACGGCCGCTTCAAGCCCGAACAGACGAGCGGCGTAGGCCAATGATGCGCCCCACTGTCCGGCACCGGTCTCGGTGGTGACATTCTTTACACCCTCCTTCTTGCAGTAGTAGGCCTGCGGTATTGCCGAGTTGAGCTTGTGGGAGCCCATCGGGCTGACGCTCTCGTTTTTGAAATAGATGTGGGCGGGGGTGCCGAGCGCCTCTTCAAGTCCGTAGGCGCGCACCAGGGGTGTCGAGCGGTAATATTTATACATCTCCCTTACCTCGTCGGGTATCTCGATCCACGCATCGGTCTGGTTGAGCTCCTGACGGCACAGTTCTTCGGCAAAGATCGGATAGAGATCTTCGGCCTTGAGCGGCTCGCGTGTGGCGGGGTTGAGGGGCGGCATCGGCTTCGTGGGCATGTCGGCCTGGATGTTATACCAATAGCGGGGTATCTCGTTTTCGGGGAGAATAAATCTTTTCTGCTTTTCCATTTATTGTATATTGTTGTTTGTTTTAGCAATGCGCAACTGTGACGTTGTGAAACACAATTTCGCCGGTTGGTTGCAAAGTTAAACAAATTTTGCTGTCATAAAAACAAATTTCCAGCCGTAATTACATTTTTCGGATAAAAAGTATGTGTTCAAAATTATTTTGCCGTGAGGCTAATTTGGATTAACTTTGCGGTAAATTTTGGTCCATACATAATTTATGCAGAGAAAAGATTTTGAGATAATGGCGCCTGTGGGCAGCTTCGAGTCGCTCCATGCCGCAATCAATGCCGGCGCCGATGCCATATATTTCGGTGTCGAGGGGCTCAACATGCGTGCCCGCTCGTCGGCCAACTTCACCATCGACGACCTGCGCGACATCGCGGCCACCTGCAATGCCGCCGGCGTCAAGACCTATCTTACGGTCAACACTGTCATATACGACAACGAGCTCGACAAGTGCCGCGAGATATGCCGTGCGGTGCGCGAGAGCGGCATATCGGCGGTGATAGCCTCTGACATCGCCGCCATCATGATAGCGCGCAGCGAAGGTGTCGAGGTGCATATCTCAACGCAGTGCAACATCACCAACATAGAGGCGGTGCGGTTTTACGCGCAGTGGGCCGATGTGGTGGTGCTCGCCCGCGAACTCAATCTTGACCAGGTGGCGGCGATACACCGCGCCATCGTCGACGAGGATATACGCGGACCGCACGGCCGGCTGATACGCATCGAGATGTTCTGCCACGGAGCACTCTGCATGGCGGTATCGGGCAAATGCTATCTGAGCCTGCACCAGATGAATTCGAGCGCCAACCGCGGCGGATGCACACAGATATGCCGCCGCACCTACACCGTCACCGACCGTGAGACCGGCGACAGCCTCGCAATCGACAACGAGCGCATCATGTCGCCCAAAGACCTCAAGACGATACATTTCCTCGACCGCATGATCGACGCGGGCGTCAGCGTGTTCAAAATCGAGGGACGCGCCCGCGGGCCTGAATATGTAGCCACCGCTGTCGGCTGTTACAACGAGGCTCTTGACGCCATCGCCGACGGCAGTTACGGCCGGGAGAAGGTTGAAGGCTGGGACGAGCGTCTGCGCCGCATCTTCAACCGCGATTTCTGGGACGGATACTATCTGGGACAGCGCCTCGGAGAGTGGTCGGGCAAATACGGCTCGTCGGCAACCCGCACCAAAGTCTACATGGCAAAGGCCACACGCTGGTTCCAGCGGCTCGGAGTGGCCGAATTTCACATGGAGACCGGCGAACTCCACCGCGGCGACACCATACTCATCATCGGACCCACCACAGGAGTGGTGGAGCTCGAGCTCGACGAGATGCGTCTCGACTCGGGTCCGGTCGACACGGTTGTCAAAGGCGACGATTTCTCCATCGCCGTGCCGGTCAAGATACGTCAGTCCGACCGACTTTATCTCTGGCGCGTCAATCCGTAGGCGCGGTGCTCCTAATGCAGTGACTTGCAGGCTCGTGCCACGGGGCCCGGCGTTTCTGACAGTAAGCCGCCGGCCCTTTTGCCCTAAAAAATATGCAAATCGCATGCAATATTTTGGAGAGATATTTTATTTCATTATCTTTGCGGTAGATTACAATCTACCATTTAGACATAGATGAATTACAGTTTACTTGACCTTTTGGGCCTTATCGGAGCTGTCGGCTTGTTCCTCTACGGAATGAAGGTGATGAGCGAAGGCCTGCAGAAAGCCGCGGGCGACCGTCTCCGCAACATACTCGGAGCAATGACCCGCAATCGTGCGACAGGCACACTTACCGGATTTTTTATCACCGCCTTGATTCAGAGCTCTTCGGCCTCCACAGTCATGGTGGTGAGTTTTGTAAATGCGGGTCTGATGACATTGTCGCAGTCAATGGCTGTGATAATGGGCGCCAACGTCGGCACCACGTTCACCGCATGGATCATAGCCCTTTTCGGATTTAAAGTGGATATAGCGGCATTCGCACTTCCTTTGATAGGCGTGTCGGTGCCGTTGCTTTTTTCCAAGAAGAGCCGCACCAAGTCGATAGGCGAGTTCGGCATCGGTTTCGCCTTCCTCTTCATGGGACTGTCGCTTATCAGCAAATATGTGCCTGATCTGCAGCAAAACCCCGAGATGTTCGAATTCCTTCAGCGCTACACCTCGATGGGCTTCGGCTCGGTGTTGATATTCTGCCTGGTAGGTCTTGTGGTGACGATGATCATACAGTCGTCGGCGGCCACATTCGCCATCACGCTCATCATGTGCAGCAAGGGATGGATTACCTTCGACCTTGCCTGCGCCCTCGTGCTCGGCTCGAATATAGGCACCACTATCACCCCTCTGCTCGCCTCGCTCAGCGGCAATGTCGCGGCCAAGCGCACGGCGATGGGACACCTGCTGTTCAACTTCCTCGGCACGGTGTGGACTCTCGCCATATTCTTCCCCTTCGTCGACCTGACGCAATGGGTCACACAGGAGATAGGCCAGGGCGACCCGACGGCGCTTTATTCCTACGTCACCGACCTCAAGAGCTCATCAGAGGCCGTCTACGCCCAGGTTATGCAGTCGGAGCTCCCAAACGCCGACCCGCTCATCTCCGGACATCTCACCCGCATCATGACGCTGCAGATATCGGTATCGTTCGGTCTGTCGATATTCCACACGCTGTTCAACCTCATCAATCTGTCGATCATGATATGGCTCACCAAAGTCTATGTCAAGATCGTGGAATGGCTGCTGCCCGCAAAGCGCAAGGGCGACGACGAGTTCCAGCTCAAATTCATCTCGTCGGGCATGTTGTCGGCCTCGGAGCTCAACATCACCCAGGCCGAGAAGGAAATCGCCGTGTTTGCCGACCGTGTCAACCGCATGCTCGCCATGGCCAAGGAACTTGTGCACACCAAAGAGCGCTCCGAAGAGTTCAACAAACTGTCATCGCGGCTTGAGAAATATGAAGACATCTCCGACCGGATGGAGCTCGAGATAGCCAACTATCTCAACCGATGCGCCGAAGGGCGCCTCTCAAACGAGGGCAAACGCCACATTTCGGCGATGCTCGCCATCGTGTCGGAAGTGGAGAGCATTGCCGACTCTTGCTCGGGCGTGGGCAAGATACTGTTGCGCAAACAGCAGGGCAATGTCAATTTCAATGAGGAAATCTATCACAATATCGACATAATGTTCGACTACGTGCAGATGGCGATGGACAACATGCTCCTGCTGCTCCGCAATATCGAGAACAACAACAGCGAGGATATCATCGCCTCATACAATCGCGAGCGCGAGATCAACAACATGCGCAACACCCTCCGCTCGGCCAATATCGAGAATATCAAGGAACACCATTATGAATATCAGGCCGGCATATATTATATGGATATAGTGTCGACTCTCGAAAAAACCGGCGACTACATCATAAATGTGGTCGACACGGTGAAAAATGAATTCCAGCACGGAAGACGATGAATACTGACAACACGGAAGAAAGACGGGCCGTCACCGTCTACGGAGCCTCATCTCCGCTCGTGGCGGCCGTATATAAGGAAGCGGCCTACGCCCTCGGCCGCGCTCTGGCAGCCGCAGGCATGACACTCGTGTCGGGCGGCGGCCGCGAAGGGCTCATGAGTGCCGCCATCAACGGCGCGCTCGATGCCGGAGGACGGACCGTGGGAGTGCTACCCGCATTCATGGTGGAGCGCGGATGGAACCACCCCTTGCTGACCGAGATGATAACTGTCGAGACTATGCACGAGCGCAAGCGCACCATGGCCTCGCTGTCGCGTGCGGCAGTGGCGCTGCCCGGCGGGTGCGGCACATTCGAGGAGCTGCTCGAAATCATAACATGGCGTCAGCTCGGCCTCTATCAGGGGCATGTGGTGATACTCAACGTCGACGGCTACTACGACCCGCTCATCGGTATGCTCGACCGCTCTGTGGCGGAACATTTCATGAACGACGATCACCGCACGCTGTGGTATGTGACTGACTCGGTCGACGATGCCGTGGCCCGCATTCTGAGACCTGTCGAAACGAGAACGTTCTCTCAGAAACTCGATACGACACCCGACGCCGGGCGCCGATAAGCCCGATTGCTGAATAATCCAATCAAGAGGGTGTTTTCCCGCTAAAAACCGACTGCGTTGAACAACGAATTCTCACTACACTGCACCGAGGCCGACGCTCCGTTCTCAATCGCCGAGAGCCGGCTGACTCCGTCTAAACCCACATCGACATTCATGCTGGGCATCGACGGCACTCCGCGTCCCGTGGGATACGGCGAAAACTCATGGCTATCGACTATAATTGTGGCAATGCTCGTTGTCATTGCCCTCAACTTCAGCCATTGCCGGCAGCTGTTTAAAAATTTCCGGCAAAACCTCATCGGCATGCGTCAGCGGGCCAACGTCTTCGACAACCGCACCACCAACGAGACACGCACACTCTGCATCATCATCGTCCTGCTTTGTCTCAGCGAGGGTATTCTCCTCTTCTCGGCAGCGGTGTCGGCAGGAATAGTCATGGAGCAGACCCGTGTGCTCGGCATGACAATGCTGCTCGGGGTCTGTGCGCTCGGATATTACCTGTGGCAGCTCGCGGTTTATCGCGCCGTAGGATATGCCTTCGCCGACCACGATGCCACACGCCAGTGGGCAGCGGGCTTCAACGCATCGCAGACACTGCTGTCGATGCTGCTTTTGGTGCCGGCGCTCGTAGCTCTCTTCTATCCGGGAATGACGGAAATAATGCTGATATTGGCCGCATGCTGTTACATTCTGACACGAATTCTATTTATTTGCAAAGGATTTAGAATTTTTTACACCAATTTTGGCTCGTTGCTTTATTTTATTTTGTATCTTTGCGCCTTGGAAATAACACCCCTATTAATCCTGCGCAGATTATCCCTATCCGTTCTGCGTCTATTAGAATTTACAGCGTGAAAATAAAAAAGATTTTAGTATCTCAGCCTAAACCGACGTCTGACAAATCTCCCTATTTCGATATCGCACAGCGTCATCATGTAGAAGTGGTATTTCGCCCCTTTATCAAAGTCGAAGGCATTTCTTCAAAGGAGTTCCGTCAGCAGAAAATCAATATTCCCGACTTTACAGCGGTGATATTCACGGCGCGTACGGCCATCGACCATTTCTTCCGCCTTTGCGAGGAGATGCGTATCACTATTCCCGACACAATGAAATATTTCTGCACGACAGAAGCGATCGCGCTCTATCTTCAGAAATACATCCAGTATCGCAAGCGCAAAATCTTTCATGCCTCAACAGGCAAGCTTGCCGACCTGCTGCCGTTCCTTGCAAAGCACTCAAAAGAGAAATTCCTCTACGCGATTTCCGACGTGCACAAAGACGACACCGGTATCCTCGACAACAAAATCGACTATACCAAAGCAGTGATGTATCGCACGGTCAGCAACGACTTCACACCCGACGAGCCGTTTGACTACGACATGCTCCTTTTCTTCAGCCCCTCGGGCATCGCGTCGCTGCAGAAGAATTTCCCCGGTTTCGACCAGGGCGATATCCGCATAGGCTGCTTCGGCGCTTCCACCGCCAAGGCTATCAAAGACGCCGGTTTCCGTCTCGACATGGAGGCACCCACAGTGAAAGCTCCGTCCGTGACAGCCGCCCTCGACATGTATCTCACAGAGCAGGAAGCAAGCTGACACCGTCCACCCCTGTCTATAACATATAACATGCTGCGTCGCAAACATCTGCGACGCAGCATGTCTGTTTTTTACTGACGCCCCCGCCCCTACAATCTGATGTTCCATATCCCCCCGTCGTGTTGTGAGCATAGAAATACACACTGAGGCACAAAAAATGTAATTTTATTGAATATTTTTGTCAGTTTAATTTGTTATATAGAATATATATACTATATTTGCAGTGTAAACAATCAAAATATGCATAATATTTGTATAAACATACAATCATGGCGATGGTGGCGCAAAATAATGCGGCATCAACGACTGTGCATATACCGACGTTACTGAGCTAAATAACGATAGATACAGGTTAAACATCGATTGCCGTAGAAATTTGTTTTTCTAACGGCAATTTTTATTTATATTCACAATCGATTTCCGGATTATCATTTCATAATGCAAGATTTGGATATAAAACCGGAAACAAATTCAACTGTTATAACGATATGAGCAGATACAGACATTTCCTCCCGGTAAACGACGAAGGATATTACGGACGCTTCGGCGGAGCATATATCCCCGAGATACTGCACGCCAATGTGGAGAACCTGCGCGAGGCGTTCTACCGCTGGGCCGACGACGAGGAATTCAAAGCCGAGTTCGACTCTCTCATGCGCGACTATGTCGGGCGTCCGTCGCCCCTCTACCATGCCCGCCGGCTGTCTGCACACTACGGCACCAACATATATCTGAAACGTGAGGACCTTAACCACACCGGCGCCCACAAAATCAACAACGCCATAGGCTCGGCGCTCCTCGCCCGACGCATGGACAAGAAGCGCATCATAGCCGAGACCGGAGCCGGACAGCACGGCGTGGCTACAGCCACGGTGTGCGCCCTGATGGGGATGGAATGCATCGTCTACATGGGAGCCACCGACGTGGCGCGCCAGCGGCCCAACGTTGAGCGCATGAAGATGCTCGGCGCCAAGGTAGTGCCGGTCACATCGGGCAACAAGACGCTCAAAGACGCCACCAACGAGGCCATACGCGACTGGTGCTGCAATCCGTCAGACACATTCTATATAATAGGCTCAACAGTGGGGCCGCATCCCTACCCCGAGATGGTGGCACGCTTTCAGTCGGTCATATCGGAAGAGATGCTGCGTCAGGTGCCGGAACTGACCGGCAAGGAGCTGCCCGACTACGTAGTGGCCTGCATCGGAGGCGGAAGCAATGCCGCCGGAGCTTTCTATCACTTCATCGACCGACCTCAGACAGGCCTGATAGCAGTTGAAGCCGCCGGCCTCGGCGTCGACTCCGGCGAGACAGCCGCCTCGCTCGCCCGGGGCACGGAAGGGATAATACATGGCTCGCGCACGATGGTGATGCAGGATGATGACGGACAGATCACCGAGCCATATTCGATATCGGCCGGCCTCGATTATCCCGGCGTCGGCCCCTTGCACGCATATCTCCACGACTCGGGCCGGGCCGAAGTGCTCGCCGCCACCGACTCACAGGCGCTTGCCGCGGCATACCGCCTGACACGGCTCGAAGGCATCATTCCCGCGCTGGAGTCGTCGCATGCCCTGGCAGCTCTCGACATAAGGAAATTCAGGCCCGACGATGTCGTTGTAATCAACCTCTCCGGCCGCGGCGACAAAGACCTCGAGACCTACCTCAATCATAAATTATGAATTGTGAATTAAAATTTATGAATTATCATGAACCTCCGCACCATAACCACCACCATACCCGCCGACCTCGAGACCCCCGTCGGCATCTACCTCAAACTGCGTGACCTCTACCCGCAGTCGGCTCTGCTTGAAAGCTCCGACTATCACACGCAGCAGAACTCGGTGTCGCTCATCGGAGTCGAACCTATCGGTTCGTTCATACTCCACGACGAGACCATCACCGCCACCTACCCCGACGGTTCATCAATAAATATCGAGACGGGAGAACGCATCGACGTGCCCGCAGCGCTCCGCGCCTATCTCAATGCCTTCAGGTTTGAAGGGGAAGCCGTGGCAGGCAACGGACTCCTGGGCTACACTGCCTACGACGCTGTCAGATATTTCGACAAAGTGTATATAACGAAGCCGTGCGACGAGTTCAGCGACATTCCCGACATATACTATATATTGTACCGCTTCATTATCCGCGTCAACCACTACAACAACGAGATGACCATTATCGAGAACCTCATGCCCGGCCAGGAGAGCCGCACCGAGGAAATCAAGGCAATCATCCACAACCACAACATGGCGCAATACACCTTCACCCCCGTCGGCGAAGTGACATCGACAATCACCGATGACGACTACCTGCGCATGGTGGAGAAAGGGATAGCCCACGCAAGCCGCGGCGATGTGTTCCAGATAGTGCTGTCAAGGCGTTTCGCGCAGGAATTCCGCGGCGACGAGTTCAACGTGTATCGCGCGCTGCGGTGTGTCAATCCGTCGCCCTATCTATTCTTCTTCGACATGGGAGGCTTCAGGGTGTTCGGCTCCTCGCCCGAGACCCACCTGCGTGTAGAGAAAGGCAAAGCCTACATCGACCCGATAGCCGGCACATTCCGGCGCACCGGCGACGACGCCCGCGACCATGAGCTTGCAGGCGCGCTGCTGACCGACGCCAAAGAGAACGCCGAGCACATAATGCTCGTCGACCTGGCGCGCAACGACCTCGGCCGCTCGGGCGGCAAAGTGGCGATAGAGTTTATGCGGCAGGTGCAGTTCTACTCCCATGTGATACATCTGGTGTCGCGCGTGTCGGCCACGCTCCCCGAGGGAGCCGATGTGTTCCGTCTGTTTGCCGGCACATTTCCCGCCGGCACCCTGAGCGGAGCGCCCAAAGTCAGGGCCATGCAGCTCATCGACGAAATCGAGCCCCACAACCGCAAGATCTACGGCGGCTGCATCGGCTTCATCGGTTTCGACGGCTCCCTCAACCAGGCCATCACCATACGCAGCTTCGTCAGCACCGGCAACCGACTCTACTCGCAGGCCGGCGCCGGAATAGTGGCACGCTCCTGCCCAGAAATGGAGCTGCGCGAGACCAACAACAAACTCGGCGCGCTTGTCAAAGCCGTAGAGTATGCCACAACCTTCAACGACTGACACTGATATGAAAATACTTATAATCGACAACTACGACTCGTTCACCTACAACATAGTTGACGCGCTGCGCACACTCGGCACCGTGCCCGACGTGGTGCGCAACGACCGTCTCGACCTCGACGCCGTCGACGACTACGACAAAATAATCATCTCACCCGGACCCGGCATTCCCTCGGAAGCCGGACAGCTGCCCGAATTTCTGAAACGCTACGCCACGCGCAAACCGATTCTCGGCATCTGCCTGGGCCATCAGGCTCTGGGCGAATATTTCGGCGGCACGCTGCGCAATCTCTCCGAGGTGTATCACGGCGTGGCTACACCGATAGAAATCATCGCCGACGACTACATCTTCGAGGGGATCGGGAGCGGCACACAGGTCGGGCGCTACCACTCGTGGGTGGTCGACGCCGACACCCTCCCCCCCTGCCTCGAAGTGACCGCCATATCGCCCGACGGAGCTGTGATGGCGATGCGCCACCGCGATCTCGACGTGCGCGGAGTGCAGTTTCATCCCGAGTCAATCATGAGCGCCGACGGACCGCGCATGCTCGCCAACTGGTTAAGAAACACTCTCTAAGACAGTGACACGCTATGAAAGAATTACTATATAAAATGTTCGAGCATAAAAACCTGTCGCGCGCCGAAGCCCGCGACGTGATGCTCAATATCGCCGACGGCATGTATAACGACGCCCAGCTGTCGGCCTTCATGACAGTGTTTCTGATGCGCTCCATCACCACCGATGAGCTCACCGGCTTCCGCGACGCCATACTTGAGCGGCGTCTGCCCGTCGACTTCGACAATGTGAAGGCAATCGACATCGTTGGCACAGGCGGCGACGGCAAGAACACATTTAACATCTCCACCGCAACATGCTTCGTGGTGGCCGGAGCGGGCGAGAAGGTAATCAAACACGGCAACTACGGAGCAAGCTCAGTGTCGGGCGCGTCGAATGTGCTCGAGCACCATGGGGTGAAATTCACCGCCGATGTCGACCGGTTGCGGCGCTCGCTCGACGAGTCGGGGGTATGCTACCTCCACGCGCCGTTTTTCTCTCCGGCGCTCAAGAGCGTGGCCGGAGTACGAAAATCACTCGGAGTCAGAACATTCTTCAATATGCTCGGTCCGCTCGTCAACCCGGTGCGCCCGCGCCACCAGCTTCTTGGCGTCTACAACCTCAAACTGATGCGTCTCTACAGCTACATTGCGCAGAACGAAGGCACAGCCTGCACAATCGTGCATTCGCTCGACGGCTATGATGAAATATCGCTGACATCGCCCTTCAAGGTGAGCGACACTGAGGGTCAACGCATCTTCACCCCTGAAGAGCTCGGCTACACCACTCACAGCCAACATGAAATCTACGGGGGCGACACCGTGGCCGAAGCCGCCGGCATCTTCGACCGCGTGCTCTCGGGCACCTCCAACGCCGCCCAGCGCGACTGCGTGACGGCCAACGCCGCGTTTGCCCTCGTCACCCTCGACCCATCGCAGAGTCTTGCCGAAGCGCGCAGCCGCGCCGAAGAGTCAATCGACTCGGGCAGAGCGCTGGCAGCATTCCGAAAATTCACAGAACTCAACAGCTTATGAAAGATATATTGCAACGCATAGCCGCCACCAAGCGCACCGAAGTTGAAGCCGCGCGCCTGTGCACTCCCCTTGAGATGATGCGCGAGAGCGCGCTCCGCCACACCTCGCCCACACGCTCGCTGCGCCGCTCGATACAGAGCCGCGACTGCGGCATCATAGCCGAATTCAAACGCCGCTCTCCCTCGCGCGGAGAGATATCTCCTATGGCACAGGTGGCCGACATCGTGGCCGACTACACCCGCAACGGTGCCGCCGGATGCTCCATACTCACCGACACACCCTATTTCGGGGGCGCGGTGTCAGACCTGCAGGTGGCGCGCACCGTAACCGACCTTCCGCTTCTGCGCAAGGAGTTCATAATCGACGAATATCAGATATATCAGACCCGCACCTCCGGAGCCGACGCCATATTGCTGATAGCCTCGCTGCTCGACGCCACGCGGGTGCGCCGCTTCACGTCGGTGGCCCATCAGCTCGGCATGGAGGTGCTGCTCGAGCTTCACGGGGAGGAGGAGTTGCCGATGGTGTTTTCCGACATCGACCTCGTGGGGGTCAACAACCGCAACCTGCGTGATTTTTCGGTGGAATTTGCCCCGAGCCTGACACTTATAGAGAAACTGCCGGCCGGATGTGTGAAAATCGCAGAGAGCGGGATACGCAACAGCGAAGATATGCTGCGGCTGCGCGAAGCCGGGTTTGACGGATTTCTGATAGGCGAGGCTTTCATGGGCACGGCGTCGCCCGGCTCGACACTCGCGTCATACGTAAACGCAAGGCCATGCAGATAAAGGTATGCGGCATGAGCCGCCCCGGCAATATCGACGACGTGGCGTCGCTCGACATCGACATGATGGGATTTATATTCTACCGCAAGTCGCCGCGATGCGTCGGCGAGCTGTCGCCGGCCACCATATCGCGGCTGCGCAGAGAAGGGGTCGAGCCGGTGGCACTCTTTGTCGACGAGGATATCGACACAGCGGCCGCCATCATGAAGCGCTACGGTTTCAGCACAGTGCAGCTTCACGGCAGCGAGAGTCCGCGTTACTGCTCTCTGCTCCGCGCAAGGGGGTTCAGGGTGCTCAAGGCAGTGGGCATCGCCGATAGCGGAGACATAGCGGCAGCTGCCGCCTACGACGGTCACGCCGACATGCTCGTGCTCGACACGCGCACACCGGGCAAAGGCGGCTCGGGGCGTAAATTCGACTGGAGTCTGCTTGAAAAGGTCACGTTCGCCACTCCGTTTCTGCTGAGCGGAGGCATCGGTCCGGACGATGCAGCCGATGTCAAGACCCTTTACGACAGAATGAACGGCCGCATGGTCGGAATAGATGTCAACTCACGGTTTGAGACAGCTCCGGGAGAGAAATCAAGGGAACTGCTCGACACTTTTATCCATAACATTTAAACAACAAGTATATGAACAGACTGCAATCACTATTCGAGCGCAAGCCCGAAAAGATACTTTCGATATATTTCACAGCCGGCTTTCCGACTCTCGACTCTGTCGGCGGGATTATTACCGAGCTCGCCCGACAGGGAGCCGACATGATAGAAGTGGGCATACCGTTTTCCGACCCGATGGCCGACGGCCCGGTGATACAGGAGAGCTCGACCGTGGCGCTGCGCAACGGGATGACCCTGCGGAGGCTTCTCGACGATGTGAAGAAGGTGCGCGCCTCGGTGCCCGACACGCCGCTTGTGCTGATGGGCTATCTCAATCCGATGATGCACATGGGCATAGAAAACCTGTTCGAGGCATGCTCCGGAGCAGGCATCGACGCCATGATAGTGCCCGACCTGCCTTTTGATGTGTATATGACCGACTTCCGCGAGCTTTGCAGCCGCTATGACATACCGATGATAATGCTCATCACCCCGGAGACATCGGAGGAGCGTGTGCGCCTCATCGACGAGCATTGCGACGGGTTCATATATATGGTGTCGTCGGCATCGACCACCGGCACCCGCGACAGTTTCGGCGACGCGCAGCTCGAATATTTCAACCGCATAAACTCGATGAAGCTCCGTCACAACCGTCTGATAGGCTTCGGAATATCGAATGCCCGCACACTGGCCGACGCACAGGCCCACGCCTCGGGGGCGATTGTCGGGTCGAAATTCATCAAGTCGCTTTCCGCCCATCCCGACGACATAGCGGGTGCTGTGGCCGACCTGATGCGGGCGCTTAAAGAGTGAGGGTCACACGGCGGGAGCGGATGCCTGTGCCGGAGATGGTGAAACGGTAATCTGACCGTTGAATGTGGCGTTGTAGACGCGCAGCCCGAAGTCGGCGGCCGAGGCTGTGATATGCTCGAAAAGCTGCGAGCGTATCGCCTCGTAGGCAAGCCAGTCGGTGGTTGCGGTGAAGCAGTAGATGTCGAGCGGAGTGCCGTTGGCGTCGGGAGTCATCAGGCGCACGATGATATTCTGGTCGTGGGCGATGGCCGGGTGAGAGAGCAGATAGCGGCAGAGATAGGCTCGAAACAGTCCGAGATTGGTGTCGAGAGTGCCGTTTACAGGCGCCACGCCTCCGTTGAACACCATTTTCTTTCCGGCCTGTGCGTCGGCCTTGCGTTTTTCGACAAATTCCTGAAGGAGGGGATATTTTGCGGTCATATCGTCGACAAACGCCGGAGAGGCGGCCACAATCGATGTGTTGTCGATTATTACCGAGCGGTCGATCTGGCGCACGCCGGAGTCAGACATTCCGCGCCAGTTCTGAAAAGAAGTCGACACGAGCGTATATGGGGGGAGCATGACGATTGTGTTGTCCCAGTTCTGCACCTTGACGACGGTGAGCGACACGTCGACCACGATGCCGTTGGCGATAGTCGATGGCACGACAATCCAGTCGCCGACGCGCAGCATGTCGTTGCTCGAGAGCTGTATGCCGGCCACGAAACCGAGTATCGAGTCTTTGAAGATCAGCATCAGGGCGGCAGCGAACGCACCGAGTCCGCCGAGGAGCGCCATAGGCGACTTGTTGATGAGAATCGACATGCAGATTATTGTGATTATAATCCACACTATGCCTTTTGCCACGTTCATGACCCCTTTGAGGGGATGGTTCTCCTTGTTGGCATGCCGGTCGTAGTTATACCATGCGAAGCCGATTATAGAGTTGCATCCTACGCCGAACATTATTGTGAGGTAGATATATACGAGCCTGCTGACAATACGGAGCACCGACGAGGTGTGTTCGAATGCGAACGGGAGCAAGGCGAGGATAACGAGTGGCGGTATGATATGCGAGCATTTGGTCACCACATGCTGATTTATCAGTTCGGTGCCGAAGTCGGTCTTGCGCAGTCGGATTATCTTGCGGACGATGAAAATCACGACGCGGCGTATTACATAGCCGAGGGCTATGGCAAACGCGCTTATAAGAATCACGTAGGCGACCTGTTCGATTTTGGGGTCGTTGCGCAATCCGAACCAGTTGCAGATGTCGCGGACGATGCCGAGCAGCCATTGTGCTATGTCATGTGAAGGAATAAGAGCGGTCATAGTCAAAACGTGTTTAAAGTTAATCCCTTAATCAATCATATAACAACCTTTGTGCGCATTTTGATTTCACGCGATGCCGGTAAATCATGCAGAGCTTCGGAAATCAACTTGGGGCGCACAGACAGTGCTCCCCAAGTCAAATGTTTTATAATCTGCCTGTTGGCGGACGCACGAGCCGTGCGTCACTACATTTCGAGAGCATTTTTATGAGTTTTGCAACGCTCTCTTGCTCCGGTCATCAGTCCTGGATTGCAATGAAATTGCCGTCGATGTCAAAGATGAAAGTGTCAGGGTCGGGAATGCTGACTTCCACCTCGACAGCCCTGCCCTTTTTGAACTCTATAGATTCGACTTTAGCCTCAAGACCATCTTTTTCGAGATGAGAGTAGGCCGAGCGGTGGAGAAGGTCTTTGACAACAGATGGAGCGAGGAAAGCGTTGTCGGGTGCGTCGATTTCAGTTACGTCACCCTTGGTGTTGAATTCGATGTCGACACCGTTGGAAAGCTCCACCTCATATTTTCCTTTGGCAAAATATTGTTCGCATTTGCTTATGCCGACATCTTTGAAATGGCGGTCGATAAAACGCTTGGCTTCAGCGGGGATGCTCTCATAATTCTGCGATCCTGACATGACAATGCCCGGGTTTCCGCCATTGAGACATGCCGATCTTGCCTGAGCCGAAAATCCTGTTGCGACAAGGGTTGCGACAGCTGCGGCGGTGATAAAATTTTTTGTTCTCATATCAATGCATTATTTATAATTTTTCATTTTATAATTATGAATAATAACAATCAAATCACAATAAAGTTTGATTTAATTGCATTATTTTACAGGCAGATAAATTTATTTTGGTTTTATGAAAATTCATACTGAAAATATTTGGCGGATATGTAATTTTTAGATAATTTTGAAATTCGTTACCAAAAAATTTAATAACCGTAACAAAGTGAAAAATTATATTAACTAACCTCACTCATTTATGAAACTAAAACTGTTCCTACTCATGCTGTTGATGGCAGCAGTACCCGCCCTTGCACAACGGGCAGCAGTGAGCGGCAGCGTAGTCGAGGCCGATACGGGCAATCCTATTGCCGGCGCCTTGGTGACGCTTCAGAACCAAGGAATCACGGTCACGACCGGTCCTGCCGGCGACTTTCTGATTTCAAACGCCGATCCGGGCGTGACTACCCTCACGGCAATCGCCTACGGCCATGCCGACGCGAGCATGACAATAGAATTATTTGCCAACCAGACAGTCAATGCAGGCCGCATCATCATGGCCAACAATGACCTGAACACCACCTATTACGAGGAAGCCCAGGACATGTGGTTTGATGAGAACGCCCTTGACGAGGAGGAGGGAGGCGCCCAGTCGATACAGGCACTCACCGGAGCCTCCGACGACATCTATTACAACGCGTCCAACTATAACTTCCAGCCGATGTATTTCCGTTTCCGCGGTCTTGACTCACAGTATCAGTCGGTCTACATGAACGGCATCGAGCTCAATGACCTGGCCCGCGGCCGATTCAGCTACTCATCGCTCGGCGGCATGACATCACGCGCATTCCGCAACCGCACGGCAGCGATAGGTCTCGGAGCGGCAGCCTACGGCTTCGGCGACATCGGCGGCTCAACCAACTTCAACACAATCACATCGAGCTATTCGCCGGGCTTCAACGGATCGGTGGCCTACACCAACTCCAACTACATGCTCCGCGCGATGGCCACATATTCGACCGGCATCAACAAGGACGGCTGGGGACTGACCCTCAGCGCCATCGGCCGCTGGGCCGACGAGGGCGAGATCGAAGGTACATTCTACAACTCTTTCGGCGCCTTCATGTCGCTTGAAAAAGTATTCAACAGCCACCACTCGCTGACACTGACGGCCTTCGGCGCGCCGATACAGCGCGGCGGCACCTCGGCGTCATATCAGGAGATATTCGACCTTGTCGACGACAACACCTACAACCCGAGCTGGGGCTGGCAGGACGGCAAGAAACGTTCGGCCAAAGTGATAGAGCAGTTCGACCCCACTGCGATGCTCAACTGGATCTACAAGAACGACAAGACAATCGTCAACACCGGTGCGGCACTGCGCTGGACACACTACAGCACAACCGGTCTGACCCGCAGCGGCAATTCGCCCGACCCGCGTCCCGACTATTACAAACGACTTCCGTCGGCCTACTTCGACGACGGCATGCCCACACCGGAGTCAGAGATGGTGGCCGACGCATGGCGCAACGGCTTCACCATCAGCCCTGACGGCACCCGTGTGCCTTTCGACCGCCAGATCAACTGGGATGCGATGTATCAGGCCAACTACCTTGCCAACATGGAGCAGGAAGGGCTTCCCTACAGCGACCGCAAGGGCTCGGTATATGTATTCGAGAACCGCGTCAGCAACCAGTTCCAGTTCCATCTGAACTCCGACATCAACCACCGCATCAACGACTATATGAGCCTGCAGGGAGGTGTTCATATCAACTATACTTCGGCAGACTACTACAAGACCGTGCGTGACCTTATGGGCGGCGAGTTCTGGCGCGATGTCGACACCTTCGCAGAGCGCGATTTCCCCGAAGATCCCGAAGTGCTCCAGAACGACCTCAACAACCCCAACCGCCGCGTCAAGGAAGGAGACCGATTCGGATATGACTACACCATCAACGCTGTGCAGGTTACAGGCTGGCTTCAGAATATGATCAACCTGCCCCAGTGGGATATCAACTACGGGTTGAAGATGCAGTACACTCAGTTCCAGCGCGACGGCCACATGCGCAATGGCCGCGCCCCCGAGAATTCCTACGGCAAAGGTGAAATCCACCGTTTCGACACGGGCGCATTCAAGGCAGGAGCCACCTACAAGGCCGACGGCCGTAACTTCATCTCGGCACACGCATCATACGAGACCCGCGCCCCGCTCTTCGAATATGCCTACATCTCGCCCCGCATCAAGGACACCGCAATCAACGGTCTGGCTCCCGAGCGCATCATATCGGGTGACATTTCCTACACATGGAACTACCGTCGTTTCCGCGGTTCGATTTCTGCATTCTGGACCCACATGAGCGACCTTACGGAGAAATTCTCATATTATGATGACCAATACGGCACATTCATGAACTACGTGCTCAAGGGAGTGCGCCGTCAGTATAAAGGAGTGGAGCTCGGCATGGCATACAAAATCACCCCGTCGGTGACCGCTACATTTGCCGGAACCTACGCCCGCTATCAGTACAAGAACCGTCCGACCGGCATCAAATCGTATGAAAACGGCATGATGGACGATATCGAGACGAAGGTATATCTCAACAACTTCTTCATCGGCGGCACCCCGCAGACCGCATGCAATATAGGCATCGACTGGGCAGCTCCGAAGCAGTGGTTCTTCAACGTCAACGCATCATGGATGGGCGACGCATACGTGTCAGTGTCACCTATCCGTCACGAAGAGCTTCCCGACCTGTGGCAGCACTTCCCCGACAAGGCAGAGCTCGAGGCCAAGATGCATTCGCTCGCCCAGCAGGACAAGATGAACAACGCGTTCGTGCTCAACGCATCTGTAGGCAAGCTCGTGTATATCAACCGCAAGGTGTCGATGAACTTCAACCTGTCGGCCACCAACCTGCTCAACAACCGCGATATCATGACCAACGCATTCCAGCAGGGACGTTTCGACTATACCAACTACGACGCGCAGAAATTCCCCAACAAGTATCAGTACGCGCAGGGAATACGTCTGTTCCTCAACGTGGGCGTACGCTTCTAATGAGAACTGCCGCAGAAGAACAGATCAGTGACAGAAAAATCACAGACCAACAAACAAAAGCAAAACGTTTATGAAACTGCATAAAATATTATACGCGTCGGTAATAGCTCTTGCCGCAGGCATGGGGTTTACATCATGCGACGTCAACTTTGACAATCCCCCTGTCATCAGCCCTGACCTGGGCGGTGACGGCAAGTGGGACGCGCCATTGAGCGTGCCGGGCGCCTACGCTTACTACAACGCATATTATTCCGACGCCCCCGACACCGACAAATATTACTGGGTGACAGGCTATATCGTGGGCTGCGTCAACACGACAGAGACAGTTTTTGTATGCAACGACCAGACAGCGGCTTTCAGCGCGCCGTTCGAGAGCACCAGCAACCTGCTCCTTGCTCCGACCCCCGACTGCACCGACTACAGCCGCTGCATCTCTCTGCAGCTTCCCTCGGGAACTGTGCGCACAGCGCTAAACCTCAAAGACAACGAGTCAAATCTGGGCCGCGAAGTGACCGTAAGAGGTTATGTCGACAAGTATCTCGGCATACCGGGTCTGCGTTCGCTGACCCATTACGAGTGGGGACCACTTGGCGTTGACACGGGCGAAGTGGAGGTAGGCAAATCGGACTACACTCTGCTTAGCGGAGCCATCACGTCGGGCCGTGCCTACGCTTTAGTGATCGACAAAACTGCCGCCCAGACCGTTACAGCGGCCGGCGACAACGGTTTCCTCTACACCGAGGCAATCACGATTGACGACAACAAGTTCAACGCGTCCGAGAAATACGGTTTCATGTTCACCGAGACAGAAGAAGGCTCAGGCAAATATTATATCACCGATTACCGCGGCATGTTCCTCTATCAGGCGCCTTACGGCACCGGCTGGTCAAACCGTCCGAGCATCGCAAAAGCCCCAATCAAGGATGACAACTCATTCCTGTGGCAGCCTGTCAACAGCGGCGACGGCCACTGGACAATCGGCAACGTAGCGTCGAGCCAGGTACTTGCATACGACACAAGCTACAAGTCGTATGGCATCTACTCAGGACTGTCAGACCAATACAAGGCACCCGAGCTCTACGAGATGGCCAATGACCCCGCAGTGACACCCGACTTCAACCCCACCGAACCGGGCAATCCGGGCGACGTGACCGAAGGCACCGGTGATGGCACACTCGAATCGCCCTACGACGCAGTGCGTGCGCTCGCCATCATCGAGGCCGGCAGCATGTCGAATGAAAATGTCTATATCAAGGGTATCATTTCGAAAATCGACGAAATCGACACGAGCAACTACGGCAACGCCACCTACTACATATCTAACGACGGCACTGCGACCAAGCAGCTCGAAGTGTTCCGCGGATATTATCTCAACGGAGCCAAGTTCACATCGGCCGACGCCATCAAGGTAGGTGACGAGGTGGTGATACTCGGCAAGCTTATCAAGTATAACACGACACCCGAAGTTGCACAGGGCAGCTCAATCATCAGCATCAACGGTCAGGGCGGCGAGACTCCGACACCTCCCACCCCTCCGGCAGGCGACGGTGACGGCACTCAGGAAAATCCGTACACGACAGCCAATGTCATAGCGCTCAACCCGACATCGACCACCGAGTCGCCCGCAGGCGGCTCAGGCGTGTGGGTCAAGGGTTATATCGTGGGTTACATGCCTTCGACTCCCAAGACCACTCTTGACAACACAGTGTTTGCAGCTACCGCCGACCTCAAGACAAATATCGTGCTGGGGCCGACTGCCGACTGCAAGGATTACACTCAGTGCATCGGCATTCAGCTTCCTTCGGGAGCTGTGCGCACGGCGCTCAACCTGCAGGATAATCCCGGCAATCTCGGTGCGGCCGTGACTCTCTACGGCGATGTGATGAAATATTGCTCTGGACCCGGCCTGAAGAACACTACGAAGTATGAGCTCGGCGAGGGCGGCGACACCCCCACTCCTCCCGTAACCGGCGGCGACACTGTCTATGAAGGGCTTGTGGCAAATGCCAACGGCTGGATTTTCGACAATGTAAACATGCCCGAAGCGGCTTCTTCAATCTGGTTGTGGAAGGTATATAACGGCTCAGGATATCTCAACGCTTCGGCTTACTTTGATAACAAGGCGAACGCTTCAGAGGCTTATGCCTACGCTACAGTCGACCTTTCAGGAAAGAGCGACGCGACAGTGGCGTTTGACCATGCGGCAAAGTTCCAGACCACGCTGAAAGATCTCTGCGGAATGGTGGTGCGCGAGGCGGGTGCTTCGACCTGGACTGCGCTCAGCATCCCCACCTGGCCTGAGGCCGGATCGTGGACGTTTGTCAATTCGGGCGAGATCAGCCTCAAGGCTTTCGCCGGAAAGAAAATCGAGATCGGCTTCAAGTACGGCTCGAGCGATAACGGCGCCGACACCTGGGAAATCAAGAATTTCGTCGTCAAAGGGAAATGACAATCAGCAATCAATTTGCTTTGACTGACTCAACAAAAAAATTTCAAACAATATGAAAAGTCTGAAAAAATATATACTGGGAATTGCAGCTCTCTCGATGGGAGTGGGGATTACCGCATGTCAGGACGACTTCGACGACAACAAGCCGGGACTCGTCGTGCCGGAGGCAACAATTACCCCCAACACCACCATACTTGAGGCGAAGCAGACATTCTGGCAGAACACTGTCAACTATATCGACACAATCAGAACCAAGGAGGATGGCTCGCACTATATCATTCACGGCCGAGTGATTTCATCTGACCGCACAGGCAACATCTACAAGAAGCTCGTGATAAAGGACGAGACGGCAGCCCTGGCGATATCTGTCAACTCTACCGGCATGTACACCAAGTACGCACCGGGGCAGGAGGTGGTAATCGACCTTACCGACATGTACATAGGCAAGTATAACGGCACCCAGCAGCTGGGCTGGCCTCTCTTCTATGAGAAAGGCCAGGTGTGGGAGGCTACATTCATGCCGCCCGTGATGCTCGAGACGCACATGCAGCTCAACGGACTGCCCGACACTGCCGCCCTCGACACCATGAGCATCCGCAACTTCAGCGAACTGCACAACGACCCGTCGAAACTGGCAGAAATGCAGTCGCAGCTTGTACGTTTCAACAATGTAAGCTTTGTTGAAGGTGGCAAAAAAGCGTTTACCGACGGCTACAAGGTCACTACCAACCGTCTGCTGACCGACTCTGAAGGTCAGACACTCACAGTGCGCACATCGGGCTACGCCACATTCCGCGACGTGATGCTTCCCGAGGGTAACGGCGACGTTGTGGGTATTCTCGACTATTACTCGACATCAGATGACTCAGACTCCAATCCCTGGCAGCTTACGCTCATCGACGCTGCCGGCTGCATGAATTTCGGCAATCCGACAATTGAGCCCGGCGGTGAGGACAATCCCTACACAGTTGAACAGGCTATCGCTATCGAAGAGGCCGGACGCCGCGGCAAGGGCTGGACTACGGGTTATATTGTGGGCGCAGTAGCACCCGAGGTCACATCTGTAAGTTCTAACGATGATATCGAATGGGGCAGCGACGTATTGCTCGCCAACACGCTGGTGATCGGTCCGACGGCTGACTGCAAGGAATATAACAAGTGTCTTGTCATCTCACTTCCGCAGGACAGCAAGCTCCGCGAAGTCGGCAACCTGCGCGACAATCCGACGAACTACGGCAAGCAGATATGGCTTTACGGCTCGCTTGAGAAATATATGGACACATGGGGTATCACCGACAACTCCGGCGCAACATCTCAATTCCGCATAGACGGCGTTGACGTGGGCGGCGGCACCGTGGCCGAAGGTAACGGCTCGGAGGCTTCACCCTATAATGTCGCACAGATCGTGGCACTCAACCCGACATCGACCACCGATGCCGTAGCGAGCGGAATCTGGGTTACGGGCTATATCGTCGGCTACATGCCTTCAACACCGTCGACAACGCTTAACAACACAGTGTTCGGCGCACCTGCTGATTTGAAAACCAACCTCGTGCTCGGCCCGACAGCTGACTGCACCGACTACACCAAGTGTATCACCATACAGCTGCCTATCGGCACAGTCCGTGACAACCTCAATCTTCAGGATCATGCAGATATGCTCGGCGCCAAGGTGTCGCTCTTCGGCGATGTGATGAAATATTGCGGCGGCCCCGGCATCAAGAACACGTCTAAATATAATGTGATCGAAGGAGGCTCGGGCGAGACCCCGACACCTCCCACCCCTCCGGCAGGCGACGGTGACGGCACTCAGGAAAATCCGTACACGACAGCCAATGTCATAGCGCTCAACCCGACATCGACCACCGAGTCGCCCGCAGGCGGCTCAGGCGTGTGGGTCAAGGGTTATATCGTGGGTTACATGCCTTCGACTCCCAAGACCACTCTTGACAACACAGTGTTTGCAGCTACCGCCGACCTCAAGACAAATATCGTGCTGGGGCCGACTGCCGACTGCAAGGATTACACTCAGTGCATCGGCATTCAGCTTCCTTCGGGAGCTGTGCGCACGGCGCTCAACCTGCAGGATAATCCCGGCAATCTCGGTGCGGCCGTGACTCTCTACGGCGATGTGATGAAATATTGCTCTGGACCCGGCCTGAAGAACACTACGAAGTATGAGCTCGGCGAGGGCGGCGACACCCCCACTCCTCCCGTAACCGGCGGCGACACTGTCTATGAAGGGCTTGTGGCAAATGCCAACGGCTGGATTTTCGACAATGTAAACATGCCCGAAGCGGCTTCTTCAATCTGGTTGTGGAAGGTATATAACGGCTCAGGATATCTCAACGCTTCGGCTTACTTTGATAACAAGGCGAACGCTTCAGAGGCTTATGCCTACGCTACAGTCGACCTTTCAGGAAAGAGCGACGCGACAGTGGCGTTTGACCATGCGGCAAAGTTCCAGACCACGCTGAAAGATCTCTGCGGAATGGTGGTGCGCGAGGCGGGTGCTTCGACCTGGACTGCGCTCAGCATCCCCACCTGGCCTGAGGCCGGATCGTGGACGTTTGTCAATTCGGGCGAGATCAGCCTCAAGGCTTTCGCCGGAAAGAAAATCGAGATCGGCTTCAAGTACGGCTCGAGCGATAACGGCGCCGACACCTGGGAAATCAAGAATTTCATCGTCAAAGGAAAATAAATAATTTCCGTTACTTTATATGCGGGGGCTTCCTTTTCAGGAGGCTCCCGTTGTTTTTAGGTTAACAAATTATAAAATAACCGAGGTCGGTAAAACATTTTGCGGATTGTGGCGTTTAGTAAGTACATAGCAGAATTACTTTTTCCGTTGCAAGAAATGTGATAATGATTGGTTTATTATTTAACAAAGGCTTCCGTGAGGAAGCTTTTGTCGTTTTTTGGTGGTGGATGGAGTCGGCGGGGGCAGTATAATGTGATGTAAATCGGCGTCCTACGGAAGCCTCTGTGTGGGGACGGAGGTGTGGGTGGGGTGATAGAGGAGCGGGGGTTGACCTCGGGTATTCCCGGAAGCGAGCATCCGGATCTCTGTGAAGCCTGCGGCAACTGCGGGGGCGAGACGCCCCCGCCCCGACGTGGGGAATCAGACTTGATAATCAGAATGTTGGCGGATGCACGAGCCGTGCGGCCCTACTTTTCTGTGTTCCTATTTTTATGGCGTTGTTTTTTTAACATGGATTTTTGGGGGATGTTGAAATTTTTTATGTAATTTTGCGGTCAGAAAAAGAACGGTGGATAAATTTGGCTGCTTGCAACCACCAAAAAAAATGCTAAAACCGCATTTTACAGCCTGTTTCCCCCTGTTCTTATTGTTTTTATGTCGTGCGCTCCGCAGTCGGTGTGTCACGATGATTATTTACTCTAAGAGAGCGTTTGAATTTAAAACGTATTAATAATAACAGAGAATGAAAGTAAAAACTTCAAATTAATCCTGAGGTCTTTTTTGGTCAATTCCGCCAAGTTTCATCAGTCGCATAGCTCGCTATGCTCCTTCCTCAACTCGCGGAATTCCCTCAAAAAATCCTCTCAGTCTTAATTTGATTTAAATCCAAACACTCTCTAAAAAACTTTAAGAGCATGAATTATCTGTTTACATCTGAATCGGTGTCGGAAGGACACCCTGACAAAGTGGCGGACCAGATTTCTGACGCCATTCTGGATCAGTTTCTGGCGCATGACCGCAATTCGAAGGTGGCGTGCGAGACGCTTGTGACTACCGGACAGGTAGTTGTTGCGGGCGAGGTGAAGAGCAAGGCGTATATCGATCTGCTGTCGGAGGTGCGCCGCGTAATCAAGGAGATCGGTTATGACCGGTCGGAGCTGAAGTTTGACGGTGAGGCCTGCGGAGTGATGTCGGCTATACATGAGCAGTCGCCCGATATCAACCGAGGCGTCGATGTCACGGACCCGAAGCAGCAGGGTGCGGGCGACCAGGGCATGATGTTCGGCTATGCCACCAACGAGACACCTCTTTACATACCTCTGACGCTTGCGCTGAGCCATGCGTTGCTCAAGGAGCTTTCGCGGATACGCCGCGAGGGTAAGGAGTTCACTTACACTGACCGCAACGGCAAGATCCGTTCGTATCTGCGTCCGGACTCGAAGAGCCAGGTGACTGTGGAATATGACGAGGAGCACCGTCCAGTGAGAGTGCACACGATTGTAATCTCGACGCAGCATGACGATTTTATCGAGGCGGAGGACGGCCGTAGCCAAGATGAGGCAGACCGGATGATGCTCGACAAGATACGCGAAGATGTCAAGCGAGTGCTGATACCTGCGGTCAAGTCACAGGTGCCGGCAGATATCGCGGCGCTGATTGACGATGAATTCATTTTGCATGTTAACCCGACGGGCAAGTTTGTTGTGGGGGGTCCTCATGGAGACACCGGTCTGACCGGCCGCAAGATCATTGTTGACACTTACGGCGGGCACGGGGCTCACGGGGGTGGCGCTTTCTCGGGTAAAGACCCGTCGAAGGTTGACCGTTCGGCGGCCTACGCGGCTCGTCACATAGCCAAAAATCTTGTAGCCGCGGGTGTGGCTGAACGTGCGCTGGTGCAGGTTGCCTACGCTATCGGAGTGGCACAGCCGGTGTCGCTGTTTGTCGACACTCAGGGAACGTCGAAGGTGTCGCTGAGCGATGCGGAGATTTCTGACAAGGTGAGCCGTATTTTCGACATGACACCGCATGGTATCGAGACGCGTCTTGGTCTGCGCAATCCGATATATCTGGAGACAGCGACCTACGGACATTTCGGCCGCACCCCCCGTAAGGTCACGAAGCATTTCCACTCGGTGTATGAGGAGGACAAGTGTGTGGAGGTGGAGCTTTTCACGTGGGAGAAGCTTGACTATGTAGAGCAGATACGCGAGGCTTTCGGGCTGTAACTGACCAAAAGAAATTATTTAAACCGTATAAAATGACAGGAGCGTTGCCTCACGGCGACGCTCCTGTTTTTGTCCAAATTTCAATTAAATTATTTATAGCGTAAAAATGTTGTGTCAGTTTTATTGGTGCGGGTCACGGATTTAACATCGGCGTGTGGCGGAAGCCGGGGGGATGTTGCATCGTGACGGCTGTAGGGTTTCTGTGTGGTATGGTTACAAACAGAAGGTGTGGACTGATTGCCGGGAGACTGCTTGCTGAGGCACCGCCAAGCGCCTTGTCCAACAAATCTCGCATGCAATAGTCCACACCCATATTCAGGCATAAACTATCTCGCGAGCGGCCTTGGACTTAAAGAGTAGTGGCGGGTTTCCAGTAAGGGCAGCCGGAGAATATATCCATGTATGTTTAAGATCGAGAGAGATTGATTATCAAGGGTAGAGAAAGAGTGGAGCGAAGAGTCGAGAGAATGATTAAGAGAAAGCGGGTCATAGAATGGTGATACCCAAAGGATTTCTATTTTTGCAAAGATAAATAAAGATTTTGAGAAAATAAGAGGGTATCTCATAATAAAAGTTAAAAAATAAGTTCAGAGAGGGGGCGAGGATAGCGGGGGGCCATGCTATGATGCGGGGGGCTATGCTATGATGCGGGGGCGAGACGCCCCCGCCCCGGGGGTTGTAACTTTTTGGCGCATTTTGGCTTCGGCGAGATGGTAATTTTGCAATGTGATTGATAATGAGAGTCAGTCACACGGAAACTGTTTTTTTAATTTATCAAAAGATGAATGATATGGAAAATGTGGAAAAGTTGCAGGAGGAAGAGTTGGCCTGCGGGGTTGTCACTGCGGAGGAGCGAGTGGAGGATGTGGCCGAGGCGGTTGCTGAGGCTGTCGCCGAGCCGGAGACAGAGGCGGACGCGGTAAGAGAGGCGGACGTTGAGATTATGGATGTGAGCCAGGAGGGTGATGCGGGGACGGCTTCGGCTGGGACTGAGGCGGCCGACATTGACAGACTGATAGCCGAGGCTGAGGCGCGGGGATATGAACGGGGCCGCACCGAAGGGATTGAGGCGTGGATGAATGAAGGGCGCAGGGGCCGGACACCGCGCAGGGAGGAGCCTACGGAGAGCGAGGTAATGATACTCAACAATATGCGTCGGAGCGTATGGGAGTAAGTGAGTTGTTATGAGAGTTATTTTTCATCAGTTTTTTAATTGTTTTAATTTTTATTGTTATGAAGAAGTTTTTTGAGAGTGATTTTATCAAGGTTGCTGTAGTTATGGCGATAGTAGCGGCTGTGTACGCAGTGTTGAACGGGTGTGCCGGCGGCGGAGAGGCTGTGATGGCGATGGGAGTTATAGCCGGTGCTGCCGGCGGTAAGCATGTGTCAGGAGAACCGCTGACACTGGAACTCAGCCGCGAGGCGTCGCCCGACCTGCTGAGAAACGAGATCGACGACAGGATAGTGAAGATACGCCCGATGGCAACGCCGATCGACCAGATTTCACGACACGCCGGAGCACGCCGAAGCGGGGCGATGACAGTGGAATATTACTCAGTGGACACGAAGGAGGTGACAACGACGCTTGAGGCCGACTCCACTGACATCACGAGCTGGGGCAAGACTCAGGGCGCGCTCCTGAAAACGGCGGATGACGGTATCTTCGAGCCGACGGAGACAATCATGGTGCCCGAGGTGATGGCGACGACCAAGGATGGGGAGACGGAAACGCTTGTGCTGTATGTGGTGTCGAAGGATACGAACGGCATATCGGTGATATCGGTCAACAACACGACGAGCCGCGGGTCGAGTGTGCCCGAGCTTAAGGCCGGAACAATGCTCGTGAGAATGGGCCGCGCGGCCGCCGAACTTGATGTGCAGACACCGCAATTTGAGGCGATGCCTACGAAGAAAAGCAATAACTGCCAGATATTCAAGGCCCAAGTTGAGCAGTCGACCTATCACAAGATAGCCAACAAAGAGGTGGGCTGGAGCTTTTCAGACCAGGAAGAGGCGGCTATCACCGACATGCGCCGCGGCATGGAGAAGAATTTCCTGTTTGGCTCGTGCGGCACGCTGACCGACCCGGTGAAAAATACGGAGATAATGCTCACGGGCGGCATCTGGCATCAGGCCGGGAAGGAGTGTCAATACACGAAAGGCAATCTTGACATGAACCGTCTCATAGAGATTTCGCGCCAGGCGTTTACGGGCAACGGCGGCTCGTCGAAGAAGCTGCTCATAGGCGGAACACTTCTCATAGAGGAGCTCAACAAGCTGGAGCATGTAAAGACAGTGGGAGCCTCGGAGACGATGACACGCTGGGGTCTCGATTTCACGGAGATAGTGACGAAGTTCGGCCGACTGTATGTGCTCGCGTCGGAGATATTCGACCAGTGCGGCCACTCGCACGACGGCATGATTATCGATCCGGAATATCTGACGAAATACAGCCATGTGCCATTCCGCACGGAGCGACTTGACCTTCGCCGCAGCGGTCAGCGCAACACCGAGGCGATAGTCATCACTGAGGCCTCGTGTCTGGTGCTCCGCTATCCGCAGGCTCATGTCAGACTCATCGGCGTCTAAAACGTAAAGACTCATGATTATGATGGTGAGGCTTAGCAAAGAGGAGATGCTTCGTGAGTGGAAAGCGCGCCGAGGCATGACACCGGTGTCGACATCGACACTGCAGGTGACACGCCGTGAGAGCGAGACGGTTGACGAGATGGTGCAACGCGAAATCGACGACTGGTATGCGCATCTGCTCGCGACGGCAGATCCGATGTTTCTTCCGCAACGTGATTTCTCGGCTGTGACAGAGCCGAGAGACGCGGGAGACGGCAGCGTGGAGATAGAGTTACCCGAGGAGTGCGTGAGGTTGCTGTCGGTGAGAATGAGCGGGTGGCGCCGGCCGGCAAGGATTGTCGATGACGCTGACGGAGCGCTTGCGAGAATGCAGTCAAGCCGGTATGTTTCGGGCAAGAGCTGCAATCCGGTGGCAGTGAGGCGCGGACGATGCCTGACTCTCTACAGCAAATGCGGAGAGGGAAAAGTGACCGAGCTGCTGTGTGTGGCGGCTCCCGCCGACGGAAGCTATGAGTTTGAACGCGGGGAGCTTTTCGGTATCGGTGAGGTGTAGCGGTCGGTAAGATGTGTTTAAATCTATTTGGAGGATTATGATTGTAAAGAATGATATTTCAATAAGTATCGCCGACGCGGCACGCAGGGCGTGGGAGCGCGGGGCGGAGTTCAGGACACGGCGCGAGCGTTACAAGCGGTTTACTTACGGCGACCAGTGGAATGACATAGTGACGGAGCCTGACGGTGAAAAGATGACAGCGCGGCAGCAGGCGCTCAAACATGGCAAAGACCCGATGACCAACAATCTGATAAGGCGCATGGTGAAGTGTGTGATAGGTCGCTTCAGGATGTGGCTTGAGGAGAAGAGGAATTCGGGGGAGGGGGTCGATCCGTTGCTTGCGGATGTGTATCGAGCCAACAGTGTGGACGAGATGGATTGCCGGGCGCTGGAAGAGTTTCTGATATCGGGGATGACGATGCAGCGGATATCGAATGAGGTACGGCCGGGCAGGGAGGGTGCGAGAGTGGACAATGTGAGTCCGCTGAAATTTTTCGTGAACAGTTTTACCGACCCGCGTGGCGATGACATAGAGATGATCGGTATGCTTCACGACATGAGTCAGGCAGAGGCTGTGATGCGGTTTGCCGGTGGAAGCCGGAGCAAAGGGAAAGCGTTGCGCGAGCTGCTGAGCCGCAACGAGACGCGCTACGGAGGGAGTGTGCTCGGCGGGGGGATGTCGGGAAGCGGCAGTTTCAGCCACAGCGGCGAACGGGGTCGATGCCGTCTGATCGAGGTGTGGACACTTGAGAGCCGCGAGAGCGTGCGGTGGCATGACCGGGCCAGCGGGTCGTGCGGCGAGGAGAGCAGTGGCGGAGCGGGTTGGATCGATGTCGAGAACAGGATGCGTGCGGAGCATGGCGCCGAACCGATAGAGAGTGTGCTGACCCACAGCATCGGGTGGCGGTGCCGGTGGCTTACGGCCGACGGAAGCGTGGTGAGTGAATATGAGTCGCCCTATCGCCACGGCGGGCATCCGTTTGTGGTGAAGATGTATCCACTGACTGACGGCGAGGTGCATTCGCTCGTGGAGGATGTCATTGACCAGCAGATATATGTCAACCGTCTGATAACCCTGATGGACAGGGTGATGAGCACGTCGGCGAAGGGAGTGCTGCTTTTTCCGAAGAGCCAGCGGTCGGCCAACATGGACTGGGAGAAACTGTCGTCGCTATGGGCGTCGCCCGACGGTGTGATACCATACGAGGCTGTTGACGGCGCTCCCGAACCGCGTCAGCTGATCACCAACGCCGGAGATTTCGGAGCCCGCGAACTGCTCAGCCTCGAACTGAAAATGCTTGAGGATGTGTCGGGAGTGAGCAACGCGTTGCTCGGACGGAGCAGCGGCGGCGGCAATGTGGGTTATGAACGCTATGAGAGCGAAGTGCGCAACGCCACAGTGGCAATCAACGACCTGTTGCTGACATTCGTGCATTTCAGAGAGGAAAGAGACGAGAAGTTGCGTGGTATTTGATGGTATTTTTACCATTTTAACAACCATGAGCAAGGATTGAGCCCATGATTGTGGTAATTTTGCCAAAAACAGAATTACAATGGGAGAATATACCGAACAGAGGAACAGGGATTTCATGGCAGCTTTCAGGCGCGAGATGAAGGGAATGTTTTACCGCGGCGAGGAGGTGACAGTGGAGAAAGTGATAGGCAGGGTTATGGCCGGCGACGCTCCGGGATATTATGTGAGCTACCGTTATGCGCGGCGTGCGGTCGGCGACCTGATAGAGCGGGGCGTAATCAGGAACTACAAGGGCGGACTGCGCCGTCATTCGCGCCATGACATGATGATAGAGATAGGCAGAAAATGCCGGGAGCGAATGGATGGGACGGGGATGAGTCTGGGTCGGGCACTTGTCGATGTGCTTGTGACGGAACGGGCGTCGTCATTTTTCATGACACGAGTCTATGCCCGTCAGCTCTTTTACAGAATGGGGAAGAAATCAAAAAAAGGAGGGAATGGAAATGAGAATAGAGATAAAGCGAAGCGATGTGATGGAGGAGATATATGCAGTGTCGGCACTGAAGGGTTATGTAAGTCTGCCGGAGAGGGAGAGGGCGCTGCTGCAGGAAGATCAGAGCGAGGGACTTGATGTGCTTGTTGCCGACGCGTTTGCCGAGACGGTGATGGAACTGATGCCGTTGGTCGGAGACTTCAGTTTGCCGGAGGATACGGACGGCGATATGTGGATAGAGCTGAAGGCGGGGTGTGAGAACAACGGACCTGTGCTGGCGGCGGCCGGCGCGGTGCTGTCAAAGTCGATAGCGTGGATGGTGCTGGGAGCAATATATGAGGCGAGCGGCGAGGGAGCCGCCTACGAAACCAAGGCTCGCCGGGGGATTGCCATTACGCGTGAAACGATTGACTATGGCTGCGGGGAGTTGCCGAGGCTGCGTGGATGGAGGTAAGAGAGTGATAAGGCCAATGCAATTTCCAAGAGAGTGTTTGAATTTAAACCGTATTAACCATAAAAGAGAATGAAAGTAAAGACTTAAAAACTCTCTAATAAATCTGCTTTTATTAGGAAATATTACGAATAAATGCGTAAATTGCGCGAAATTCAAACAAAACTATTGAATAAACCATCAAACAAATAATAAACAATAGAATGAAAAAGTTATTTTTAATCAGTGCATTATTTTGCATCGGCCTGACATCATGCTATACGTCACGCACTTACGTCGGAGACGTCAAGCCCGGGGCTCCAACCGTAAAGGTGAATGACGAGACTGTTCACCACCTGTTATATGGATTGATACCCGTAGGAAACAATAAGATTGATGACAGTGATTACATCGGAAACCGTAAGAACTATGTAGTAAAAAATCAGCAGACATTCCTGAACGGCTTCCTTAGTGTAATAACACTTGGCATCTACACACCTATGACGGTTTCTTTCGAGGTGCCTATCGATGAACTCGGGCAAAAGTAAGGCGTAAGCAATACAATAACAGAGGCGGTTGTCGACGAAATCGACGGCCGCCTCTGTTATTGTATGTTTAACTATAATGCTAAATCCGGATGGTGTTGCAGAACTCGGCAAATGCCTCAAAAAAAGTAGGAGTCCACGGTTTGAGTGTCAATCAATATTTTGATTGTCATGTGTTAACTCAGACGTGCGGGCCGTGCGTTCATAGGAAGTTCTGTCATACCCTCAGTCAAAGAGGGAGCGGACTACGGCGAGGGAGCGGAGCGAGGAGGTGGAGCCGAAGTGGGTGGAGTAGTATTGGAGGAGGAGGTCGAGGATGGCGTTACGGTCGGCCCGCGAGAGGCGGAAGATGTGCATGTTGTCGAGAGTCATTCGGGAGATGGAGACGAGCACAGCGGCCTGTGACGCGTCGAGCCACTGAGCATGGAGCGGCGGGGAGGGGCGGAAAAGTCCGGCGGAGAAGTCGAAGCAATAGCCCTGACGCCACGATGCGGTGTCGGGTGCGATGCCCATGAACTGCATCAGTGAGATGAGAAATGCAATGGGTGAGTTGGCGATGGAGCGTGAGGTGGAGGTGATGTGGGATATGGCGCGGTCGACAAAGTCGTAGAGCGCGGCGTCGGGCTGGCTGTCGCGCAAGAGGGCGGCGAGAAAGTCGCAGATGAACAGCACGACCGATGTGGCGACAGGGTTTTCAAGCATCATTAGCCGCGAGGGCATGATGTCGCGCAGCGACTGCAGCGAACGGTTGTCGCGGATATCGAGGACGCATGAGAATGATGAGCCCGGCAGCATCAGAGCCCGCCGCCGGCGCGCTGCGGGAGAGTTGCCGTCGCTGACGATTACGGGTATGCGCCCGGCCTCGCGCGAGAGGCAGTGCACGATGGCGCGGGAGTCGTTATATTTAATCGAGCGGAGGGTTATGCAGTTGGAGGGTATAAGCAAGATAGAAGTCGTTTTAGGGGGAAAAATGGGGTTGAAGGAGTACAAAAATAGATAAAAAAACGCTAAAACGCATTTTTTTTGAAAAAAATTTGCAAGTTTGAAAAAGAGTGAGTAATTTTGCAGTCGCTTTGTGGGTGTTACCAGAAGCAACTTTGGCCCATTCGTCTATCGGTTAGGACGCAAGATTTTCATTCTTGAAAGAGGAGTTCGATTCTCCTATGGGCTACCAATAAACAAAAAAAAGAAAAAGTCAATTACAATAATGGCAAATCACAAATCTTCAATCAAGAGAATACGCCAGACGGCCAGCCGTCGTCTTCACAACCGCTATTACGCCAAAACAGCGCGCAATGCCGTCCGCAACGTCCGTAAACTGACCAACAAGGCAGAAGCAGAAGCAGCATTTGTAAAATTGACCGCAATGCTCGACAAGCTCGCTGCAAAGAAAGCTATATCGAAGAATAAAGCTTCGAACCTCAAGAGCAAGATTGCCCGCCACATCAACAAGCTGGCAGCGTAAGGAAATCTTCTTTTGACGCAAGCGGCCCATTCGTCTATCGGTTAGGACGCAAGATTTTCATTCTTGAAAGAGGAGTTCGATTCTCCTATGGGCTACTTCAGGAGGGTGCGATAAAAAATCGCACCCTCTTTTTTTGTGGGGTTTCAGAATCCGGCGAAGATAGTCGGCCATCGAGCTCTGCAATGGGGAGCGGCGGCTATCGAGGGCGTTGAAGATCCGGAGAGAAGACTGCGGAGAGGGCGGAGATTGGGGGATGTGACTAAACGGATACTGACGGTGTAAATCGGCGTCCTACGGAAGCCGAGGCGTGGCGGGGACAGTGGGTGTGGGGGTGAAGGACCAGTCTGACGGGTCTGACGGGTCAGACGATGGGTAGGGGGAAAGGGTCTGTTGCGGGATGAGACGGAGCAAGTGTGGGTGCAGGTGATGCGGGTTGGTGGATTTCGTGGAGTTAAAAAAAAGGGGCGGGGTAAACATATCGGTGGTTTTATTATTATTTGTTTGGCAATTTTATTATATTTGTAAGCTAATAAGTAAGTCATCAAACAGTCAGGTTCTGAGGTGTCGGGCATGCGGATTTTACCGATCTGCGGGGATGCACTCAGAGCCGGCTTTCAGGGAGATAACCATATATGGACAATTATATCGTATCGGCACGCAAATACAGGCCGTCGACGTTTGCTTCGGTTGTGGGGCAGAAGGCTCTGACGGCGACGCTTAAAAACGCGATTGCCACCGACCGCCTGGCGCACGCATATCTGTTTTGCGGCGGGCGCGGTGTGGGCAAGACGTCGTGCGCACGCATCTTTGCCAAGACCATCAACTGCATGAACCCGACGGCCGACGGCGACCCGTGCAACGAGTGCGCCTCGTGCCGGGCGTTTAACGAAAACCGTTCGCTCAACATCATAGAGCTTGACGCGGCGTCAAACAACAGTGTCGATGACATACGCGGACTTGTCGACCAGGTGCAGGTGCCACCTACCGAGGGCCGTTACCGCGTGTTTATCATCGACGAGGTGCACATGCTGTCGTCGGCGGCATTCAACGCATTTCTAAAGACGCTGGAGGAGCCGCCGAGCTATGTTGTGTTTATCCTGGCTACCACCGAGAAGCAGAAAATCATACCTACGATATTGTCGCGCTGCCAGATCTACGATTTCAACCGCATCACGGTGGCCGATATGGTCGACCATCTGCAATATGTGGCTTCGCATGAAGGGATTACTGCCGAGCGGTCGGCGCTGAGCCTGATTGCCCGCAAGGCCGACGGAGCGATGCGCGACGCGCTGTCGATATTCGATCAGGTGGCGGCATCGTCGCGCGGCAATATCACCTACGCCTCGGCGATTGCCAATCTGAATGTGCTCGACTCGACATATTACACCCGTTTGGCCGGCGCTTTTGCCAAGGGCGACGTGCAGAGTGCCCTGCTGCTCTACAAGGAGATACGCGACCGCGGTTTCGACACGCATTTCTTCATCACCGGTCTGGCCGCCTATATCCGCGACCTGATGGTGGCGCGCTCGGAGTCGACGTTACAGCTTCTCGACACCGACGATGATGTCAAGGCCGAGATAGCCAACACCGCCAAAGAGCTTCCTCTCGATTTCTACTATGCGGCCATGAGCCTGTGCAACGAGGCCGATCTCAACTATCGCCAGGCATCGTCAAAGACATTTCTCGCCGAGCTTCTGCTCATCAGACTGTGCCAACTACAAAGCCCCTCCCCCACTTATAGCGGCAGCGGAGAGGGGCAGCTCAAGCCTTTTGCCGCCCCGGCGCCGACTGCAGCGCCGGCCACTGCGCCTGCTTCAGGCCATGCCGCCGTGCAGCAGTCACCGGCTGCTGCGGCCACCAACGTCCCGGCGCCCGCCGCACCCGCTCCGGCAGTGAAACCGGCGACGGCACACACCGCTGCACCGCCTGCAACGGCAGCGCCACCGGCCACCGCGACAAGCGCACCGCCGCCTCCGCCGTCGCGCACGGGCAAAGTGCTACGCTCCACCCGCCGCGTAGAGAACCAGGCAGCATCAGGGCCGAGCCGCACGGACGCCGCAGAGACCCGGACACACCGCACAGCGAGCTACACCGAAGAGCAGGTAAACGCCGCATGGGACGCCTATGCCGCGGCACGTCCGACCGAAAGGATACTTATCAACACGATGCGCGCATGCCGCCCCCGCAACAAGGGCAACGACACTTACGACGTGGCGCTCGAAAACGAGATTCAGACGGAAGAGTTCCGCAACCGCCTCGTCGAACTGCTCCCCTACATGCGCGACGCGATATCCAACGACAACTTCAACATAACCCTCTCAATCAATGAGTCGGGACCCGCGCCGACGATATGGAATGACCGCGAGATACTCGCCCACATCACTTCGGTGTCGCCGGAAATCGTGAAACTGATCGACAAATTCAACCTCAAACTCGTATAAACAACTTTACGTGACTGTCACGGACACAATAAGAAACCGCATACAGCAACCACTGAATATGAAAAAGATACTGACCACAACAGCCATCGCCGCAGCAGCGCTCACAGGAGCGGCGCAGGTCAACTCGCCTGCTCCGGAAGGCTACCGCCAGCGGGCCATCGACATGTATAACGATGCGAATTATGTCGGCTGCACCGACCAGATGCGCTATCTGAAAGACAACAATCCGACCGCGGCAGAACTCGAGGACGCCGACTACTACATAGCGATGTCGGCGCTCCATCTCGACAAAGCCGACGCCGAGGCTCTGATAAAATATTATATGTGGCGCTATCCGGCATCGTCGCGCATAGCCGACGCACGCCTTGCGCTGGGCAACCTCTATATGGCGCAGTCACGCTATGCCGACGCTCTGAGAGAGTTCAGCCTTATAGCCGACAAGACCCTCGACCGCAGCAGCGCCGACCGTCTTGACGCATCGCGCGCCTACTGCCTGCTCAAGCAGGGAGAATATGACCTTGCCGCACAGCTCTACCGACGGCTCTCGCGCTCAAAGGAGTATGCCGACGAAGCACGTTTCTATGAAGGCTATATCGCCTACGTGAAAAAAGACTACCGCAAGGCCGCCGACCTGTTCAATAACTGCAACAGGGCTAAAGCGCCCGGCGACATGGCCGACTACTACCTGTCGCAGATACAATATCTCGACGGTGACTACGCCAAGGCAGCCGCCACCGCACGGCGTCTCTACACCAACGACGCCGTTGACCCGGCATTCCGATACGAAGCGATGCGCGTGGCGGGCGAGTCATACTATCAGCTTGACGACCTGTCGAAAGCACTGCCGCTGCTCAGGGAATATGCCTCCAACACCGACGAGCCTCTTCCCACCACGCTCTATATGCTCGGTGTCACCGAATACCGCGAAGGCAACTACGAGGAGGCTGTCAGAGATCTCACTCCGGTGATTGACTTCGACAACGCCATGGGTCAGAGCGCCAGCCTCTTCATCGGGCAGGCGATGATGAGACAGGCCAACTACTCGGGCGCGATGATAGCGTTTGACCGCGCCCTGCGCATGAATTTTGACAACGACGTGCGCGAAGCGGCGTTCTACAATTATGCCGTAGCCAAGACCGAGGGCGGGAAGATACCGTTCGGCAACTCGGTCGCGACGTTCGAGGAGTTCCTGCGGGCGTTTCCCGACTCGCGCCATGCGTCAGCCGTGCGCGAATATCTCGTGGCCGGCTACATGACCGACAACAACTACGCCGCCGCCCTGGCATCAATCAACCAGATAAAGAACCCTTCGAAGAAGATACTCGGCGCCAAGCAGCAGGTGCTCTATGCCCTGGGCTCGCGCGAGGTGATGGCCGGACAGAACGCCGACGCCATCAGCCACCTCAAAGAGGCGGTGTCGCTCCGTCAGCACGACGCAAAGACAACTCGCGAGTCAGAGCTCTGGCTCGGCGAGGCATATTACGCCAACGGCGACTATGCCGACGCGCAGAAATCTTACCGCAACGCCATGACCGGCAACCGCCTGTCGCCCGAAAACAAGGCGAAAGCGCTCTACGGACTGGGCTACAGCCTCTTCCGCGACGGTGACTCAGAGAGCGCAAGCCGCTATTTCAACGACTTCCTAAACACGCGGCCAGAGCCGTCGGGCCTACTGAAAGCCGACGCGCTCAACCGCATCGCCGACAACTATTACAAGCAGAAAGAGTTTGGCAAGGCAGCCTCAGCCTACAACGACGCATACCGCGCCAATCCATCAACCGGCGACTACGCCCTGCTCTCACGCGCCCGCATGACCGGCTACAGCGGCAACTACAAGGAGAAAGTGTCTCTGCTGCAGCAGTTCATCAAGGAATTCCCCAAGTCAAGCATGCTCCCGCAGGCCTACATCGACCTCGGTGAGAGCTATGCGCAGCTCGGCAACTCCGACCGGTCAATCGAGGCCTACTCGATGGCAGCGTCGAGATATGCCGGAAGCGCCTACGGACGTCAGGCCAATCTGCTTCTCGCTCTCGCCTATCTCAACGAGAATGACAAACAGCAGGCTGTCGACACCTACATGCAGCTGATACGCACCGCGCCCGGCTCGGAAGAGGGACGCCAGGCCTCCGACAACCTCAAGCAGCTGATGGCCGACGACGGCCGTCTCGACGAATATGTCGACTTCATCAACTCTGTGCCCGGAGCATCGCCGGTAGGCGCGTCAGACGTGGAGAGCGCCGCTTTCCTCGCCGCCGAACGCGACTATCTGAACAAGGGGCTCACCGGCCGTCTGACCGACTATCTCGACCGCTTCCCGCATGGAGCGTCGCGCACGACAGCGCTCGGCTATGCCGTAGCGGCCAATTCCACCGCCGGCAACACCGAAGCAACGATAGCATACGCCGACGAGCTCATCGACGACTATCCCGACAACGCCCTTGTCGGCGCAGCCCTCAAAGCCAAAGCCGAAGCACTCGCCTCGCAGGGCAAGGGAGAGCTCGCGCTTGACACTTACGCACGTCTGGCCACAGCGGCGTCGACCCCCGAAATGCTCAACGAAGCCCAGCTCGGCATAATGCGCACCGCCCGCGACCTGGGTCACTACGACCGCGTAATCGACGCCTCGTCGGCCATCACATCGTCATCGACGCCCACCGCACGTCAGCGCTCCGAAGCAGCCTACTGCCATGCCGACGCGCTCTACAACACCGGCGACGCCGACAGCGCAAAAGCTCAATGGGAGACACTTGCCGCCGACCTCAACGACATATACGGCGCAATGTCGCTCTACCGCACAGCACAGGCATGCTACGACAGCAACGACCTCAAGGGAGCCCGCGTGGCCGCCGAACGTCTCATCGACTCCGACACTCCCCACAACTACTGGCTTGCACGCGGATTCATACTCATTTCCGACATCAACCGCGCCGAGGGCAACACCTTCGAGGCCGACCAGTATCTTATAAGCCTGCGCGACAACTATCCCGGCACCGAAACCGATATTTTCAAAATGATTGACGACCGTCTCAACAAATAATCAACGAACGCAATGAAGAAACAATATATCACTCTCGCCGCCGCACTCCTCGCCCTGGGCATGTCGGCCCAGACTCTGACCAAAGAGATCGTGATCGAACGCGAAGTCGACCCGACGCTGCCCGACGCGCAGCGCATCAGCAACTACCCCGCCCTGCTGCAGCCACAGGCACCGACGACACGTCTGCCGTTTGTCGACATCACCGCCGCAGCCCGCGTGCCCGGCATGCTCACCATGCTCGAGCCCGCCGACGGACAGCCCGCATTCACCGTGTCGCCCTACCGGGGATATGCCTCGCTGGGATATTTCCCCGCCTACAACCTCGGCATCTCGGCCGGCTATTCAATCATAGCGAAGCCGGCATCGTCGCTCAACGTATGGACGCAGTTTGACGGCTATTCATATAAAGACCAGTATGACGAGACCCTCAAGCGCAACAACGTGACCCTCGGCGCCGACTTCTCACAGCTGTTCGGCCGCAGCCGGCGCCTCGACGTGTCGGCCGACTTCACCTACAACGCCTACAACCGGCCGTGGGAAGAGACCGACCCCAACCACAGCACACTGGCATTCAACGTCGACGCCGCATGGTCGGCACGCCACAACGCACTGGCCTATTACGTCACCGCTGACTTCAACCATTTCGGCTTCTCGGGCAAAGAGAAAGGACTGACATTCCACGACATCGACGCCATCTCGCAGAATATCGCCAAAGCCTCAGCCGGAACAGTCTATTTCATCACCGACAAATCGTCGCTCGCCGGACATGTCGACGTCAACTTTGTCAACACGAGCCATTTCAATCAGCTGATGAACGGCGCCGAAGTCAACGGCAACGCCGTCGGCATCAGCGTGCCGCAGATGATGCCCGGCGAAGGCAAGACGCTCGGACTCATCACTCTTGCCCCCGCCTACCGCTACACCTCGGGAGTCTTTTCGACAAGCCTCGGAATCAAGGCCCAGATTGCCACCAACTCAGGCAAGACATTTCACATAGCCCCCGACGTGAAGTTCAACTTCCGCCCCGTATCGGCATTCGCCGCCACTCTGACGCTTGGCGGCGGTGAGCATATCAACACGCTGTCGGAGCTCTACGATATCAACCCCTACATGTCGGTGGCACAGGGTCACAAGTTCTCTGAAGTGCCTTTCACCGCCGACCTCGCGCTGACATTCGGCCCCTTCTACGGCGCCTCTGTCGAGCTCTTCGGAGGCTATGCCGTGGCAAATGACTGGCTGATGCCCGACGCCGCATGCATTAACGGCGCGTCAGGCATCGTCAACGCCGTCGACCGCGACATCTACGCCACGATGTTTGACGCCGTCGACCTGCGTGCATTCCATTACGGCGCCAAGCTCGCATGGAAATACAATAAGCATATCGAGGCATCGGTGAAATATACCGGCGCACCCGGCTCCTACAGCCACAGCTACTATCTCAACCGCGACCGCGCGCGCCACATCCTCGAAGCAAAAGCGTCGGTGACTCCGATCGACCCGCTCACCGTCGATGCTTCGTTCGAACTCCGCGCCGGCCGTTCGCTCTACTCGAACTGGGGCACACTCTCCGGCAGCAAACCGCTGCGCTACGGCCTCCGCAACGCCAATTCGCTCAACATCGGCGCCACTTACCGCTTCACCGACATGCTCTCGGCATTCGTGCGCGTGGAAAACATATTGGGCAACCGCGCCTATATGTACAATATGCTTCAGCAGCAAGGCATCCATGGCCTCATAGGCGCCGCCATCAAATTCTGAGACTGACAGGCCGGGAAATCCAGCAACACAATGTAAAACAACGTCAGCCTGTAACGTGTCGTTACAGGCTGACGTTGTTTTTATTATGTGCGGTTAGGTTACATCGTGACATTGCAGGGATGTCAGTTTGCCGGGGGCAGCGAGCCCCGGTTAATCATGGGCACGAGCCTACGGCTCTCCACTCATCTACGGGGGCGAGACGCCCCCGTCCCTATGAATACCCCGTGGAGATGATGGAGGCCTCCGGTGATATAGTGTGTGATTAAACAAACGCACAGGAGTACAGTCGGTTACAGGCGGCAGCCGGGACGGAGGCGTCTCGCCCCCGTTGGTGACTGCAGGGTGGTGTCAAACTACGAAAATGCCATCCCTACATTTTTGCAACTCCATCTATGCGAAGCGGGGTGTCTCTGCGTCAGTTTGCAGAGACACCCCGCTTTTATCGGGTTACGGCCGGACTATCGCAGTCCGGCCGGTAGAGTCGGTCGTTTGTTATTTCACAACTTTCACCACTTTGTCACCTTGACGCATGATGTAGAGGCCGTTGACGGGGTTGTTGACGCGAACACCCTGGAGGTTGAAGTATTCTACGGGAGCGTTTTCGTCGATTTCAACGCCTGCGATGCCTGATGTGCTGAGGCTGACGATTTTGCTGCCTGAGCCAAACTGAGGAGCGCCAGAGTAGAGTGTAAGGTTGCCGTTTACAACTACTTTCATGCCGGGCTTGAGGTCATCTGCCGAAGTGAATTTGTCGCCGTTGAGGCCATAACCGCGGTAGATATAGAACTGGTCAGTTTCGGTGCCGTCGGCTGAGATGTAGTATTCGGCGTTGCCGTATGTTCCGGTGTCGATTGTTTTTATTGAAACAACGATGCCCTCTACGTATACGCTGCCGGTAATGCCGGCGAGAGCAGCTGCGTTGGCTGCGATGGCGTTGTAGGGAGCAGCTTCGGTGCCGTTACCGTTAGCACCTTCGGCAATCGCTATGATTGTAGTAGCTACTGACGATGCGTTGTCGTCGGGGTCAACAGCTATAGCTTTGACAGTGGTTGACTCGCTGACGGTGAAGGGTGCGGTGTAGAGATTTGAAGCATCAGTGGGATTTGATCCATCAAGTGTATAATACACTTTGTTATCTGCAGCGGCAGTGATTGTCACTTCCTGAGCTTCACCATAGACTCCTTCTGCGGGAGCGATGACGGGCTTGTCAACTACCACAGCACTTGCATCAGGAGTATAGGTTATGACAATTTCTTTGATGCGGGTCTGTGCGGCGCCAGCAGTAAATGTGATTTCTGTTGCGCTACCGTTCCATGTATAGATGTAGGGAGAGGAAGTAGTCCATGAACCTGAACCAGAAGATACAGCATTGAATCCGCAGTATTTTTGGCCGGTAGATGTCATTACCACTTTGGTGATTGTCTGACCTTTTTCTCCGGCAATTGTCAATTTAGCGCTTTTGTAGACGCGGATGTGGTCGGCAGAGGGAGCCACGCAGTCGTTGGTTGAGCCACCTTTGGCATAAGTGATGGTAAAGCCGTCGGTTGAGGCGCTATAGGAATTGGCATCACCTGTAAAGCCGGTCTGGGAGTTGGGGTTAATAGTCACCTCATCTGCCGAAGCAAACGAAGTTGCGCAAAGCACTGTGGCTAACGAGAGTAAAAATTTTTTCATAAAAATCGATTTTTGGTTAATACTTATAGTGATTTTTGATTAAATTTATAAAAATACTAAATTAGGGATACTCAGTTAATCGCCAACTAATTGTTTGGCAATGTCATAGA
>ERZ778514.189-NODE-189-length-63121-cov-6.183712_pt1 | contig 63121 bp, 62 predicted proteins | sample MGYA00510344_ERZ778514 | MGnify/ENA primary metagenome ERZ778514 (study PRJEB29527, sample SAMN07138968) | mouse gut metagenome | material: feces | host: mouse | place: China:Nanjing | collected 2016-01-25 ...
CTTTTCCAAAGGAGGGGCAGGGGTGGTTTGTATTATTCATCAAACTCACGTTATTTACTTATTTTATGATAAAGGGTGTGCCAAGGCTGTATACAGCCCTGCCGGGAAAATATTCACAAGATTTCATTTTCCTTGCATGAACTTCTTTCCTTATATCAAACTAACTTTAGCTTGTATTAAACACTTACTTAATTCACATTAATTATCACGATATGGAAACATTAAGAACAAGGCTGAAGACATGCTCCGGCAACAGGGCGGAGGGAGTAGTGTGTTACAAAATCATACACAACAACACGTCGGGAACAATAAGGACATCACACAGGATACGCACCGACGAATGGGACCGGCGTGCGGAGATGCCGCGCGCCGCGACGCGGGACAACGCGAGAACGGAATATATCAACGGGATAAGGAAAAGCATCGAGGCAGACATCAGGGCTCATCGGAAGCATAATGCAGTCGCTGGACAAGGCGGGAAAGGGCTTCAGGGCCGACGACATAGTGCGCATATTCCGCGACAGCAACGACGAGCACTGCATGTACGGACTTATGAACGCCACGGCAAACAGTCTGCGGCGAGCCGGACGCACACGCACAGCCGAGACATACCTGTCGGCAATGCGCAGCTTCATGAGATTTGCCGGCAACCGAAAGATACTGCCCGGCGAGATAGACAACAACATGATGATGCAGTACGAGACTTTTCTCAAGGCGAAGGGCATCTGCCGGAACACAAGCTCGTTCTACATGCGCATAATGAGGGCTACATACAACAGAGCCGTGGAAATGGGACTTGCGAAAAGCAGGCATCCGTTCAAACGGGTGTACACAGGTGTGGAGAAGACAATGAAGAGGGCTGTGACGATGCAGACCATAAGGCGCATAAAAAACGCAGCACTGCCCGACGAGCCTTCGCTGAAACTGGCACGCGACATGTTCATGTTCAGCTTCTACACACGCGGAATGTCATTCGTGGACATGGCTTTCCTGAAAAAAGACGACCTGAAAAACGGTCTTCTTTCATACAGAAGGCGCAAGACCGGGCAGCGGCTTTACATAAAATGGGAACAGTGCATGCAGGACATAATAGACATGTATCCGACAAACGACAGCGTATATCTGCTGCCCATAATAACAGGAGGGAAAGACACAACGAGACAATACCGGAACGCACAGCACCTTATAAACAGCAAGCTCAAAAGACTGATGTCTGCAACGGGATGCGAACAGCCGCTGACAATGTATGTGGCGCGCCACTCATGGGCATCTATTGCACACAGCAGGCATATACCGCTGTCGGTGATATGCGAGTGCATGGGACACGACTCCGAAACAACTACACGGATATATCTTGCATCACTTGACACTTCTGAAACAGACAGGGCTAACAAAAAGATACTGGACGAGTTGCAGGACAGCAGTGAATAAAACTCTTGGGAAGAGATGTATCGACGGGTGGACATGGGAGACGGATAATCTGCCGGAAGTTCTCGGCAGAGGCATATCATTGTACCCTGTCCGCTTATAACACATTGATAATCAGTGGATATATACAAGAATATTTACCTATAGGCAGATTGCTGCTGTCATACCATTAGGCAATGTGTTTATCATAAATGATATGCATTTATATGTGTATCATGATGAACGCGATATTTTTAACAGATTAAAAATCATTGATTTTAAACTATTTTTTATAACTTTGCACCCGTCGATACATCTCTTCCCAAGAGACGGACAATGAGGAGGTACGAATTTCAGCTTGGAGTCAGGTTTGAAATCGGTTTTCCGAGAGTTCTTAATCAATAAAGACAAATACGGATATTACTTCCCGTGCTGTGCATGGTGCCCGAAACATCATACGCAGGAATGGAAGGTATATACTGACTATACAAACGTTATAATCAAGAAACAGCAAATTGGAACAGGAAGAAAGCCATTGGTATGCTCTGAAAGTGTTCTTCAACAAAGTATTTGACATAGAAGAGACACTCAACGGATACGGCATCAGCACCTACATTCCCTGCGAAACGCAAGGAAAGGGACATGAACGCAAGCCGATGATAAACTCATTGCTGTTCTTTCGTTCAACCCCTGCATTTGCCGGACGTATCAACACATTATTATATAATAAGGCATTCGTATATACAAGCGGCAGCGAAATCGGAAAGAAACCGCATGCCATACCAGAAAAGGAAATGAACATATTCATGCTCGTATGCTCTTCGGGCGAGAGCGGACTGGAATATTTCGGACCTGACGACAGCCTCTTCAGAAAGGGCGACCATGTACGGGTTACGGACGGCGTGTTCAAGGGAGCAGAAGGATACATCCGCCGCATAAGGGGCAACCGCCGCCTGTTTGTAACGGTGCAAGGCGTATGTGCCGTGGCGACATCGTACATCCCCCGATGCTTTCTCCAGAAAATTTAAGACCTGGCATCACTTAACATCATAACTTAACCTGCGCACAGACATATCAGAACATAAAAGGCATCACCCAGATAATCATGGACACTACACACGAACACGACGCACTGACACCGGCACAGCAGCTTAATGCCTTCATGGAAACGATGCTGCCGGAAATAATGCGCCGCGAAAGCGGGAACACATCGACGATACACCTCTACCGCTTCGGCGGATACCGGGTGGCATTCAACATGTCCGCCTATCTCCTGACGGAGACCGGCATGCCATGCGACACCACCGCCATGCTTCTCCCCGCCCTCACCTCGCCATTAATAATGGCATACACCACAAACACAGCTGCAGAAATACTTGCCGGCAACATCTCCGAAAACAGCAGCCGGCATGAAGCAATAGCCACACAGCCTGCATCCATACGGTGTTATGAAGAATGGTACAGGGAAGAGACAGAGATATTTGAAGAGTGACGGAACATGATTATATTGGAACTTCCTAAAATTATAAGAATGGATAAAGTTTTCAAAAAACAACTATTCAGGAACACCGTTATAAAATATTAATGTTATCTTTGCACATATAAAAACATTTCACTCACACTATTTATATGAGCAGGTATGTATATTCACTTCATGATTATCATGCAGTAAAAAGAGCGGTCATCGCCATCGACGGCATTACAGTGCTGTCCGGTGAGAACGGATGCGGCAAAAGCACCCTGTCCAAATGGCTTTACTATCTCGTAAATGGAGCGGAGCATTTTGACGTGTATATATACAACTCGTTCATAAGGGGCATACTGGAAACAACAAGAAGTCTGAGCATGGTGAGCCGCGAAATAGACCGGTACAGCGAGAATGCCGCCCACCCCCTCTTCAACGAGGGAGGACAGAAACTCAGACGCCTGTTACACAATGAAAGTCCGGAAAACATTGACAGTGCAATATCAATATTCGGAACCGTACTTGACAGGTTCATCAAAATACTGTCGGATTATCTGAAACAAAAGCCTTCCGAAAGAGTCAAAGAGCGCATGCTCAGATACCTGAATATCGAGATTGGCGACTATGACAATATAGATGATGAACTGGACAACTTCAGGTCTCTCCAGAATGAACAGATAAGCAGACTGTTTGAAAAATACATAAAAGACAAGGAAGAACGCAGCAAGGAACGCTTCTTCTCAATTCTGCACACAACATACGTAATAAAAGACAAGGCGCCGGCAAACATACAGCTTGAGGAGGAGGAAGTGAAACTCTTCAAAAAGAACAGGGCAGGCAACCTGTTCAATCTGAACAAGGCTATATATGTAGACACCCCTATGGCGGTATCTGAAGAGTTTGCATACGACAACAAGTTTTGGGACAATCTCAATGACTTGATGATGTATCCGGCAAAAGACATGCAAATGTCCGACTCCTCATTAAAGATAGAACGCAGGATAAAGAAACTAATCAAAGGACAGGTTAAGGTAAGCAAGGATGACTTTAACCAAAATGAGCTGCACTATATACGTGAAGACGGACTGGACATAAAGCTTGACGATGTGGCAACCGGCTTCAAGGCGTTCTCTTATATACAGCGGCTATTAGAAAACGGACACCTCAACAGCAACACGCTCCTGATGATTGACGAACCGGAGGCACACCTGCATCCGCAATGGATAGTGGAGTTTGCCCGCCTGCTGGTATTGCTTAACAAGGAGCTGGGTGTAAAGATAATGGTGGCAAGCCACAACCCTGACATGGTAGCGGCAATACATGCAATATCAAGAAAAGAGGAAAGGACGGACGTCACACGTTTCTATATCGCCGAACCGTCGGAAAGCCCGTACACTTATTCGTACCGCGACCTCGGGAACAACATCGAAGACATATTCAAGTCGTTCAACATTGCATACGAGCGTATAGAGCAATATGGAGGAACTGGCATTTGACAACGGCATAATAGGCAGCCACCCTATATACAGCCAATGTGGCAGCACGCTTGATGCCGTGTCAAAGAAAGACTATCCCAACGAAGACTTTTTTGACAAAGGCATCAAATGCCTTGACATGGATGTATACGAGACACAGACATGCCGCGGAAACAAGAGCCATACCATGGATGCCGCAATAGGCATCAAAAGCTATTCAAACAACAAGTTTCACGCCACAAGGCTCCTGCTCGTGGAGCTTAGGATGGACTATAAGAGCGAGAAGAACCTGTCAAAGACCGCATTGGAGAATAAGGTAAGCCACACAAAAGCCCTTCTCGGAAACGGCAGCCCGATAAATGCCGGCAGCTTTTTCATTTTCCGTCCCGGCGTAATACAAAGAGTTAAGCGCTGGTTCAACGACATGTCTAACGAAGGCGGCATCATCAAACAGTGCGAGCCGTTATCAACAGATGATTTTAACGGACTGATAAAGCCGGAAAGCGCATTCCCATACACGCCTGTCACAAACATCCCTGAAATGGAAAGAAGCCTGCGCCAACTGTTGGTTGCCGGCAACTTCACGGCATTTATCAGCCAGACGGAATATTGGCTGAAGACAGCTTTTAAATTTCATCTGCAATACAACAACAACGAATATTGTTGCATAATGCAACCCGTAATCAATATATGGCACGACTTCCGCGCCTCCTCCCCTGTCCTTTCAGACGAAGACTCACTTGACGCAGATATACTTGAGGAAGACTACAATGCACTGTTGCAACCAGTAGCGGATGTGGGATAATCAATAAAAAAATGGATAACACCTCACTTTAGCTAATGCAATGAAGCTTTCTTGCTTATTAACAATTGTATAACAATTGCATGCATATATATCATATTTCTCTAAAACTCCTGAGCATTGACACTATAACCACAACTATCAGACATGTGGTGTCATGAAGAATGACACAGGGAAGAAAAGAAGATAGTTGAAGAGTAAATAATTATATTATCTGCTATAAATAACGAAGTGCCGATGTATTTTTAACATGGTAATTCGCAATTCTTCATGTTTCCGTAAAATATGATGACAATATTTTACAGAAATATATAAAATAAGCCGGCTGAAAGTGAGGATTATTTTCATTATACCAACGCATCATCCTCTTTACTTCATTGCTTTTAAAAGCTTTATTTGCATAGAGATATTTTTTTGCAGAACCAATATAATATCCTTGACATTAGCCGGCCATAGGAATTAAAAACACCACATACACAATAAACAATAAAATATATGTCAAAAAAAGAAGTATTAAAGAAACAAATTCTCGACCTTACCCGTGAATATTACAAGGAAGTTCATGCCGTAAAGAAAGAATTCATTCCCGGCAAATCTTTTGTAAATTACGGAGGACGTTATTTTGACGACAATGAAATTGTAAATCTTGTAGACTCATCACTTGATTTTTGGTTGACAGCAGGTCCTTGGGCACATAAGTTCGAAACAAGCCTTGCCCAATGGCTCGGAGTGAAGCATTGTGCTGTAACAAACTCCGGTTCATCAGCAAACCTGCTTGCATTCTACGCATTGACATCACACAAACTTGGTGATAGAAGAATAAAGCGTGGCGACGAGGTTATAACAGTAGCGGCAGGCTTTCCGACAACAGTAAATCCAATAATACAATTTGGTGCAGTTCCTGTGTTCGTTGATGTAAACCTCCCCGGATTTGACATAGATACGACAATGCTTGAAGCTGCATATAGCGATAAGACAAAGGCTGTAATGATTGCACACTCGCTCGGTAATCCTTTTAACATAAAGGAAGTACTTGCCTTTTGCGAGAAACATAATCTCTGGCTCATTGAAGACAACTGTGACGCCCTTGGCTCGGAATATACATTAAATGGAATTACCAAAAAGACCGGAACATGGGGCCATATAGGCACTTCATCGTTCTATCCCCCTCACCACATGACAATGGGAGAAGGCGGTGCTGTATATACCAACGACCAGACACTTGACAAAATTGTACGTTCGTTCCGTGACTGGGGACGCGACTGCTGGTGTATAGGCGGAGTTGACAATACATGTAAATTGCGCTTTACAGGGCAATACGGTGAGCTTCCTCAAGGATATGACCACAAATATGTATACAGTCATTTCGGATTTAATCTTAAAATAACAGACATGCAGGCAGCCATAGGATGTGCACAATTGGAAAAATTGGACTATATCATCAAAGCCCGCCGTGCCAACTACAAAACGTTGTATGACGGACTTAAGGATGTCCCCGGACTGATACTTCCTGTTGCTGAAAACAACAGTAATCCGTCATGGTTCGGATTCTTGATTGCAGTTGAGGAAACAGCCGGATTTACACGTAATGAACTGACTGGATTTCTTGAAGGGCGCAAAATACAGACACGCAATCTGTTTGCCGGAAACTTGATAAAGCATCCCGCATTTGATGAGATGCGCCAGACCGGTGCCGGCTATCGTGTTGTCGGAGAGCTCAAAAATACCGATTTCATAATGAACAACGGTTTTTGGATAGGAGTATATCCCGGTATGACAACCGATATGCTCAACTGGATGATAGAGTCAATCAAAGAATTCTGTACAAAACATTCTAAATAAACACCAGATGAAAGCTGTAATTTTTGCAGGAGGTCTTGGAACACGCTTCAGCGAAAAGACCCAATACATGCCCAAACCGATGATAGAAATCGGCGGTAAACCGATATTGTGGCATATAATGAAGATTTATGCTTCACATGGTATAAATGACTTCATTATTTGTGCGGGTTACAAGCAATATGTCATAAAGGAATATTTCATGAACTATTTCATGCACAATACAGACATGACAATAGATTTGTCAGATAACAGCATGAAACTTCTTGAAAACCATTCCGAAAATTGGAAGGTAACCATTGTAGATACTGGTTTGAATACCATGACTGCCGGAAGACTGAAGCGTATCCGTAAATATCTCGGCAATGAGACTTTCTGCATGACTTATGGAGATGGTGTTGCTGATTTAGACATTACAGACACAATAAAGGCGCATAAAGAAAGTGGCAAGACTATTTCCATGACAGTGTACAAACCGTCCGGAAGATTCGGGTCGGTACATATAAATAACGAGACGAACGAAGTGCTGTCTTTTGAAGAAAAGCCTGACGGAGAAGGGAACTGGATAAATGCAGGCTTCTTTGTATGCGAGCCGGAGATATTCAGGTATCTGCCGGAAGATGCAGATCCTGTTATGTTTGAGCGCGAACCGCTTGTAAATCTTGTAAACGACGGTAAAATGCATGCATATAAACACAGAGGTTTCTGGAAACCAATGGACATGTTGCGCGATAATCAGGAACTTGAGAAAATGTGGAATAATAATAATGCTCCATGGAAAAAATGGTAATAAGGAATTAGAAGAATGATTGATATATTTAATAATTTTTACCGTGGCAAGAAAGTTCTCATTACAGGACATACCGGCTTTAAAGGCTCATGGCTGTCAATATGGCTTCACGAACTTGGTGCCGAAGTCTGCGGCGTAGCGTTGGAGCCATTTACCGAACGCGATAATTTTGTACTGTCCGGCATCGGCAACAAGATAAAGGCTGATATTCGTGCAGACATTCGCGACCTGCAACAGATGAAAGAGATTTTCAAAAAATATCAGCCCGAAATCGTTTTTCATCTGGCAGCACAGCCATTGGTGAGATTGAGTTATGACATCCCCGTGGAGACATACGAAGTGAACGTCATGGGTACCGTTAACATAATGGAAGCCATACGAGCCACAAAGAGCGTTAAGGTTGGCGTGATGATAACAACAGATAAATGTTATGAGAACAACGAGCAGCTTGACGGTTATGTCGAGACCGATCCCTTTGGAGGATATGATCCTTATTCTTCTTCAAAAGGAGCATGTGAGATTGCCATTTCATCATGGCGCCGCTCGTTCTTCAATCCTGCCGACTATGGTATCAAGCACATTGTTTCGCTTTCAAGTGTACGCGCCGGCAACGTGATTGGGGGTGGAGATTGGGCTTTGGACCGTATTATCCCCGACTGTATACGTGCCATTGAAGCAAATAAGTCAATTGACATACGCTCGCCAAAATCAATACGTCCGTGGGAACATGTCCTTGAACCGTTGTCCGGATATATGCTTTTGGCAATGAAACAATGGGAGCACCCTACAGAATACAGCGAGGGGTGGAACTTCGGTCCGGAGGCAGAATCTGTGTCCACCGTATGGGAAGTGGCAACAGAAATTGTAAAGAACTATGGTTCCGGAGAACTTCGTAACATGGAAGATTCCAATGCACCCCATGAAGCCAAGCTGCTAATGCTTAATATAAACAAAGCAAAGACACGTCTTGGCTGGAAACCACGTATGAACATGCAACAATGTATAGCTCTTGTTGTAGATTGGTATAAAAGATATAGCAACGAAGACGCGTACAATCTATGCATTGAGGAAATAAAGAAATTCATCAATACCAATTCTTAACAACGGAAATGAAATTTTCAATACTCGGAACTAACGGATTTCTCTCTACTGCCATAGCCCGTCACTGCAACAAAATGGGATATGAGCTGGACATGTACGGGCTTGATATCCCTGCCGGACATAAATATGACAATTTCTATAACGTAAATCTTATGGACACCACGCTTGACTATGGCAATCTGTTGTCAAGTGACATAATTATTTACGCAATAGGCGCCGGCATACAATCGGATCTTAAGGAAGGCTTCAATCTCATTTACAACCTCAATGTAACAGTACCGGTTTCAATCTGCAATAAACTGAAAGAGCTTGATTATAAAGGAACATTTGTAACATTCGGCTCATTCTTCGAAATTGGAGAAACAAAAGAGACAAAGCCCTTTACCGAGACAGAGATACTGGCATCCACGGCACATGCCCCAAACGACTATACAATAAGCAAGCGGATGCTAAGCAGCTTCATCGCATCATACAAACATGATTTCAGACATTGGCATTTCTATCTTCCTACTATATATGGAAGTAAAGAAAATCCCAACCGTCTGATACCATATACAATAAATGCCATACGCAATGGCAAGGAACTCCACTTCACCTGTGGAGACCAGACACGCCAGTACATACATGTCAGCGAGATACCGCAAATACTTGAATTGTCCATACAAAAGAACATTGAATCCGGCATGTACAATATAGAGGGAAAAGAGACCATGACGGTAAAAGAAATTGTCACTCTCATTCATCGCACTATGGGAAGGACTGTCCCTGACAACTGTTTCGGCTCGGCGGAACGCGCGGATGCCAGAATGAAATATCTGGCGCTCAATGGAAGCAAACTACGGTCTAGGACTGGGTTTATCCCTTCGATAAGCATTATTGATGTCATAGATACATACTAAATATGATAGAAGAAATAAAGCACCGTTACGATGACCGTGACAACATGGCCGAAATAGAGAAGATTTTTTCCATTCCGATATTTACATGGGAAAAGAAAGAAGCTCCATTATACACAATAGCCATACCGACATACAACAGGACAGACCTTCTGCAATTCGCCATAGACAGCTGCCTGCATCAGGAAGGGTTCACAGACTATGAAATACTTGTCGTAGACAACAACCCCGAACGTGATGATGCCACCGAACGCCTGATGAAAAATAAGTATAATCTGCCGCAGATTGCTTATTACAAAAATACCGAGAACACCGGTATGACAGGAAACTGGAACAAGCTCTACCAGCTTGCACGCACAAAATGGGTTGTCATGCTGCATGATGACGACATGCTTTATCCCGATTTTATGTGTACCATGGCAAACATTGTTGCCAATGATCCGAAAGCCGTATGCTTTTACAACTGTTACAACAGTATAAGGGATATGGGTAACATACATCCAAAACGAAAGAAATGTGATATAAAAATCATGACACTCAAAGAAAGAGACTATCTCACTGGGTGTCATCTCCATGCTCCCTGTGGAATGACGCTCCGCAGGGATGTCGTGTATAACATCGGCGGTTTCAATCCGGATTTTTATCCCTCGCTTGACTTTCATTTCCACGTAAAGCTCGCCCACTATTACACAGTTCGTTGGCTACGTGGATACCCATTGGCAACATATCGCTGGATGGTCAATGCCGGCGGAAAGCCTGAGACCGTACCCGGATGGGTTGAGAAAGACAATGCCATAAAACGGCTTATCGTAAAAAACAACTTTGTCATTGGCTCTTGGCTACAAGAACCATATCTCAGGTATTTTGATTATCTGTTTGTAAGAAACTGGAATATCGGACAAAAAATAAAGGTAGAAGAACCCGCAATAAAAACATATGACAAAGCCATATATATGATAATGAAACTTATTTGGGGAATATCCAAGAAAATAAGGCATACTTATACTTACAGCAAATAATGGCAGATACAAACTTTAGTAAACAACGTATTGCAAAGAACTCTGTGCTATTAGCTTTGCGAATGCTGTTTACGATGTGGATAAATCTTTATATAACAAGATTAGTCTTACAAAATCTTGGTATTGAAGATTATGGAACATACGGCATTGTCGGCGGAGTTGTTTCGATGTTTGCCATATTTGGAGGTGGTCTCACAAATGCAATAAATAGATTTCTCGCATATGAATTAGGAAGAAACAGTTCTGACATTCAGAAAACGTTTTGCTGTTGCATGAATATTGTTGCCGTTTTTGCCTTTTTTTCATTCTTATTATTGGAAAGTATTGGTTTATGGTTTCTAAACAATAAAATACAAATACCTGAAAGAAGTATCGTTGCAGCCAATTGGGTTTTCCAGTTCTCTATAATCACATGTGTCATTAATCTTATAAGTATTCCCTACAATGCCTTGATTATAGCCCATGAGAAAATGAGCGCTTTTGCTTATATATCCATTTTTCAGGTTTTATTAAATCTGCTGGCAGTATATTCCATTGGCTTCCTGACATCAAACCGTTTGCTTTATTACGGACTATTCCTTGCAGCAATAAGTATAAGTATCCGCACTATATATCAACTGTATTGCAGACATAAATTCAAAGAATCCAAGTACAGATTAATAATAGACAAAAGTCTTATGGTGGAAATAGGAAAGTTTACAGGATATTCGCTGCTTGACGGAATATTGGTATTGCTATTTTCACAAGGATTCAACATATTATTGAATATAAATTTCGGCGTTGTCATGAATGGCATTTTCTCCATAGCCACACAAGTAAGAACATCCGTACTATCGTTCTCACAAAACGTACAAAAAGCCATAGAGCCACAAATCATAAAAACATATTCTAACGGTGATGAGAAAAAAACGATAAACCTTATATACGAAGGTAGTCGTATGCAGATATATTTGCTTTCATTTCTTGTGATACCAATATGGATAAGATGTGGGCAGATACTTTCTTTATGGTTAGGCAATGTCCCGGACGGCATAAGCTTGTATGTAAATATATTCCTGTTTATCAGCATTATTTATGCCATAACATGCCCCATAATAACCGGAGCACTTGCTACCGGAAAAATTAAGCGTTTTTTATTAGTAGCAGATTGCATATACATAATAGCTCTTGTCTCACTTTGCATCATTCCACATGTTATCAAATCCACTGCTTTATTATTCGCAATGATACTGCTTTTGACAGAAACAAGTGTAGCCTTATATAGAATATATGCATTTTCCAAGATTTCATTGTTCTCTTTAAAAAGATTTGTCTTGTCATGCATCTTCCAACCAATGCTTGTCATAATCACCATCTTCGGTATTATGTCGTTTATAGATGACTACTTCACATACAATTTAACAGGATTAATCTGTTTTGTAGCAACATCATGCATATTGTCAGTCTTGGTAATGTCAACTATTGGTCTGAATGATTATGAGAAAGTGATGCTGCTAAAAACTTATACAAGGTTAATCTCAAGAATAAAATAACAGATAAATATAAAAATACACTTATATGATACATGAGAGATTCTCAAGTACTCTATAAAAGTTTTAGATAATTGACGATTAACAAAATAATATATTTATACGCATTGATACAATCTGTACTAAAAACCATAAATATATAATGAAAGCAATTAAAAACTTTGAGATATATTATCGCTCTCTTGACAAATACAAAAAAGCATTCTGGATATACTTGTTCCTTATTTTCATAGAAGGAGCCATGCGCAAATGGTTCATGCCGGGATTATCAAATCTATGGTTCATGTGCCGTGAACCATTTGTTATATGGATTGTCATATCCTCTATGAATGAACGCTACCTAAAAAGCCGTCTCGCAAAATGGTTTATGGGAATAGGACTTATAACGCTATTCATAACAATAACTATCGGGCACCACAACATACCCATTGCATTGTATGGCTTCCGCATATGGTTTTTTCATATCCCCTTTATATTTATAATGTCCCAACGTCTGAACCGTACAGACTTGATAAAAATAATGCAGTTTTTATGCATAATATTTATACCAATGACAGTCTTATATACATTGCAGTTTTTAACACCGCCCAACAACATAATAAATGCAGCTGTAGGCGGTGAAGTCGCAGAAAGAACAGGTACAGCCAATGGTGCGGTACGCCCTCCAGGAACATTTGCACATTGCTTAGGCTCTTCTTATTATAATCCTATTGTCACATGCATATTTACGGTTGTCATGTTTTCTAAAAATTACAGAAAACAAATTTTAGAATTCAAGTTGGGATTTCCGCTTCTTGCAACTTGTGTAGTTCTTACATTGATAACAAGTGTGTCAAGAGGTACTATATTACAGTCTGCAATAACAATTTTGTTTATATCTTTAATTATGAATCTTGCAAAAATAGGAAATTCTTTCTTCAAAGTTCTATTTTCCTTGCTTTGCTTGATACTCCTCATATTTATCATATCAAATATTAAAGTCGGAGACATGTATCTTTTAGATCCTGTGATAAATCGTTTTACTACAGCTGCAGAACAAGAAGGAGGAACGTCCGGAGTTTTCCTGTCCAGAATATTGGAGCCTTATATATTCTGGCACAACATGGGAAAAGTTGCAGATATTCCGTTTATGGGTTGTGGCATAGGCATGGGAAGTAATTTCGCCGCAAAAACTTTGACAGGTGGGAGTTGGATGCTTGGAGAATGGTCCTCCCAAATAGTCTATGCCGAAATGGGAATTTTGTTTGGTACAATCGTATTCTTAATGCGGTTCTGCTATCCAATAAAACTATTCTTTAAAAGCATAAATATACTAAAAAGAAATCATGACATATTACCAATTACGTTATGGACACTTTCTCTGCAATACTTTGCTAACGGAAATATAAACGTTGTTTATTCATTAGGATTTATCGTGATACTTATGATAATGTTACTCGTAAGTATTAAAACAAGTCACCATACATCAATATGAGAAAGTCAAATATCGAATTATTGCGCATATTATGTATGTTTATGATAATTCTATGGCATATAAATATTGCCGTAGAACAATGTGAACCATATACACATGATTTTATTCTAAAAGATGCAATATATTCCATAACAGTAATCGCCGTGAATTGCTTTGTATTGATTTCTGGTTATTTCGGTATACATTTTAAAATTAAAAGTATAGTTATATTACTATTACAATGTTTATTTTACAGTATCATATTAGGATGTACAATTAACATTATCTACAATGAGCCATTAAAAATCATGATAATGCTGATGCCTGTCAGTTCTAATACATGGTGGTTTGTAACTACATATTTCATGCTATACCTCTCTGCTCCTTTATTAAATAAAGCTATTGAGAATATGAATATAAAGGAATTTATTTTTACATCGATAAGCTTTACTCTCATTTGTGTTTATTGTGGATATATTTTTAAGAATGAGAACAATCCTTCCGGACACAGTTATCTACAATTTGTATATATATATATAATTGGGCGTGCTATATATAAAATGTCAAATTATAAAAAAATAATTATAGGGGGGGGTAAATAGATGGTGGCTATTATATGTTGTAATGACTTTTATAAATATGCTGGTGCTGAAATCATATAGATACAATAACCCTTTAGTCATACTATCCACAATAAGTTTCTTTATAATTTTCTTAAATTCTAATATTACGTACAAACAATATATAAACAATATAAGCGCAACTGTTTTTGCTGCATATCTCATACATGAACATCCGATGATAAAACCTTTACTGGCAAGATATATCCATAACATTCATCAGAATAACTCGCTTACTGTTGAAATAATAAATTATATAGGAATAGCCATTTTTATTCTGGCTTCAGCATTTATTATAGAACAGATAAGAAAATATCTCTTTATTCCAATTAATCATATTCTCAATAAATATATTACATGATAACGGTAACCCTCGCCATGCCTGTGTACAACGTCTCTAAATTTGTGGAGACGTCGTTGCGGTCGGCACTTAACCAGACTTATCCCGATATAGAATATATCATCGTTGACGACAAGAGCACCGATGACAGCATGAATATTGTACGAAAAGTTATCAACGGGCATCCGCGCAGGGATGCAGTGCGGATTATAGACCACGTCGTGAACAAAGGGCTTGGTGACACACGCAACACTTCTATTGATAACGCCCGCGGCGAATATATATTTTTTATGGACAGCGATGATGTCATAACACCCGACTGTATAGAAAGGCTTGTCGGATATATGAAGGAAACGCCTGTCGACTTCATCGCATCATCACGAATGAGAAAGACGTTCGGCGGGAAACTGATAGCCGAAGACGTTTATGTTCCTGCCGTTGTCCATGACGACGGAGAACTTAGCGTGGCACGGTTCCGGTATATTAATAACAACAAGATACTTGCCGAAGTATGGAACAAGCTTTACAATACAGAGTTCCTGCGCCGTTCGCATGTCAGATGCCTGCCCGGTGTGCATGTCGAAGATGTGTCTTTCAGCTATCAGGTAAACCTTGCCGCACGTAGCTGCCGGTTAGTATCCGACATTACATATACATACCACATATACGAAGGACAGTCGTTCGCCGCATTCCGCAACAATCACGACCGCGCAGTGTATCTTGCGGAATGTTTCTGCAAGATACGCCAATACGACATAGCTCTTTGTAAAAAATATATTCTAAATGATGAATATCCGTCGCTGATGAAAGGAATTGATTCCGTTTCATATCTTCACGGACAAATGGTGAGTGAGAGTGCTGTATTAAGCCGTGAAGAGAAAAAGAAATATGTCAGAATCCTTTTAAGGCACGAACTGTCGCTGTTGCGTATAATAAGACATAAGCATAATATAATAAACAATCTTGTATTATACGCTTTATATCACATACCTTTGATTTTTAAACTCAACATCCATAATATAAAAATATAATCATCACATGGAGAATATAATCTTTTGGGGAGGATATACAACACATATATTTGAACTTTCACTTGCCATGGCAAAAAAGGGATATAATGTCAAGGTCATACGATATACTAAAGGGGCAAATGAAAAGCGGACAGAACGAATACCGCAAACAGCAAATAATAATGTGGATATAATAATATGCAACGAATATGATACCGCCTTGCGTATATGCAAAGAATATGACAAGGAAACAACACTTCATGTCAACAGTGCCATAAAAAAGTCTGACGCACCTTCACACCATGCTCTACACTATTTGTTGACACAAGGATACAAAGTTATATCGCTTCCGCAGGAAGGTTTTCAACTACATGGTATAAGAGGTAAACTTAATTATCTTAAATGGTTGTTTTATCTCAATTTCACATGGAGACGTAATATGACTGCATGGGGACTTACGGGTCTGAATGCATTGCAGCATTTCTCCAGATGTGGCATAGACTGCAAAAAAACTTTTCAGTTTCTCTACGTAACCAAGCAAGTCCCTGATTGCCAGCGACATTGTGTGTGGGGGGGGGAAAACTGAAATTCATTTATGTAGGTGCAATAGACCGACGCAAGAACATTATCCCTGTCGTAAAATTTATGCAAAGAAAATATGCCAACCGCCATTATGAGTTCAACATATACGGCTCCTGGAGCTTAGACCATGAACTAAGGAAACTTGTCTCCGACGACACACACATATTCTATCATGGCAAACAACCATACGATGTAGTGCGTGCAAAGATGACGGACGCTGACTATCTTGTGCTGCCAAGTCTTTATGACGGGTGGGGTGCTGTAGGAAACGAAGGGCTGCAGAGTGGATGTAAATTGATTATATCAAAACAGAGCGGATGTTCTGTCTTTCCTCATGTGCATAAAGAGTTAGGATATGAGTTCGATGCCCATGACGAACATTCTTTACAAATAGTTTTGGATGCGTGCTTTGCCGCCGGACCTCTTACTATTAGCCGAAAAAGAAAAATTGTGGAATGGGCGAATGACAATATAAGTCCTGATGCTATTGCCGACTATTTTGAGCAAATCATAGATCACTATTTTAACGGACAAACAAAGCCCATTGCTCCATGGATGAAGTATTGAGAACTTTCAATTAAGCAACAAGATAATTATGGCAAACAAGATAATAGTATGTCAGACCGGCTCGCGTCACCGCTACATGATACCTCAGGTATTGGAAAGAAACGGCATGCTGCACGGACTTTACACTGACACAACGGCAGAAAGCTTTATCGGAAAATGTGCAAGACTGTTGTCTGCATTAAAAATAAACAACAGCACATTGACACGTTTATGCAAACGCCAGCCATGCCTGCCGAAAGAAAAAACATATACTACCGACATCCTATTTCTGAGAAAAAGGGTTGCAAGAATAATAAAGCGTGGTGATTCTCTAAAGAAAAGATATATACACTATACAGGTTTTGCAGACAAGTGCATAAAATGGGGTGTCGGTGACGCGGATTGTATATACAATATGTATATCGAGAACTACGACTTTCTTGTATATGCCAAGTCAAAAGGCCTAAAAATCGTGGTTGACATATACGAAACTCCGATGACTTACAAATATCTTATCGAGGAAATTAAGAACAATCCCGAATATAATATTTTCAATAAGCAGATAGAACAATATAAATATAGCCATGAGGTTCGTATGCATTATATGGAAAATATTTTAAAACTCGCTAACTATTATACCATTCCTTCACAGTTTGTCATAAAATCGATGACTGAGTTTAAGAACTTTGACAGGAATAAAGTTTTGTTTCTGCCGTACGGTTCAAGTATCGTATCAGGAAAATACAAATATAAACCTATAAGACACCGCCTTATCTGGGTGGGCAACGACCCCGTACGCAAAGGACTTCTATATTGTGCCAAAGCAGCAGACATATTAAAACAGGAGTATCCTGACCTTGACTTCAGGGTTATAGGCGTCGTCAATGACGAACTGAAGAACGCCGATGCGTTCAAGAACCTGAATTTCATAGGAGTGCTCAACAAAGAACAGCTGATGGAGGAATACCGCAGTGCAGAGGCATACGTCTTCCCCACCCTTTTTGAAGGCTTTGCCGGAACCGTCATCGAGGCGGCAAGTTGCGGATGCCCTATTATCACTACCGAATGTGCCGGAACAAACATAGGCGAGTTTCCAGCCATATATATACCACAGAAAAACACAGACAGCATCGTACAAAGCGTCAGATACTTGTTTGAAGACTCACAAAGACGTGACAAGCTGTCAATGGAAGTGTATGAGTACTCCACGAAGCTGAAACCAGAGATATACGAAAAAAGACTTGTTGAATATTTTAAGAACATTTAAAACTATATACATGGCAAATATCGCACTTATCATTGCTGGGGGATCTGGCAACCGTATGGGACAGGACATACCCAAACAGTTTATGTATGTCGACGGATGTCCCATAATTATACGCACTATGCAATGTTTCCAGCAACACCCCGACATAGACGCAATCGCTGTAGTTTGCCTTAAAGGCTGGGAAACAGTGCTTCAGGCTTACGCTAATCAGTTCTGTATAAACAAGCTGAGATGGATTTTCGAAGGAGGAAAGTCCGGAATGGAGTCCATACACAATGGCATATACGGACTGGAAGATGCCGGATGCAAAGATGAGGATCTTGTCTTGATACACGATTCTGTCCGTCCGCTTCTTAGCCAGGATATCATCAGCAGCAATATTGCTATCTGCAAGGCATACGGGTACGCTGTCACCGGTATTAAATGCCGTGAGGCGATTCTTGAAAGCAATGACGGGTTTACATCTACTACAAGCATACCACGCGACAAGCTGATCCGCACCCAAACACCCCAGACTTTCCGGCTTCGAAACATTCTAAATGTTCATGAAGAGGCTAAAATACGTAATATTGCCGACAGCGTTGCCTCATGCACCCTTGTCGCAGAGGTGGGAGGACGTGAGATGCACATAGTGCCAGGTTCTGAGAAAAATATAAAGATAACAACTGTTGAAGATTTGGAAATTCTGAAAGCATTGATGCACACAAGTAAAGACGAATGGCTGAAATAATATCAGCCACACAATAACCATGAGCTATAAAGATGATATACAGAAAGCAGCAACTACCAACCTGCCATGGCATAAGTTACAAGGATGCAACATCCTTGTAACCGGAGCTACAGGTCTGATAGGATCGTGCCTGGTAGAAGTGTTGATGTCGCATCCCGGCAAGGACTACACTGTCTACGCCTCCGGACGCAACGAGCAAAGAGCAAGAGAACGGTTTGAGAAATTTATAATAGATAAATCATTCCGTTTTCTCAAACACGATGTAACAAACCCCCTTGAAGGAAACGTATGCTTTGACTATATTGTTCATGCCGCAAGCAACGCCAGTCCTAACTTTTTCACATCAAAGCCTGTAGAAATAATAATGTCTAACATAAACGGTGTAAGCAATCTTATAAACTACGGACTTCGACATGGCATGAGACGCCTGCTGTTCGTATCTACCGGTGAAGTGTATGGCGAGGGGGATGGACGTGTGTTCACTGAAGACTACAGCGGATATGTCAATCCGTTGTCACCAAGAAGCTGCTATCCTCAAAGCAAACGGGCAGCAGAAGCTCTCTGCATGGCATACGCACAAGAATACGGAGCAGACACCGTTATCGCGCGCCCGTCACATACATACGGTCCTTATTTCACAGAAAGCGACAACAGAGTCTACGCCCAGTTTATCCGTAATGTGCTGCAAGGCGATGACATCATAATGAAAAGCACAGGTGAACAGTTCCGCTCCTGGTGTTATGTGGTAGACTGTGTCACCGCATTACTACACATCCTGCTAAAAGGCAAAACGCAACAAGCATACAACATAGCCGACAATTCTTCTAACATATCGATAAGAGAACTTGCTGAGATTATCGCGAAAGAAGCAGGCAAGAAGGTTACATTACAGCTTCCGGATGATCAAGAGAAGACAGGATACAATCCGGTAACACGCTCTGTCTTCTCCACAGAAAAGACAGAAGCGTTAGGATGGAATATTGATGGAGATATGAGGAGCAAACTGGCTTCTACGATAAACGCTATACGCAATAACCGGCAATAATCACCACAACATACCACATTATAGCACCCATAAATGAGTTTACAAGAAATTAATATTATAATACTTTAATCAATAACAAAAAAATTATCATCATGACATTAAATGAGTTTACAACAAAATTCGCAGAAGTTTTTGACGACACTGATGCCTCTGAAATACAGGCAGACACGGTTTATCAGGATTTGGACGAGTGGTCTTCATTGACGTCAATGTGTGTCGTTGCATTTGTCAAGACCGAATACGGGAAAAATGTAACTGGAGCGGAAATACGTTCATGCAATACGGTTGAAGATCTGTTTAATCTGATTAACAAGAAGTAATCAAGACCGCCATACAATGGAACAATTTAACCCGTTCAACTTATCCGGCAAACACATTCTCGTTACAGGCGCATCATCAGGTATAGGCAGGAGCATAGCTCTTGCCTGTGCTAAAATGGGTGCAACGGTTAGCATCACAGGACGCAACAATAAACGCCTTGATGAAACTTTAAGCCTCCTGCCGCAAGGAAATCACCAGGCACTGACAGCTGATCTGACAAGAACAGAAGATATAAACGCTCTTGTAAATCAACTCCCCAAACTTGACGGTATCGTGCAATGCGCCGGAGTCGGAAGCCGTATTTTATGTAAAGACATTACTTCGGAAGACATTGACAATGTTATGCACACTAACTTTGAAGCCCCGGTGCTTCTTCAAACTTCAATTCTAAGAAATAAAAAACTGAACAAAGCAGCAAGCATTGTGTTTATATCAAGTATTGCCGCATGGTCACCAAGTATTGGCAACGGTATGTACAGTGCATCTAAAGGAGCTGTTATATCTTACGCAAAGTGTCTTGCCTTAGAACTGGCACCACGTCTCATCCGTGTAAACTGTATCTGTCCTGCCATGGTATGGACAGGCCTTATTTTTCAAGGAGGTATCACGCGTGAAGATCTCATTGAGGACGAAAAGACATATCCGCTGAAACGTTATGGAACTCCCGAAGACATTGCAAATCTTTCCATCTACCTTCTCAGTGATGCAAGCGCATGGATGACAGGAAGTTGTATAAAAATATCCGGGGGGGGTAGATAAGTTGTGACCTACAGTTTTTTGACAATTACGACAAATAAAACAATAGCTACAAACAACATGGCATACATAAAGGCAATATCATATTATCTCCCGGAAAGGCAAGTAACAAACAAAGAACTGTTGCAACAATTTCCGGAGTGGAGCATTGACAAAGTAGCGGCAAAGGTTGGTGTAAACTCACGACATCTTGCCGCCTCTGACGAAACAGCTGGAGACATGGCAGAGAAAGCCGCCCACAAACTTTTTACCGAATACGGTATAAGTCCCGAGTCCATTGATTTCATCATGCTATGCACACAGTCACCCGACTACTTTCTTCCATCTACCGCATGTATTCTACAAAGCCGTCTCGGCATACCCACATCCGCCGGAGCCTTTGACTATAACCTGGGATGCTCCGGATGTATATATGGAATTGCCATGGCAAAAGGACTTATAGCAGGAGGTATTGCTAAAAACGTGTTAGTACTCACGGCTGAAACATATAATAAATATCTTCACCCAGCGGACAAGTCCAACCGTTCAATATTTGGAGACGGGGCTGCGGCATGTCTTGTCTCAACAGACGGATTTGCAGAAATAGGAAACTTTATTCTCGGCTCAGACGGAAGCGGAGCAGAACATCTCATAGTAAGAAGCGGAGCTGCACGGCAGAAAAACAAGACAGGTATATGTAAGGAAGACGGAAGCGGACACAATAAGTTTGACGACTATCTGTATATGAACGGCAGTGAAATATTCAACTTTACACTAAACACCATACCAGACTTGATACAACAGATTCTCGCTAAGAACAATATGAAAAAAGATGAAATAGACCACTATATCTTCCATCAGGCAAACAAGTTCATGTTAACCACCTTAAGAAAGTTCTGTGCTCTTCCTAAGGATAAATTCTACATCAATCTTGAGACAACTGGCAACACGGTAAGCTCTACATTAGCAATTGCCATAAAAGACTGCATTGACAACAAGACAATAAATCCCGGTATGAAAGTCATGATTTCCGGGTTTGGTGTAGGTCTGAGCTGGGGGGGGACTGTTCTTAAATTTTAGATTATGTATATAAAAAATATAACACGATGGTTTTTATCATTCTCGCCTATAAAAACCATTTATTTCAACTTTAAGTACCTGCCTCTTAAACAAGCATGGAAACTGCCTGTTATATTGGAGAATGTAAGACTACACTCATTAAAAGGAGAAGTTTTTATCGATGAAGACGTGATATACACAGGCATGATAAGAATCGGAAGTCCCATAATGATAAACTACTGGTGTCCTAAAAAACAGTCGGATATTGATCTTCAGGGCGGCAGGCTTGTTCTTCATAAAGGCATTAAATTCGGACTTGGCACACATCTGAGAGTTCATGACAATGCACTTTTAAATATAGGCAGATTTGTGTGCTCTTCTTCCGGACTAAATTTAATATGTTATTATAAAATACTGATTGGAAACTCTACAAAAATAGGCTGGGACACCATAATCATGGATACTGACTATCACCCCATGCACGACATGATAAGCGGCAAGCTTACAAAGATATATGCTCCCATAAATATCGGCAATGACTGTTGGTTCGGAACCGGATGTTACGTATCCAAAGGATGTAAGATTGCCAATGGGACAACATTCGCGGCACATTCGGTTGTACGCAGCTCTGTAACAAGGGAAAACTGCATCTGTGCAGGAAACCCTGCTGTTATAATAGAAGAGGGATATCGCATTTCTGAGGAGACATTCTCATACCATCCTCCTGTGAAAAAAAAAGCATATTAGAGAAACAGACATGAAAACAATTGGTACAGAAGACTTGAAGAAAATACAGCTTGAGATAGCACGGCATATAGACTTATTCTGCAAAAAACACGGCATCAGGTATTTTATATGTGGCGGAACGCTTATCGGCGCTATACGCCACAAAGGATTTATCCCATGGGATGACGACATCGACATAATGATGATGAGAGATGATTATGAGCGTTTCATCTGTGAATATGCGTCAGAAGACAAGTCTAAGTATAACATCTTCCACCACAGCCTTAATGATAAATATCCTTATCCGTATGCCAAGATAAGCGACAGTGAGACAATATTTCATGAGGAGATAAAAGAGTCGTTCGAGTTAGGGGTAAATATAGATGTATTTCCTATAGATATTGTCCCTGAAGACACCGAAATACAGAATAAGATGTACAGAACTGCCGGTAAATATATGAGAATAATAACACTTAAGCGCCTGCCTATGGCAAAAAGAAGAGGAATTGTAAAAAATGCCGTACTCTTTGTGTCACATCTGCTTCTCAGTTTTATTTCATTCAAGACTATTGTACATAAGCTGGATCAGAATGCGTCAAAATACAGACATACTGCAAGCTCTTTATGCGGTGTGGCTGTATGGGGATATGGCATACGAGAAATAAACGACATGAGTAATTACGACAAGTCCATATACATGCCTTTTGAAAATATAGAGTTACCTGTTCCTTTTGGCTACGACAAGTATCTTCATGGCATATACGGCGACTACATGCAGCTGCCGTCAAAGGATAAACGGATGACACACCACCACTTCCAGGCATACTGGAAATAACCCCATGCCTTACTGAATCGGTTATAAATGACAAACTTTCCTCCACACCAGCATCAGCACCGCCACGCCGAGAACGGCGTATGCCGCATAGTCTGCAATGCTGCTGCGGCGGGATACGTCGCAATACTCGGTGACACGCATTTTGTATTACGTCAGATCGGCACTCTACCTTGCCGAACAGTGTAAGAAGCCGCTGAAACAAATGAAGTCGGAGCCCATGGAGGAAGAACAGCAGGAAACGACATCGCAGCAGGAACAGGCCACAGTTGCAAGGCCAACCCCGACAATCAGCCAGGAAAACCTTGAGGGGATAAAGATGCACAATAAAATGCTCGAACGCTTTCTCATAAATGGATATACACATGAATGGATAGAACGTTTCTTTGACAACATGTCTATAAACAATATTGAAAATCAACTGAACGGAAGAAAAATATACAAACCGGCGTGCCATATATTGGGCGACCTGTGCCGTTTAAAGGTATATGCAAACTCAACGACACAGCTGGCTAAAAAAATAAGGCGCAGCTTCAGTGACAACAACAGGAACGGCCAGTTGCCAAGCCTGGAAAGTCTTGCACGGTATATACGGCAAGGACTCGACAATAACGAAGAGCTGCACACGTGGATAGAAAACTACGTAAGACGAAATTAGAAAATAAAAACATATAATTAGCCGGAATGCGGGCGGATCTGCAAATCCGCCCGAACCTCTGATTACGCAAAGACAATGTTATTTGTATAAAGCGGAATAATCCTTTTTTTAACATGAAGATAATTGTTTTTACATATTCGGTCACACGCACGGCCGGAGGTGTGCTTGATGCCGTACGCGATATGTTCACAAACAGGAATTTTGCTGGACATAAGCTAAACGTGCTGTCATTCAGAGGGAAATACATAGAGGAGGACATGCCGTCGTGGCAGGGAATGTCCATGCAACTGTTCAAGGCATGGCCGATGCTATACTCAAGGGAAGCCAAAAAGGCTCTGCTTGCCGCTGATACGGACATACTGCACATGGAGACATTATGGCGCTATCCGCAACTGTTCATGAGTGCATGGAAAAAAAGGCGCAAGGAACCTATAGTGTGTACGCCACACGGAATGCTTGACCCTTACATAATACGAAATCAGGGATGGATAAAGCGCGTGATATCACGTCTGTTTCTACATAAAAGTCTTGAGGCGGCAGACTGTTACCATGCTCTTTGCCGGAAAGAGCTGGAAGATATAAGGGCTTACGGACTGAAGCAACCGGTGGCAATAATTCCCAACGGAATAAACATCCCGGATGATGGAAAGAAGTTTGTCAGGACTGACAATAAGAAACATCTGCTATATCTTGGCAGACTGCACCGAAAAAAAGGCGTGGACATGTTGCTTCATGCAGTGTCAGGCATAATGGTGCAAAATCCGGAACTTCTGCGCGGATGGCAGATAGACCTTGCAGGATGGGACCACGAGAATTGCAGGGCTGAGCTGGAACAAATCGCAAGAGACAACAAACTTGAACAAACAGTTATATTTCATGGAGGAATGTTCGGTGAGGACAAGCAACGGATGTATGCCTGTGCTGACGGATACATACTGCCATCACACGGCGAGGGACTGCCAATGACTGTCCTGGAGGCATGGTCATGGAAGAAACCGGTAATAATTACACCGGAATGCCACCTTCAGGAGGGATATGAGGCAGAAGCAGCCATACGTATAGAAGACAATACAAAATCGGTGACCGACGGGCTTATACGTTTCCTCACGATGACAGAAGAAGAACGTGAGAAGATGGGACAAAACGGATACAACCTCGTTTGCAGTAACTTTACATGGGACGCAGCGGCAAAAAAAATGATTGAACTATACGAATGGCTGTCGGGAAAAAGGAAAAAGCCTGACTTTGTTTATGAATAAAAGCTACAAGAACAAGCATTAATACATAAAGATTTGACTTAAAATGAGTTTGGAACGACATTACCCGGAACACGTGACCATGCGTATAAAGATAAAGAGGGCTTTATGGAACGTCACGGCGGCAGTGCTCTTCCGCCCTTTCATCACAAAGCTGTTCCGCCCGTGGCGCATCGCGCTGCTGCGCATGTTCGGCGCGGACATAGAAAAGGATGCGGAGGTTTATGCCTCGGCAAGGATATGGGCGCCGTGGAACCTGCGCATGGGACACCGCTCATGCCTCGGACCTGACGTGGTATGCTATAATCAGGACACCGTGACGCTCAAGGACGATGCCATTGTCTCACAGTATGCCTACCTGTGCACGGCAGGCCATGATGTCGGCATGATGAACACTGCCGGCGACTCGCTGATAACGGCTCCCATCGTACTGGAAGGCAAGGCATGGGTCGGCTCGCGGGCTTTCATCGGCATGGGCGTGACAATAGGCGAAGGTGCCGTAGTGGGAGCCACGGCATCGGTATATAAGGATGTGGAACCCTGGACGGTGGTGGGCGGAAATCCTGCAAAGCTCATAAAGAAAAGGGAGCTAAAAGAAGGATAGGCAATTGTACGAATAATCACCGCTCTACAACACTTTTTTGCACGAAAGTCCAACACAGCGATACATTTATTTGTACGAACAACGTAAATCAATATTAATATATGTCATATAAACCCCCTAAGATATGCCTTGCATGTTCTGCAGGCGGACATCTGAGAGAGCTACAGTTGGCCGTAGGAAGCATTCCTGATAAGTGGGACTGCTACTGGCTCACGTTAAAGACCACATCCACAAAAGCCTTTATGAAAGACAAGGAGCACGTATTCCTTACAAACTTTCAGCCGGCAAGGCGGTGGACACTGATTGCAAACTGCATACAGGCATTGTTCTGGGTGATGGTAAAACGACCGCGTGTAATCATTACCACAGGAGCGGGTGTTACCGTGCCGACGGTATTCTTTGCAAAAAAACTGCTGAAGACGAAGATTATATTCATCAATTCGGCTGCTGACGTGACGCACGCATCAAAGACACCGGTATGGATAGAAAAATATGCGGACCTGTTCTTGGTTCAATGGGAGGAGATGAAACAGATTTTTCCTGATTCAATTTGTTGCGGAGTATTATGATATTTGCAAGTTTAGGGACAATGAACATGCCTTTTGTCCGTATGGCAAGGGCTGTTGACCTCTTGGCGGCAAGCACGGAAGAGGAGATTATAGTGCAGACCGGGTGGACGGATTACGAATACAAGCATGCCAAAGCCTTCAAGTTCTGCACAAAGGATGAGATGCAGCAATACATTGACCGTGCCTCACTGCTGATAATGCAGGGAGGATGGGGAACCATAAGCGAGGCTATGGAAAAGCATAAGCGCATGGTGATAATCCCCCGTTATGACAAGACGGAGCATATTCACGACCAATTTCAGCTGATACGCAAACTGGATGAGCTGGGATGTGTGATTGGCGTGTTCGATGAGAAAGACTTACCTAAAAAGATTGAAGAGGCAAGAACTTTTGATTTCAAGCAATTACAAAAAGGAAACGCAGAAATTCTTATCAGAGAAAAATTGACTGAATGGTTCAAACAATAATTTTATGACAAGGGTATGTGCTGCACTGCTTCTGGTATCGTTTTCTCGTTGACGCCAAAATATTTGAACTAAAAAAGTTCCGTTTCAATGATGATGGCATCAAGGTGTGTATAACAAGTAAATATATGCCGAAACATACAGATACAGACAAAAATATAGTCTTATGACTAAAGAGAATAAGAACATAGACATTTTTCTTCAGCTGCTAAGGGAAGAACTATGGCAACAAGAGCCTTCTGTGGTTCCCTTACCGCAAGACACCTTACATACTGTTTTGGAATATGCAAATGAGCAATGTCTTCAGGGACTTGTCATAAATTCACTTTTCAGGAGAAAAGCAGACATTGGGAAAGATAATGTATTCAAGCTTTTCTCCTTGGTACGCAATATAGAGGCAAATAATTCAAGGATGAATTCAGCCGTTGAACGGCTTGCCGATGTCTTAAACAGACATTCCATCAGATATGTCGTATTCAAAGGGCAGACAGCAGCCTATTATTACCCCAATTCTCTGTTGCGCATGCCCGGTGATATTGACTTCTATTGCCATGAAGAAGACTACTCTATAGCCAAGGAGGTGATAGAACGGAAAATGTCTGTAGAGTTCTCCCCACGTGACATCACAGACCGGCATGATACTTTTAGCGACAACGGTATAAGATTTGAGATGCACTATAAGATGGAGATACTGGGTTCGTCACGGCACCAGTCTTATTATGACAATATTATGGACGAAGCCGTAATGGCACCTTTATATATAAATATAGGCTCAACCCGTGTAGCCACCCTGAATGCTACGGACAATGCCCTGCATGTTTTCAAGCATCTTTTCAATCATTTGCTTGTTGAGGGAGTTGGTCTCAGACAATTCTGCGACCTTGCCATGATTATCAGCAATAACTCATGTCGTATAGATGCAGATGCTTTGGATATGAAACTTCGGAGTATAGGCTATCACAAGGCGTTCTTTGCTGTCGGGGCATTGCTTGTCAGATACCTTGGTATGCCTGTAGACAAATTCCCCTTCCGTCTGACAGACCCTGATTATGTGTGGGGTGACAGAATATTCAGGACCGTCATGTCCAGTGGCAATTTCGGACGCAGCAACCGCAGGGTTGCAGGAGGCAAGATAAGGCGCAGCCTTGATACTGCGAGACTTGCATTCGGTCATTGCCTTGTCTTTTTCCCCTTAGCTCCAACGGATATAATCTTTCTTATTCCAAGGAGGATAATGATAAGTTTGAAGCATTATCTATAAATACTATAAACTCTTATGAAAGTTTCAATCATCACCTCGTGCTACAACCGCGAGGCTACTATCCGTGATGCTATAAGAAGCGTGCTGACACAGGATTACCCAGATATTGAATATATCATTGTGGACGGTGCCTCAACAGACGGTACGCAAAAGGCAATAGAGGAAATAATAAAAAACAAGTCCACTCATATTGATATAAAATACATTTCCGAACCGGACAGCGGAATGTACGAGGCATTGAACAAGGGCATACGTATTGCCACGGGAGACGTTATAGCACTGCTGCATTCTGACGACATGATGTTCGACACTCATACGGTGAGAGATGTGATGCGTGAGATGGAACGGACGGGGTGTGATTTCCTTTATGCCGACGGTTTGTTTGTAGAAGCAGAACGGACGGACAAGGTGGTGCGCAACTGGATTGGCGGCAGATACTCCAAATGGAAAGTGCGTCACGGTTGGCTGCCGCTGCATCCCACTTGCTACATACGCCGTGAAGTGATGGAACGGTTAGGACTGTATGACGAGAGCTACAGGATTGCCGCAGACACCGACCTGCTGGTGCGATATCTGTTAGAGAACACGCTGAGTGTGGAATATCTAAAGCGTTACGTGGTACGAATGCGAATGGGCGGACTGAGCACAGACAACAGCCGACGTGCCAAGATGTGGAAGGAAGACATACGGGTGTACCGCTCGCACGGTTTCAAGCACGTCACGCTGACAAAGATAGAGAAAATGATGTGGAAGGTGCCGCAGTTTATAAAGGCAAAATTCATTTGATTTAATAAAAGAAGTTATTAGAAGTCAAGGAGTAAAAGGAAGCTACCGTTCCCTCTTGTCGCTGGGGAGTTAAGACAGCACCGTGCCAAGCATAGTGTCCAATACTTAGGCATATTCCAAACTTCTTTAACTCCTTAAAATCCAAAACATTCTCCAAGAATAACAACATATATCCGGAGGAGTATCTCTCTTAGATATACTTCAGGGTGTTCTATTATTTCTATCTCAAGAAATGGAATAGACGGTGAGCACGAATATATTAAATATCACAGCCATATACAAGACAAACAGCCATGTCAAAATCTATCACATGATTTGACATGGCTGTTTTCTTGTATTTCCCTGCAACCCAATGGGGCAGTAACTCTTTTTAACACTCTTTGCCTCAAAACAGTTAAGCCAATGCAGAACGTCTACAAAATATAAATGTATAATATCATGTATTCCATAAAAACAGCTTTATATCAAAATACAATTAAAAGCAGAACACACAACCGTGAATATCAAGGAAAGAGCCATACTGGGATTGTATATTTAAACATCGGCATGGCTCTTTATCGTTATATTTGCCTATATTAATGCAGATGCAAAATGTATAAAAAGTATCGGCTTCCTATCAACAAAGTGTAAAAGAACTGCATGTAAATGCATAAATTTGTAATAAAATTAGTTATAATATACATTTTTTGTATCTTTGCACGATTAAATATAAACAAATAATTATGTATAAATTGAAACACGTACGCATTGCGGGTCTCGCCTCATTTATAACAATGATGGCAACAGGTCTGTCAGCACATGCTGCCGTACATTATGTAAAAACAGGTTCCAACAGTGGCGACGGTAAATCGTGGGCAACCGCGTACACAACTATCGACGAGGCTCTCGACGCATCGCAGCCGGGCGATGAAATATGGGTTGCCGCCGGAACATACAAACCGACGCGCCTTATCAACACATCGGTAAAAAACTCACGTACTTTTTTTCTTAAAGACGGTGTATCTCTTTACGGCGGCTTCTCGGGTACAGAAAGCAGCAAAGACGAGCGTGTGCAAAAATCAGGCGGCAACATCTGGGACATGGCAAACGAGACCATACTCAGCGGTGACGATGACGTGCCGGATGTATGGGAGCGCGAAATATCTTCAGGTACCACATACCGATACACATGGAAAACCGAGAACAGCCAGATACCTGGTTCGCAGAACAATGCCACACACGTATTGTATAACGGGGACATTATACGCAACAACACCATAATCGACGGATTCACCATTACCGGCGGCAATGCCAACCAGCATAAGACAAAGGCATCGGGCGGCGGAATATATGCAACCGGCAACGTCAGCATAAACGCTTGCCGTATAATAGAAAACTCTACATATTTCCGCAATGAGCCTATCAGCGACGACATTCAGGCGCTTGGCGGAGGCATATATCTCAACGGTGCCGGTGATGCCTCTGTAACCAACTGCTATTTCTCACGCAACTACGCCAATTCAAGCTATACCATAGGCAGGGGCGGAGGCCTGTTTGCAAAGAATGCGAAAGTATCGGGATGCGCGTTTGACAACTGTGTCGGAGAAGACGGCGGCGGTGCCGTGTATCAGATAAACGGTACACTCGCAGACTGTACGTTCAGCAACTGTTACGGTTCCGCAGGCGGCGCGCTCTATGCAGCCGGCACTGTAGAAAGAGTTTCGGCAAGCGAGTGCCGTTCGCTCAACGGCGGCGGTATATACGTTGACAAAGGCGGCACCGTGACCCACGCAAAGGTATGGAACTGTTATGCCGATGCCACAGAGTACGGCGACAACCTCGGAGGCTCAGGCGGAGGTATCTTTGTGCATGGCGGAAATGTTTTGGGATGTGTTGTATACAACAACCTGTCATTTAACGGCGGAGGTATATGCATACGCTCAGGCAGGGTTATAAACAGCACCGTGCAGAACAACGCGACACGCAAGGACAATCCCGCCATGGCAAACATAGACGAATGGCCGGAGAGCGGAGCCATCGCCGGTGTGGCAAACTGCATCCGCGGTATGGATACCGATGCGTCAAACTTCACCGCTCCCACAACTTTTACAGGCATGTCTAATGACGACATGCAGAAAGAGGCTCTTGCACTTGCAGACTGGAGCCTTGCAGCAGGAAGCGAATTTATTGATGCCGGGACACCTACCGAAGGCTTGCAGGAAGCAACCGACTTTGCCGGCAATGCACGCGTTACGGGCAGAAGCATTGATGTCGGGGCGTATGAGTATAATACAGGAAGCACCGGAATAGACAAACCTGAAAGCGGCATGAACAGCAGCAAAATAAGTTCAATAAGCTATTATAGCTTTTCGGGCATGCCTCTTGGTCAGGCCGCTCCGAAACACGGATGCTACATTGTACGAATTAACTTCACCGACGGACATACTGTTTATCGTAGACATTTAATAAAATAATACGTTGCCGTGTAAACCATAATCGGCAATATACATGTGCCTAACGGCTTATATATACTTATATCATAAACATATTAAATTCAAATTTATGAAAAAAATTCTATCTTTTGCATTGACCCTATTCTGTTTAGTGACAATCAATGCCATGGAGCCTCTCACACCCGAGCAGCTCGCAAAACTTGCAATTCAAATCAACAGCTCGGAAGACGGATTCTCCCTCAGTTCTACTGTCAGTCCGGAATATACCGACGCGTCTAATCCGACCACTATCAACATCCAGAACTTCAACGGTACCGGTATGCCGCTCAGAATGAACGTAGACTGGGAGACAGCAACCGTATCAGTAATACCATCTACTTTCGACCAGGAGTTTGACGAAGACACGTATCAGACATTTTATCTAATGGTAGTCAATGCCGAAGCCGCTGAGCTTGCCTCACCTATGGACAGCAAGTTCCAAAGTTCCAAAATTACAGGTACGATAAGCGAGGACGGCATAACGCTCGATTCGTGGAACATCGTAAGAGTGCCGCAGACATTCAGCTCTATGACAAAGGTATATTCAAAAACGCAAAACACAAGAATCGTGAAAGCCAACGCTACAATGTCACAACAGCGTCTGGACTGGGATGCCGACTGGGAGAACCTTGTGGATGCAGAAGAGATGGTATTCCGCATATACACCGAGACAGAAGGCGAGAACCTCATGGTATACGGATGGGACGGCATGGAATCGTGCGTAAAGTTCAAACAGAATGTAGAGAACGGCAAATACACATACTCCAACAACGCAGCCGACGTAATATACAATTATAAAGGCAAAAGGGACTATGTATTGTGCACTCTGCCCGGATATACATGGGACGAGCTGAGCAGTTTTACGGCAGATAAAGCCAAGCCTGTGGCATCAGAGGAAATAACCGACAGCAAAGAACTTGTTTTCGGTCAATGGATAGTGGAGTCTTTCGGAGAAAGTTACAACAATGAGCGTACCTTTGGCAAAACCGCAAAAATAACTTTCGACAATCCATTGCCTATTACAATTACAACGGAACCGAACGCCACATTTACATTCGACGGCAAAAAAGAAAGCGTCATAATATCATTCATGACCACAAACGGGAACTTCAAGGCAGAGATAAACGGAGAAAGCTATACCGTATCAAATATTACCCCGAACACTAACAAGAGCATAGAATTGCCGCTTAACGGCGCAACAACGGTAGCTGTTTATGCCGACGGACTGTCACGTCTTAATATCAACGAACAGGGACTTACGGCAATAGACCTTACCAACGCTCCCGCGCTGACCATGCTGCAGCTTGCCGGCAACGCGCTTACCGAACTTAATGTTACAGGCAACCCGCTGCTTACCGGAATTTATGCCGAAAATAACAACATTGCATCCATTGACATTACAAACAATACTGCTCTCAGGGTACTCTCAATATTCAACAACAACATCAGCGGCACACTCGACATGTCGGCAATGCAGGCGTTGTCGAAAGTAGACATCGACAACAACAACGTAAGCGAACTGATATTGCCAACCCACTCATACTTAGTGGAGGTAGACTGTGAGAACAATCAGCTTGCCAATATTGACATTGCCGGACGCAAAGGTCTGAGAGACATCAATATATACGGTAACAATATCAAGTCGCTCAACCTGTCCGGACTTGCTGCACTTGAGAGCCTTTATGCCGGTGAAAATGAAATAACCGAAATAAAGAACCTTGCAGACTGCAAGGTAATTGAGACATTAAACGTAAGCTCAAACCAACTGACAGACATAGACATAAGCGTTGCACCGACCATAACGGGACTCTATCTTTACAATAATAACATCTCTACTCTTGATATATCGAAAAACCCGAATATATCATGGATGAACGTAAGCGACAACCATATCGGTGCACTCGACCTGTCGAAACTGACCAATCTGCGGCTGCTCCATGCAAACAACAACGAACTGAAGGAGCTTGACCTGTCTAACTCTCCCTACTGTTCACAGCTTACTGTAGGAAACAACAACATCGACAAGCTCGACCTGTCAAAGCTGACAGCACTCTATTGGCTCAAGGTTGACGGAAACAACCTTACAGAACTCGACGTTACCAACAGTGCATACCTCAGCCTCCTGGAATGCGGCAACAACAAGCTCACTTCGCTCGACATCAGCAAGAACACATATCTGCGCCGCCTTGCAGCCGAGGGCAACATGCTGACATCCATAGACATTGCTTCAAACCCAAATTTGTGCGGCATCACACTGCAAGACAATGCCATGGACGCACAGGTCATAAACAACATGATAGACCACTTGATTAATGTAAGCGAGATGGAGCCTCTTGAAGGAAGCGAGTGGATAACCATTCTCGACATAAGCCGCATGCCCGGCACAAAAGATGCAAACATCGCCGCTGCAACAGCCAAGGGCTGGAATGTCATGGCAGAAGTGCCAACCAGCATCAACGATATTGATATGAACAATGGTGAAGTGGCATCAGTAAGCTATTACACCGTTTCAGGAATGTCACTCGGCTCGGCTGTTCCGCAACCGGGATATTACATCAAACAAATCACCTTTACTGACGGACGCACCGTTTCACGCAAGTGCTTCGTAAAGTAAATGTATTAATGAAACAATAATTACGGGCGGTTTACCAGCTTTTGGTACACCGCCCGTTTTTTTGCCCATCCGAAATTTGGAGTGATACGCCGTCATTACTGTCTGCTGAAAGCCCAATGAGCGCATAGCCCATGGCAACGCCATGGGAATGAGAGCACAGGTGAAGCTGCGCCCTACAGGGGCAAAAGCGTAAAAACTGGCATGATGTGCATTGGCAGACAGATACACGGCGTGCTATCAAGACTTACAGAAAAACGCTTTTGCCCCTGCAGGGCGCAACCTTAACATAACAACTGTCCCCATGGCGTCGCCATGGGCTATGCGCTCATTGGGCTTTCAGCCCGCAAAATAATACACTAAATATCAATTGGCATCACATCAATCCAAATGTCGGATGAACCTTTTTTGTCACAAAATGCAAGAAAGCATCAACATGGCATTACATGTTTCATTTTTAATGTATATCTTTGTATTTATTATACTATAAAGACATCAAACCCGACAGATTTATGGAAATAAGGAAATACATCGAGAAGAACGAAGAACGGTTTCTTGAAGAACTTTTCAGTCTGATACGCATACCGAGCATCAGCTCACTGTCAAGCCACAAACCTTACATGACGGCATGTGCCGAAAAATGGAAACAACTGTTGTTGGAAGCCGGTGCCGACAGGGCGGAGATAATGGAGAGCGAAGGCAATCCGCTGGTGTATGCCGAGAAGCATGTCAGCGACAATGCACAGACAGTTCTTGTATATGCCCATTATGACGTTATGCCGGCTGAGCCTTTAGAACTGTGGAAGAGCGACCCGTTTGAGCCGGAAATACGCGACGGCAGGATATGGGCACGCGGTGCCGACGACGACAAGGGGCAGGCAATGATACAGGTGAAGGCATTCGAATATCTGGTACGTGAGAACCTGCTGACGCACAACGTCAAGTTTATCTTTGAGGGCGAGGAAGAAATTGGTTCGCCAAGCCTCAACGCCTTTATAAGCAAGCATAAAGAACTGTTGCGTTCTGACGTGATACTTGTATCAGACACAAGCATGCTCGGGGCAGACATGCCGTCGCTCACCACCGGACTGCGCGGACTTGCCTACTGGGAGATAGAGGTGACCGGACCCAACCGCGACCTACACTCCGGGCACTTCGGCGGTGCCGTGGCAAATCCCATCAATACGTTGTGCGAGATGCTTGCAACGGTTGTCGGCAAGGACGGGCGCATAGCCATTCCGCATTTCTACGACGACGTGGAAGACGTGCCGCAGAAGGAGCGTGAGATGATTGCACAGATACCCTTTGACGAGAAGAAATACATGCAGGCAATAGGCGTCAATGCTCTCAAGGGCGAAAAAGGCTATGCCACGCTTGAGCGTAACAGTTGCCGGCCGTCGTTCGACATCTGCGGCATCTGGGGCGGATATACCGGCGAGGGCGCAAAGACGGTATTGCCGTCAAAGGCATACGCAAAGGTTTCGAGCCGCCTTGTGGCAAACCAAAAGCACGAAAAGATTTCACAGCTCTTCGTCGACTACATTGAAAGCATAGCCCCCGACTATGTACAGGTGAAGGTTACTCCCATGCACGGCGGCGAAGGATACGTCTGCCCTATCGACCTTCCTGCCTATCAGGCAGCGGAAAAAGGCTTCGCCAAGGCTTTCGGCAAACAGCCCCTGGCTGTAAGGCGCGGGGGAAGCATACCTATAATAAGCGACTTTGAGAAGATACTCGGCGTGAAGACGGTGCTTATGGGCTTCGGGCTGGAAAGCGACGCGATACATTCGCCCAACGAAAACTTCCGTCTCGACATCTTCCGCAAAGGCATCGAAGCCGTAGTGGAGTTTTACAGGGAATGGAAATAAGCCCCAAGAGAAAGGAAAGTATGCTGCTTTAGCCTCCAAAGTGCGCCACTTATGGCTGCAATGTATGCTACTTTATACCGTAAAGTGCGTGACTTTAGACTGTAAAGTGCGCCACTTCAGACCGTAAAGCAATGTTTGCGGCATATATTACATTTAAGTGAGGTTGTGTCAAAATACTCATACAGCAAAGATGTCCCTACTGGTTAGAAGAATTGTATTTTAACACAACCTCGCAAAGGCATGCCGACACACCGGGCGGCTATAACCTTGCAGAAAGATATAAACACGTTACCGTTGCTGCCGCCTGTTACCGTTGCGCAAACCGTTGCCGCTGCGTTTTGCGAGCCGGTTCATCATCCGCCGTTCCAGTTCATACACCCGCTTTATCTGCTTTTGTGTAAGGAACTTGCTGTATTCCTCATAATACTTCTGCCGTATGTCCAATATCTTACGGCTGTGCTCAAAGCGCGCCTTTATCGCCTGCTCAGACTCTGCCTCGGTCTCTGCCTGCGCACCCCGACGCGCTCCCTTGCCCCGGCGCGGTCCGAGAGCCCATATCTCTTTCTGGCACTTGCAGTAGGTCTCTACAAAACGGCTGGTTGTCGCATCGTCCATTGTCATAGTGCCGGCAATGTGTCTCGCCTGCTTCTCCGCCAGTTCCTCACGCGTAAGGCGCTTCTGTTTATCACTCTTTTGGGCACACACCGTGCCGCAGCAAACCGCCAGTGCGACGGTAAGCATCAATGTCCTCAAAAAACTTTTCATGATTTAAAATTTATTTATTCGTTAATAAATACATCGTCCTGATATACTGACAGCATGTACACCTGATCTTCCGTACTGAGACTGCCGAACGCATGCTCCACATCAGCAAAGCCCACACGAGAGTGCGCATCAGACCTGCCGCCTATGGCAAAAAACAGTATCACGGCTGCGGCAGCCGTAGTAAGTGCCGCTAATGTAACACGCATGAACGGGCGTCTGTTCTCCGCTTTCCGCTTTTTCTGAATTACCGCCTTATTATATATATCGTCCTCAAGCTTCGCAAAGAAATCATCAGGAACGGTGTAAGGCAGCCGCTTCCCCACCCTGTTGAAGTTAAAATCTTTCTTCATTCTTTATTTATTTTTTAGTCATGTGAGTTCATATACTGTATTATCTTGCCTTTGGCAATATGATAGTTTGCCTTTACGGCAGAAACCGCAGAGTCTGTAACCGCAGCTATTTCCGCATAATCCATATCGTCATAATAGCGCAGGTTGAACACAATCTGCTGACGGGGAGGAAGCGAAAGAATGGCATTCTGCAGGAGCACCGTCTCCAAGTCGCTGTAATCCACATAGCTGCCTGAAGCAATACATCCGGCACAAGCGTCCCGGTCATCCAAAGACAGGTGCCCTGCCCCATTTCTGTCCAGCATGCGTAAAGCCTCATTTGTGGCTATCTTGTAAATCCACTGCCTTAACGGACGGTCTTCATCGAACCTGCCGAAAGAGCGGAATATCCTTACAAATGTCTCTTGGACGGCATCCTGTGCATCGTCGTGCGCAACGACCAGCCGGCGTATGTGCCAGTAGACAGGTTCCTTGTACGCATCCATCAGCAGCCGGAAGCCTTTGTCGGGATGCTTCCTCATTGCAAGAATGATATCTTTGTCGTTTGCAGCCATTACGCAACAGGTATTATCCATTTTGTCATAAGTTAAGTTCCACTCATTATTATCTGTCAGACTGTTCTTCCGGACGAACTTCTATATATTATACCCGGCAAAGGGCAAAAAGTCAAATCGCCGGACATGAAAAAGTCGCGGTATTAACCACACAACTGTCATTTTTAATTATTATCTTTGCAACAAACTACAAACAAACTGATATATGAAGAAAACATTTACATGCGTGGCTCTTACTACAATGTTTGCAGCGATGGGCTTTGCACAGAAAACATTTGACATCAGCGTCACGAACAATTCAAAGGCGGGGCGCAGCAATGCTCCGGTGGTGCTGCAACTCAGCCAATACGGCAACAGTATTAAATCAGCTCTCGTGACAATGGACGGCAAGGAGATACCATGCCAATTGGATGACATTGACGGGAACGGTACATTTGACGAACTCTGCTTCCTTGCCGACATGCCAGGGAAGGCTACAATGAAGTTCGGCATACAGCTGTCCGACACAGGCAAGCCGCGGCAGTACGAGCCGCAGGTATATGTTGAGATGATGCTTGCCAACAAGAAGATAAAGGAGGCAAACAAGCAGAACCTGTATATTTCGCAGCTCACGGTTGAGAACGGTGTCAACGCCTACTGGATGATACACCACCACGGAGCTGCCTTTGAAAGCGACCTCGTGGCATACCGCATATATTTCGACCACAGGCAGACGGTTGACATCTACGGAAAATACCGCAAGGGACTTGAACTGAAGGAGACACAGTTCTATCCCGACAGCAAACAGAAGGAACAGGGATACGGCGACGATGTGCTTTGGGTTGGACAGACTTTCGGTGTCGGTGCCCTGCGCGGTTGGGACGGCAAGCAGCCGACAATGCTCACAGACGTTGAACACCGCAGCCAGCGCATAGTTGCACGCGGTCCGCTGCGCACCATCGTTGAAGTGAAAGACCAGGGATGGACACCGCAACCGGGTCAGGAACCGATAGACATGACGACATATTACACGCTGTATGCCGGACACCGCGACTGCTCGGTCGACATAAAGTTCAACAGGAATGCTGAAGCATACAGGTTTGCAACGGGCATCATCAACGTGAAGAACTCCACCGAACACAGCGACAAGAAAGGACTGCGCGGATGCTGGGGCACCGACTGGCCGGTATCGGCAAAGGACAGCGTGGGACACAAGCGCGAGACCGTGGGACTGGGAATCTGCATTCCTACAGAGAATATCGTGAGCGAGGAAACGGCAAACAAAGACAATTACGGTTTTGTCGTAAAGCCGACAGCCGACAGACTTCACTACGACATAGTGTTCTGTAGCGACAACGAGTCGTTCGGCATGCACAGCGACAAAGACTGGTACAAGTTCCTTGACGGATGGAAGAAAGAACTGCAACTGCCCCTTGTTGTGGAAGAGAAACATTAACCGTGCATCTGACAATAAATCAACAACTTACAAATACTAATCCAAAAGGTGGCATTTCAGGCTCTGAAATGCCACCTCTTGCGTTCTAAAAGACCATGTTTCAGTCCTCAATATGCCACTTCTTAGAAAGCGGGCCGGATATCATGCTTCCATGAACAGGGACAGAATATAAACACAGCCGACACCGTCAAGTCTGACAGACATTTATTTTTCTTTGTTCCTATATTGTTTTGGAGAGACTCCCACCTGCTGCCTGAAATACTTTCCGAAAGCAGACTGCGAAGGGAAATTCAACTTATATGAGATCTCCTGAATACTGAGCGAAGAGTCCTTCAACATGATTTTTGCCTCCAGAATGACATATTCGTCCACCCATTCGGCAGCTGTTTTTCCTGTATACTCCTTGATAGCCCCCGACAGATAGTTGGGAGTAAGACAAAGCTTTCCGGCATAAAACTTCACACCCCGCGCATAAGTATGGTACAGTTTTACAAGAGCCATGAACTTGTTGAAAAGCTGCTTGTTACGAGTCATCCCGACATTCTCCTTATAATACTGTCTCTGGTAAAGGCGCACCACTGATATTATTGTATAAGAAAAAGCATGTATAATTCCTCTTACCACCTCAGATGCCTCTGTACGCACACTACTGATATTGGCACTCAACAGAGAATAATACGGCTTTAAAGCTACTATCTCAGCATGAGGAAGGCAACAGGAGGCGTTCTGCCGTATGTCGAGATAGAAATCAGAACGCCGTTTGAAGTCTATCTCAAGTTCATTCAGAAAACCGGATGAAATGAGTACGGCGTATGCTTCGAGCGCCTCGGCATGATGTATCTGTATTATGTCATCAGGAAAATTTACCAATATCATGTCACATCCGATGCGGTAGTGCTTCAGATTGACACTGCAATCAACTTCACCTCCCGTACATACCAGCACAAGGACTGCATCTATCCGGCAAGGAGACTTGAAGCGTTCCACGTCTTCCACCCTGTCCGTTATAAAAAGATCGTTGTTGTAGCAAAATCCCGTATGGCTGCCGCGTTGCCTGAATTGTTCGATAGTAATTGTGTGTAATCCCATAACAATGCTGTATTATCGTTGCCAATAAAATGTTTTCATTTCACATATAAGCCCCATTTTCATGTATTGCAAATATAAGAGATATTGATAAAAAGAAGAAGAATTTTCCGACTTTTCAAGCCATATACAGCGTCTTTCATCATTACAATCCTTTAATTTGACCAATACTTCCTTTAATTGTATCTTTTTATCAGGCTTATAATAACGATTTTTGCACACCAAAAATAATACGACAACAAGATTAAAAACATTCATTCACAATGAAGAGACTGATTATTGCAACCTTGTATATTGCCCTCGCCGGACAAGCCGATGCACAAGAAACGGCAGTTACTTTGTCACTCGACAGCTGCCGTGCGCTTGCCATGAGGAACAACAAGGAACTGCGCATTGCCGGCAACAAGCGTAAAGCTGCCTATTATGAACGCAAGGCAGCATTTACAAAATATCTGCCACGTATTTCCGCAACAGGAGCCTACATGTATACATCCAAGGAAATATCCCTGCTAAACGGAGAACAAAAGGAAACACTCGGGAACCTCGGTTCAAATATTTCCGCTTTGGTTCCTCCACTAAAGGACATGTCGGATGTGCTCAACGGCGCGGGCAGTTCATTGGTTGAAGCCCTGCATACTGACACCAGAAACATGGGAACTGTCGGCATCATGTTGACCCAGCCAGTCTACACTGGCGGAAAAATTGCAGCCTATAACCGCATTACCCGATATGCGGAACAGATAGCAGCAAGACAAAACGACCTTACACTCCAGCAGGTCATAGTAGACGTAGATGAAACCTACTGGCAGATTGTTTCACTACAAAGTAAGAAAAAGCTTGCAGAAAGCTATCTGAAACTGGTACAGAAGTTGGACGATGATGTGCAACGGATGATTGATGAGGGCTTTGCCACGAAGGCAGACAGACTGAGCGTAAAAGTCAAGGTGAACGAGGCACGGGTATCACTGATACAGGCTGAAAACGGACTTGCAATCTCCCGCATGCTTCTATGCCAGCTCTGCGGACTTGACACAAGCACACAGGTGACACTTGCTGACGAGAACGAAAAACACAAACAACCCGACCCGATGCCTGTAACAGCCGATGTACAGACAGCACTTGCATGCCGTCCCGAGCTGAACATACTCTCTGTTTCTGCCGACATATACAGGGAAAAGATAAGGCTGGCACGTGCCGAATTTATGCCCGCCGTTGCCCTTACAGGCGGCTATGTTGCCAGCAACCCTTCGGTTTTCAACAGTTTCGAACGAAAGATGAAAGGCATGGGGAACATGGGGATAATGGTAAATATCCCCTTAGTTACATTCGGAGAACGCATATGCAAGGTCAAGGCGGCACGCGCAGAGGCGGCAAACGCCATTTTACGGTTAGAAGAAACACGTGAGAAGGTTGAACTGCAGGTCTGCCAAAACAAGCAAAAAGTACAGGAAGCCACCGAACGTCTGCAAACAGCCCTACGAAGTTGTGAAGAAGCCGACGAAAACCTGCGCTATGCAACACTGGGCATGCAGGAAGGAATAATACCGATAAGCAACGTACTTGAGGCACAGACAGCATGGCTAAAAAGCCATTCTGAGCATGTATCATCGCAAATAGAACTTAAACTTGCCAACCTGTACCTGCTCAAATCGGCAGGGCTTCTGAATATAAACAATAATTAAGAGTAATCCGCAAAGCATATTATCATGAAAAAGAATAAGAATTTCACCGTTGTTCTTGTCACGGCACTTGTGCTGACAGGCATCATTGTCGTTGTAATAATCGCAGGTCTCTGCATGCCCGAACATCCGGACATAATACAAGGACAGGCAGAAACCACCGACTACCGCCTTTCCTGTAAAGTGCCTGCCCGTGTGCTTGAGTTCCGCGTACAGGAAGGCGACCGTGTACGCAGGGGCGATACACTTGTCATACTCGAAGCTCCGGACATACGTGCCAAGCTGTCACAGGCTGAAGCAGCATACGCCGCGGCGCGGGCACAAGAAGAGAAAGCACAGAACGGCACACGCCAGGAACAGATACAACAAGCTTATGAAATGTGGCAGAAGGCACTTGCAGGGAAGGAGGTTGCCGAGAAGACCTACAAACGTATCAGCCGCCTTTTTGAACAAGGAGTGATATCTGAACAGAAACGTGATGAGGCACGGGCAAACTACGAAGCCATGACAGCCACAGAAAAGGCAGCACGCGCACAATATGAAATGGCATGCAACGGAGCACGCAACGAAGACAAGGACGCTGCAAGGGCACAAGCACAACGGGCACAAGGTGCCATAAACGAGGTTTCATCGTATGTAGATGAAACCGTCTTACTGGCAATGACAGACGGGGTTGTCACCGAGATATTCCCCGAAACGGGAGAACTTGTCGGAACTGGGGCACCCATAATGAACATTGCCTGCACGGACGATGTATGGTTCACCTTCAACATACGCGAGGACTTGCTGCCTGGTCTGAAGGCAGGCACAGAAACCCAAGTGTATCTGCCTGCCCTCGACAAGCATGTCACTGTAAGGATTACCAAAATAAAGGATGTCGGTTCATTTGCCGTATGGAAAGCCACAAAGGCACTTGACAAGTTTGACCTTAAAACATTCGAGGTAAAGGCACGCCCCTTGAAACCGTCTGAAACAGAAGGAATACGCAGCGGTATGTCCGCTATAATAGAAAAATAACTTCATCATATTCCACCTATTATATATGATATGACAACAATCTGTAACAGGCTCATTGCAATATTCCGCCGCGAACTACGCATTTTCGCCCACCGCCCGCTTTTCCTCTTTACGATGATAGTGGCTCCGGTACTGTGCATCATCTTCTTCACCACGCTGATGGCAGACGGACTGCCCACCAAACTTCCAGCCGGGCTGGTTGACGAAGACGACACCCACATCACACGCATAATAACCCGGATACTCGGCTCAATGGAAGAAACAGACCTTGCAGTACGTTATCCTTCATTCACAGAGGCACGCCACGCCATGCAACGCGGAGAGATATACGGATTCTTCTATATTCCGCAGGGACTGACAGAAGATGCCATTGCCAACCGCCAGCCCAGACTCTCGTTCTACACAAACGAGACCTACTTCGTACCGGGAACCTTGCTGATGAAAGACCTCCGCTATGCCTGTGAACTTGCCGGTCTTGCCCTGACACGCGAAACACTCTATGGCAAGGGACTCACCGAAGAGCAGGCAATGGGCATCCTGCAACCGATAGTAATCGAGACACACCCGCTGAACAATCCCTATCTCGACTATTCGGTATATCTCAACAACATAATACTGCCCGGGATACTGATATTGCTCGTCATGCTGTCGACAACCTACACCATAGGGCTTGAATGGAAACGCAACACGCAGCGTGAACTTTACTCCATGAGCGGATATTCCTCAACAGTGGCACTTGTCGGGAAACTTCTGCCGCAGACATTTCTTTTTTCGCTCATATTTGTTTTCTATGATGTGTATTTCTACAAGTTTCTGATGTTCCCTTGCAATTCCGGCATCTGGGCTATGATGCTGCTCGGCATAGTTACTGTAATGGCGGCACAGGCTTTCGGCGTTTTCCTCTTCGGAGCATTCATCGGACAGATGCGGTTGTCCATGTGCCTGTGCTCACTGTGGGGGATCCTGTCGTTCTCACTCGCAGGCTTTACCTATCCTGTTCCGGCAATGGACGGACTTCTGCAAAGGCTGTCGTGGCTCTTCCCGCTCAGACATTATTACCTGATTTATGTAAATCAGGCACTGGACGGTTATTCTATCCTTTACGTATGGCGGTCTGCAGTGGCTCTGCTTGCCTTCCTGCTGTTGCCATGCACCGTGCTGTGGAGATACCGTGCCGCCTTCCTGAAATATGAATACAAGAAATAGAAAGTTATGAAATCCATATCAAACATCCTGCAAATATGGTACAACGAGCTGACAACCGTCATGCGCGACAAAGGTATCCTTATATTCATCCTTTTTGTGCCGCTGGCTTATCCGTTACTCTACTCATACGTTTATACCAACGAAGTGGTGCGCAATGTACCTGCCGCCGTAGTGGATGAGTCTAATTCCCAGCTCAGCCGGGAGCTCATCCGCAAGATTGATGCCTCACCCAATGTGTATATCCACTCTTTATGCCATAATATGGCCGAGGCGGAGGAACTTATAAAACGCCAGCAGGTCTACGGCATAATCCGTATTCCATCAACTTTTGACAGGGACATCTGGCAAGGCAAGCAAACACATATTGGACTTTATTGCGACATGTGCTCGATGCTTTACTACAAGGCTCTGATGCTTACCGCAACCAATGTTTCTTTAGAAATGAACAAAGATATCAAGGTGGAAAACCACTTGCATGCCACTACCGGCAGACAGGAAGAGATAATACGTATGCCCGTCGAGTATGACTACGTATCACTATACAATCCACAAAGTGGCTTCGCGGCATTTCTAATTCCACCCGTGCTGATGCTCATAATACAACAGACACTTCTGCTCGGCATCGGCATGTCGGCTGGCGATACACGTGAGCGGTGGCACGGCAGTTTAGTACCTCTCCTCAGTGCATACAAGAATCCGCTGCACATCGCCGCAGGCAAGATGCTTTTCTATTTTATGCTTTATTTCATATTAGGCATTTACATGTTCACGTTCGTCACCCGCAGTTTTGCCCTGCCACAGCTGGGAGGCTACAGCACATTTTTGGCTTTCCTCACCCCTTTTCTGCTTGCATGTATATCACTTGCCATGGTCCTTTCGGCATTGGTCTACAGACGTGAAGACTGCATTATGATATTTGTTTTCCTTTCAGTGCCTTTGCTTTTCCTGTCGGGCATCTCATGGCCTGGTTCCTCCATGCCCGCATTTTGGAAATATGTGTCGTGGCTTTTCCCCTCGACTTTCGGACTGAACGGTTATGTACGTATACAGGGAACGGGTGCCTCACTGCACGATGTGGCTTTTGAATACTATGGTCTTTGGATACAGGCAAGTGCATATTTCCTGTTAGCCTGCCTGTTATACCGCCGTCAAATGTCGCGTATTAAGTGAATACCGGGCAGAGACATGTACATACATTATTCCCAGCTCTTTAAGGAGCATAAAAACAAAACTTATCCAATAAGTATCTTAGGACGAAATAACAGACAGAAAGTAAGGTAATAATTCAAAGAAGACAAAACATAAACAAATAAAAAGGCATCCACATGTAAAACGCGCTACCCTTTTGCATACCCGAAAGAAAGGACACTGAACCTGACGTTTCCGCCACGGCTAATCTCGTTGGCACATGATATTATCGTTGAGCCCGTCGTAACCACATCGTCAACAAGAAGGATATGCTTGCCGTCAACAGAAGGATTGTCACAAAGACGGAATACGCCATCCACATTTTCAAGACGCTGCCAACGGTGTTTCTGTGTCTGGCTTTCAACAAATTTCTCGCGCTTCACAATCTTATCAGCCACTGGTATTCCGGTCAGCGAACTTATTCCACGGGCTATCTCCATGCTTTGATTATATCCTCTCTTGCGCTGCCTCTTCCGTGAAAGCGGAACAGGAACAATCATGTCTATGCCGTCAAAGAACGTGCCGCCGAGAAGTTCTGCCGACATCATCCGCCCCATAAAATCGCCCACCTCAGGATGTCCGAGATACTTCAGGGAGTGTACCATGCGGCTCACCTGCGAATGCGGCTCATAATAAATCATTGCGAACGCCCGTTCCACAGGCATCTGTCCCCAAAAGAGCCGCGCCATTTCATTTTCGTAAGGGTTCTTGTCATAATATGTGCGGGGCAGGTGCATATTGCACGTAGCGCATATCACCTCTTCGGTTATACCAAGACGACAACCGCAGATAACACAGGCACGTGGAGAAATAAAGTCAAGAAGCCTGTGCAATATGCCTATTGACCTTTTCATTGTCTTTTATTTATAAAATGAAGAATGATGAATGAAGAATGAAGAATTTGCTGCCGCCAGTCGCATTTTTGGGCTAATAAGACTTATAAGGCTTAGCCCCATAAGACTAATTGGACTAATGAGGCTAATAAGCCCTATAAGACGACTGGCGGCAGCAAATTCTTCATTCTTCATTCATCATTCTTCATTTATTAATAGCTCCTGGCGATGATGACACGCTTCGCAGCCGGTTTGCCCGACACCATGTCAACACCCGGTGTCTGTTCCACACCGAACGGAACGCAACGTATCGTTGCCTGAGTCTCTTCCTTTATCTTTGCCTCTGTCTCGGCAGTACCGTCCCAATGGCACAGGAAGAAGCCGCCGTCCTTCACCTTTTCCTTAAATTCCTCGTAGTTGTCACACTCGTATATGCGGGAGTCGCGGTATGCCTTTGCCTTTGCAAAGATGCTCTGCTGTATGTCGTCAAGCAGTTTCTCAACATATCCGGCTATTCCGTCTACTGCCACCGTCTCTTTCTCGAGCGTATCGCGGCGCATCACCTCTATCGTTCCGTTCTCAAGGTCACGGCTTCCCATAACAAGACGCACGGGAACACCCTTCAATTCGTAGTCGGCAAACTTGAAGCCCGGACGCTTGTTGTCGGCATCGTCGTATTTAACGGATATTCCGGCACTGCGCAACTCGTCTATCACCGGTGTAAGTCTTTCTGTTATGGCAGCAAGCTGCTCCGGCCCCTTTGTTATAGGTATGATAACCACCTGTATGGGGGCAAGCTTCGGCGGAAGCACCAGCCCGTTGTCATCGGAGTGGGTCATGATGAGCGCACCGATAAGGCGCGTCGACACACCCCACGATGTTGCCCAGACATACTCAGGCTTGTTTTCCTTGTTAAGATATGTAACCTCAAACGCCTTGGCAAAGTTCTGACCGAGGAAATGGCTCGTACCGCTCTGCAGAGCCTTACCGTCCTGCATCATCGCCTCGATGGTATAGGTGTCGAGTGCTCCGGCAAAACGTTCTGTCTCGCTCTTTACGCCCTGTATAACAGGCACCGCCATCCATTCTTCCGCAAACTTGGCATATACCTTTATCATCTTCTTCACCTCTGCCTCTGCTTCTTCCCTCGTGGCATGTGCGGTATGTCCCTCCTGCCACAAGAACTCCGACGTGCGCAGGAACGGACGTGTGCGCATTTCCCACCGCATAACGTTGCACCACTGGTTGCACATCAACGGCAGGTCGCGCCATGAGTGTATCCAGTTCTTATACGTATTCCATATAATTGTTTCAGATGTAGGACGAACGATAAGCTCTTCCTCCAGACGTGCCGACGGGTCTACCTCTACGCCGCTCTTGTCTTCTTTTGCACGCAGGCGGTAGTGGGTAACCACGGCACACTCCTTGGCAAATCCCTCAACGTGCTCAGCCTCCCTTGAAAGGAACGACTTGGGGATGAGTAGCGGGAAATAAGCATTCTGTGCTCCTGTCTCCTTGAACATCTTGTCCAGCTGCTGCTGCATCTTCTCCCATATTGCATAGCCATAAGGCTTTATAACCATGCAGCCGCGCACAGCCGACTGCTCAGCAAGGTCCGCCTTCACAACCAAATCATTATACCACTGACTGTAGTTATCAGCCCTTTTGGTAAGATCTTTTAATTCCTTTGCCATTATTTAAATGCTTATTGTTTATAAAATTGATTGCAAAAGTACTAAAAAAAGTTGGTAAATGCCGTATTGTTAGGCAAAAAGAGCTATCTTTGTGCATCGATTATAACATTTTAAAACCATACGATTATGAAGAAGACAAAGATTGCAGCACTGTTTATGTGTTCAGCTTTAGTGTTCAGCTGCGGCAACAACACGGGCAACGGTGCACTGATAGGTACAGGCGGAGGTGCCGTTTTGGGTGCCATAGTAGGTAAGATTGCAGGCAATACGGCTGTCGGTGCTGCCGTGGGTGCTGCCGTGGGTGCCGGTACTGGCGCGCTTATAGGCAAGCACATGGACAAGGTAAAGGCTGAGGCTCAGAAAGAGCTTGAGAACGCAAAGGTTGAAGAAGTGACGGATGCCAACGGACTGAAAGCCGTAAAGCTGACATTCGACTCCGGCATACTTTTCCAGACAAACAAATACGACCTCAACGCTGCATCCAAGGCAAACCTCAACGAACTTGCAGCGCTTATGAACAAATATAACACATGTTCGGTTGACATCTACGGATATACAGACAACACAGGAAGCGACGCTATCAACAACCCGCTGTCTGTAAACCGTGCAAATGCCGTGGCAAACTATCTGAGAAGCCAGCATGTCGCAAACACGCAGATGAAGAAGATTGAAGGTCTGGGAAGTTCCAACCCCGTTGCTGACAACTCCACTGTAGAAGGACGCAAGCAGAACCGACGCGTGGAGGTATTCATGTATGCCAGCGAAGAAATGATTAATCAGGCAAACAACGGAACGCTGCAATAACAGACAATGGTCGTTCTTAATATTATACGCCGTATAATACGTTGGATGGTGGTGGCTTTTTTAGGCTCCACCATTCTTGCTGTTGTAATACTGCGTTTCGTTCCCGTATATTTCACCCCTCTGATGTTCATAAGATGTGCCGAACAGATGAAGGAAGGAGAAAGTCTGAAGCTCGAACATACGTGGGTGGCGCTCGACGACATGTCGAAATACATGCCCGTGGCGGTAATGGCAAGCGAAGACCAGCGCTTCATGAGTCACCACGGTTTCGACTACAACGCCATTGAACAGGCGGCAAGGCACAACCGCACAGGCAAGCGCATGCACGGAGCAAGCACAATAACACAGCAGACGGCAAAGAACGTGTTCCTGTGGCCCGGACGCTCATGGCTGCGCAAGGGACTCGAAGCTTATTTCACTGTACTGATTGAACTGACATGGAGCAAGCAACGGATAATGGAGGTATATCTCAACTCCATAGAAATGGGCAACGGTATATATGGTGCTGATGCTGTGGCAAGAGAGCACTTCGGCAAAAAGGCATCGGAACTGTCACGCGACGAATGTGCGCTCATCGCCGCAACACTTCCCAATCCGCGGGTATACAGCTCCAAGCATCCAAGCCCATACATGCTGAAACGGCAAAGGCAGATAAAACAGCAGATGAGGCACATCCCGCTGCTGGAAGCCAAGAATTAGGAATAGGGACCAATAAGAGTAATTAGACTCATTGGACTAATAAGACCTATTAGGCTTATGAGACCTATTAGACCAATAAGTCTAATTGAACCAACTAACAAAATAATCTTAAGAAATGAAGGGCAACTTCCTCGAAGAACTCAACGAGAGCCAGCGCATGGCGGTGGAATACTGCGACGGGCCGTCGCTTGTAATCGCCGGAGCCGGCTCAGGCAAGACACGCGTGCTGACATACAAGATTGCATATCTCATAGACCATGAGGGATATTATCCATGGGAAATACTCGCCCTCACATTTACAAACAAGGCTGCCAACGAGATGAAGTCGAGAATAGGCAACCTGATAGGTGAAGAGCAGGCGCGGTACATACACATGGGAACATTCCACAGCATCTTCTCGAGGATATTAAGGGTGGAGGCAGAGAGTATAGGATACAGCTCTAACTTCACGATATACGACGAGAACGACTCGCGCAGCCTGCTGAAAAGCATCATCAAGGAAATGCAGCTGAACGACAAGGTGTACAAGCCGGCAACCGTACACCACTACATCAGCATGGCAAAGAACCACATCATACTTCCGCAACAATATGCCGCGGACCGCAGCGCCATGCAGCGCGACCACGAAATGCACATGCCTGCAATGAGCAACATATACACGGCATACTGCGAACGGTGCCGCAAGGCAAATGCCATGGACTTTGACGACCTGCTGACATACACGTTCATAATGCTTAGGGAAAACAGCGACATACGAGAAAAATATTCAGAACGGTTCCGCTATGTACTCGTCGACGAGTATCAGGACACCAACTCCGTACAGCAGCAGATAGTGCTTATGCTCGCAAGCAGGCACAGCCACGTGTGTGCCGTGGGCGACGACGCACAAAGCATATACGGCTTCCGCGGGGCAAATATAGACAACATCCTCGACTTCAGACAGATGTTCGAAGACGTACGCCTGTTCAAGCTCGAACAGAACTACCGCAGCACACAGCGGATAGTGAAGGCGGCAAACAGCCTTATAAAGCATAACGAGCGCCAGATACCCAAGGATGTGTTCAGCAAGAATGCGGAAGGCGACAAACTGATACTGAAACAGGCATACAGCGACAAGGAAGAGGCGCTCATCGTGTGCAACGACATCATGCGCATACGCCGCACCGACAACTGTGAATACAGCGACTTTGCAATATTATACCGCACGAATTCGCAGAGCCGCTCGTTCGAGGAGTCAATGCGAAAGATGAACATTCCTTATAAGATATACGGCGGACTGAGCTTTTACCAACGCAAGGAGATAAAGGACATCATAGCCTATTTCCGCCTTGTGGCAAATCCGTCGGACGAGGAGGCTTTCAAACGCATCATAAACTACCCCAAACGCGGAATTGGCGACACGACTGTAGGCAGGATTATCGGTACGGCAACGGACAAAGGTGCAAGTCTTTGGGACGTGATATCCGCACCGCAGCTATATGGGCTGGACGTAAGCAAGGGCACACTGGCAAAAATAGAGAAGTTCAGGATTCTCATAAACGGATATATAGAACGGGCGGCAAACGAAGACGCATATACTTTGGGCAAATATATTATAGAGTCGAGCGGCATTGCCAACGAAATAAACTCGGACAACTCGCCCGAAGGCATGTCAAGACAGGAGAATGTCAATGAGTTTACAGGCGGTCTTGAGGAGTTTGTGGAAAGTCGAAGGGAAGAAGACCGGGGCGGAGAGACATCCATATCCGACTTTCTTCAGGAGGTGTCCCTGCTTACCGATCTTGACAGCGACAACAGCGACAACCACAACTATGTGTCGCTCATGACCGTCCACAGTGCCAAAGGACTTGAATTTCCCAACGTCTTCATCGTGGGCATGGAAGAAAACATCTTCCCCAACCAGATGTGCATGGGCAGCAAGAGGGAAATGGAAGAAGAGCGGCGCCTGCTATACGTGGCAATAACACGTGCAGAGAGGCACTGCATACTGACATGTGCAAAGAACCGTTTCCGCTACGGCAAACTGGAGTTCGGCACCCCAAGCCGCTTCCTCAGCGACATAGACCCGTCGCTGATATCAATGGAAAGGGCTGACGAGGGGTATTTCGGGGGCAACCACAGCCGCAACACAGCCACAACGTTCGGCAGCAGCCGCTATCAGAACAGCCGCCCCGTGGCTTCGCAGTTCCGTTCCGACCCGCAGAGGCGCATTGTGCAGCACCGTGAAGAGCCTGCCACAGACCCGTTTTCCGACAGTTTCAAGAAGCTGCTCCGCACCCAAGGCTCCGGACAGCGGCATATCCCGTCGCCCTCCCCTGTCCCGCCACATCCGGTACAGCCTGCAACTAAAGCCACGACTGCGCCCGGCACCATAAACGAGGGCAACATCATTGAACACGAACGTTTCGGAATAGGCAGCGTGATACGAGTGGAAGGCACCGGCGAGAACACCAAGGCTACCGTACAGTTCAAGAACGCCGGTACCAAACAGCTGCTGCTGAAATTTGCACGGTTTAAGGTCATAGGGTAAAGTATGCCACTTTATACCGTAAAGTGCGACACATAAGGCTCTAAAGTGCGCCACTTTACAGGCTTATCCCAGCATCTGTGCCACATGCACAGCGGTTATATCCGGAGCTATAGTCCTTGTCTGCACATCATTTGACAATACAAAGCCATGAAGCAAAGGCTTGTCAAGAATTGCTGAAAGATTTTTCAGATGCCTTGCATCACTGTCCTGAACATGTTCCGCCTGTTTAATCTCAAACGCATAATATCCCTTTTCGATTTCTATCAGACAGTCAACCTCGCTGCCGGAAGACATACGAAGATGATAGAACTTCGTATTTATGCCAGTCTGTCGTGCCTGCTTATACAGCTCTGCAATCACCATGCTCTCAAACTCTTCACCCGTAGGCGTTCCGTGTTTACCAACAACAGCCTGCAACACGCCATAATCAAGATAGTGTATCTTGGGCGACTTGACAAATCTGCGCGAGACATTCTTCTCCCAAGCCTGCAACGTTATAGTCTGATAACTCATCTCAAGATACTGCAAATATCTTCTCACCGTCTTCGCACTGACACCGGCATGCGTGGCAAGAGCAGCAGAATTGAACAAGCCGCCCGTCTGCAACGCAAGCAGTTTCTGCAACTTCACGTATGGTTCGAGGTCCCTGAATGACGCAAGGTCTCTTACATCACGCTCCAGATATGTCCTGACATAAGCAGCAAGCCACAAGTATCTTTCATCATCGGTCATATCCTCATCCGTCAGCGCCGGATATCCGCCAAAACATGCATAGTGGTTCCACGCTGCCATCTTGGCGGCATACCGCGGGTCAAGCATAAACGAGGGGAACAGTTCCAGCACTTGCGAGGTCAGAAGCATGTCCTGAAAAGCCGATGACTTTACATCGTCTGTCCAGCTGCCTGTCTCTATTTCGGGAACTGTAAGCGGATAAATCTCAAATATCAGACAACGTCCAGCAAGACTTTCACGTACTTTATCCATAAGCAGCAACTGGCTTGAACCCGTAAGAATATACCTTGGTTCCTGCCATTGGTCATATACAGCCTTTATGCTCTCTATCAGTTGCGGTTCTTTCTGTATCTCATCAAGTATTGCTTCCGGATACAATGATTTCCACTGTGACGCAGTCAGTGATACATATTGCCGACGCATGACGGGATCTTCAATGGAAAGATATACATAGCCGGGAAAACCTTCCTTTGCCAAAGTTGTCTTTCCTGTCTGCCTCGCCCCCGTAAGAACAAGTATCCGTCCATACTTCCCGCCCTTTGCCTTTTCTATGTTCTTAAAAATATAGCGTGCTTTCATTGACGTTGTTTTGTGCAAATATACGCAAAATATTTCATCCGACAATGCTTCAATTTCCGATTTACAATGCAAATCGGGAATTGAAGTCCTGATTTGCATTGTAAATCGGGAATCAGAGGTATATTATTACAAAATCCCTACTTTATTACTATGGTCTTGAACCAGTCCTTTAGTATTCCGCCATAACCGTTCTGTGAGTCGCTTATCAATATTATGACGCGGCTGCCGTCTTTCAGGAACGGTCCGAGACACATACCTTCATAGTTGGCAAACGAATAGTCGATGAGGGATATACCGGTGCGCCAAGCATATACAAGACGCTTGTCCATATAAGGCGAAGATGCCGTCAGCGGTTCATCGGGGCTTACAGGAACAGCCTTGGGAGGATTAACCTCATAAATCTTGCAGTTAACGAACGCCCCTATCTTCTGCTTGGGTACATACAACTCACGCTCAAGCACCAGCAGCCTACCGTTGTCAAGAGCCAGTACCTCGCTGACGCCCATTGCATAGTTGTCCGCAGCTTTTCCCGCCACAGGCTCGTCCATAAGATAGGCATACTGGCTAAGCGGCTGCAGGTCTTCGCCGAACGACTGCAGACGCAGCCTGTTTCTTGCCTTATTTGAAGATGTCGACTGCACACCGTCACATGTCAGCGTACTTTCGTTCATTGTCCAGTACATGCCCGTATGCACATTGTATGCAAGAGACTCCAGTCCGGCATTGCCTACAGCATGACGGTAGACATCAGGCACCGCCAGACGGCGTCCCATGGTGTCGCCACGCAACGTATACTCGGCGATCGAATTGTCTGCCTCGCTGCTTATGAACAGGGTGTTAGTGACTGGATTATAAGCAACAGCCTCCAAGTCGCCGCCCGACATGTCGTTGCCATGAAAGCCGTTGTCCCTCACCGAAAGTATATCGCCAGTAATCGAGTCTACGGCAATCTTAAAGACAAAAAAGCCGTTACTCAACGACTTGTCGCTTACCACGGCATACTCATCTCCGCGTATATGTGTAATACCGCTGTAATTTCCGGGAAGGATTACAGGAAAATGGCGTTGCTTGTTAACCCTCAATAACTCAGATTGCGCAGAAACCATCTGCGCAATCATAAGTATATACATAAATGTTAATAATAATCTTCTCACTTCTGCCTTACAAATTTTATTTTCTTTCCCTTTGGAACAACCGGCGTTTTCCACAACTCCTTATCAACATATATGGTCGATTTTCCTTTCGGAGCATTATCCACGGCTTTCTGCAAATCGAAATACTGACCGCTGCCGTCCGCCGCAACGATGGCATCATAGTGCCTAACGTACTTCTTCAGGGCAGGGACCTGCCTCGAAGCCTCGTCGGCAAGCAGTCTGGCAACGACACTTGCACCATATATATTATAATGTGTGTTGTCCTGACGCCCTTCTGGCTGCGACGGAGTCTCTCCGGGAAGATACCACATGTGCAGTTTCTTTGAGCCTTCCACACCGAGCGACTGCTCCAAATCATGAGTAATCCTGTTCGCATCGACAAAAGGAACATTCATCTCCCTTGCCACATTGAGCGGAGCAACGATATAGTCGCCATGAGTGTCGATGAGCACCTCTCCCTCTTTAAGCCCTGCCGAAGAGTTTGTACGCAAGTCGTCGTCGGTGACAGCAGTCTTACTTCCGCTGAAGTTGCGGCGCACAACACTGTTAAATAGCACAGGTATACCACCCCTTTCCCTCGTTTCACGCACAAACTTGCGCAGGTTGTCATCAAATGTGGAACCGGGCACGGTATGTCTCTTCTCATCAGGTTTCTCATCATTATGACCGAACTGTATGAACACATAGTCACCGGGCTTTATCAATCCGAGCACCTTATCCCAGCGCCCCTCGTCAATAAAGCTCTTCGACGAACGCCCGTTCTGCGCGTGATTGTCCACACGCACGTCGTCCGAGAAGCAGTGTCTGAGCATCATGCCCCATCCACGTTCCAGCTTTCCGCCCTTTATGTCCTTGTTTGCCATGGTCGAGTCGCCGATCGTAAATATCGTTATGACATTGTCCGCCCTGAATGCCGACAAAAACACAACAACTGCCAGCACAGACACCAGCCTTCCAACTGTCCTCATCATTGCCTGACCTCCCCTTTTATAATGACGATAAGCTCATCGGGCGTTACTGCCGTCTGCGCTCCCGTCACCATGTTCTTCAAAGTAACCTTGCCTTCATTCATCTCGTTCTCGCCTGCAAGGGCTACGAAAGGAATGTTCTTGGCATTGGCATAGCTCATCTGTTTCTTCATCTTCGCGGCATCAGGATAAAGCTCCGTCCTTATTCCGCTGTTGCGCGCCTTGTCTACAATGGGCATGCAATAAGCCGTTTCCTTGTTGCCGAAGTTGATAAACATAAGCTGCGTTCCCTTTACCGCCTCCTGAGGATAAAGGTCGAGGGCATTGAGCACGTCGAAGATGCGCTCCGCACCGAAAGATATGCCCACGCCGCTAAGTCCTGGCATTCCGAATATGCCAGTAAGATTGTCGTAGCGACCGCCACCGGTGATGCTTCCCATTGGGGTATCGACAGCCTTAACCTCGAATATCGCACCGGTGTAATAGTTAAGACCACGCGCAAGTGTAAGATCAAGCTGCACCTCGTTTGCCAGCCCTGCTGTCTTGAGCATATCAAGTATGAAACGGGTTTCATCGACTCCCTTCAGCCCCGTTTCGGAGCCTTTCAGGACATCTGCAATTACAGCGAGCTTGTCGTCGTTGTTTCCTGCAAGCGAGATTATAGGCTGCAGCTTCTCTATCGCGTCTGCCGATATACCTGCGCAGGCAAGCTCTTCGTTAACCTTCTCAAGACCTATCTTGTCCAGCTTGTCTATTGCCACGGTTATGTCTACAATCTTGTCTGCCTCACCGATAACCTCGGCTATGCCGGTAAGAATCTTCCTGTTGTTGATTTTTATCTGAACACGCACGCCGAAACGCGTAAACACTGTGTCGACAATCTTCATCAGCTCCACCTCATTCAACAATGAATCACTGCCCACGATGTCGGCATCGCACTGGTAGAACTCACGATAACGTCCCTTTTGCGGGCGGTCGGCACGCCATACCGGCTGTATCTGATAGCGCTTGAAAGGAAGCTGAAGCTCATCACGGTGCATGACAACATAACGGGCAAACGGCACCGTAAGGTCATATCGCAGACCTTTCTCGCAAAACTTAGCCGCAAGGCGCAACGAGTTGCGCTCTTTCAGCTCATCGTCGGTTGTCTTTCCCATGAAGTCGCCGCTGTTAAGGATTTTGAACAACAGGCGGTCGCCCTCCTCTCCATACTTGCCCATGAGCGTATGTAGCGTTTCCATTGCAGGTGTCTCTATCTGCTGAAATCCATACAGGGCATACACTTCCTTTATAGTGTCGAATATATAGTTGCGCTTAGCCATCTCCTGTGGAGAAAAGTCACGCGTTCCCTTGGGTATACTTGGTTTCTGTGCCATATATCTCTTATATAATCACTTCCTCACAATAGTCTGTTCACGATCCGGACCAATAGATATAATAGTAATAGGTGTCTCCAACTCTTCCTCAAGGAACCTGACGTATGCAGAGAACGCCTCGGGGAACTGCTCCTCCGACGTCATTCCCGTCATATCCGTGTTCCAGCCCTTAAGTTCTTTATAAACAGGCTCTATGCCCTCTTCTATGTTATACGGGAAATGGTCTGTTTCCTTGCCGTTCTGTTTGTATGCCACACACGCCTTGATGACATCGAAGCTGTCGAGCACGTCGCTCTTCATCATTATCAGTTTTGTGACACCGTTAACCATTATGGCATAACGGAGAGCCACGAGGTCAATCCAGCCGCAACGGCGCTCGCGCCCGGTAACGGCACCATACTCATGACCGAGGTCGCGTATCTTCGCGCCTGTCTCGTCGAACAGCTCCGTGGGGAACGGTCCGGCACCCACGCGCGTGCAGTATGCTTTCATTATACCATACACATCGCCAATCTTGTTCGGACCGATGCCAAGACCGGTGCATGCCCCGGCACAAATGGTGTTTGACGAAGTCACGAAAGGATAGCTTCCAAAGTCTACATCGAGCATAGTACCCTGCGCACCCTCACACAATATGTTCTTTCCGGAGTTCAGAAGCCCGTTAATCTCAAACTCAGAGTCGACTATATTGAACCGGCGCATATACTCTATGCCCTCCATCCATTTTTTCTCATCCTCCGTAATATCATAGTCTGTATAGCCCAACGCCTTCAGCATCTGTTCGTGGCGGGCTTTGTGAGCTGCATACTTCTCTTCAAAGTTTTCAAAGATATCTCCCACGCGCAGACCGTTGCGCGATGTCTTGTCCGTATATGTCGGACCGATGCCTTTTCCTGTTGTCCCCACCTTGTTCTTCCCTTTCAATGCCTCGTATGCGGCATCGAGCACACGGTGTGTAGGCATTATGAGATGTGCCTTGCGCGAAATATGCAGACGGTTGACAAGCGAATGTCCACTCTTTTCCAAGTCTTTTGCCTCCTGCATGAACAAATCGGGTGCAAGCACAACACCGTTGCCTATGATATTGACCTTGCCTCCCTGGAATATTCCGGAAGGTATGCTGCGCAATACATACTTCTCACCTTCAAACTCCAATGTATGTCCAGCATTGGGACCTCCCTGAAAACGGGCAATAACATCATAGTTGGGTGTCAGCACATCCACAACCTTTCCTTTACCTTCATCGCCCCACTGCAGACCCAGCAGGACATCAACCTTTCCTTTTTTCATTTCCTTATATCATTTTGTTTTACTTTTCTGCTCTTTCTTTTTCTTACGCGTGATACGTGCCCGGCACGAACTGCACTCACCATAAAGATACAGCGAGAAACGTTCTTTCCTGAAGCGTTTCAGACTGATATGCTCTATTGCCTCCTCCACTTCCGGAGCACTAAACTCTGACACATCACCGCAAATGCGGCAAATACGCAGAAAATGGTTCTCATTGGAATAGCAGGCTTCATACAGCGTCGTGCCGTCCAAATGATGACATATCACCAGACGTAGCTTTATAAACAGATTTATTGTATTGTAGATTGTTGCGCGGCTTACGGCAAAATTGCCTTTCTCAAGCTCTTCACCCAGCTCTTGTATGGAAAAGCGCCTGTTCAGACTATAGACTGTATCCAGTATCGCAAATCTTTCAGGAGTTTTACGATGATTCTTCTGTTCCAGATAATCGGTAAGTATCTGTCTTACCTCAGTCTTTATTCTCTCTTTCATCTGTTTAAGCCAAACAACCTTACAAAAATACAACATTTATCCATAATACGGCACTTTTTAACTATAAAATTATATTTCCGCAAAATAAAGTGTCCTGTAAGATAATGCCTGCCGATAAAAAACATGCAATGAAACCCATTGTTAATATAATAATATATTTGCATTTGCCAGTTGGATTTACATTGTATTAAAATTCCTTTCATTTGTTAAAACCGCCAATAATTTCTGTCAAGAAAAACATTCAAAACAGAAACAGTATTGCACAAAAACCGCTTGATTGTGCATTGTTTTTTCGGAAAAATGCAATATGTATACCCATCATTTATGCACAAATGACCGGCAGTTATGCAACAAAACAGTGGCAATATACAAATTTTAACACCTCCTTTGCCAAAATCTCCCAGTTTTTGCAACCTCACCAAGCCCGTTTTAGCGTGCTTCCTGAACAACTAATGCCATTTTACCACGCAAAGAAGCATCAATTGCACCGTAAAGCAGCATTCTTTACACCGTAAAATAATATTAATTGCACGGTAAAATGGTATTAATTACAGTGCAACCAATGCCTCTTTACAATATAATAAGGTATTAAATACAAGGTAATTAATACCTTATTACAAAGCCATCCTGTGCCTTTTGCGTCTTTTATAGTCTGCAACTCACTGAAATACAATGTATTGAAAGGACTTGTTCACACTAGTACAAATTCATCAGACATAATGGCATTGCCACTCTCCGAGCTTCGCGCATTTTCGTGGAAACGGAGACGTATTCACAAAAAGCAGCAAAGAAATGTTAAAACAAAGAATGATTATGTCATTTCAGAGATAATAAATTATATATTCCTCTTCTTAAATTCAGAAATAGTCATTTCTGAATTAAGTGAAATAAAACCACTTTTACTCCTTTTTATTGCTTTTAATTGCCTCTTTCTCCTTTGTATGTAACAGAGCACACGCCGCCAAATAACGAATATACATATTCTCGTCACCGAGAAAAGAAAATAACATTTCTAACTTATTATTTCTCTCAATAAAAGATATGCATCGGATTATTCTGTCATAACTCTTATCACCCAATTTATAGAGTCCCGCCTCCATGCAGAATCTTGTCTCATATTGTTTCTATATTTTGTTAATCTTTGGTTAATCGTCTTCTGTTGAGTCCTATATCTGTATTCGTATATATGGTCTTGGAAATCTTTCTTGGTTACGACACGCCTGTCATATAACTTCTTTGCACGTATTTCGTCAAATGAGTACCGTGTTGCTACTTGCCATTTTATTGCATATAAATAACAAGTGCTTTTTGGAAAAGGATAAATTCTTCCTGCAAATGTATCGGGTATGGCATAGTAATGATTTAAAAAAGTAGTTTTCTTCCCTTTCATATACACACTTATTGTGTCTTCTGGAAATATTCTAAAAGTATCCTCAGGGTGAATGCCCCAATATATATCATCATCAATAGTTTCGGAAGTGGACAAATCAAATAGCAATGTATCATTTGTACAATTCCAAATTACAAATCCGCGATGCTTTGTATCAATACAACAAGAATTAAGTACTACTAAGTTTAGTAACACTAAAATTAAGATTTTGTCAATATTCTTCATAATATACAATTAAATGGTGAACAAAAGATATTCATATTATATCAATCTTGTAACATAGATTTACCCTATTTACGTATTACACTTCTTTTTTCTTTCTCCACTTTTTCCATGATTCCTTGTCCTTCCACATCCACCTCTTTTTCTGCATCTTATTTTTCGATGACGGAATTTTATCCGACTTGTAAAATCTATATTTCACTATTGTATCATATTGGTATATCTTCGTAGGATCATAAGTCAGGTCATAGTTTAAGCTTCGTATAAGGGTTAAGGTACTGTCATTTTCTATCTTGTATTCAGTTTTAGTCATATATCGCCATAAATTGCAAAGCATGAGAAAATCTGAATAATAATAATTTGCAGTAATCAAATCATTCTCAACCTTATATACACCGACATAATATCCCCATTTTCCTTTTGTACATTCATACATGTCACGATAATATTGAGAGGAAATGTCATTAGACAACGTATCAATATTTGTTCTCCTTGGTGTATACTGCGCACAAGTCCCGTCGTCATAGAAAATAAGACATTCGTCAAAACGATCCGGATGAAAATTAATATAGAATCCGTCAATTCTAATCTTATTCTCAATACTTGTCTTTGTTCCTGTCCATTTAATATCAGAATATCTCTTAATGTTTCTTTTGTTTTCAAATCTCATATGTGTCATCAGCGTAACACAATTACTTAATAATATTATTGTCAAGACTGATAATAATATCTTTGTTAAATGTTGCTTTAATAGTTCCATAATGTAAAAGGATTTTTAGAGCCTGTATAAGGCATGATATTTTATCTTTTTGTCTTATTTCATCCACAACATTGCTTAAGATTCACAAGAATATATCATTTCTATTTACTCCTTACGTTTCTTTTGCTCCGTTTTCCAATTCTTCCAATCTTCTTCATTATCCCAAAGCCATTTCTGTTTCTTTAAAGACCTGTTTATACGCTGCATATCAAGTTCTTCCGTTTGTTCGTTTATCGGGATAAAGACATATTCGCCAAGATTTCTTTGAATATCCTCAATAATATCAAAAGCCATCAATCTCTCATATCCTTCTATTTTATATTTATGTTTATTCACACACCAAAACCATTGATTCAAGAAAAAAGTATTCGCATAAATTGTATCATTAACCACTTTATATATACCATGTTTAGAAACAAAAGTACTTTCTTTGTTTATATATTTGTAAAGATTGTTTGTTATATCGCTCTCGGTCTTATAATCTTCACCATGAGAAAGATAAAAATCAAGCAATGTCCCGTCTCTTAAGAACATGATACAGTGTCTGGAATAGCTGTTGTTCTCAGGTATTAAAGGACGGTCATCTTTTTTAGTGTAAAACCCTCTGGTATTTATAAACTGTCCGATATTAATATCCTTACCTGAGTATTTTACAGCAGTTATCTGTTTCGCTTCTTTCTTAGTATTAAACAAAATAAACCCAGGCCAACAAGAACTAAGAGCTAATATCGACATTACAAAAACAATTAATCTTTTCATAAACCTAAGATTTAATAATTCCATAATTAAAAGAATTTGGTGTTAATAATAATAAAGCATTCCTTGTTTAAATAAACTATAATCAAGAAAAAATGGAGTTAGCTATATATATTTAAGAAGTTAAAATACTTTTCCCCATATATACAAACCCCTGTAATGTCCTCTGGAAAAATTAGACGACCTATATTCTTGTTATCTTTGCTCCAATATATTCCTTTACCAAAAGTGTCTACTTCTGTTAACTCCCCAAATAATATATCCTTTGTACCGTTTCTTATACATAAAGAATTTACAGTATCCATAACACAAGAATTAAGTGCTACTAAATATAATAACATTAAAATTAAGATTTTATCAATATTCTTCATAATATACAATTAAATGGCGAGCAACTAATAGCTCTTAAAAGTCTTATGTCAAGGTTTATATCAAAACTTATTATCTTACAAAGATTACTAATATTTTTTGAAGTGGAGAGTATATTACAGAATAAATATCATTCCTATTATTTCTACAATCAAAAATATTAGTGTGTATAGTCTCCATTTCCAAAGATTTTTTTCTATACCTCCTCTCGAAAATCCTTATATAGCGTTCATCCCTGTTCTTATATTCAAGGCATGTAATCACTATTATGATTATTAATACTTGCCATATTGAAAATAACAGGAATTTATGTCCTTGAAAATCTAATATAACATTAGTTATAAATGACAGATATATTGCTATTGGTGTAGTTGTTAAACATAAAAAATAAAAGGATATTGTTGAATTTGCAGCATCCATACTTAGATATCTGACAGATTTTCTCTGTGTCCCTTTTAGATTAAAGCCCAAAGTGAACCAACGTAAAAAACGCTCTGTTCTTCTCCATTTCTTATGTCTCGCTATTATCAGTATCCAAAATGGCGGATATATAAATCTTAATGAAACAAATATTGTTTCAAAAAAATCACACAACACATAATTCAATATATTTACAAAGAGAACTAATTTATTCATCTTTTACTATATTTTTATTGATAGAACACCGACACCTGTACTAAATTCTGTTTCTATATTAATGTCCCTACCTTCTATTGCAAAGTTGTACTATTTCTGAACCAAGAGTTGGCATCTCTCACACAAATTGAATTATTTATATTCATATATCCCATCATGAAAATCCTTTATCGTTACAATTCGCTTGTCATATAATTTTTTCACACGTATTTCTTCTATCGAATACTGTGTCGCGACCTGCCACTTAATTGCATATATATAACAAGTATCTACTTCCATAAGAGTAAATAAAGGAGCATAAAAAGATATAGTATCCGGCATTGTACGGTAAGGAAGCCACAAAAATACTTTTTCCCCATGTATACAAACCCCTGTAGTGTCCTCAGGAAAAATTAAACGACCTATATCCTTGTTATCTTT